>Ga0310121_10002366_pt1 | contig 17977 bp, 10 predicted proteins | sample CB27_Tmax_986_MG_FD_203504 | JGI IMG/M metagenome (GOLD analysis project Ga0310121, IMG submission 203504) | Marine microbial communities from Western Arctic Ocean, Canada - CB27_Tmax_986 | ecosystem: Environmental > Aquatic > Marine > Oceanic | place: Canada: Western Arctic Ocean | collected...
ATGCTCAGATCTTTCTCAACGTGGTTGAATTCGGAATGAACATGCAGCAGGCAGTCGAGATTCCCAGAATTAATCACGGAGGCGGTCTCAGTGTCACCGTTGAACCCGGTATCAATGAAGAGGTGCTGACCCAACTTGAAGCGTGGGGTCACGAACTCAGAAGAAGAACTACTAGAGGGGGGGTGGGGGGTGCCCAGGGGATAATGTTCAATATCCTGACAGGAGTGATGATAGGAGGTTCAACCCCTCACAAGGATGGTATGGCAGTCGCGTACTAAGAACGGGACCAGACCAAGATCGAAGAGGCTCCACCCTTAACGGGCGGAGCCTCTTTCTTTTACGGAGGGGGTCGGCTAGTTGCCGCCAAGACAGCCACTCTAGGACTAAGGCCCATCCTACTACTAGCCTCCAGGGCCGCGAGTGGGGATCTGGGTTGGTGCCAATGGATCCATTGGGTCCGAGTGTTCACCAGCTGGTGTTTTGATATCTTCTACATCATCCTCCACGATTACTTCGCTCATAATGTTAAGCTCGTCACCGCCTAAAATCCCAGTGAAGTCTAGGGCACCCCAATCATTGTGATCCGTTAGTACAGTCCAGGCTTCGATGTGGATTGTCTCCGTTTCGAGCTTGCAAAAAGTGCCAGCATCCTGGCAAAGAGTCGAGCCGCCGTGATCCCGCCATCTCCCATCAATATTCATCGCTAAATTCGTGTCTTCGAAGTCACCATCATCATTCCAGTCTGTCCCCTGAACTTTCGACCCACAAATACCGTCCTCTTCAACAAGAGCATTCTCGTCAAGGCTAGGACGCGTACCGTGTGAGTAGGCCAATACCCCATTCCCTGGTAAGGTACAGTTATTATCTACACCGTCTTTTTGGTAGTTATAGTTCATAACAGAATTATAGTTTGGCTTCCGATTCTGCCTTTCATTCCCACCGTGGTATAATCCCAAGTTGTGCCCCAACTCGTGCATTATCGTGCCTGCCATCCACTGGTACTCGTCGTAGTGGTGACGGCTCGCGATGAGGAGGTCGTTTCCGGGTCTCTCAGCTGTTCCTGAGCCGGTTCCGCCTTCATAGGAATGCGGATGCATGGCGTAGTGGAAGTATCCGTTACGGTTCGAAGCAAAGTTGGCAGCCTTATATGCTAGAAACTCTGCGGAGCCTGTACCGCCCAAGTCCCCATCGGCGTCACTGATCAGATTGCCACCATCGAACGGGGCACTGCCCTGTCCGTAGTCATTGATCAATTGGATCCCTTCTCTGTCGAATGCCGCGATGAGTGAGTCCATCATTTGTGCTGTAGGCCGGTGAGAGTGCGAACTTCCGCCGATATCGTCGTCGAACCAATTGTACTCGACCAAGATGGTCGGTTTGTTTGGGTCAGCCCCTAACCCTGGCAGATCGAGGCCACCGGAAGTTCCTAACACCTCGTCTCCGTCATCAATCGAATCATCGTCTGAATCTGAGTCCGGTTGGACGTTTCAGCATGAAACAGAATCTGGACAAAGAGGCCCCACCCTGACGGGTGGAGCCCCAGAATATCCTTTACGGAGGGGGTGGGATTCGAACCCACGAGGGCTTGTGCCCGCCGGTTTTCAAGTTTGACTCAGCGGGTCGCCAATCAATGATAATATCCTAGAAACCCCTGCACTCACTAGGGTTTGGGTTGTCGGTCAACTGCTAACATTTACACGTATTAACATCGTTCTACCGTCAAATCTGGACAAAAACTGGACCAGACTGGACACCTAGGATAAGCGCTGTTTCTATGAGACTTGCCATGCCCAGATTCTGCACCCTCACCCCGCAGGTCCGCAACGTAGACGGGAGCACCATACCGGATACGCAAAACAGTGTTGTATAGTCCAGCGGTGGGTGCGGTGAAATAGGGGGGCTACCCCACTGGGGGGGTCGCTTTGCTGGCGGTTCTCGACAAGCGCATCGCTTACGATGAGTTTCGTCAACGAGATTCCAGCGGCGATACCGTACTCTGATAAGTAACGCATCTTATTCGCACGAATCAGGCTTTTCGTTTATAGCATCAATATACACCGCGTCTGGAGTGTGATCACGTTCTAGCTTCAGAGACGCATGTAGACATGCTAGCCCTTTCGTTATGGCGTCAGGTTGCTCATTCTAAAGGATAAATTTGGACCATCCTTAGGAGCGGTAATAAGATGCAAAGGGCACCTGGGCCGCCTCGAGCACAACAAATCTTAATTCTTACTGGTGCTTTACTGGCCTTTATTCTAATGGCCCAGAGTAGAGAATTGAGAGCTCAACCGCAGTTGTCTGCAACACTTGAAGGCCAGGTCGTAGACAGTATCACCGGCAAGCCCATGGAAGGCGTCCTTATTCGCATCGACACGGGCCCGGAGATACTCTCAGATGTAAATGGGCATTATCGCCTTATGGGCCTGCGTCCTGGACGTCATACGCTTGCCCTACTGACTGAGGATTGCCGAGTAAATTGGGGCTCAGTCGACTTGGTCCCTGGTGTTGCTACTCAGGCCTCGTTCAAGATTTCCATGCCAATTGGCATGGAAAAGCAGGCCCAAAGGGAAGAGGTTGAGCGCCGCCGTTCTTTTGGAAAGCTGATAACAAGGGAAGAAATAGAGAACTCCAACTCGCGAACACTAGTGGATGTGATTCGCCGCCATGCACCAAGGATGGTCAGTGGAGAATCCTGGCAAATTGGGGCAGCCACTGGCCTCAGGCAAAGAGCTCCAAGTTCGTTTGCCGGTGCCCTGGAGCCTGTGGTTGTCATCGACGGAACGCGCGTGAGTGATGGGGCTGGGGCCATTGACATGATTCGCCCAGGCGATGTCGAGACGCTTGAACTTTTGCCGAGTTCATCTGGCGGTTGGGAGTTTGGTTCATCGGGATCGGCGGGCGTAATAAGGATCACTACTCGGAGGGGTGTAGAGGATCTTGAGGACAGCAACGTCTCAACCTGCAGAGTTCAAGATTTTCCAGCCTTAACCGGCTCAATCAGCAACACACCGAAGCACTAGAATCCGGATAATCCTCTATCGGGAGCACCACACCGGACACGCAAAACAGTGTTGTATAGTCCAGCGGTGGCTGCGGTGGAATGGGGGGGTGGTACCCCACTGGGGTCTCATTGCTGGCGCGGGTAGAGAGTAGGAACACATCTTCAGAACATGCGCTACGTCCGACTCTCAGCGGTGCTCTTGCTCGCGGCGTGCGGGGATGGCGGGAGGGTCCACCTACGCCTCCGACACCCGTAGCGACCTCGATCAGTCTGTCGGCGGCGACTTTGAGCTTTTCGTCTTTAGGGGCACAACAACTCTCCGCTACGGTCAGGCGCGACGATGAGCGGAGCTACGGTGACGTGGGCCACAACGGAGGCAGCTGTCGCTACGGTCTCGTCTTCTGGGCTCGTGACCTCGGTCGGCAATAGCACGGGCTCGATCAACGGAACTGCTACCATCACCGTCGCTCAGGTCGCATCGACGCTGGAGGTGTCACTGGGTACGACCAACCTGTCGTCATCGGGTGACACCATAACGTTGAGTGCGACGGTGAAGAACTCGGGCGGGTCGGCGATCCCGGATGCCACGGTCATGTGGACTACGTTGGATACGCTCATCGCGACGGTTTCTGCTGCTGGTCTGGTGACGGCGGGTGCTCGGGGGTCGGCCACGATCACGGCAACCGATATGGCTGCCGAACCTGTCGTCCTCCAGCTCACGTAGAACCCAGTCAGTGCCACCACGAGTTGCAGGCACCAGTGCGATGATCCATTTTCTCTGACCGCTGGTCAAGTCACGAACAAACCCCAGGCACGCTGGTCATGAGAAAGGTCGCTCGACTCCTTGTTGTCACAGTCATTGTGCCGTTCCTGGTCAGCTGCATGGCCACACTTCCGCAACCCATCCCCGAGCCGGCCGCAAGACCCGACACGGGGATACGGGGCTTGATCCTCGGGGGCACCGAGTCAGCGGAGCGCATCGAGTATAGGGAGACGCAGTTCGTCGAATGGACGGACTCCACGGTAGCGATTATCGGAATCGTGCGGGGTGAGGGCCAAAACGTGACCACTCGGACCTATCGGATTAGCGATGTGGAAGCCATCCTCGTGCAGCAAGTCCACCCGGACCGGACATCTATGCTCGTGGCTGGAGTTTTCGTCGGGGTTGGCGCCTTGGCAGCCATCCTCTTCACCGGAAAAACAAACTCCGAGACCATCTTCCGGATGACCAGGTAAGACACGCCTCTCTGTGCACATCTGGATGGCTTCAATGTCTCTGTGATCGACTAAGGCGCACAGTAGCAAGCCCTCTTCGGATCAAGGTGATTTCTACTCCCTGGGGTGGGTCGTAGCTGAACAACCCGTTGAAGCCAATCGTCAAGTCCCGGTCCACCTTAGATGTCTACACTCCTACCCGTAACCCAACCTCCAACGCACGTTTGGCAGCCGGAAATAGGAGTACCGTCTTCCTGCTTCCGGGGTCAAGGAAACCGGTGGTGCTGTATGCCCTGTTGAAGAGATTCAGCAGTTGCAGAGAGAACTCAAGGTTGCGGACGGAAAGCGAGGTGCGGGTATCAATCCGAGTGAAGGCAGGAAGGCGCTCTGTGTTCTCGTCGTCTAACCACGCGCTGCTGTGGCGAGTCAAGTAAATGCCCAGTTCAAGATTTCGCATAAGCATGCCTGATGCCCCACCCGACAACGTGTGGTGTGGGATCGCTTTCAGGAAGTTTCCGTTGTTCACACCCGACTGTGCGGTGACATTCTGGAGTGCGTAATTGACGAAGAAAGTGCTGGCCGACGGTCCACGCACGTTCACTCCTGCCTCGACACCACGGTGGCGACTCTCGGCAATGTTCCCGTAGGTGAACGTCCCAACATCAAAGTTGATTTCATCCTCCATGTCGATCTGATAGACCGCGAGCGACAGGTCACCCGTCCACGAGCCGGGTGAAATCACGACCCCATGGTAGGCACCGGCCTCAAGACTCACACCGTGCTGTGGGCGAAGCAGGGGGTTTGAGACTGGAACCTCAACCGTAGGCAATACTGGGACTGAGCGCTGGTCGAAGAGCTGGTCGGGGTTGGGGGCCTTGAAGGTTCGGCCAACCGTCAGGTATATGTGCCCTGTCTGCCTAGCTGATTCAATCCAGCTCAGGTTCACCCCTGCCTTGGGACTGAATGCAGTGATCTCAGCGGTTACGCTGACGTCTGGGCTCGGCTCATCGGGCCGGAAGGAGTCACTAAACACGTCGAAACGGCCGCCCACCGAGATCCGGAGCACGTCGATCGGGCGAAACTGGTACTGGCCAAAGCCAGCAGCAGCGTTACGGGTACCCTGTCCGCTCGCTACGAGCGGCCTCGTAGGGGTTCCGAACACGTAGGTCAAAGGACCACCAGTGACCACGTTGTGGTGCTCAGACTCAAAATGACCTGTGGAGGCGTCAACGCCGATGATCAAGCGATCTGACCAAGGGAAGCCCAGATCGTTCTTCTCGAGCTTCACCGTGCCGAAAAGTCGATTGGTATCTATGAACCGCTCCTTTGTGTAGCCCTTATCTAGAGAAGGCTGGACCGTTCGTATCTCATCTCGCCGCCTCACTTCCGTGGACAGAAAGCTTGAGAGTTGGGATCCCGGGGAGAGTTCGATAGAACCCTCTAGGTCCGCGCGAGCGAGCCACTCCTGCGTGCCATCATAGCTGTAGAAGATTTCGATTGGTCGTGGGTCGGCTTCGACTTTGTTCTCCGGCCGTGGGCCAGGCCTCTGGACGTCCCGCCACATCCAGTGTGCGGAGAGCGAGAGGCTGCGCTCCTCTCCGGACACGATGTCGACCCTTGCACCTGCATTACCCACGGTTCGTGCTGCGTTCTTCCTGTATCCCTCAATACGGCGCGCCTCGGCAAAAACCGTTACCGGCCGACTGGCAAAATCCCCAACGGCTCGTACACTGCCCCGGAATGAGCGTGGATCGCCGATGCCAAAGTCCCAGAAGCCGCCCTCAGGCGCATTATTCGCCGAGATGAGGTTGATTACGCCGGCGACAGCCCCATCACCGTAGAGCGCCGAAGAAGGGCCACGCACAACTTCGATGGCCCCGATGGCAACAGGCGGAATGAGATCCCAGATCATCATACCCGCCTGCAGGTTGTTCAGCGGCCTGCCGTCCAACATCACCGTGACGTAGTCAGTTTCGCCACCCCCATAGAACCCCCGCACTATCATCTGCGGGTCTTGGCCCAGGCCGTCGAAGTCCACCAGGGTGAAACCGGGCACAAGGCGGAGTACCTCCGCGAGGTTGGCCACGGGAAAACTGGCGAGTTGCTGAGACGAGACGAGCGAAACTGCGGAGACCGAAGAGCCGATGGTCGACTCAGCGCGGTCGGCCGTCACCACCTGCCCCTCAAGCGTGAATACCCGCGTAGTGTCGTCCGCTGCACCCGGAGGCTGCTGTGCCAACACTTTGGTCGATGCTGACGCGAGGACTACGGTCAGCAAAACAACCCCCGTGGCTAGACCGTCAATGCTCGACGCTTTGAAGAAGCCTGCCACATCCTCGGCCAGTGCCACCTAGCACGCTCCTCCGGTAGTGGCGCTGAAGTCGAAGTAATGGACCGAGAGGCCGCTGGGCACGGCAGCAGGCACCAGGGATCTCAAAGCCTCCGGGGCGGCGTCGGGGTCGGCGAGTGCGTCTCGCACGAACGTGAGGATCAGGTCGACTTGCTCGTCTGTGAGTTCCTCGTCCGGCGAGTGGATGAACGGGTGCAGCCGTTGGAGTACCGCCTCCTTGGGTCCGACCTTCTGGAGCGTGGCCGGGAGATGGTCGGTTCTATAGTTGCGCACTCTCTCCTGAGCGTCGAGGTGGTGGCGGATGGCGTCGCTCAGACACCGGTAGGCGCCGTTGTGCATATAGAAGGGCTGGTACGCGGCGTTGCGCAGGGGATGGGTCCTGAACTTGTACCGGTCCTGCTCCCTACCGCTCTGCTGCTCCAGCCCGTAGTCCTCATCCGCTCCCGGACCGTCGAACGGCTGGATCCCGTTGGACGACACGACCTGCGGAACTCCGAGCACATGGGGCTCGAAGTCGCTGAACATTTCGTTGGCAAAGCCCTTCACGATGTGGCACTCACCGCACTTCGAGCGGATGCTGAAAAAGAGGATCGCCCCGCGCTTCTCATCGGGGGTCATCGCCTCCGTATCACCGCGAGCGAACCGGTCGATGGGGGCGTCAGCCCGGACCAGAGTGAACTGGAACTCCGCCAACCCGCGCGCTACGTGCTCAAATCGGAGCGGAGCCCCTTCAGCGATCTCGGGGAAGACCTCGGCGAAGCGCTTCCGGTACTCGGGGATGTCGTCGACCCGCCTAGTAACCTCCGCCCTCATGGTCTCGTGGTCACCATCGAAACCGCCTGCCATCTCGAACCGATTGATGATCGGCGTGAACCCCTGGGCACCTAATAGGTGCTGCATGTGCGAGAGCGTCTGGCCATCAGGTGGAGGGAAGTTGAAGCCCCTACCGTTATCGAATGGGTCGATGGTGGCTGACGCAAACCGTGCGTCCCACATCAGTCGGGGAAAGAACGCGGCGTTAAGGATGCTGGGCGCCCGCCGTTGATTGTGCGGTCCGCTGCGGTCGGGGCCGACAATCCCGTTGTTTCCGACTCCGATAGCGATAGGCTGCGAGCCGCTGAAACTCACGTTCGGCCCGTGGCACCCGGAGCAACTGTTGTCTCGAGTCAGAGAGAGGATGGGATCAAAGAAGAGGAGTCGTCCTGTCTCAGCGAGGTCTTGGTCCACCGGCCTGCCGAGTCTCTCCTCTAGCGTGGACTCGATCCGGCCGGTGAATGCACGCTCCTCCAGATGCCCTCGGAGCTCCTCATTAAGGGCTGCTACGACCGCCGGACCAGAGGCACGATCGCAGGCGGACCCCAGGATGAGGGCGACCAACGCCGCCGGACAGCAGTATGATGATATAATCCGCATGGTTTTTCAGTCCCCTCTAAAAGGAGTAGCGATAGCGTTAGATCTGTGCAATGACTATCCGCATGACCGACTGCACGCGGGGGGGCTCAGCTTCCGAGGGAGAGAATGCGGCTAGACTGTGGTTGACCTTAACTACCAGTTAAGAACACTGTTCTCCTGCGGAGTGTGGCTGACCTCAAGGCCAAACAAGAAAACCCCTTCAGAGAGCCTCAGAGCCCATGGTTACTAGACGTGACGTAGCGGGGTCCGGCACCACCTGGAGACTCGCGCCCGGACGGGCTCTCCTGATCCCCTTGGCCTTCGCAGTCGGGGCGGCGGCACCTGCACTAATTCCGGCGTTTCGCGCTCACGTAGTTCTGTTGCCCACTTTCCTGGGGGCGGGAGGCGCTCTTCTGGCGTGGACCGTGTGGCTCTACATGGCCGCCAGGAGCGAGGACCGCACACTGCAGCTCCAGATCTTGCTGAAGAAGCCCCACTGGGTGCAGACGGGCGCTCAAACCGCACTGCTCCTCTACTGGGGATGGCACGTACCACCCGTGTTCGCCAACCTGCCGTTCCTCTTCGGGCAGCTCCTTTTTGCCTACGGACTCGACGCGCTACTCCAGTGGACCCGCCGCGGCACGTACCAGCTTGGCTTTGGACCCATCCCTATAATCCTAAGCATCAACTTTTTCCTCTGGTTCAAGCCCGAGTGGTACTACTGGCAATTCGTCATCATTGCGCTCGGATACGCAGCGAAAGAGTTCATCCAGTGGGAGAAGCAGGGGCGTAGAACCCATATCTTCAACCCGTCCTCCTTTCCCTTGGCTGTCTTCTCTCTGGTACTCATCGTTACGGGCGCAACAGACGTGACCCTTGGGCTGGAGATTGCTCAAACACTCTTCAACCCGCCTCATATCTTCTGGGTGATCTTCCTGGTGGCTCTGCCGGCCCAAATCCTCTTCGGTGTCACGACGATGACTATCGCGTCGGTCGTCACCGCCTACGCCTGGGCACTCCTCTACTTCTCCATCACCGGCACCTTTTTCTTCAGGGATGCTTTCATCCCGATCGCGGTCTTCCTGGGGATGCACCTCCTCTTCACCGACCCGGCTACGTCTCCGAAAACCGAGATTGGCCGAGTCATATTCGGCGCCCTCTATGCAATGTTCACCATCGCCTTCGCCGCCATCCTCGAGGTGGGGAATGCGCCCGCCTTCTACGACAAGCTGTTGCCCATCCCAATCCTGAACATGATGATCAAGCGCATTGATCGGGTAGCGGTGGCGGCAGTGGACTGGATCCCGGAGCTCCTGCTGGCCTTCAACCAGTCGCTCGGCGCAACTCGGCACCGCCTTGCTGTGGTGGCGCTCTGGGTCGTCACGTTCCTCGGGATGAGCGCCAGCGGGGGCGTAGGAGACGACCATCCTGGGCAATACCTACCTTTCTGGGAGGAGGCATGCTCCGGAGAGAACGAACGCGCCTGTGAGTACGTTGTGGTTATGAAAACGAACTTTTGTGACAGGGGCTCAGGGTGGGCATGCAACGAACTGGGCATCCACCGGGCAGCGCTAGAGGGCGACCCGGCTGGAGCATTGAGGGCCATGAGCCGGTCATGCGACCTGAGCTTTTCACCGGGGTGCGACAACGTCCTGCGCCTTACCACGGGGGAGACTCCGCTGGCCCAGGCCCAACCCCAACTCGAAGACCTGCCCATCGTCCTCCGGGGCAGCAAGAGGGCTGTTAAGGAAGAAACGCCGGCGGAGCTGTATGCACTGGCCTGCAAGCGAGGATGGGCAACCATGTGCGACAGGTTCTCGGACCAGACAGCACCATAGGGAAACGACCACCACACCCGCATGCTGCGACCGCCAAATGAAGTGCACAGCGGGCACTGGGAGAGAGCTTTGGGGCCCGATACACGTTGCCCCCGCCGGCTGTTGAAGCCGACGGGGGCAACCCGTACTCGGCGGTGCCCAGCAAACAGTGCTAGACCACGTGCCGCTACCGCTGACTCACCGTTTCACGCCATCAACTGCAGGTGTGCGTCCCGCTCCCTATACCCGTGAGAAGTGTGCTGCCCAGGATTTCTTGGTTCAGCGTGCACTCATCATCTGGAAGTGGATAGCACGAAGCCCTTCTGGACTCGGTATCCCAAAAGACGACCCCACCGTTCAAGAAGGGATGGTCCCATCGGTGGAGGTCCCATAGCCTGCGCGCCTCACCGAACATCGTGAGGTGACGCTCACCGTCGAGGATCGACCAGGCGTCCACACCCGGATCACCCACGTTTCCTGTACTCGCGTCGTATGCGTTGTGCAACACACGCTCGAACGGATTAGTCGGACTGTTGTTGTATTCTAGTGCACCAACCGTTGCCGGCACAGCAATAGGAGCCAGGCCGTGGTGACTGCGCACGTCGTTAATCCGCGCCGTAAACTCCGTGAGGTTGTTGGCCAGCATAGCGGCCTCGGCCTCGATCAGACGCATCTCCGTGCCCTTGGCGACGGGGATGTCAGACCCCTCGTTGGGGTACTTCGTCTGCCTCACGTGCGCGGTGACGCCGTCGGCCCCGTTCTCGGAGTTGCACGAGCCTGTACGCGAGACAGTCGAGTTGAACGGGTCCGTCGGGACATCAAATGTGCCGCAAACGTCGTACGGCACTCTCGGATCCGGCCCGCTCGCCAGGTTAAAGCTATAAGTGTTGAATAGCCCTACCTCGTTCCGGCCAATCGTCTCCTGCCACACGACGTTGGAGTTCGAGTTCATGTTGTACAGCGCCGAGTACACGAAATCCGTTGGCACCTGAGTGGACCATTGGGTGGCACTCGCGAAGTCATTCAGACCCACGTACGCCTGTGCTATTCCCGCTCGAGCTGCCATGATAACGTCATCCGAGCCACCCGCAGCCTGGCCGAGTGAGATTGCCTTAGTGAGTGTCACAATGGCGCTGTCGAACGCTGCCGTACGCGGCTTCACCGTGCCCTTCTCCGGTACCGTGAAGTCCGAGCCTATGCTGTAGACGACCTGACAGTAGTTCTCACCGAACATCCGGTGCGCCAAACCCATCAATAGCCATACCCTGGCTGCATCTTTGCTCGTGTTCTGATCATATTCCTCTAAGTCTGTCATCCGGTACCAGGCCGCCAGCCCGGTCCAGATCGTCTCATGGATCTGGCCCCACATGCCGTTCGTCTCATCCCACTCCAGCGTGCCCCGGCGCAACCGGCCCGTGCCGTTGTAGCTCCCGTTCCCTGCCGCCTGATCCGTCAGGCGCAAGATGTCGAGCGCCAAATTGTCGGGCAGCGAGTTGAACTCGTTCGCCACACCAGCCGCCACTACCGTCATCAGGCTGGGGTCATTGAGTGCTTCCTCCGTAATGGCACCCGGGTTGAACACGTCGAGATTGCACGTGGAAAAGATAAGGATGGAGAGCCCTGCCACGAGGAGCGCCCTGAAGCCACGCCCCACTCTCTTGGTCTGTTTGCTCACCGTCTTTTCCCCCCCCATCAGAAGTTCACCGTTATGCCGAGCATGAAGATTTTCGGCGGTGCGGTGATGTAGTAGTCGTAAGGTGTTTGGTCGCTGGGGCCGTTGTCAGCCGACTCAGGATCCATCCCGATGTAGTCGCTGAACGTTAGCAGGTTCTTGCCCTGCAGCATGATCTGGATGCTCTGCGTGGCCGCTGGCAACCAGGACTGGGGCAGACGCCACGCCAACGTGGCGGAACGAATCTTGAAGAAGTCACCTTTCCCGCCCTTGGTCAGCCACACGCCATGGTCAGAGTGTTTTGGAACGCACTCGACGACCTGCGCGTTCGTGAGCGTCCTGCGGTCTCCGCTGTTCCAGACATCCAGGTACTGCGCGCAGTACGGCCACACCGGGTTATCCATCTGGTTACGGCGCATAGTCTGGAACGCGTAGCCCGGGTTCTTGACAAACCCATACTGACCCTCACCCAGCACGTCCAGCGTCAACGTTTGCCACAGCGTCATCCGTGAGTTCACGCTGAGCATCTCCGTCGGGTACAATCGTCCGAGAAAGCGTTTCGCAAGATCCGGCTCGTTGTTCGGATCGTACATGCCATTCGGATCCCAGCACGGGTCGGGGATGGAGGTGTTAGCGTCCGCACCTCTTATATCATTCGTATCGCATGTGATGAGGCGGTCGTCGTATCGAATCCACAGCGGCCAGCCTAGCGTACGCGAGCTGCCCAGATCCACGAGCGGACCCAGGTCCGTGATCTCGCTGTCGTTGGTGCTGTACTGCCCAGTCAACGACCACTCTAAGTTGTCCGAGCGCACAGGCACCACTGTCAGCGCGGTCTCCGTGCCCCAGTTCTTCACCTCACCCAGGTTCCGGAGCACCGAGTTGTTCGTGCCCGTCGACGCCGCCGGCTGCACGCCGATGAGTGCGTCCTTGGTCACCTGATCGTACTTCGTGAACTCGGCGTATACCCGTCCTTCGAACGCCGAAAGCTCGACACCCCACTCGAGTTCCGTGCTCCGCTCAGGACCCAGCTCCGAGTTACCGAAATTGTCTAATACCACGGCTGGCTGCTGCTCGTCCGAAGACGTCGCTGCCCACAGCTTCTCGGCGGCGAAGACGCCGGGCGCCTTGCCCGACTGACCCCACGCCACACGCAGCTTGAACTGGTCAAATAGCCCCTGCGGAAAGAACGACTCGTCCGAGAGGATGTAGGAGGCCGACAGCTTCGGGTACCTCGCCAGGCCGAAGCCATCACCGAACGTGCTGAACCCGTCATAGCGTACCCCGGCAACCACGAAGAGGCGGTCTCGCCAGGCCAACTGCTCCTGCAGGAAGAACCCGCCGCTACGCACGCGCAGACGGCTCTCGCCCGTGCTTTGGTTCGTCCCGTCGCCGATCAGCGGCTCTCCGGGACCCGCAAATCTCTGGTCGTCGGAGAAAAGGCCATAGTTGAACATCTCGTACACCTGGCCACCAAACGACAACACCGACGACAGGCCCTCGAACAAGCCGTAGCTGAACGACCCGCTGTAGTCCGCGGTCAGGTTGCGGTCCTGGTCGTGGTCATTCTCGCGGTACCCCTCGGGACTGGCGTAGTAGTCCCAGTACTTCCAGTCGACGAAGTCCTGGACCGTGTAGTCCAACCCGACGTTCAAGCGGTGCGCCCACGAGATGCTCGGCGAGTACGAGATGCCCGCGGTCGTCTGGTACTGGCTGATGTTCGAGATGATGTCGTTCTCGAAGACCTTCGAGTCGTCGTTCCTTGGAGTGTAGCCCGCCTCACCGCGGACCACGTTCAACATGAACCCCGACGCGTTGTTGCCGTCCGGGATCCACGTGATGTTTTTGCGCTGATAACTGTTGGTCATGGAGATGTCCAACCCTTGAAGCGGCTGGAACGAGACGTTGGCTCGTATGCCGTACGTCCCTGCACCCTGCTGCGCAATGTTGCCCTCCTCTTCATCCCAACGGCCCGATACGAAGTACGTCGCAGTCTCTCCGCCACCACGAACGCTCAGGTTGTAACGCTGCATGTGCCCGTCATGGAACCAGCTCCCGCTCTCCGGGCAACCGGCCTGGGCGCTGTCGATGGTGACGAAGGTCCCGCCGGGTTGGTTCGGGAAGAGGGGGTTGAACGAGGAGTTGTAGGCCCTGTGGACCGAGCAGTCGTTCATGTAGTAGCCCGTCGGGTTGATGTCCACGTCGTTCATGCCTCCGAAGCCGGCCAGCAGGGGCATGGTGCGCACGCCCTGGTCTACGCTCAGCGTCCACGCAGGCGCACCTACGCTCCCGCGCTTCGTGAAGATCTGGATCACGCCGCCCGCAGCCTCCGTACCGTACAGCGTCGTCGCCGCTGGTCCCTTTATGATCTCGATTCGCTCGATGTCGTTCGGGTTGATGAAGTCCATCGCCATGGGCGACGCACCCGCCTCGTCATCCACGTGGATGGCGCTCGCTTCCATCCGCATCCCGTCGATATAGATCAACGGATCATTGCCCGCCGTCAGCGAGCTGTTACCGCGGATGCGAATCTGCGCTCCGCCCCCAACTTGACCAGTCATGTCCTGGATCTGCACACCGGTCGAGCGGCCATGTAGAATATCCGAGACGCTCGTAATCGCCGCGAGCTCGATATCGGCACCCGACACCTGACTGACCTGGTTGCCGATCTCACGCCGACGCGCCTGCCCGGCCGTACCGGTCACGACTACACCCTCAAGTGCGAGTGCTTGCTGGCGCAGCCCAAAGTCCACCGTCACGGTTTGACCCGCCTCAACGGTCACCGTCTGAGAAGTGGTGCCAAAGCCGAGGCTCAGCACCGTAACGGTCTGCTCCCCGGCAGGCACATTCAGCAACAGATACCGACCGATGTTGTTGGTCAGCCCGCCGATGGGGGTGCCATCGATGGTAACCTGTGTACCCGCGAGCGTCTGCAAGCTAACGGCGTTTCGGACGAGACCGGTCACGGTTCCGGTGTTCTGAGCAGCCACTTCAGCTACACCGAACAACGATAGACCGAACAACGATAGACCGAACACCGCCACAAGCCCCGTAAGGCTCCTCACTATCGCTCGACCTGTATGACCGAACCTTGAACCACTCATGGGCCCTCCTGGTGTGGGCGTTGAGATTTCTTAGGTCCTCCTGACGGATTAACATAAATCCGTACGCGTGTCCTATACTATCTGCAACTTACCTACTCATTTCATTCTGCATCGCACCGGACGAGCACTCGCCAGACCCCTCATCCCGTCCGAAGCCAGAAGACAGGTGAATATCAAACTCATGCTCTTAAATTTGTCGAACACAAGCTACAGGTTGTGTTGTGAGCGGGAAAGTCCAAGCCTAGAAGAATATTGTGGCACACATAGCAACCACGCCTTGGTAGTCTACTTATAAATTCTCGGGACTACCCTTAGGGAACCAGTCCCCTTACCGCTTCACTGTCGGCGGAGAGGCGAACTGCTGGGGGTACAATGGCTATGGACAACTCGGTGACAATAAAACTACCGAATATACCCCTAACCCTGAGCCCGTACTGGTCAGTGGCGGGCATCCCTGGGCATCGGTCGATGGCGGCGGGTTACACACCTGCGGAGCCTAGTAGAAGAGGCGGACGACAGTCACGATCCGGTAGTCGCCGCTTCAGTAGATCGACCGGCATGAAACAAAATCTGGACAGAATCTGGACAAAGGGGCCCCACCCTGACGGGTGGAGCCCCAGAATATCCTTTACGGAGGGGGTGGGATTCGAACCCACGAGGGCTTGCGCCCGCCGGTTTTCAAGACCGGTGCATTAGACCGCTCTGCCACCCCTCCTTAGAAAAAGATGAAGCTGACCTTAAGCTACTTCAACTGAAGGCTATCCCATCATAAAGGATAGAAAGCCCGATACCTTGAAACGCCGATCGTTTTTCTAGTGGCGGAAGAGTCTACGTCCGGTAAAGACCATCGCGAGTCCGTGTTCGTCAGCCGCGCGAATAACTTCTTCGTCCCGGATCGAACCCCCTGGTTGAACAACCGCCTTAACTCCAGCTTCCGCAGCTGCGTCAACACCATCCCGAAACGGAAAAAACGCATCAGATGCAAGGACGGAGCCAGTTATATCAAAACCAGCTTCAGCAGCTTTGCGCACGGCTATCTTAGAAGAGTCCACTCGACTCATCTGACCAGCTCCGATCCCCAGGACTCCACCATCACGGGCAATCAAAATCGCGTTTGATTTCACCGCAAAAATAGCTGCCCAAGCGAAGCCCAAATCATCCATCTCAATTTCAGTGGGGTGACGTTGAGTTACGATTTTCCACAATGTGTCAATTGACCCATAAGACGGTGGCTCAGAAGGTGTTTGTGCAAGCAAGCCTCCATACACTGACCTCACCGAGCGAGCTTCAGGGATAAGACCATAGGACGCGATGAAATCGGCTGCCCCTTCCCCATTGGATATGCCAGGAAAGGTGAGTAGTCGAATATTTTTCTTCTGGCTCAGAACCGTCATGGCCTCATCCGAAAAACTTGGAGCTACGAGACATTCAATAAAGAGAGCGGACATCAGTCTTGCTGTTTCCGCATCAACCTCTTGATTCATAGCAATTGCAGATCCGAACGCGCTCACCGGGTCAGAGGCCAGTGCCTTTTCGTAAGCATCTGAAAGCGTATCGCTGACCGCGAGTCCGCATGGCGTTGTGTGCTTGATGATGCAGACTGCGGCACCCCTAAAATTTGCAAACGGGGACAGCGCGAGTAGGGCTCCGTCTAGGTCTAATAGGTTGTTATACGAAAGGTCCTTACCATGAAGTTGCCTGAGTGTAGAAAGTCCCACTGGGTTTTCATGACCGTAAAAGGCTGCCTGCTGATCCGGGTTCTCTCCATACCTGAGTGTCTGGATCCGCTGCAGGGACATATCCAGCTTATCCGGCAGTGATTGAGGTTCCACGCTACCGGTGAGGTATTCCGCTATAGATTCATCATAGGCACTGATGTGACCGAACACTTTCGCGGCAAGTTCACCTCTCAACTCCGAAGCCTCACCCCCATCGATCGCGGTGATGACCTTGTCGTAATCGTTCGGGTCGACAATGACCCAGACTTGTGTGTGTGATTTGGCAGCGGCCCTGATCATGGTAGGACCACCTATGTCGACCTTATCCATCGCCTGAGACATCGTCACATCACTAGCTGCTATGGTCTCCCGGAATGGATAAAGGTTCACAGCAACCAAATCGATCGGCCCATAACCGTGTTCCGTGAGAGCTTTCATGTCCTCTTCATTATCCCTTCGAGCAAGAATCCCAGCATGTATAGCTGGATGAAGAGTTTTCACACGTCCGTCCATCATCTCTGGATGTTTTGTGACCTCAGATACGCTGGTCACTTCAAGGCCACCTTCACGGAGTGTGCGGGCTGTCCCGCCCGTGGATAGAATCTCCCAACCGCGATCCTTAAGTGCGGTAGCGAGTTCCAGGATTCCGGTCTTGTCGGATACGCTGAGAAGCGCCCGCTTCATCCTTACTCCTACTTCTGTGTGTTCTAGGTCAGTGGTTGCAGTACTCGATAGTTCGGGCAAGTCGAGTGGCCCAGGATCTCGGCCTTTGATGAGGGCAGAGCAGACGTGCTCCGCGGCAAGAGGATATAGCTGATGTTCGATCTTCAAAACGCGGGCAGCCACAGCTTCAGCAGAGTCGTCAGGTTCTACTGGTACCCTCCACTGTCCTATGATTGCACCCCGGTCATATTTCTCATCGACATAGTGGACGGTAGCGCCAGTCATTGACTCACCAGCATCGATTACCGCTTGATGCACCCTGATCCCATGCATGCCCTTACCACCAAATGAGGGCAGCAGTGCGGGATGAATATTGAGGATCCTACGCCTATATCGGTGAACAACCTCACTCGGAATAAGTCGAAGATAGCCAGCAAGAAAAATAACCTCGACCCTGTGAGCTTCTAGTACTGAGAGTATGTCTTGCGCGATATCTGAGGAAGCACGCGCTTGGACGGGAATAATGGCTGTACTGATCCCTGCAACATCGGCTCGCTCAAGGACTCCAGCATTCTCGCGGTCCGTGACGACAAGTGACAATCTCCAAGGACACAGCTTGTCTTGGTAATCGAGCAGCGCTTGAACATTCGTCCCGCCACCCGAAGCAAATGCAGCAGCTACCAAAGTAGGGCCAGTCTCTACCCCTTTTTTCAAACGTGTCCCCCACCATAATGTTGGTTTAAGAACGGGTTGCTCCGACGCTCCTGCCCCACAGTGGTCGGTGGTCCATGCCCCGTGAAGAGTTCTGTCTCATCGGGGAGCGTCAGTACCTGCTCTCGGATAGAATCCATGAGTGTACCCATGTTGCCACCGGGGAGATCTGTCCGACCGATCGATCCTGAAAACACCACATCCCCTACTAAAGCAAAGCTCTCATCCGGGGCAACAAAGATCACGTGACCCGGTGAATGGCCTGGCGTGAAGCGCACATCGAGCGCACACGAATCGAATTCGTATCGCTGTCCGGCTACAAGTTCATTTGTAG
>Ga0310121_10002367_pt1 | contig 17969 bp, 22 predicted proteins | sample CB27_Tmax_986_MG_FD_203504 | JGI IMG/M metagenome (GOLD analysis project Ga0310121, IMG submission 203504) | Marine microbial communities from Western Arctic Ocean, Canada - CB27_Tmax_986 | ecosystem: Environmental > Aquatic > Marine > Oceanic | place: Canada: Western Arctic Ocean | collected...
CCATTTTCTTTAGTGCATAAATCTGGTATCTCTGCTCCTGGGTGAGCTGCGTGTAGGTTCTCATGAGTGCTCCTTTGACCTGGTCGTTGAGAAGCGCTCACGCTCTTCTGCCTACCGCAGCTCGGCTCTCTTTTCGACCTGCAAAGTTGCACTTGGTAGTTGAATCAACGTGGTAAAGAAATAAGTAAGAAAAGGATTAAGATTGGACGGAATATTTGCATCTGAGTAACCATTTTTATAACCGGGCCAATTGAAATTTGGATTGCGGCATTGTAAAAGAAAAAAGCCCCCGGCTGAAGAAATCGCCGAGGGCTTGGTTGATCCTAGCCCGTAGCAGACTTGGCATCCGAGCGTCTGCGGAAACGTGCGCGTTTCCGTTTGGGGGCTGGTTCGTTACCATTGCGTGTGCTGCTCTTGCGTGAGATCTTGGGAACTGAATCGCCGGGTATTGATTTCAGAGTGCTGTGCATACATTGCAAATGGTCGGGTGTGCTCCCACAGCACCCACCGATGACGCGCGCGCCTGCCGCGCGCAGCGCAATCGAATATTCGGCCATTTCTGTCGGTCCGGCTGAGTAGACTGGCCTGCGATCAACCAGTGCCGGGATTCCAGCATTCGATTTGGCAACCAGTGGGATGCTGGGGTTTTTGGCCGACATTTTTTCGATGACCCCCAGGATTTCATCGGGCCCATTACCACAGTTCCCGCCGGCTGCCGTGACGTTTTGAGCTTCAAGAAATTCGATAGCCTGCTCAGGCGTGACGCCCATCATTGTGCAGCCGTTGGTGTCGAAGGTCATCGTGGCGATGATCGGCATGTCGGCGGATGCTTTGCGCACACCTTCGATTGCTGCTTTCATCTCTTCGAGAGCCCACATTGTCTCGATCCAGATTGCATCCACACCACCAAAAACAAGAGCATCTGCTTGCTCTTCAAATGCGTCAACAGCCTCCTCCGCGGTAAGTGTGCCAAGTGGTTCCATGATCTCGCCGTTCGGTCCAATATTCCCGGCAACGATCGCATCGATGTCGGTCGCGTCAACCTCTATCCGGGCGAGAATCGCAGCCGTGGTGTTTAATTCTTTCACGCGTTCCTGCAACCGATGCATGGCAAGGCGATAACGATTCCCACCAAACGTATTAGTGAGCAATATCTGTGAGCCGGACTCAAGATACGAGCGATGCACCTTTCGGATCACCTCCGGGTGCAGGATGTTCCATGTTTCGGGTGGATCGCCGAACTGCAACCCGGCATCAAAGAGCATTGTGCCCATCGCGCCATCGGCCATGATCAGTTCCGAACCTTGAAGTAATTTCTCTAATTTGTTCATGAATATCTCCAATTCCAATACACGAGCTTCAGTTCGAAATACCCTCTTTTGTTCTCGGTCTCAACAAAAAAACCCCTTCTGGTAGAAGAGGCTCAATATCAAGTGCCGAGAGCTACTCATCTTCCAGATCTTGTCTTCCGGAATTGGCACCAATGTGGCAAATGGTTCGATACCCATCTGCTGACTGGTTGCCGAGGTTTCACAGGGGCGATCCCTCCACCACTCTGGATGAGTACGTGTATAACACGCTATGAAATTATGAAAGAAATGGTATCACAAACCAAAGAAAGTAGCTAAGGCAATGAATTGGGAATTGTGTGCCGTGTATTTTCCGCGAGAAAACTTATCCGTTTCGTATTGTGTTCACAACGTCTGCAAGCCGCCGGATACCGGCGTCCAATTCTTCTTCTGTCATCGCACAGTACGGCAAGCGCAGGAATTGTTCTCCGCCGCCATTGGCGTAGAAACCACGTCCATCCGCCAGCGTCAGATTGACCTCGGCTGCTGCTGCCCTCACTTCCATTGTGGTCACGCCTTCTGGCAAAGAGAGCGAGAGGAAAAAACCACCCTCTGGACGCGTTGAATCAGCATCCGGTAGATATGCATCCAAGGCAGCGAGAGTTGCCTCTAGGCGCGGTGCATAGAGGGTTTTCAATTTTTCGATCTGAGGTTCGAGCCAGCCTCCCTGAATGAGTTCATATACGATGCCATGTGAGAGCAAACTGGGTGTGATATAGGTATTTTCCGCGACTTTCGCGAGGCGTTGCAGAAGTTCAGTATCACCTACGATGTAGCCCATGCGTGGTCCCGGTCCGATCAATTTGCTAAACGAGGCCATGTAAAGCACCACGTCCGGCCCAAGTTCAAACAATGACGTCGGCGCTGGAAGTCCGGGATGATATAGAAGAACACCGGCTTGTGCTCTTGCAACGCTGTTTCCAGGGCAGCAATATCCGGTCCATCTGTTTCAAGAGGAATGCTAATCAGGTTCGCACCATGCTTGCGCAGGGTTGTGATGGTGCGGTCGTATGTCGGCGCTTCAACAAAGACAGTATTGTTTTCGGGAGCAAACAGGAGCGAACACAGAAACTCGACGATCTGAAGCGATCCGTTCGAGCAGAGTACGTTCTCGATAGTGACGCCATGCCAGTCGGCAAGCCATTCGCGCAAGGGCTGGAAGCCATACGCCGAGCCATACTGAAGGATGACCTCGCCGTAATTACGGATGGCGTCTGATGCCGCGCGTGCGACATCATCAATGGGAAATGATTCTGTTGCCGGGACTCCACGTGTGAAAGCAATGGGGTTAAGGTCGTTCATGTTGTCACCTTTGCAACGAGCGCTCGCAGTCCGAGCGCATAAGAGTCGAAACCAAAGCCAGTGATACTACCCACGCAGACCGGTGCGAGATATGATCTGCGTCGAAATTCCCCCCGCGCATGCACATTGGAGAGATGGACTTCCACCACCGGCAAGCCACTCCCGGCTATGGCATCCCGCAACGCGATGGATGTGTGGGTATACGCGCCGGGGTTTATTATCGCGCCATCCGCCCAACTCATTGCTTCATGCAAAGCGTCAATCAATGCTCCTTCGCTGTTCGATTGAATTGCGCGCACTTCCGAACTCAATTCGCGCGCGAGATTCTGCAATTGTGTATTGATCTCATCCAGCGTGAGTGTGCCGTAGACTTCAGGCTCACGCGTACCGAGCAGGTTCAGGTTGGGGCCGTGGAGTATAAGAAATTTGGGCATTGGTTTACATTCAGGGATGATTCAGAATGAAAGCGTGATGAGGTGATACTCTCCGACCGGAGAGTATCACCTCATCATCCACTCACAGATTCGATAATATCTCTCAACATATCATCTGGCGCAGTGAGGCCATATTCTACCGTACCGATTGCAACCGGCAGCGCGAACTGTAATTGCCCAGCGTGCTTCTTTTTATCGGCTTGCATGATCCTGCGAATCAATTGCGGATCGAGGTCTTGCGCCTGCACAGGCAAATCTAAATCGTGCAAAGTCGCTGCTATCTTTTCAGACAGTCCGGATTCAGCTTTACCGAGCTGCTCTGCCAGCCGGGCCTCAGCAACCATGCCAATGGAAATGGCCTCCCCATGCCGCAGTCTGTAGCCCGAAGCGGCTTCGATCCCATGACCGATCGTATGTCCAAGGTTGAGTATTTCGCGCTCCCCTAGTTCGAATGGATCGCCTTGCACGATATCAATTTTAACTTGCATCGCGCGTTGGAGCATTTCACCTGAAAGGGGGAGTACCTCGGGCAGCTGATCAAAGAGTTCTGGATCAGCTATGATGCCGTGCTTTACGACCTCTGCCAATCCCGATGTGTAATCGGCGGACGGCAGCGTGGAAAGCAACTCCGGATCTGAAACGATCATCGCCGGGGGGTGGAATGCGCCCATCAGATTTTTTCCCTGCGGCAAGTCCACACCCACTTTGCCGCCGATGGAAGCATCAACCATCGCGAGCACAGTCGTCGGCATGTTCACCCATTGGATCCCGCGCATGTAGGTAGCCGCGGCAAACCCGGCTACATCGCCAACCACCCCGCCACCGAGCGTGAGCACGACACTGCGCCGATCAAGACCGTGTTTCAGGAAGGCGCTGCAGAGTGACTGCACAGTATCAACTGTCTTGTGTACTTCGCCGGCGGGAAATGCAATCACTGGCGCTGCGAGTGCCATGCCAAGCGCGTCCGCCCACAGCGGTGCAATCGTATCGTCCGTGACGATAGCCTGCGGAAGAGAAATTCCGCGAGAACCCAAAAGCGCGTGAAGGTGCTTGCGAACACCTGCGCCAATTGCCAGGGTATACGCGCCCTGCGGGTGCGAGATTTCGATCCGGCTCGGCAGGACGGCTACAACATCCTGCGCCACCGCAACAGCCGTGCGATTGTCGGTTGCTATCTGGAGATGGAAGGAGTCATAAAGCGATTCTCGCTGTTGCAGCAAGGCAACTACGTTCTCGCGCAGGTCTCCCGCCAGCAGCGGGCGGTCGCGCGTACGCTGCAGCCGTTGCACAATCGTGCCGGCCCCCGCGCGCAAGCAGACGACAATCCCTTGCGCTTCGAGCAGGCGACGGTTGTCTGGGTCCGCCAGTGCGCCACCGCCGACGGCGACCACTGCGTTTTCTGTGGCAGCGACATCCGCAATGACTTTTTGTTCTTGCGCTCGGAAGGTTGCCTCACCTTGTTCGGAAAAGATTTCCGCGATCGACTTGTTCGCTCTTGAAGCGATCAATTCATCGGTATCGACAAGAGTCCAGCCCAACTGCTGGGCGCAGATTCGACCAACGCTCGTTTTCCCAGAGCCGGGTGGGCCGAACAGAATCAGATTCACGTAGCTCAACCCACTTTTTGTACAGGTTCGTAATGTTCAACAGTTGGGAACGAATCGTAGAAATGGTGCAGCAACTCTTTCCACTTTTGATACTGTGGAGATTTACGGAAGCCTTCCGTATGATCTTCCAGCGTGCGCCACCGAACGAGCAACAAATAACGGTCCGGTGTTTCGATACAACGCTGCAGTTCGTGCGAAATATATCCGGGCAGCGCAGAAATGATCTTTTCGGCCACCATGAAAGCCGCTTCGAATTGATCGGTTTGCCCCGGCCGGATATCCAGCGGCGCCACTTCTAAAATCATTGCTGCTCCTGCATTGGACCCTCTACAACGGCGAGGGTAATTTTGGCGCGCGCCACATGTTTACTCTCAGTACCCTGCAGCGCATATACATCCGCCTGCGAGACGGAGAAGCTGTGCTCGGGTTTGATCACTTCCGCACGGCAAAAAAGCTGGTCGCCCTGCGCAGCGCGCAACAGATTGATATTGAATTCGACTGTCAGGACCGACTCGTTTGTTCCGACCACACTGGCGGCCGCTGCACCGCCAGTGTGGTCGGCCATTGTAGCCTGTACTCCGGCGTGAACTAAGTTGTTCTGCTGCATGTGGGTTGGGCGCACATGCAGTTCTGTTTCACACCAGCCCGGACCGACATCCTTCAGTCGGAGGCCCAATTCGTTGACGAATGCGGCTTCGCTAAATATCGCTTTTGCAAATTGTTGGTACTCTGGATTTTGCGGTTGCACGCATTTATTCCCAGAACACAATCGGCTCGCCGCGCAGTTTCAGGTCGGAGAGCGTCGCACGGCGCAATTGCTCGAAACGCGGTTTCATTTCTTCAATTGAATCACCGCCGAGTTTTTCGATGAGTTCATCCGCGAGCACGAAGGCCATCATCGCTTCACCCACGACGGCAGAGCGTGGCACGGAGCAGAAGTCGGAACGCTCGTATTTCGTTAGGCGCGGCTCGCCCGTCGCGAGATCGACTGAATGCAGTGGCGTTAGAGTGGTGCTGATTGGTTTCATGGCTGCGCGCGCGACGATCGGCTGACCGGTTGTCACACCGCCTTCCGTGCCACCAGCCCGGTTTGTGCGGCGTACAAGTTGGTCGCCCTCCAGAAAAATCTCGTCGTGAACTTGCGTGCCGAGTTTACGAGCATTGTCAAACGCAGGACCGATTTCAACACCCTTGTTGGCATGAATGCTCATAAGTGCGGCAGCGAGCCGGGCTTCGATTTTGCGATCCCAGTTCACATGCGAGCCAAGCCCGGGTGGCACGTTAAGTGCGACGACTTCGTACACGCCGCCGAGCGTATCTCTCTCATCCATTACACGCCGGATGCGCTCACGCATTAATTGGGCGGCCACCGGATCCGGGCAGCGCACATCCGATTCTTCCGCGCGCTCTAATCGTTCTTCAATAGGAATGCCTTGGACATCAGCGATCACTTCGCCAATTTCTACGACATAGCTTCCAATCCTGATGCCGAACTGTGCCAACAACTTGCGGCAGATGGCAGCCACGGCAACGCGGGCGGTAGTCTCCCGCGCAGAGGCGCGCTCCAGGCTGTAACGCAGATCGTCATAGCCATACTTGATCGCGCCTACCAGGTCTGCGTGGCCCGGCCGCGGGGCTGTCATGGGATCAACTGCTTTGCCCTTCCATTTGACATGATCCAGATTAGTCACTTGCAGCGCGATGGGCGCGCCAATGGTCTGGCTATTCATTACACCACTCAGAATCTGAACCTGATCCTTTTCGATCTTCATGCGTCCACCGGTGCCGTAGCCCTTCTGGCGGCGCCTAAGATCGGGGTTAATATCTTCCGCGGCAAGCGGCAGACCGGCCGGGATGCCCTCCAGGATGGCGTTTACAGCGGGGCCGTGCGATTCACCGGCCGTTAAAAATCGGATCATAGCTCGTTGCCTTGGTGTGCCTTGCGCACTGATAATTAGGGCGCTTCCAATTGTTGTTCTGATCTCACATGCAAGTCGGATGCAGCTGCCGCCCGCATGATATGCAGCGACGGCTTTTGGCCCGTCCAGCGTTCGAAGGCCAGTGCGCCTTGCTGCACGAGCATGCCCAATCCACCTGTACCTTGCAGTTTATGCGAGTGTGCCTGATGCACTAATTTGGTTACGGGTGGATTGTAGACTAGGTCGTAGATAAACATGCCGGTTGGGAAGGGCACCACAGGAAACCATGGAGTGCTGTGAATGTCAGGCGTCATGCCAAGCGGTGTGCAATTTACGGCCAACACGCAGCCCTGCGATGCTTCTCCGAGATCAATGGGTGTCCAGTCGACATTGAGAACGCCTCCACCGGTGGCACAGTGAATATCGCCCGCGAGTTGCGCGCCGACGCGCACATTGCGTCCCAACAGCCGCACTTCGCAGCCGTGCTGTAACAATGCAAAAGCCACGGCGCGGGCCGAGCCGCCGGTTCCAAACACAAGCACAGGTTTGCCTTCAAAGTTAATCGTGTTCTCCTTCAGATCGGCCAAAAAGCCAGCCAAGTCGGTATTGTCGCCGATCAACTGATCGCCATCTCGAAAAATAGTATTGACCGCGCCAAGTGTCGCCGCGCTTTCAGTGAGTGCGTCGAGAAGTTCAATGACGGCTTGTTTGTGTGGAATGGTGACATTGGCTCCCTGCCACTCTCCGCTGCGCAATCGGTCGATTGCCGCCGGCAAGTCGTGCGCCGCAACATCTATCGCCAGGTATTCAAAATCCAGACCAAGCGCGGCGAAGGCTGCGTTGTGCATGGTAGGTGAGATACTGTGCGCAATCGGATAGCCAAGCAGCGCGATTGTTTGTAGCTCTTCAGACAACGATAACCCCTGATCCATTTATCTCGCTTGCCTTCAATTTCTGCAATGCGAGGTTGGCTTCGTTGAGTGCGAATGTCTCGGTGTCCGTGCGAATGGGAATCTCTGCTGCGAGCGACAAAAACTCTTCCGCATCGCGGCGCGTGGCATTGGCTACGGAGCGAATTGTGCGTTCTTCCCACAGCAGGGTGTACGGCATTTCGGGAATGTTGCTCATGTGAATGGCGTTGATGCACAACGTTCCGCCCGGACGCAGATGGCCGAGTGCAAGCGGCACGAGCCAACCAGCCGGAGCAAAGATGATGGCGCGGTCGAGTTGCACCGGCGGTTCGTCCGAGGCCTCCCCAACCCAAGCTGTCCCCAGTTCGCGTGCATGCTGCTGGTGCGCAGCACTCCGCGTAAATACGTAGACTTCGCAATCCCATTGGCGTGCGACCTGAATGCAAATATTCCCGCTCCCGCCAAAGCCATACAGGCCGAGGCGCTCACCGGCTTGCAGATCGGAAAGACGCAATGAACGATAGCCAACGATGCCGGCACACAAGAGTGGCGCCACTTCTACATCACTGAATTGATCAGGGATCGGGACTGCAAAGTCTGCTTCGGCGAGCAGGATTTCGGCAAAACCACCGTCGGCGTTATATCCGGTGAAGGTTGCGCGCTCGCACAGATTCTCGTTCCCACGCAGGCAGTGAGCGCAGTTGCCGCAGGCCGCGTGGAGCCAGGGAACACCGACACGCTCTCCCATCGCAAAACGAGTCACGTCTGTGCCCACTGCGTCGATCACCCCGGCAACCTGATATCTCGGAACGATTGGCAAGCGCATGTCTGGCAACTCACCTTCGACCACATGCCGGTCGGTGTGACAAACGCCGCAGGTATTGACCCGTACGCGGATTTGGCCTGCTCCAGGTTCGGGCACGGGCAGCTCGGTTTGATGGAGTGGCGCTCTCTCTACGGGTGCAGCAGTCGTGAGCTGCATGGCTCTCATCAGGTATCACCGAGGCGCATGAGTTGCGTTGAAAACTCGGGGAATGACTCGTCGATAGCGGCTGCGTTGTGGACGTTCGTCTCTCCCCGGGCGACCAGGCCTGCAACTGCCAGCGCCATTGCCAGCCGGTGGTCGTTGTGACTATCCACGTTTGCACCTGCGAGTTGTTGCGGCCCGGTGATGGCAAATCCGTCCGGAAACTCTTCGACCTGCGCGCCCAGCCCTCTCAATTCAGTTGCAACTGCCGCAATACGGTCGGACTCTTTTAGACGTAGTTCTGCCGCTTCACGAACTATCGTTTGGCCTTCTGCTTGTGTAGCAATGATCGCAAAGGCTGGGAATTCGTCGATCATGCACACGACGCGATCGCCGGCTATTTCCGTGCCTCGCAAAGGTCGCTGGCGCACAGTCATGTCACCAACTGGTTCGCCGCCCGCAGCGTGTTCGTTCTCAATCGCAATGTCGGCGCCCATCTCCTGTAATGCGTCGAGCAGGCCGGTACGGGTGGGGTTGAGCCCGAGATTGGGGATGTGGATTTCACTCCCCGGGACGATCACGGCCGCTGCGATTAGAAATGCCGCGCTGGAGAAATCACCCGGGACGGTCAAGTCTGTGGGGGGCAGCGCGCCGCCATTGGGTATTAGTGTAATCGAATTCGCCTGCGAACGTACGTCTACCCCTAATGCGCGTAACATTCGTTCCGAGTGATCGCGAGAAGGGCCGGGTTCGTGCAGTGTTGTCGCACCGTCTGCATTTAAGGCAGCCAGTAACACGGCCGCTTTCACCTGCGCCGAGGGCACTTCGGTCGTATGCTCGATGCCGCGCAGACCGCCGCCACGTACTTGGAGTGGTGCGTAATCGCCTGCGATGTCCGCACCCATCGCGCGTAGCGGCCGCGCCACACGTCCCATGGGGCGCTGCTGCAGTCGGGCTGTGCCGGTGAGAGTTGCAGCAATGGTTTGCCCGGCCAACGCTCCAAGTAGCAAGCGAATGGTGCCACCGGAATTGCGACAATCCAGCAGGTCAGATGGTTGCTGCCATTCTCCTCCGTTAACGATCAACGTTTCGTCTTCTGTGGTGAACGAAACGCCGAGTTGTTCAAGCGCGTCGATCATTGCATGCGTTACACCCGCGCGCAGGCAGTTGCGGATGCGACTCGTGCCTGGGCTGAGAGCAGCGTGAATCAGTGCGCGGTGCGATATTGATTTATCGCCCGGCACCTCGGCTGAACCGAAAAGTGGAGATGTCAGATGTTGAATACGCAAACTTAAACTCGTTCCATGCGCTCTTTGCGGATTTCGGCCAGCCAATTCCGCAAGGAAGCTGTATCGCCCTCTTCGAGCAATGCCTCCATGCGTGCCAGCAGCGCTTGTTCACCGCGCAATGCTGCCAATATCGCAGATCGGTTTGTCTCGATGATATCCGCCATCATGCGCGTATCACTCGCAGCCAGTCGGGTGGTGTCGCGAAATCCGGAGGCAGTCACGGACCACAGGTTCTCGTCGCCGTTTGCGTTTTCTACAGCAAGTGCCATCAAACTGCTGGACACCAAATAGGGCAAATGACTGGTGATCGCTACAAGTTCATCATGCTCTGCCGGTGCGAGCAGGAGGCTGCGTGCGCCAATCGCTTTCACCAGCTCTTCGGCAAGGCCGAGCGTGGCTGGGGTTGTACATTCCAATGGAGATAATACAAACGTGGCTGTCGCGTACATGTGTGACGTAGCGTTATCAATTCCAGGAGTCTCTTTCCCACACATGGGATGACCACCGATCGGATCGAAATGATCTGGCAGGGCGGCCATCGCTGCACATATTTGGTGTTTGGTTGAACCGAGATCCAGGATTGCGAGGGAGCTTTGCGAGATGGATAGCTCTGCCAGTTGCGCAATCTGCGCGAGGATTGTGCGGACGGGAGTGGCGAGCACCAGCAGGTCGGCACGCGCTACTCCCTCCGTAAAGTCGCCGGTGGCAAAGTCCACTAATTTATTTCTGCGCGCGAACGCGAGAGTGGTCTGGTCTGAATCCACAGCGGTAACACCGGCACATTTCTGACGCAACGCCAATGCCAGCGAGCCACCCATCAGGCCGAGGCCGGCAATAGTGATGTGGGTTTCGGCGAGACTCATAGAGGAATGAAAATTAGCGACTGGAGACTGGGAATCTCTAGTCTCCAATCTTCTTTTGCTAATCGCGGCCTATTGCTGTCGCTATTGTCCGCACCTGATTCACCAGGTCTGCGAACTTTTGCGGTTTCAAACTCTGACCGCCATCGGAGAGGGCTTTTTCGGGCTCGGGATGAACTTCAACCATCAATCCGTCGGCGCCGGCTGCTATACCCGCCCGCGCAATAGCGGTGACAAATTCCCATTTCCCCACGGCATGGCTAGGGTCCAGGATCACGGGCAAATGAGTCAGACTTTTCAATACGGGAACGGCGTTAATATCTGTCGTGTTGCGAGTGTACGTTTCGAAAGTTCGGATGCCACGTTCGCACAGTATCACCTTGCGATTGCCATGCGATAGAATGTATTCCGCACTCATGAGAAACTCTTCCATAGTGGCCATTAAGCCACGTTTTAAGAGAACCGGAGGTCCGTTGCGCCCAACGGCCTTTAGCAGTTCATAATTCTGCATGTTACGGGCGCCGATCTGCAACACATCAGCATACTCATTCACCAGCGGGATATGCTCGGGGGTCATTACCTCGGTCACGACAGCAAGATCGGTTTGTTCGCGGGCTTCGGCCAAGATTTTCAAACCTTCTTCGCCCATGCCCTGAAAACTATACGGCGAACTGCGCGGTTTGAATGCCCCGCCCCGCAACGCAATTGCCCCCGCTTCCTTTACAGCATGGGCAGTTTCCAGGAGCTGTTCACGACTTTCTACAGAGCAGGGTCCGGCGATGATCGCGATCTTGTTCCCGCCAACTTCGACGCCGTTTATGCTGACGGTACTATTTGCTGTATTGAAATCGCGGGAGGCCAATTTGAAAGGCTTCAAGATTGGAACCGTCTTCTCGACGCCCTCCATCACTTCGAAGGCCTGGCGTTCGATTGGACGGTCGTCTCCGATCACACCGATGATGGTGCGCTCCGCACCCTCCGATAAGTGTGCAGTGAAGCCGGCCTCTTCGACACGCGCCACGACATCCTCTATCTGATCACGTTTCGAACCGGCTCGCATTACGATGATCATCTCAACTCCTTGATGAATAGTGTCTTAGTTGCGTCCGATACTGGCTGCAATGGCGCGCACCTGCTGCACCAATTCCGCAAACTTCTCGGGTTTGAGACTCTGCGCGCCATCCGAAAGGGCCTCTTCGGGGTGAGGGTGGACTTCCACGATCAGGCCGTCGGCGCCAGCCGCGATTCCTGCTCGGGCCACAGCAGCCACATAGGCCCATTTCCCAACGCCGTGACTGGGGTCCAGGATCACAGGTATATGAGTCAGGTCTTTCAATACTGGGATGGCATTGATGTCGGTTGTATTGCGAGTATATTTCTCAAATGTACGAATACCACGTTCGCAGAGCATAACATTCTTGTTGCCGCCGGAGAGAATATATTCGGCGCTCATCAAGAGTTCCTCTATCGTGGACATCAAGCCGCGCTTGAGTAGCACTGAGCACTCGCTCTTTCCCACAGCTTTGAGCAGATCGTAGTTCTGCATATTGCGGGCACCGATCTGCAACACATCGGCGTATTCGCCGACCAAAGGTACCAGCTCGGGCGCCATCACTTCAGTGACAATCGGTAAGCCCGTTTGTTCCCTCGCTTCGGCCAAAATTTTCAAACCTTCTTCGCCCATACCTTGAAAACTATACGGCGAACTGCGCGGTTTGAATGCCCCGCCCCGCAACGCGATTGCACCGGCTTCCTTTACAGCATGGGCAGTTTCCAGGAGCTGTTCGCGACTTTCTACAGAACATGGCCCAGCGATGATCGCGATCTCGGGTTCGCCGACCTGCACACCGTTGAGCGGCACAGTGCTGTCCATTGGTTGCATCTCGCGCGAGGTCAGTTTGAATGGTCTGAGCACACGCGTGGTCTTTTCAACACCATCGAGTACTTCGTAAATGCGTCCTTCCTTGGGGCGGCCATCGCCGAGGACACAGACGATTGTGCGTTCGGTGCCTTGCACCAGTCTGGTGGCGAAGCCGTCCAATTCCACACGCTTGACGACGGTGTTGATCTGCTTTTCGCTGGCACCAGCTTTCATTACGACGATCATAAATCCTCCTTTTCAGGTTGGCTCCATGGTATTGAACGGGAGCATTGCAAGTGCCTGAGCACGGTCGGGGCGCAGGTCTTTGGCACCCTTCAAGTAAACGTGAACAATCTCAGCATTGGTTATTGTAGTGTTCCAATGAATGAGTGTGCGAATGCACATGGATAAGCCATGGGGAACATTCATTTCGTGACCGCATAGCAGGGCTGTATCGGTCCAGCCCAATGCACGCGCTGAAATCGCAGGGTATTCGGCATTTAAATCTTGTGTGGTCGTGAAAATTACCGAAGCCACATCCTCCGGTTCGATGCCGTTCGCATCGATGATCTCCGAGAGCATCTCGTGTGTGGCTTTTAGGATTGCTGCACTCGTATTCTCTTCTACCGTAATGGCGCCACGCACCCCGCGACATGCAAGCATAAAGCCTCCGTTTAAACGAAAAGCGCGGAGCCGCCGCTCCGCGCTTAGTGTAGATGTCTGAATTGTCTACTTAAGCTTCTAGAAACGGCGGTTGGTTTTCCGTCGTGTAAAAGAAATAGAAGCCAAAGTAGTAATTAGATTGCATTGCGACGAGAGTTTAGCACGCCTCCTTCCAATGGTCAACAGGCAGCCTGCACAAGATTCAGGTCGCTAGTTCGGGGCTACTTTATAATTTGACGAGCGCCATCCAATTTGATCCAATCCTCAGGCAAATGGAAGCTCTCAATTCCAGTGGAATATTGACACGTTAGGGACATCGTGGCGGTGGGGGCGGGCCATCACTTGGTGATGCGCTGACGATTTCATCCTCTGTCCTCACCGAAGAGGTTGTGAAAGGTTCTTTTACTTCCTCGTCGGCGCTTCTGTTGGGTACTATCGCTTCCTCAGATGTGTCAATTTCATCTCCTGACACAGCGCTGTTCTCCGCGTTATAGAGTTCGTCGCCAGAATCGCCTATTGTGCCAGTAACAGAAGAAGATTCAATGTTTGCTTCTTGCTCGGATGTGCTTGCGGGGCTTTCTACTATCGTGCTCGCTTGTATTCCAATTGGTTCTGCCTGCTCCACGCTCGCTGCAGAACTGAAATTGAACTGGATGCCAGTGGCAAGAACCCCGGCGGTCAGCAGCCCAACGAGTGCCAGGCCGATCATGCTACCAACGAGCAATGGACGCGCGCGCTTGGACCGTCTTTTTTGCGCAACCATGCGCGCCGTTCTTTGTGGCACTTGCTTTGTTACTGGGATCAGCGTTGGGGCGCCAGGTTCATCGTTCCGACCGCATCTGCAGTTCGAACTTGTTCCAGAGCAGCGACAAGATCACTTGCAGAAGCAAAGCGTTGATTGGGAGATTTCGCCATCGCCTTACGCAGAACGGCATCACAACCGGCGGGTAATGATCTATTAAGACTTTCCGCCGAAGGGATGGGAGCCTGCAAATGTTGGGTCATCAGGTTATGAATTGATCCCTTATACGGTGTTGTGCCGGTTAACATTTTGAACAGCGTCACACCTAGCTGGTAGATGTCGGTTTGCGGGCTCAGATTGCCTTCATTAATCTGCTCGGGGGCCATGTAATTGGGTGCACCTATGAATGTCATGGTCTTTTCAGGCTGGTCACCATCTAGCAGCCGCGCAACACCGAAGTCGGATAGAAAAGCCGCGCCGATTGAATCCAGCAGGATGTTCTGGGGTTTAATGTCACGGTGGATGATGTTGTGCGTGTGCGCCTCGTCAAGCGCAGCTGCCACACGTTCCAATATCGGGATCACTTCATCCAATGGTAGCCGACCATTTGCCAAACGGTAGTTGAGCGAGTCGTTCGGCATGCATGGCATCACCAAATACATACGTCCGGCTTCTTCACCAAAGTCCAAAATTGGAACAATGGCCGGGTGGCGTGCACCGAGCAGAAGTTTGACTTCCTGTTCAAAGCGTAATTTCGATGATGCGTTGTTCGCCAAGTTGTCCTGAAGAAACTTGATCGCCACATCGTTGCCAGATTGTGGATCGAGCGCTCTAAATACGCTCGACATGCCCCCATAGCCGATCTTGGTTATTATTGTGTAACGTCCAATATGTTTGATGGTATGCATGCATTTGCTCCGTTACGGCATGGATTAGAACCAGCGTCCGCCTCGGAAGCGCCAGTGCGGGAATAGGATGCGTAGCAAACTGTGCGAGGCGATAAATGTTGCCAGCCACACGGTTGAGTAGTTGAGAACGAACATCGCCCCGGTGGGCAGACTGTCCAACAGTACAACCAGAAATATCAGGACGGCAATGAAACAACCTTCGTACACGCTGGCGGCTACTTGCAGGACTGGCGGCCAATCGTGGTCCCAAAAGAATTTCTGGAGCCGATTGTAGAAGACGTCCCAAATCAAGCCTGATACAAATGCCATTCCGAGTACAAGCAGTGGCACGTTGCTGCGAAAGACGATCACAAAAAACAAGGCGACTGTTAGCCCGACGACGACTGTTAGAAAGAACCTCGTCTGCCAGCTGCCACTCAGTGTCGGTGTCATGGACACACTCCCATAGCCCAGCGTGCCCACTGCATGCTCGAACGCCAAGGGTTTAGCCTCCGCAATCCCGGCGGCCGTTGTGCAGTCAGGTCCGCGAGGGATTGTTGCGCTGCGTATTGCAATCCCAGGAAGCTGTCCACCGGCGCATACGGTCCGCCGAGTGTGCTGATTCTGCTGGCATAGACTCGCCCGTTCCCGTTGCGCAAATTTTCAAGTTCGAAGTGACGGTTTACCTGCAGGCGATTTTTGGTGTTGCGAGGCAGATCGTAATGGCTGACCAAATCCTTGAGCAGCGCGTTGTCGTCAATCATTGACTCGAGTCCTGTAGCATCGATTACGAAGTCGGCGAACAAGGCAACTCTGCGTTGCAGGACGTTGTTGGTTTATATGTCTAATTGCATGCGGTTGCTCGCATATTGGGAAATTGATTTGATTTCGCCAAACAGATTCTCGCACCAACCTTCTTGCAATCCTTGCTTGATGATGGCACGCCAATCGCTACGGTCGGCTGTAGTCGTGCCATCCAGGATCTCAAGCATTTCTCCCCGCTCAGCACCCGGTGCGCGTTCCAGTGAGTCACGTAAGTCGCCACCCCAAGCTGCTTTCGGCCAATTGAATGGCTGGATTTCCAGATGGTTTCGTACGCGGCGCTTGGCCAGCTGGTAGTGGCTGCCCGTCGCCATGGGCGCACGCATGAGATGCAGAATGCCGATCGGAAGGCGCAGCGCCGTTCGGAGTTCGTACAAACGCTGGATGATGCGCGAAGCAACGATCCCGTGCCCTCGTACCATGGCAATGCCTCCTCGAATTGCTAGGTCTTCATAGACATGATTGTTATTTTCGTAGGCGTTGACGACCCTTCTGAAGTCGTCGGTTGTCTGTCGATAATGTTGCAAATCCGGTAAGAAGCGCACACCGGGATAACCAACTGCCAGGTGGAGATAATCGCAAACAACAAAGCAATGCCGTGACTGTTGGCCGGATTGCATCTGGGAGTAAGCGACGACATAGCGGCCATGATCGGTTTTTCGGATGCTGCGCACCCGACCACGCCGCCAGATGCGCGCCCAACCGATGCGGCGGGCTTCGCGGCCGATCGCTTTGTAGACATCACCAGCGCGCGGGGGTGTATGTTTCAGCAAACGGTTCGTTGAACAATTGCCAGACAATATTTGCCGCTGCCGACAGCTTGGCTTGACTTAGGTCGCGCGCAAATTCGCGCACTGCATAACCCGGCCAGCCCCAGAGGTTGTCCGGACAGGAGTCCGAATTCGAGCGAAGCCGTTCGTGGCTTGGTATTTGCGAGTTTTGGCATAGCCGCCGGTAGCGACCATATGACTTTGGCTCGAAGCCGATTGAAACAATGCCAGCCGGGTCCGCACCGGCAATCAGGAGATGATCAACTCAGGTAAAGCTGCCAAGCCCGCCGCCAATAGCGAGGTAATTGGTCGTTTCGATGGGCGCCAGTTTCGCAAGCGCTTGTAGCGGAACGATTTGCGCACGGAATAAGCCCGGCAGGCCGTCCTCCGAGGGCGGCGGCGGAATTGTCGGCGGCAAAATGATATTCGTCGCCGGACTGAATGTAGAAGAGGAACGAATGTCTGCGCCAAGGCTGCCTGTCGTCTCGGAGGACGCATTGGTCTGCGCGCCGCTCAGAGTTCTTTCATCCGAGCGGGTCTCTACTACTCTGGCTTGAAATGAATAGGGGCCGATACGGAACTTGCTTCGGTTGAGCAATAGCGTGTCATTCACAACGCGCTCACCGGCGACAATTATTCCGTTCTTGCTGCCGGGATCGATGAGCAGCAGCTGGTCGGAGCATCGCTCTAAACGGGCATGCCGGCCGGAGACCGTCTTGCTCTTAACGACCACGCTGTTATCGTTCCTATTGCGACCAATTGTCAAAGGCAGCGCTTGGATGATATTTTGCATGCCGCCCGTATCGGGGTCTTGCCAGGAAAGTTGAACTTTCCAGGAGCGGGTTGGCCGAGTCATGTCAATATCATCAGCTGAATCAGAAATTAATTGCATGATCGGGCGTAGCTTGCGTCACTGCATCCGCCAGGAAGCGACCACACCACGGACATGTTCGCGAACGGCTATCAACTGGGCGTCGGCAGTGTGTATTGCGACAACGTACTTGTAATCGCAGTGTGAAGTTGTAATAGTCGATGATGAACTCACCACCGCTGCTAATCTGTGTCTGCCTGATGGGACGCCGATCTACATAGGTGCCGTTGGTGCTACTTAAGTCTGTGAGAGTGATCTCTCCTTGCGTATACGTCAGACGCGCATGCCAACGCGATACACCTGTGTGTGGTTCGGCGAGAACCAGCTCGTTGCTGCCTGCTCGGCCAAGATTTATAGGCAGCGCCAAGATGCGTTTGCCCTGGTCTGATGAGTTCTGAGAGTTCATCCATGTCAATCGAACAAAAGGCATCAGTTTTCACTCTACAATTTAGAAATCGTTCTTCTGTGTCTGGTTCCGCTCTGCCAGGATGGATTTACTATAGGGACAACATCTTCAGAAATTTTGAGCAAAATATGAAGATGTTGTAAAGCGCGGGGGTAGCCTGTGATTAACCAGAAAGCACGGAGCGATGGCTCCGTGCTTTCTTTTCCTTGATGAGGCAGCTGCCAGTTGAATGTTTATTCTACGATTTCAATTTTGGGAAATGATTTGAGCCCGACCCCATAGCTGGCGATCTTCTGTGTCGGCCAAACG
>Ga0310121_10002368_pt1 | contig 17967 bp, 15 predicted proteins | sample CB27_Tmax_986_MG_FD_203504 | JGI IMG/M metagenome (GOLD analysis project Ga0310121, IMG submission 203504) | Marine microbial communities from Western Arctic Ocean, Canada - CB27_Tmax_986 | ecosystem: Environmental > Aquatic > Marine > Oceanic | place: Canada: Western Arctic Ocean | collected...
GACGAAGCTTCTCAATAATCTGCTTGGTCGTGTGTCGGTTCTTCTTCATCTGAGGAAATCCTTTCCGGGCTACGCCCGGATGCGATTCTCTCATAGACCTGGATCAGTTAAAGGGGGGAAGCCCATCAAACAACGTACGATGACGATTGCTGGAATTGATTGTGCCCGCCGACTCGCAGAAAATCGGGCATGTTGTGTGTGTACGCGTTATGGTCAGCCGTCGATGGGGTTTCGAGCTGAATGTGGCCTCCCTCACCGCCCAACGCTCTTGCCACAAGGACGATGGTTCGACCATGGTTCCGACAAAACGGATGGCTCGAGGTGGACCGGGCGGTGCGACCGCTCGATGCGGTTGGCTTCACCCTCCCCTTGGACAACCCGGTATCGACCCTCCACTTCCACACCCAAAAACTTCTCGCGTTCACCTCCCGGCCAGTGTACGACCAGCTGCTCGATTTCTTCCGCGGCTCCCAATCCGAAATGGACCCATTTGCTCGATTGCGACAAATACGCATCTCCGGCACGTACGGTTTTTATTAAAACAGTGCTCGGTTCTCGGTGCTCGGTTCCCGGTTCGGAAGAGTTCCACGTCGCCAACCGAGAATCGAGAACTTTTACTTCGACTCGTGCCCCGATGGCGTCGCGATTGCAAGTCCGTCCTTCCAATCGGACGGCCAAGTAATCGTTCCGCGAGGGAACGTCATTGCGGAAAAAACGGATCTGCGGACCGTTGCGATTGTTGATCCACAAATCGAGATCGCCATCTTGATCCCAATCGACCGTGGAGACGCCACGTCCATCGTCTGGGAAATCGAGTCCGCTGCAGTGGGAAATGTTGGTGAACTTCGATTGGCCTAGATTGAGGAAGACGCAGTTGCGTTCGCGGCCGCTAAACGAACGGCCACTCTTAATCAGTTGATGGAGCATGTCACTCGATTGAGCCAACTCACCACTGTCCGGTGAAGCGTTTATCGAGCTGCGCCCTTGCGACACGACCTGCCGTCAGAAAAAAATTCACAAATCGCCCGTGTCTTCAGTGGTGAAGTAGCCATTGGCAACAAACAGATGCTCCCAACCGTCGTTGTTCAGGTCCACAAATGGCGAACCCCAGGCCCAGCGGCCCAGTTCGGCGGACGCCTCGTCGCTGACCTCGCGAAACTTGCCACCTTCATTCTTGAACAGCGAATTGCCCTTGGCGAATCGCTGGTAGAGCTGGCGTGACGCCTCATCCATGTCCCGACGGAATCTGGCTTGGCGCGTAATGCGGTTACCTACCGAAGAGAACATGTGCGCCCCGCCGTTGTTGGCGTCATGGTAAAGGAACGAACGCCGGGATTCATCCTCGTGGGCTTCATCCGTTGCGTAATACGTGCAGACATAAAGATCAAGATCCCCGTTGCCGTCGTAATCGACCGCCGACAGTGCTTCGGTGTCTTCGTCAGCCGTTGGGAGTTCGGTCACCAGTTGAAATACGCCGGTTGAGTCGTTTTCCATGACTAACACCCGCGCGGGAACTGCCAAGACCAAATCCTGGTCGCCGTCGTTGTCCAGATCCACCAGCAGCGCACTATTGGTGTGATCTAACCAATCCGTCCCGGATTGGGCACTTTGGTCAGTCGCCGTGTTATCGGAGTTTTGCACGAACAACCGATTTGGCAAGCCACCCCCCTGGCAGAGATAGACGTCTTCCAGGCTGTCTCCATTCACGTCACCGATAGCCATGCCACAGCGTTCGACGTCGACCATGTAGTGGATTTTTTCGATGCGTCGCAGCCAATGTTCCTGGCCATAAATCAATTGAGTTTCAAACGACTTGTTTTTTTCCAAGGACGGCGGTTGTACAGTCGGTGAACCAGGTCTTATGCGTACCGCTGAAAACTGCCTCTACGTAGGCCTTGGCGTAAAGCGACGAAAGCCGGAGAGTCTCTTGATCATCCCGACGCCACTGGCATCGCCAATCCATGTGTTGTTCCGCGGTAGCGTTGTCCCCCTGGGTGTAGATTTCGACGATGTGTGTAGTGGCACCTCCCGCGTCACTTAATTCGGCGCGAATCGTCTTGACCTTGTCGCGTCTTTCGGTGATCTCTGCCAGCGGGCGTCCCAGGTCCTGCAGGGCATCTGCCAAAGCCACAGCACCTCTATTGAGCGACACTTCGGTTGACGCAGTCGCTGCCCTCGATACTCGGAGCCCGTCACCATTGAAGACATCGCGAAGATGCTCAGGCCGAAGCCTTCCGCGCTGGAAGTCATCCGTTACGAAAGCAGCGAGTTGCTTGGCAAACAACTTGGTGTTGGCTTCCCGCAATTGCAGCAACTGGCGCAATTGGTTTTGGGCAGAATCACTGAAAGCCTCGCTGGACCAGCCGTCGTAGCTCGGATTCAGCGCTGCCCGCTGTTTGGCTTGCCTTGCGGAAATCTCCGCCGTGGAAACCAGTACGTCGCCTGGCAACTCACGGGAATGGGACCCGCCCGGTACATCAGACAAATCGGCCGTTTCGTCCGGCGCTCTTCGCGCATCCGCCCAAGGAAAGCGACAATAGCATCGGGACAGTCAACCAGCGCACCAAGCCGAGAACCGGTTGGAACCTTTGTCACACCGCAAGCATGAATGCAACTTTAGCGTGGACGCCCGTGGCGGCTAAAGCAACCGAAATTGAATCCCAGGTCAAATCTGTTCCCATCCGGCAATGGTCGTGGCTTTTTGCCTTTCGGATGCTGAACCTGCACCTCCAAGACGTTGGCTTCTTCTTTGATGTTCACCCCAATACGACTCGTGGAAGGTCGAGTCAGCTTTTCTTCGCTGGGGACCAGCGGTGATCCGTCATAGCCCACTGGTAGCATAGCCCATTGGTAGCCATTTTAACCCATTTCTAGCCATTTCATCCTATTTTTTGTCGTGTCAGGGCTGGCGGCAACCCCTTGATGGAGGGCGCGTTCGCTGTCCAAGAAAAGCGGATGGGGCCGGACCGCCTTGTGGTGTTCCAGCAAATAGCTGACAGGTGTTTTGAAAATCGTCGTCAGCTATCCTGACACGCCAGATGCCGCAATCTCCCAGAGAAACGTGGTGAACTCGGCAGTGATATCCATCACGACTTCTGGATCGTCTTTGTTTTCAATACTCCGGTAGACATCTTCTTCCGGGAGTCGCCAGAATCCATCGGCTGTTTGAGTCTCGACGAGGTAGTCGGCCACCGCTCCGGCCGCTTGATGGGCGTCGGGATTGTTGGTAATTGTTGCCAGCAGCGCACAACCGAGTCCCAGCTTGCCGCTGGGCGGAAAGCAATACACGTCATCCTGGCAACGGCGCGTGAAGTCGAAAATAGCCTGGGCTGCCGTAAGCGGTGAAGCCTCGCCGGTCGCCAGGTGGTAGCGACACAGAAAAATCATCGCAATGCCGGGGTGATAGTAAATCTGCTTGGAACGCGTGGAGTCGACATAGTACGACAACGCCTCACCTTCCGGCACATCGGTGATCAACTCGCCGTGCGGTGTCATGCGGAAGTAGAAGCGGTCGGCGCGCGGCTGCCCAGAGACCATTCGCTCCAAGCAGCGGGCCGCTCCAGTCGCCACCTCGTGGTTTCCGACTGTCAGTTGCGCCAGCCCCGCCCAGGAGGTGCCCACACATTCGACATAAGGCTCCCCGTTTTTCAAAGCCTGAAAGCCACCGCACGGGACCTGGTGACGCAACAAGAATTTTGCGCCGCGGCACGAGAGGTCGAACTGGGCCAGCCGATGTGCGCCCTGGATGAGCCAACCATTGCCATACGTGGGCCAGTCGTCGTGCACCGCACTGGTCGCCTTGCGAGACAGGGCGCGAAAATCTCCCTCCGAGGTAAAGTTGTGTGCCTTGACCCACCGCAGCAGTCGGATCGCTTCAGGAACAAAACCCGACACCCCCAGAGCATAGGGAACCTTGTAGTACCCCCCGATGCCGGCCTCCACATCAAAGAAAGATCCATCCGATCTTTGTCGCTCAACAATCCAACCGGCACCGCGGCGAGCCGACTCGGTGTACTTGTTACCATCCATAGCCATGACAATATCCTGGGATCATTTGAATCAGCCGTATCCTGGGATCATTTGAATCAGCCGTATCCTGGGATCATTTGAATCAGCCGTCACCAGGCTTCCGGCAAACAGCGACTGCGGGAGGGACCCTGTCTTTCTGACCTGTGAACGAGCAGCAAGCTGCGACCCAACCGGTCCTTCAACTTCAGCAAGCCTGATCACGGCCGCCTGTCAACAATAACGAAGCCTCCACAAGCGATATAATAAATTTAGATATGCGGATTTTCAATTTTTGGGTTTGGTGTTACAACGTGATGGTACAATGATTACCTTGCCATCGAAAGATCCTGCACCAGGTTTTCTTCACCGACGTTTTCTTCACCGACGTTTTCTTCACCGACGTTTTCTTCACCGACGTTTTCTTCACCGACGTCAATCATCGTAGAGGGAGGACTCGCCTACACCGCCAGCCCACACCGCCAAAGGAGGCGATCCGATTTTGTGCCCGTGGTCAATATCCGTCCGATTCTTTCTGGGGAGGTCATTATGCGTTTGCGTCGACCAATATTAATTCTTTCGTTGTTCCTTGGCATCAGCTGGCTGTGCGCGCGCGACGCCGTCGGGCAAGGAGGACCAGGCCCCGATTGGGTCCCGCTGTTCAATGGGGAGAACCTCGACGGATGGAAAAAGGTGGGAGCAGAAAAATGGGTTGTCGAAGACGGTACCATATACGGGGAAGGTATCTCGCCAAAATATGGATACCTGGCCACGGAGAACACCTACACAGATTTTGACCTGTCGTTGCAGTTTAAATGTGAGGCTAGTGGCAACAGTGGCGTATTTATCCACACCACATTTCAGCCTGGTACGACCAAGGTAATCAAAGGCAGGCAGATCGAAATCGACCGGATGGTCGGCCGTCACACGGGTGGCATTTACGGCGACGACCGGGGCTGGATCGTTTGGCCAGCCCCGGAACTCGAAACGGTCATCAGGCCAAATGACTGGAACGAAATACGGATCAAAGTCGAGGGCAACCGCCATATTGTTTACCTCAATGGCACGCAAATGATCGACTTCACGTACCCCGCGCCTGGAGCAACCGAAGGGGTCATTGCCTTACAGTTGCATTCCGGCGGCGAAGGAAGAATGCGGTTCAAGGATCTGTGGATTCGAGACCTGGCCAGATAGGAGATTCTGGCCGGACAGGAGATTAAGGTGAACTATCCGTTAAAACAAGCAACGTCGCGACGTCGGTTTCTCCAGGTTTCTGCCACGGGGTTGACTGCCGGCCTGTACCCTCGCGGGCGGATCCACGCCGCTCCTGCAAATGGAAAGTTACAACACGCCTGTATCGGCGTTGGCGGAATCGGGAACTACGACCGAAAACGGCTCACCACGCACCCAAAACTTGAGGTCGTCGCAATTTGCGACGTCGATCACCGCAATCTTGCAGAGGCTGCGAAAGACTACCCCGCGGCACGTACGTACGCCGACTGGCGCGAACTGCTGGCCACCGAGGGCGACCGAATCGACTCGGTCAACGTGAGCGTGCCCGACCACATGCACGCTGCGATCACGATGACCGCGCTGCGGGCTGGCAAGCACGTCTACTGCCAGAAGCCGCTCTGCCACAACGTGGCAGAAGTGCGCGCGGTGACCCACGCCGCGAAAGAATCTGGTGTCGTTACCCAGTTGGGCACGCAGGGCGCCTCCGAAATGGGTGACCGTATGGCCGTGCACCTGCTCAAGCAAGGCGTGATCGGCAAGGTGAAGAAAGTGTACTTGTGTTCTAACCGGCCCGGGGCGATTGAAAGTTACCGCCTCAAGGGACCACGACCCGCGAAAGGCGAAATGCCTCCGGATGACCTTGATTGGGACCTGTGGATTGGCGCTGCGCCACTGCGGCCATACGCGCCGGCTATTTACCATCCAGTAACCTGGCGTGCCTGGCAGGATTTTGGCACGGGCTGGTCGGGTGATATGGGCTGCCACATCTTTGATTCGGTGTGGAAAGGGTTAGGGCTTGCAGCGCCAAAGACCGTCGTCGCCCGTGTCCAGCAGTCCTGGAAAGACGACCCAGAGCGGCGGGCCGACATGTGGCCGCAGTCGGACCACATCACCTGGACTTTTCCCGGTAACGAGATGACCGAAGGAGATGAGTTGGTATTGGAGTGGCACGACGGCAATTTCTTTTCACCGCAAGAAGTCCGCCAAATCATCGAGCGGGACGACTTTCCCACCGAGGGTTCCCTCGTGCTGGGCACAGAGGGAGCACTCTTGCTGCCGCAGGGTGAGAAGCCGGAACTCTTGCCATCGAAAAAGTTCAAGGATCACCCGCGGCCCGAACTCCCGCCGCGCGACCATTATCACCATTACATCGATGCCTGCCTGGATGGTGAGAAGACCGAATCGTACTTTGCCCAGACCGGTCCCATGACCGAGGCAATCTTGCTCGGCACGGTGGCCATTCGCACACCCGACGTGCCACTCCAATGGAACTCTGCCCGGATGGAGATCTCCAACTACCCCGAGGCAGAAAAATATCTTCGCCGAACCTATCGCAGCGGCTGGCAGGTAGCAGGACTGTGAGTTGGAGTTCCTGGTTGGAGCCAAAGTCTTGCGAGGCTGTGAGGAATAATGGTGGGACGAAAAACCGTGACGTTGTTGGCGGTGGCCATCCCCCCCTCAAACCGGGGCTTCCCACAATTATCTTTTAAGCAGTTTCACTTGATCTAGCCGCTGTTGGTTGGCTCTCAAAATCCAACGGGTAATCAGCCTTGACCGGGTTACAGGCAAAGTCAAGCTGCGCTATCGGATAAGATCGCTCAACCGGTATCACAGAACCAGGGAAGAGAGACTTATTCAGAAACGTGATTTCAATCACGCAGGGAAAATCGTGCTCTTGAGAATAGGGGCTGAAATTATTGCCATGTACGTGAATACAATAAAAATGGCGGTTGAGCCGTTTAAAAGACTCGTTGAACCCTTGCGTGTTCGTGTCCAAGTCATGAAATTCTGCAACCACACAATTGATCCTGCATCGCTGCTCGATAATTTCATCGGTGACTTCGTACTCCGCTCCCTCAATATCCATTTTCAAAAACAGGTTACAGCGGTCATCTTCTCCAAACATGGCAACTAAATCTGCAATGCAAACGCATCCCTGCTGTGATCTGCTACCGACTTTATCTTGTGAGAAGTCTGTTTGTTGGCATCCTGAAGAACTTCAACATTTGGTAATACCGCAGAAACAAACCCTTGTATCGCTTCTGCTTTTCCTTCCTGCCGGGAAAAGCATAATAAAAAACAGACTTGAAACCGTATCGAAAAATACTGCGAAATATCACCCAACTATCTACGGTATCATCAACGCCAATCATCTCAACACGGTCGTTTTCTTTGACAAAAGAAACGTCGAAGGAAACCTCGTTATCGATACCTAATGACAACAAGTACTTTGAATCTCTGACCTGTCTTTATAGGGACCACGTAACCACCATCTTCATCATTCCCCAAGCGAACCAAATTTGGGCAATGTGCGGGTCGCAATCGTTGCTTCGCAAGTTTCAGCTTACTCTTCCTCCCATGGCCACGGGCCAGCCTGGACACGACTTTCCGTTTTTGGATCTACATTTTCAGCCCGACGTTCACATGTTGTACTGATGCCGATGCCTGGTATACCTGAAAGGCTTCTTCATCGCGCTGGCAACTGATCCCCTCAGCAACCAAAGCGAATGCACGCCGCGAAAGGGTCGGTGAACGGTTGGCATCCGCACGGTGAATCAATTCGCCATGATGGCACACCAGGTCCCCCGGTTGGAGTTGAATCAGGACCTCTGCCGCCTCATCTTCGGGGCCATAGTCCGAGATACCCTGGGAGAATCCAACGACCTCAGTTCGGTTGTGCGGGCGCAAACCACAGCTATGAGATCCTGGCACGTAACGCAAACACCCGGTTTCCTCATTGACATGATCCAAGGCCAACCACATCGTCAGAACATTGGGAGGCCGCAGGCAAAAGTAGAAGTTATCCTGATGAGGTGGGGTGATGTGCAGGATCAAAGGAGGTTTGTTGAACCATTGCGGGTCCTTGAAAAAAAACTGTTCGCCGAGTAACGCCCTGGCCAGGGCATTCCAGCGAGGGTGCTCGACATAGCGGCCGAAGTATGGATCGTACTCTCCCATGTGTTGCAATTGTTTCAGAGTTTCTGGCCGACTTTTGTCTTGATAAAAAGCGCCTCTATCTGGCACCGTCGGTACGACGTCGCAAATGTAGCGATCAAGATTATGGTTGAGCTCTGCAAAATCTTCCGCCGAAAGGAAGTCGGGCACGACCACATAGCCGTCTTTGTCGTACTGCTTTCGATACTGAATGTCTCTCATCAATATTTCTCACAGATAAAGTCGTGATGAATGTCTTGATCGTTCTGCGACAGGTTGATTTTCTACAATGAGCTGATCGGTCTTTCTAACATAACACCTTACCGTTGCCAGACAAAGGGAATTTGTTTTCCACTTTTTTCGGTCCGTGTCCGCATGAGGGGTAAAAACCGATGGGACACTCTGTTTCGCTGTAAAACTGGCGACTTCAAAGCCCTGCCCATACCTCCCGCTACACTTTTAGTCAGGGTAGAAATTAACTGCCGAGAAATATGCATTCCTGGCACCGACAACCTGAAATTGGTAACCCTCGCAGTCCAGGTCCACGTGCCGTTTGCCCAAAACCGAGCGGCCTGGAAGTCTGCCGTTCTCAACAACGTCGTTTCGCCTCGAGGCGATGTGAATAACAGGGGCCATGAAACTCTGTGATCAACTCTCCTGGTCAGCTCAGGAGGGTTCTGACCATCGCACTTCCTGCCCACGGCCCTTCCGGTAAACCACACCGGCGCGGTAAACTCGTGTCAACCTGGTCGCCTTTAGAGCGGTTTGAATCGTTACGCAGTGTGAATTCCCCAATCAGACCGACACTGGCCATTCTTGAAGGAATCTTAGACGATGCCCGCGGACCTGCAACAGAAACTCACTGAAAAATCGGCGATTGTCGGCATCATTGGCCTGGGATATGTCGGGTTGCCCCTGGTTCGTGCTTTCATTGACGCCGGTTTTCACACGCTTGGTTTCGACGTTGATGAAAAGAAGGTAACCCAGTTGCTGGAAGGCAAATCGTACATTGGCCATATTTCCGGAGAGTGGATCGCGTCGTGCGTGGAGCAGGACAAGTTCGAACCGACCGCCAACATGCAGCGCCTGGGCGAAGCCGACGTCCTGTTGATCTGCGTTCCCACCCCTCTTTCGGAGAGTCGCGACCCCGATCTCCAATACATCAAGTCAACGACACAACAAATTGCCACCCATTTGCGATCTGGCCAGCTTGTGGTGCTGGAAAGCACAACCTATCCAGGCACCACCCGCGACGTGTTACTCCCGATCCTGTTAGATCAACAGGAACCTGCCGGCAAACTCGAACCGGGCCACGACTTTTTCCTGGCATACAGCCCCGAGCGGGAAGACCCGGGGAATCCCGATTTTGGCACCGCCACAATCCCCAAGGTGGTTGGAGCCAACGACGAAACAAGTCTGCGGCTGGCCTGCCAATTGTATGAATCGATTGTGCCAACTGTGGTGCCAGTCACCTCAACCGAAGTAGCAGAGGCGTGTAAAATTTTGGAGAACACTTACCGGGCAGTCAACATTGCCCTGGTCAACGAATTGAAGAAACTGTTGACTCGAATGGATATCGACGTGTGGGAGGTGATCGACGCCGCGAAGACGAAGCCGTTTGGATTTCAGGCTTTTTACCCGGGACCTGGCCTGGGGGGACATTGCATCCCCATCGATCCCTTTTACTTGAGCTGGGCCGCCCGGCTGCACGGCATGTCAACCCGTTTCATTGAACTGGCCGGTGAGGTAAACGCCGGCATGCCTGAGTACGTCATCGAGCAGCTTTCGCGTGCGCTCAACGCGCAAGGCAAGCCGATCAAGGATAGCAGGATTTGCCTGCTGGGGGTGGCCTACAAACCCGATGTCGACGACCCGCGCGAAAGTCCCTCTTTTGAACTCATGAAGTTACTCATCGCCCGCGGTGCCAAGCTGACTTACAACGACCCTCACGTACCAAGCCTGCCGACCATGCGGAAGTACGAGACTCCCCCCCTCAAAAGCACCGAATTGACACCGGAGTTTCTCTCGTCGCAAGATTGCATCTTGATTTCAACTAACCATTCTACCTATGACTACGAATTCATCGTCCAGCATGCCCAGCTCGTGATAGATACACGCGGGGCGACACGCGATATAACCGACGGGCAACAAAAAATCTGGCCTGCCTGATTTATGCAGTGCCCTCCCCTTTCCATGTACATGGCCATTGAGATCGGTGGTACTAAACTGCAGCTGGCCGTGGGCGATGCCGCCGGTTCACCGCTAAAGGTCCTTGAGCGGCGAACTGTTGACCCATCGCAAGGAGCCGCGGGTATTCGAAATCAAATCGCCCAAGCCGGGCCACAGCTCATCCAGGACCATGACGTAGTGGCTGTGGGTATCGGTTTTGGTGGCCCGGTCGATACGCGACAGGGAAAGATTATCAAGAGTTTTCAAATTGCTGGCTGGGACGGCTTTGCGATCAGCGGATGGGCCGAGCAGGCACTGCAGCGTCCTGCAATTCTTGGCAACGATTCCGATTTGGCGGGACTCGGCGAAGCCCGTTATGGTGCCGGCAAGGGGCATCGTGTTGTCGTTTATAGCAACGTCGGGAGTGGGATCGGCGGTGCTTTGGTGATTGACGGTCAGTTGTACATGGGGGCCGTTGGAGGCGCCGCCGAGATCGGGCACCTTCGCCCGGGAGTACGCGCCGACTCACAGCAACAAACGGTCGAGTCAATCTCCAGCGGTTGGGGCATGACCTCGATGGCTCAAACCAGGCTGGCAAACCGTCTGTCTCAAGATCAAGCGTCGATTGACGATTTGATTGCCCGTTGCGATGGTGAGGCCAAGAAGCTCAATAGCAAGATCCTGGCGTCAGCCATGATCGACGGCAACGCGCTTGCCACAGACATTTTTCGCCAGGGAATTCAAACCTATGGTTGGGCACTGGCGCAAGCGATTACGCTGCTCAATCCCAACGTGGTCGTCGTCGGTGGTGGTGTTCCGCTGATTGGTGAAACGTGGTACCTCGGGCCGCTGCAGGAGGAGGTTGCACGATACGTGTTCGCCCCGCGCATCGGGACCTATGAAATCAAGCCGGCTGCGTTGGGGGAAGAAGTGGTCCTCTATGGGGCGTTGGCGCTGGCCAGCTCAATTTCTCAGGCCGTGCCCCACGAATCTTGATCGCTCCCGCGAATCTTGATCAAAGCGCCGGGGGTAGGTAAGTTGCACGCTCACTTCCACAACCGCACAAAAGGAGATTCTGCCATGGAAAAGTGGCCAATTGGTGTTTTTGCCAGTATTGACGCCGGGCTGGGCGTTCGCCTCGACGTGGTACGCGAACTGGGCGTGACCACCGTCCACCTCCATTCACCACACCCCGCGTCGAGAACCCCTGACAAGATTGCTGCGTTTAAGGCACAGCTCCAAGAATACGGGATCACGATCACCTGTGTCTTTGGCGGCTTCGATGGCGAAAGCTATGCCGACATTCCGACCGTCAAGAAGACCGTGGGCCTGGTTCCACCTGAAACCCGGGCTGCCCGCACGAAAGAGCTTAAAGAGATTGCCGACTTTACTCGTCAAATGGGCGTGGATCAGGTTGGGATCCATATTGGCTTCGTGCCCCATGAGTCGAGCGATCCCACCTATGCTGAAATCCTCGACGTCACCCGTGACATCTGCGATCACTGCGCCCGGCTCAATCAAACCCTGAACCTGGAAACAGGTCAGGAACCAGCCGACGTGTTGCTTCGCTTCTTGAGCGATGTTGACCGACCCAACCTGTTCGTCAATTTTGATCCGGCCAACATGATTCTTTACGGTTGTGGTGAACCGCTACCCGCCCTGAAAAAACTTGGCGCTTACGTCCGCAGTATCCATTGCAAAGATGGTACCTGGTCAGACCAGCCGGGCGAGACCTGGGGTGCCGAAGTCCCGCTGGGCGAAGGCGATGTTAATTTCAAAGCGTATCTTACGACACTCGATGAGATTGGTTATACGGGGCCACTGACTATCGAACGTGAAATTGCCCAGGAGCCAGAGCGCCAGAAAGCCGAAATTGGCGGCGCGGTCGCGCTGCTCGACCGTCTGAAAAGTGAGCTGAGCGGGTGACACCGAAATAAACAGCGAAAACATGAATTCCCCAGGAAGACGTGAGTTGCAGACGACCGAGAGAAAAACGATAGTTACTGATCATTAAAGTCTAACAGCCCCATTCGTGATGCCTGACAAACCCCAGGGCAACTAAGAGCATGTATATCCGCACGCGCCTTTCGGTGATGATGTTCCTGCAGTTTTTTATCTGGGGAGCCTGGTATGTCACCGTGGGCAACTACATGAAAGCCCACGACATGTTTGGTCAAGTGTCGTGGGCCTATACGGTCGGGCCCATTGCCGCAATCATTTCCCCTTTCTTTTTAGGAATCGTCGCCGATCGTTTTTTTGCGACCGAGCGGGTCTTGGCGTCAATGCACCTGCTCGGCGCGGTAGCCATGTTTGCCGCTCCCTTCGTGGCAGAGTCTGGGCCTTGGTTTCTTATCGGTGCACTTTTCATCCACATGCTGGCCTACATGCCCACGTTGGGACTTACCAACACGTTGGCATTTCACAATATTGAAAACCAGGAAGAAGATTTTCCGTTCATTCGTGTGTTTGGAACGATCGGTTGGATTGCGGCAAACTGGGTCGTGAGCAAATGGCTGAACGGGGATGAGACCGCGGTTCAGTTTTACGTCACCGGCATCGCTGGCGTAATACTGGCCGTCTACAGCATCACACTCCCTCACACACCTCCACCGGCGGCAGGAAAGAAGGCATTGCTCCGTGAAATCCTAGGCGTCGACGCGCTGAGGCTGCTCCGCGAGTGGTCTTTTACTGTGTTTATTGTGGGCTCATTCCTCATCTGCATTCCATTGGCTGCTTACTTCGCATATGCACCCGTTTACGCAGGCAAAGTCGGCTTCAAAGATATCGCCTTTGTCATGTCGTCGGGACAAATCTCCGAAATTGTTTTTATGCTGCTGATGCCCTGGTTCTTTCGCCGGCTTGGTGTGAAATGGATGCTCATTGTGGGGATGCTGGCATGGGTTGTCCGCTACGGTTTATTCGCTGCCGCAGACGATGACAACATTCGGTGGATGATTTTCCTCGGCATCCTCCTCCACGGGATTTGCTACGACTTCTTCTTTGTGACCGGATTTATTTACACCGATAAGAAATGCACCAAAGAAATCCGTGGCCAGGCGCAGGGGCTCCTTGTGCTGGTGACCCAGGGACTTGGCCTGGGCATTGGAGCCCAAATCGTCGGTCGACTCGTGGCAACCTACACCCATGGCGAACCCCCTGTCACCGACTGGGGTAGCTTCTGGCTCGTTCCTACCATCATGGCTGGCGTAGTGATGTTGGTGTTTGCAGCTTTGTTTCACGATCGTGGTGACAGCTCTGAAAAGACTGGAACCCCAACGGAGGACTCCCCGTCATGATCAACGTGGGCCTTGTAGGTATCGGATTTATGGGCTGGACCCACTGGCTGGCGTACCAGCAGGTACCTGGCATTCGCGTGACCGCCATTGGTTCGCAAAGCCCCAAGAAACGATCCGGTGATTGGCGGGGAGTTCAAGGTAACTTTGGCCCACCTGGGGAAAAGGTCGACCTTGCGGGCATCAAGGCCTACGGGAAACTCGACGAGTTGCTCGACGATCCCCAAATCGACCTCGTCGACATCACTCTCCCGCCAGCGCTGCACACCGATGTGGCCGTGCGGGCACTGAAAGCCGGCAAGCACGTCTTTTGTGAAAAGCCGCTGGCGCTCACCACCGCCGACTGCCAGCGGATTATTCGGGCAGCCGAGCGCGCCGACCGGATGCTCATGGTTGGTCAAGTATTACCCTTCTTTCCCGAATATGTCTGGGCTCTCAAGTCGATTAAAAGTGGCAAGTATGGCAAATTGCGGGGCGGGAGTTTTCGACGCGTGATCTCCGATCCGAGTTGGCTCAAGAACTATTGGTCAGCCAAACATGTGGGCGGGCCCATGCTCGATCTGCACGTGCACGATACCCATTTCATACGACTTGCGTGCGGCCAACCGACAGCGGTTACGACGCGGGGGCGAATGCGAAACGGGCTCGCCGAGTTCTGGCACTCGTTTTTGGAATTCAAAGACCGCAACTTGCTCGTCGAAACAACCGCTGGGACCATTGGGCAGCAGGGCCGTGTCTTCGAACACGGTTTCGAAATTCACCTGGAGCAAGCCACGCTGATGTTCAACTTCACCGTGTTGGGAGGCGAGGGAAAATATTTGTGCCCTCCCACCTTGCTCAATAATCGTGGCAAGGTCATCGAACCCAAACTGGCAGGTGGCGACCCGCTCGAATCATTCCAGGCCGAGATTCGCGAGGTCGTGAAGGGTATCAAAACAGGGCGGGTGTCCGAAGTCCTTGACGCAAGACTCGCACGAGACGCGATCGTTTTGTGCCAAAAACAGACTGAAAGTATCGAAAAGAACCGGCGTGTCACCATTCGCCACTAAAGGTTATGTCAGGTCCTGGAGATCCCAGGCAGGAAACCAGAGCACCTCTCACGTCATTGGTTATGCAATCATGAAATCATTCCGTATTGGCATCGTCGGGATTGGCGCGATTGCTGAAATGCATGCGCGCGCTATCGCAGATATCGAAGGAGCAGAACTTGTCGGCGGATGTTGTCGCACGGAGTCCAAAGCGCAAGAGTTTGCGGAAAAATTCTCTTGCCGATGGTATCCCAGTCACGAAGAACTGTACGAACAAGAACAGCCAGAAGTCGTCACAATTTGTACACCCAGCGGCGCCCATTTGGAACCGACCGCGGCGGCCGCGAAGCGAGGAATCCACGTCCTCTGTGAAAAACCGTTAGAGGTTACCGTCGAACGTGCCGAGCAGATGATCGCCGCTGCCAACGACGCCGGCACCTACCTGGGAGGCATCTTCCCGCAACGATTCAACCCGGTTGTGCGGGCAATTTACGACGCAGCCCAGGCGGGTCGATTCGGCCCGCTCGCGGTCGCGGTCGCCTATGTCCCCTGGTGGCGCGATGACGCCTATTATTCACCCGACCGCTGGCAGGGAACCGTCGCGATGGACGGCGGTGGGGCCTTGATGAATCAGTCGATCCATGCGATTGACGCAATTCAATGGATTGCGGCAGCAACCGGGGCTGGGAGAACCTCAAAAGTCTTTGGCCTGACGGCCCAACGCGGACACGCAACCGACCTGATCGAGGTGGAAGACACAGCCGTCGGTGTCCTCCAGTTTAAAAACGGGGCACTGGGTAATATTTTGGGTGCCACCTCGATGTGGCCTGGCACGTCGTTGCGAATCCACATTGCTGGCCGCGACGGCACAGCCGAAGTCCATGAAGACCAGATGGTCACCTGGAAATTTCGGAATGCGTTACCAGAAGACGAGCAAATTCGATCGCAATTCAGTGGTGCCGCAGCGATGGGTGGCGCTGCCGACCCCATGGCAATCGACTATGCCAACCACACGCGGAATATTGCCAATTTCCTGGAAGCCATTTCGGCAGACCGCCCGCTCTTGATCGACGGCGTCGAGGCCTGTAAAGCCCTGGCCATTATCCGAGCGGTGTACGAATCGGCAGGAAGCTCTCAGGCCGTGACGCTCTGAATCCCGCATGCAAGCTCGGAAACCACGAAAAGCTTTCCCCAGGGGAAAGCCATGGACCCTCCCTGTTCCGCCAGGGTGACTTGCCGGTCGTTCTGGCAGTAGGATGCGTTCCCGAGGAGTGATAGAATAAAAAATGGCGGGAACAGAGAGACGTGAGTGGTAGGATGAAAGTGATGAAAAAAGGGAGGTTTTTGGAAATGGCCCCATCCTTTGGCGATTAGCCGATCGGCATCCCCTCCCCTTGAAAATGTCGTTATGCGGGTGAAGAAAGCCCCGTCCTGGTATGAAACTCGCAAGCAAAACAGATAGCGTACCGGCGGAACGCAAGCAAACCTCGAACTGGATCAAGGACCGCGATCGGCTCCCGCTGCGACAATCGTTGATGCGTAACAGCCCGAGCTGGCTGGTCAGCTTGGTTACGCATGCGATGATATTGGTTGTACTTGGCCTGTGGTTCCTCCCCGAACTCCCGGCCCTGGTAACCGCTGATCTGAATGTTTCACCGTCGGACGTTGAAGAGCAATTGGAAGAGAATATCGAGTTCGAAACCGACCCGGTCGAACTTGAAGAAGAGATGGTGGAGTACGAAGAGCAGCCGGAAACAACGTTGATCGAAGCGAATGTCAGTTTTGCTGTTGCCAACGATCTGGAAGCTGCCCCGGCCCCTGAAGTTGCCGTCATGGAAATTGGCAGTGATATTTCACCTCTGTTGACGGTGGCAAATGCGGTTGGCACCGGCGGCAGTGGTCTCTCTGGTCGTGGTCACATGGCACGCGCGGTAATGATTCGCAAAGGGGGAGGTAATGCAGCCAGTGAGACCGCCGTGGGACTGGCATTGGCATGGATCGCCGAACACCAAAATCCAGCTGGGTCGTGGAGCTTTGATCACCAACTATTCCGCTGCCAGGGTCGCTGCGGCAATCCTGGCAAGCTCAACAAGGCCTTTGCCGGTGGTACCGCGATGGCCTTGCTGCCGTTTCTGGGAGCCGGCAATACCCACAGGGTCGGAGACTACCCGGCTGTTGTGGGGCGAGGGTTGACTGCCCTCGTGCAGCAAATGAAAGACGGCGGATCGTTCATCGATAGTGGGCAAATGTATTCCCACGGACTGGCTGCAATCACCTTGTGCGAGGCGTACGGCATGACGAACGCCTCCAGGCTGCAAGGTCCGGCACAGTTAGCGCTCAACTTCATTTCCTTTGCGCAAGATCCCGTCGGCGGTGGGTGGCGATATGGCCCCAAACAACCTGGCGATACCTCGGTCGTGGGGTGGCAAATTATGGCCCTCAAGAGCGGGCACATGAGCTATCTCATGGTTCCCGCCTCAACGGTCCGCGGAGCTTCCGCTTTTCTTGATTCTGTTCAGATTGAGGGTGGCGTCGGCTACGGCTATACGGCTGATGCTCTCAGTTATGGGAATGCTACCAGCGCCATCGGACTCCTGTGTCGCATGTACTTGGGTTGGAAACGTGACAACGAAATACTCACCGAGGGGGTAAAACGCATCGCTGCAATTGGACCCTCTACTGACAACGTCTACTACAACTACTATGCTGCCCAGCTCCTCTTTCAGTACACGGATGGCGAAGGGGAAATGTGGGAAACCTGGAACACCAAACTTCGCGACCAACTCGTCGAAGCTCAAGTGAAAGAAGGCCATGAAAAAGGAAGTTGGTACCTGGGCGGAGGCCATGGCGGAGCGGGTGGCCGGCTTTACAACACGGCCATGTGCTGCATGACGCTTGAAGTCTACTACCGCCATATGCCTATCTATCAACGCGATGCGATCGAGTCAGAGTTCTCTGCCGAATAGCCGGGGCTTGGATCCGTTCGGGCGCACCTTCGATCGAGTGCGGGCAGGGTATTGGAAACTCTCCACGGGTCCATCGCTCGATTCAGGGCCATCGCTGGATCTGAAGCCGTCACTGGATCCGGAGAACTTTACCTTCTGGGAACTTTCGCCCCCTGTTTCAAGTCCGTGGCGCAAAGTCTTCGATGACCAAGATAACCGCACACGCCACTTGCCACGACTGGATTCACGTTGACCGGTTTCGCGTCGAATCCAGAATCAGACTGCCAACTCCGTAGTCATTGCGATATGATTTCGGTGTGTCGCTTGCGACGAAGGGGGTGTGTCGCTTGCGACGAAGGG
>Ga0310121_10002369_pt1 | contig 17966 bp, 14 predicted proteins | sample CB27_Tmax_986_MG_FD_203504 | JGI IMG/M metagenome (GOLD analysis project Ga0310121, IMG submission 203504) | Marine microbial communities from Western Arctic Ocean, Canada - CB27_Tmax_986 | ecosystem: Environmental > Aquatic > Marine > Oceanic | place: Canada: Western Arctic Ocean | collected...
GGGGAGGGATCCTGCATCCATGCCCTGCAGCCTTCCATAATACCGCAGGATTTCCCGGACGCGTGCGTGGCCGGGAAGTTGTGCATCCTGGGGGAGGAGAGACACGCGGCCTCCGTGTATCGCGGGATGGAAGAAGCCCAGGCCGAGAATGTTGATCTCTCCCCCCTGGATCTTGAGGAGACCCATCATGGCCGCGAGTGCCGTTGTTTTTCCGGCGCCGTTGCTGCCCACCAGGGCGAAGGTGCTGCCGCGAGGAACGGAGAGATTGAGTCCATCGAGCGCGACGCGTTTTCTGTACTTCTTCACCACGCTTTTCAATTGGAGGGCCGTGCTCAGAGATCCCTCCTCGAAAAGAAAACATGTCCAACTGAAAAGTACAGGAAGCCGAGGGCGGGCAGGATGATCAGTCCGGGGACAAGGTGCGCGAAATCCGGATGCCAGAGCGCCATATGATTGCCCCTCGGGGTGAGGAGGTAGGTGATGTCCAGAATGCGGAACCATCCGGGCCCCCGCCAATGGCCCGACGCGGTCGCTACTCCAGTGAGGATCGTCATCATGACCAGCGCAATCCCGGTGGCAATGACCGGTGATCGCGAAAGTTGGGAAACGCCCAAAGCGAGTCCGATATAGGCAATCGCGTAGACCCACGCTTTCAAACCGTACGAAAGGATTGCTGTAAGAGAGTGAACTTGATCAAAGGAAGGCATCCTGATGAGGCCCACAACCCATGCGGCCACCGCGCTGAGCAGGAGGGCAGCAAGCAATAATACCGACTGGCCGGCAAACTTTCCGCAGCACCAGCTGCCCCGGGTCGTTCTAAACAAGACGAACCGGGCCGATGACGTGCCGACTTCTTCAGCGATTCTCGGCGTGCTCATTAGAATCACGAGTAAGGGAGTGAATGACAGGGCAACCCAACCGAAGAAAATCGCCAGCGGAGGGATGGAAAGGAGTTGCACGGCAAGCTCGCGATCTCCAATTAGGCCGGTCAGCATGTGGCGGAAGTGATCGGAATTCCACAACGCGCGAGTCACGCCGCCCGCCTCACCGTAGGGGACCAATCCCATGGCCTCGACGAGTTCGTCCTCGATCCTGTGGAGAGAGTAAACGAACAGATTACAGGCGGCGATGGATCCGAGGAGGTAGAGAAGTATCAGCGTTATCGCGCGTTTGCTTCGAAATGCGTCGACGATCTCGTGCCGTGTGACAATCAGGAATTGTAGAAACACGCGCATCAGTCGAACTGAAGCGTATCTTCCAGCCCGGCCAGCGGCATGGCCACGAGGGGGTCGATGTAGTCGACAAGCTGGAACTCGTTTCCGGCATCGTCACTCCAACTCGGCGGCATGGATCGGTTCAACTCATCGTAGGTGAGCACCAGCGCGTCCGTGATTTCGTTCATCATGCGGAGACCTGCTTCGCGCGCAGGGACAGAATCCTTATTCAAGGTCGCGGCCCATTTTTCGATTGTGCTCTCGAGCCGAATATTCATGGCCTCTACCAAAATGTCGAAACGCCCCGACTCTTCTTCCGTTGCGTTAATGTTCGTAAGGAATGAGTTGCGGGCGATGTCAGACCGCATGCCCCAAAGTTCGGCAGCCTGCTCGATTCTCTTTTCGAAGGATTCCGGTTCATCGGGGACCTCTGCTTCATTCTCAGCTTCCGGTTCCTCGCCTTCTTCTTCGGTGGTGGAGGCCTCCGATGGTTCGATCGCGCCCTCATCAGCAGACGATTCCGCGTCCGACTCGCCATCGCCCCGGGATGACTGCGGATCCGGCTTATCCGGGACGTTAAGCATCTGGGTGATGCCGCTCAGCGAGGGGTTCCCGCCGTACGCGCGTTCTTCGAACTTGTGTTCGAGTTGGGCTATCTTTTTCTCAAGGGCGTAGATGTCGGACCTTGGAGCCCATCCTCCCAATATGTATCCAACCACAAGGGTCAATACTGCGATGCCCAGTATTTTCATGGTAACGATCTTGGGCAGGCGCAACGAATAAGTGACTTGGTGCTTACGGCATACCCGAGGGAATAAGGCTTTCCATGTTCATGCCCAACACGGCCACCATAATAATGGCCCCGACTATGATCAAGACGGTCAATACAATGCCGATGATGAAGAGAATACCGTACAGCATCATGTACTTTTTGATCTTTAGAAGAAACAGCTCGGTCGCTGCGTCCACTTGAACGATGCCGACCAGCGCGGACTTGGCGCCGAAGCAGGCCGTGCCGATCAGGATGAATAAAACGCCCATGGGAATATACAGCAGGGGTGCGACAACAGTGAGGACCATGAGCAGACCACCAAGACAGGTCAATGCGCCGTAGATGATGTGGATGACTCCAACGAATTGAAGCCAGCCCCCCAGCCCGGGGGGTACCTCGTATTTGCCGGCAGCGACCGGTGCTGCCAGAAGCGCTTCCATTTCGCCACCGAGCGCCGGCAACGTGTTGTACGGTTGCCAGTCTGTCATTCCTTCCGACCACACGAGGTCCGTCGGATTTATTCGGCCGGAATCTACCAATGATTTTAGTTCGCTTTCTGGCACGGGTCCGAGCTTCTCGGTTCCGTTTTTCACGTAGTGCCACATGGATTCCATGAAAATGCCCTCCTTTGATCCCTGGTGCGGGTCGTATTGATTTCCATAACTATAAACGGCCCGCTCGAGTCAGAAAAGACCGAAAGTGAACGTTTCTCCCGTGCTTGGTGACGTAAGAACCAGGCAACCTTGAAATGTACGATCCGCTTTTCTCCATGAGGATGCGCTCCGACTTCGACCTGATCGAGGAAGCCACCGAAGTCCGCAAGATCACCGGGTACATACCGGATACTCCCTTTCTGTACGACCTGCTTACTGTTACCGAGTTTCTCCGCTTCACTGGCGATCTGTACGGTCTCGGGCGCAACGGGTTCGTGCGGGAGACCGGAGAGTTGATCGAGTTTTTCGGGTTGGAGAATCACCAGGGCAGCCTGATAAAAGACCTGTCACACGGCCTGCGCCAGCGGCTTGTGTATGCGGCAACTCTGCTGCAGAAACCACAGATCATGTTCGTGGATGAGCCATTCGTAGGATTGGATCCGCGCAGCATTCGAGCAGGGGATTCGCGTTCCTGGGGTTGCTCTTGTCATGGGTCGGCGTTTTAAACATCCTTGTCCGCCAATTCGGCGTTTGTTTTTTTTATGACGGCTGGCAGAAAGTGCTTGCGACCGAGCCACAAAAAGGACAGGACCAGCGGAACTCCAGCCCAAAATTTGAACTTTCTATCGGATATCCAATACTTTGCTAAAATTGTTGCGCTGCGGATAAACAGCGTGTACCCTATCGAGATAGTGTAGTATTGAGATGGCTAAGACATTGGACATTGATGTATCCGAGCTGAGCAGCTGGCTTGAACCTCTTTCCGCAACGGAGAGAGTACGGCACGCCTACGACATTTTTGGTGAGGATCTGATTCTCAGTACCAGCTTCGGTCCTACGGCAGGAACGATGCTGAAGATCGCGACTGATGTATACCCTGGCATCCGCGTCATTACGGTGCGCCACGGCTACGAATCTCCGCTTACCCTCCAGATTGCGGACCGCCTCACTCGTGAACTCGGATTGAACCTCAGAATATTTTCCGCCCCCAAGATGCTGATCCCGGAAGAGGGCACGCAGGAGTTCGACGAGTTCAGGCGTAAGATCAAAATTGAGCCGTTTAAAAAAGCACTTTCGCAGGAGCAGCCTCGTGCCTGGTTGACGGGTGTGATGCGGGACGAAACGGAAGAACGGAAATCTTTCGATTTCGCGACATTCCGCGACGGCCTGACTGTTGTCTATCCAATCCTGGATTGGGCGCCTGATAGCGCGGCGGACTACTGCTACGACAACGGCATGCCCGTAAACCGCACGTACTTCGATCCCGCCAAGGGTCTGAATCAGGCCAAGGAATGCGGCCTGCATCTCGGTGACATCGGCAACAGTTGGACTGCTAGCGGACTCTAAACCCACCCCAGCGTGGAGCCATTCGTGGGCAATCCCTGCGACATTCGTTTCGGTAGCCATTCCAGGAGTTCTTCCCTCGATCCGGCAGCTCTTTCAAGTTGTGCATCGTAGGCAATCTTCAGCCACTGCCCGACTTGGGGGCCTTCAGGAACACCCAGCGCCATGATGTCCCTGCCCGAAATCCACCGCTCGGGCAAGACCTCTTTGGGCGGCATCTCTGCGGCGAATTTCTTTAGAAAGGTGTAGTTCGAAATATCCCCGTGGCTGCAAAGGCAGTCAATACGGTGCAGCTCCAGCTCGTCCTCGAACCTTTGTCCTCCGACCAGCCGGCGGAGGGTCGATTGCTTCATCCTGGGCACATCCATGAATTTCATGTGGTTACTGACGCAGTGAGCCACATCTTCGACCTGGCTGCGTGAGAGGCGCAGCCGCTCCAGGATGGACGTGGTCATCTCTGCGCCGATATTTGCGTGCCGGTTGAATCGAATTCGCTCGGAACCGTCGGGTTCAATGGTGGTGGCCGCGGTGACGGGCTTGGCGATATCGTGAAAGAGAATGGAGTAGGCGAGAGTCAGGTTTGGATTCTCCATCATATCCAGCATCATCATCGTATGCGTGAATACATCTCCTTCCGGATGAAACTGGGGAGGTTGTTCCTGCTCCCGCATCGCCGCGACTTCGGGGAGGATTTGCTGGAGAAGGCCTACATCCATCATAAGATGGAGCGCTTTACCGGCACGCGGAGACTCGATCAGAATACGCGACAGCTCCTGCTCGATTCGTTCGATGCTTATTTTTTGAATTCCATTCGCGTTTCTCCGGATGGCGGCGCGTGTATCCGGATGCAGAGAGAACTCGAGGACGGAGGAAAATCGTACCGCCCGCAGGAGGCGAAGGTAGTCTTCCGCGAGACGCAGATCGGGATCGCCGATGGTCCGGATCAGTTTCTCTTTCAGATCGGCGCGGCCCCCGACATGGTCGATAACCTGATCTTTTTCCGGATCATAGAACAACCCGTTGACGGTGAAGTCGCGACGATTTGCGTCTTCCTCCGGGCCGGAGAAGGTAACTCGATCGGGGTGTCTCCCGTCCGTGGTCCCTTCCTCGCTCCGAAACGTAACGACCTCGAATCGCGAATCACCCTCCTCAACCTGAACGACGCCGAAGGACTTGCCGATTCTCCGACTCACGGAGAACAGTTCTTCGACAACATCGGGGGTTGCATTGGTTGCAATGTCTATGTCCCTCGCGTTGCGATGGAGAAGCCAGTCGCGGACACACCCTCCAGCGAAGTAGGCTACAAAGCCGTTCTCTTGCAGGTTGCGTACGACGGCCCGGGCGTTTCGAGTGGCGCTGTCGTCGGATATTCGCATTGCGCGCGAACCTATCCGGGAATGTTCAGTTTTTCCATCCGATAGCGTAGAATTCTTCGCGTAGTTCCGAGTAATTCCGCGGCTCTGGTCTGAATCCCGTTGGCGTCCCGCAACGCTTTTTCTACGAGCTGCCTCTCGAAAGCGTTTACAGCATCCGACAAATTAAGCGCGCTGCTGAGGCGCATAACGGCCTCTTCGCAAGGTAGCATTCGAACGTCATCCGGGAGGTGTTCCAGCCGGATGGTGGCGATATCCCTGTGCAAAACCATCATTCGTTCGACCACGTTGCGCAGTTCCCGGACATTTCCGGGCCAGCCGTAGCGGCAGAGTTGCTCCATTGCTTCGGCATCAAAGTCCTCGACGTCGCAGTTTATCTCCGACCGAAACTGGTTGAGGAAGTACTTGGCCAGGACGGGGATGTCCTCATGCCGGTCCCGCAGGGGAGGTAGGGAGATCGGGACCACGCTCAAGCGGTAATAGAGGTCTTCCCGGAACGTCTTGTTTTTGACGGATTCTTTCAGATCGACGTTTGACGCGGCCACGATTCTCGCGTTGGTGTGAATAACGCGAGTCCCGCCGACCCTCATAAATTCACGTTCCTGGATTACTCTGAGCAGTTTTACCTGGGTGCTGGCGGACATTTCACTGACTTCATCGAAAAAGAGAGTGCCGGCCCCGGCGAGGTCGAACCGCCCTAGCTTCTGCCGGTCGGCGTGCGTGAACGCGCCCTTTTCATGCCCGAAGAGTTCGCTTTCCATCAGCGACTCGGGCAGGGCCCCGCAGTGCACGGGAACGAAGGGTTCTTTAGCGCGATTGCTAAGTGCATGCACCAGGCGGGCCACCAGTTCCTTGCCGGTTCCGCTTTCGCCGGTGACCAGCGTATTTGCGTCCGATTCCGCTGCTTTACGGGCGTCTTCCAGGGCCTCGCGAAAGGTGCCGGATCGCCCGATAATTCCGTGAACCGGAAATTCCTCCTCGATCTGATCCTGAAGATTTTCGACGTGCCGGTGTAACGAATTGCTATCGAGGGCGCGTCGGGCGACCCGGCGGATCTCCTCGATATCGAAAGGCTTCGTGATGAAGTCAAACGCGCCCTTTTGCATCGCCTCTACGATCGGGCGAACCGAGGTTGATGCGCTGACCATGATGACCGGCAGGTCAGGGTACATCGTGCGCGCCTCAAGGAGAAATTCGATCCCGTCCTTCACCGGCATGACCACGTCAAGGAGCAGGAGATCCACGCGCTCCGCGTTCAGAACGCTGGAGGCCTTGTCGGCGCTCTCCACGGTGGTGACTCTGTAGATTCCTTTGAAGATCGCTCGAAGCGATTCCCGGCTGCCGATATCATTATCGACGATTAACAAATGTTTCATCGTTCTGCTCCTTGTGCGACCCGTTGCATGCTAACGGGAAGTGTTACCACTACCTGGGTACCCCTCGGCGCGGTTTCGATCTCAATGCTACCGTTGTGATCGATGGCGATGCGCTTGGCAATCGGCAACCCAAGTCCCATTCCGCGTGGCTTCGATGTACAAAACGGAGAAAACACCTTGTCGCGAAATTCCACGGGGATGCCTGGGCCGTTATCTGTGATTGTGACTACGACCGCATCAACCCCTTTGCCTTTTCGGTGCTTGACGCTGATGTCGATTTTCGAATCACCCTGATCGTAGGTTGCCTCGAAAGCGTTCGTGATCAGGCTCGAAAAACATTCCGTAAGCGCCTTGGTGTCACCTTCGATGGCCGCAAGACCCGGATCGAAAAAGGTGTTGATGGAGATTCCGTCGGTGTGTTCGTGTTCCAGGGCCTTACTGATGCCCTTTTCCAATACTTCTTCTATTTGGAGGCTGGAAAATCGAAGTTTAGGCGGGTTCGCGAAATCGTTGATCTGCTCGATGATTCGGTTCAGTTTATCGACTTCCTGGCTGACGATGGTCCCGAATTCACTGCGGAACTCCTCGTCCTCGTATCGTTCAGGCAGTAGTTGCGCGAAAGTTTTGATTGCGACCAATGGATTCCGTACTTCGTGTGACATGCTTGCGGCGAGGTCGTTCCAGAAGCTGGCGCGTTCCACCTGCTCCTGCTTCTTTTCCAGTTGGCGCTTTTCAGTCACATCATGAATCATGGCCACTGCACCCAGACAGGCATCCCCATCCATGAGCCGGTGCGCCTCAACGACGAGCACGTGGTTGGAGCGGTAGTCCATCCACTCTTTCGGCGCCACGGTAGGGGAGAACCGAACAGCCCGTAGCAGCACATCGGCGATACGGCTTCCCAACCGGGCGACCTGCTGATTCAGAACGCTGGAAGCCTTCACGTTCAGGCACTGTTGGGCCGCCTCGTTGACGGTTCGCACATACCCGTTGGTGTCAATGCTCACGATGCCGGTGGGGATGGACTGCAGCAGCGTTTCCGCCATCGTTTTTTGAAGGGCGATTTCTTCGTACAGCAGGGCGTTTTCGATCGTAGTGGTGATCTGCTCCGCCATCACAACCAGTTGTTCCAGGTCGTGATAGTCGAAGGGCAGCCCCGTTCCGCGATTGCCGAGAAACATCCAGCCCAGTAATTTGGTTCGGCCCTGAAGGGGGAGGATGACTTCGGCCCCGACGCCATCCAGTTCCTGCTTCAGCATCATCCGGGTGCTGTATTCCGGAATGTGGTCCAGGTTGCCGCGGGTGATCTGGCACCCCTGCGTTCGCAGCCAGTGCACCAGCGCCTCGTCATCGTCGTATGTGACCTCATGCGTATCTTCCATGCACCGGATTCCGGCGTACATGACGTAGGTCGAGTCTCCTCGAGCCTTACAGAAAATTCCGGCACGCGATACGAGTGCGGAACTGGCAACACTCTCCACGATATTCTCCATTAGTGCCTGGAGATTGTTGATATGCCGAAAACTTTTGGAAAACGGTGCGCCTGCCTGGGATCGCGATGATTTTGCCGCCTGCGCCGCGGATGCAGGGGCGGGTAGCGCAGAAGCCGACCTGCTCACCTGGTCTCGAAGGCTGGCGTTTTCGATCTGTAATTGGAGGAACCGGTAAGCGCGTTTCAATAGCGCCTGGAACCGGGTCCGCACCAGGGGGATTTCCTCGGTCGCATAGACGCCCTGGCGTTCAGCTTCCAGCATGGGCTCCGAGCGAGGAACGCCCAGCGCGATTACCGCGATATCGTGGCGGTTGGATACCACTTCTCCACAGGAGGATAGGGCATTTTCCACCCGGAGATCGATGACCAGCACGAAGTGAGTCAATTGGTGAAGCTGGGCATCCAGCCGCTCAATCGAATCAACCTGCCGGACTCGCATGGATTCCACGGCATAGGCCTCAATCTGTTTCAGAAGATCATCGTCCCGGGAATAGAGGACGCATACTGATGAGCTTTGTCTCATGCGAGGACCTCCTTGGAGGTAAGCGGGAAGAAGAGGTGGAAGGTCGTTCCCACGTCCGGCTGGCTTTCCACATCGACGAGTCCATTGTGCTCTTTAATGATCCCGTGGGCGATCGAGAGACCGAGTCCGGTCCCATGAGATTTTGTGGTAAAGAACGGGTCAAACACCTGGCTGATCGATTCCTTGGAAATTCCGCAGCCGGTGTCTCTAACCATGAGATGGATGTAGCCGGTCTCAAAATCGTCGCTCGCTTGCTCCCGGACGTGCCACGGAGGTTCCTCGTGATCGGTTAACACCGTCAGAGTTCCGCCAGGCCCCATGGAATCCACCGCATTAAACATGAGGTTGATGAGGGCCTGGTCCAGAAGATTCTCATCCGCCTCGATGAAGGTGTCTCCGGTTCCCAGGGATAGTTCGAATTGGATATTTTTCAGTTTCATCTGTTCCTGCATCAGGCAGATCGAATTCTCGATAATGGCATCCAGCGAACCGGCTGTGAGATTCGCCTTGGCGGGCCGCGCGAAGTGGAGGAGTTGGTTGACAATGCGGTCGATCCGTTGCACCTCCTGGCTGACCAGCCCGGCAAACGTATCCCGGAAATCGGCGTCCTGGTATCGCTCCGGCAGCAGTTCGGCAAACGTTTTGATGGTGACCAGTGGATTCTTGATTTCGTGCGCCATGCCCGCGGACAAGGTGCCGATACTGGCCAGCCGATCTGATCTTCGCACCAGCAATTCCAGCTTTTTGCGTGCAGTCAGGTCGGAAACCACGAGAAGGGCGCCGAGCGGATCGCCGTGAGCGCTGTGGAACAGCGAACTGCCCATTCGAATGGGAGTCAGCTCATCATCATTCTGCGAAAGAATCGCCTCTTGGTCCGTCACCTGTACGCCGGACTGAAGCGTCAGTCGAAGTGTATCCGCAAAAATTTGAGGCATGCAGGAGAGCGGCTTTCCAAGAATGTTGTTTCCGACCGTTCCCGTGATGCGCTGAGCCTCGCGATTGAACACGGTGACCTCGCCTTCGCGGTTGACCGCGATCACGCCGCTCACCAGGTTGTCGACAAGGATGTCGTTGTAAATCCTGTTGTTTTCTACTTCAGTGTAAAGATTGGCGTTTTCTAGGGCCACGGCGAGCTGATTGGAGAGGATTTGTAAAGCGTCCTGCTCGGACGAACTGTAAATGCGGCCAGACAACCGGGGCCCGAGAAGAATACTCCCCAGGAGCCGCCCTTTGAAAAAGATGCCGATTGCGAGTTGCACTCCGTACTCATCCATGGTCTGGGAAACGCTTCGAAGCGAGGCCGTGGGGCGCATCCTGCGCAGAGAGTCCCTGGTAAGCGGCTCCTGATGATGAACCAGGTGGCGGACCAATGAGTTTGATGAATCGAGTTGGATTGTATTCGCGCGGCTCGGGCCGCTCGGTGGAATCCACTCACTCAAGATATCCCGATCGACCAGGAGGATCTTACTTCGCTCCGCGTCGATACCCGACTGGTCGAGAATCTTGACGAAGCGCTGGAGGATGGCATCGGTCGTCGATATCGCGGCGAAGATCTCTTTGGCCTGGTCGGCGATTTTCCGGATATCGGTGGAACCCGGATTGATAAACAGACGGCGGGAGAATTCCTGCAAAACGCCATTCACGGGCGACATCGAGAACGCGAGAGTGACCGCCGCCAGCAGGTGGGGGATGAGATCGCCGTCAACAAATGAGCCCATCATCAGCCTTGAAACGAAAAAAATGAGAGCGTATAGCGTCGAGAGGTATCCCGCGAGAAGCCCGTACGCCGTAAATCGCTGCAGCAAGTTGGATACCGAAAGGATTCGCTGCGTAGCGATGCCGTAGAGGATAATAAGGTTCATCGGGATCGTACCCAGCGGGCCGAACGGCAGGGTGTTGAAATCTTTCAACAACAACGGCACCGCCAGTGATAGGACGGTTGCAACGACGAGGCAGGATGCCAGGCCCAGCATGGCGTACTGTAATTCGGCCTTCTGAACGCCGGTCAGCTTGCGGAGTTTCCTTACGAAATAGCCGAGCGTAATGAAGAAGCAGAGGATGACATACCCATTGACAATGTGGAAACCCACCGCACCAATGGGTACCGGAAACGGATTTTCCGCGTCCGGCATCGTTACCCCTGAGATGAAAAACGGCGCAAACGAGAGCAATCCGAAAATCTGGGTGAGAACGATAGGATAGAAGGCCCGCCTGAAAACGGTTCTGAACTTCGTGTCGCCCGAAGAGATTGAGATGCACAGCAGCTGGAAGGCCACCAGGAAAAAGGCCGCGACGTAGGACGCGATGCGCATGAACATCATCGCATTTTCCGGAGTGGTGGAGGTCACGATCAGGTAGACGCTCATCGGCCAGCAGCCCATTGCCACCGCGAAGAGAGAAAACATCATGTTCTGCAGTCGGTGGCGATTGGACAGAAAGCCGCCGGCCGCGATCAACATGTTCGCGATAAACGCAAAAAGTAGTAGGGAGGTTGTCCCCAAGGAATCAGCTCGCTTTCTTCAGGATCATGCTCGCATTGCCCCGGCCGATCCCATGTGCATTGATGAGCATGCGGGATACGTCGGCAAAGCGCGGGGTAAGAGGGATGTAGTCCAGATCGCAGTGTTCGTCAGGCAGTTCGAGATTTGCGGTGGGCGGAAGCATCTGGTGTTTCAGTGTAAGTGCGCCGGCAATAACCTGGTGCGCGCCGCCCGCGCCCATGGGGCAGCCTGTGACGCCCTTGATGGAGCTGATGGGTACTTCGTAGGCACGATCCTGGAACACCTCTTTGATCATTTGTGTTTCGACGATGTCCATTTCACTATCGCTTGGACCGTGGGCGCTGATGAAATCGATCGATTCAGCCTGGGTTGCGCTGTTTACCATCGCGCCTTGCATGGCACGCAACATGCCGGTGCCTTCTTCGCCTTCGAGCGGATCAGCGCAGCCATTGTAGCCGAGTACTTCCGCATAGGTAGCGGCGCCGCGTGCTCGCGCGCGATCAAGGTTCTCTAAGACCACGATGCCGGCGCCTTCGGCCATCACGCCGCGGTCTCGGCGCTTGTCGAAGGGGCAGCTCGAGCGGTCTGGTTCGTCATTCATCGTGCTGCACTTCTTGCAGCGGAGCATGGTTTCAATGACATAGCGGGTGATGGAAGCATCCGCGCCTCCCGCAAGGACGATATCCGCGTCTCCTGCTCGAATCATCGACGATGCCAGTGCGATCGCGTCGAGGCCCGACACACATGCGTTGGAGACCGTGATGAGTTTTGCCTGAATGTCGTAGAGATAGCCGATCGCGGATGCGGCGGCGTTTGGCAACGATGCGCTGGAGGTGAATGGGCTGGGGCTTTTTCCGAGAACATCCATGGAACTGGTGCACACGCCCAGCACGACGGGAAGCGTTTCTTGTGATCGCAACTCGGCCGGTGAGATCCTCGCGTCTTGCAGCGCTTCCTGGGCGGCGACCACTGCAAGCTGTGCAGAACGAGCCATTCGCTTAGGGCGCATCGTCGAGTCAAGATGATCGCATGGATTGAAATCGGGAACCTCTCCCGCAACCCGGCACGGAAGATCATCCGCGTCGAATAACGTGATGGGACCAATCCCGCTCGCACCCGCAAGAAGCGTGCGCCAAAACTCGTCTCGACCCTTGCCGTTCGCAGCAAGAATTCCGACTCCACTGATTACAACCCGTCCAAGATAACTCATTGTCGCCTCGTACAAATTTGCCCACACAATAGTTTAACGTTCAAATTTGTACAGAACAAATTGTTAAAAAATCTGTTTATAAGTTCTTGATAGCCTCCGGAAAGCCCTCTGCCCGCGCGGTTTCGAAAATGGATTAAATAGCCTTACATGCAGATCTGTTTATAACTTGTGTACAAATATGTTCATGGCTTCTGTCGGATGTTCATTTATGTGCAGGTAAAAGCACCAAATATTGTGGTAGTTCGACGAGGCCATACAACATGTTTGAATTTGATTGATGGCACAACTCGTGCTGCCTCGTCCCAGGTTGTTTTGTGCAGGCGGGGTGAACGGTACAGGCGAGACAAATTCTCCCGGATGGGAGGAGGAGAGAGTAGTATGAGGGAAAGAGAGTTGTGGATGGCGGTACGTGCCTGGTCCAGCCGGGTATTGGTGCTCTGCGGGTTGTGTTTGTGCCTGGAGAGCGTGTTGGCAAATGGATTTCGAAATCCACCTGAGGGTGCCGCGGCACTAGGCCGAACGGGTGGAAAGATAGCCCTGACGGAAGACGCTTCGGCGGTTTCACACAATCCCGCGAACGTGGCATTGATTCCGACGAAAGACTATGTCGAGTCCCTGACCATCATTCTGGCGGAAACGGAGTTCACTTCCAAGGACGGCAGGCATGGTGAAACCTCGGGGGATGTGGCCTGGATTCCCACCGTGTTTTTCACCAGTCCGGCCACCGTGATGGGAAAGGACGTTTTCCTGGGCATCGGACTGACGTCGCCGTGGGGGCAATCCACCGAGTGGGATGAACACGGCCCGTTCGAGTTCGTGGCGCCGCATTTCGCCGAGCTCCGAACCATTGCACTGACGCCCACCGTGTCGTTCAAGGCCTCTGAGAAGGTCCTGATCGGGCTGGGTCTGGACGTCGCCTATTCGGACGTCACCTTAAATCAGCGCTATGCCTGGGGCACGGTAACCGGCGACCCTTCCACGCCGCCGGGCAACGTAAGCCTCGAAGGAGACGGCGTCGGCGTCGGCGGTCGATTCGGCATTACCTGGCTCATGACGGATTCTCAACGTCTTGCGTTCACTGCGCGCACGCGCATGAATGTGGACTATGATGGCAATACCAAGGTCTTGGGTATTCCGTCCCCGGCTGAATTGCCCGGACCGCTCGGCGCCATTGTCACGCCTCGAAGTAATTTCGAAACCGAAATCGACTTCCCCGCGATGCTTGCACTCGGCTACGGAATCAAGGTGGATGAAAAACTCCGGATCGGCGTGGATTTCGAATGGATTGAGTTTTCCTCCTTTGATCAGTTGCCCCTCAATCTGGGCAATAACAGCGTTCTCCTTCCGTTTGAAAGCGTTCCGGAAAATTGGGACGATACCATCACGATTGGCTTCGGCGTGGAATATGACGCGTCAGATACGATCGTTCTTCGCGGAGGTTACGTGTGGCTCGAGTCTCCCGTCCCTGAAGAAACCCTCGCCCCGACGTTGCCGGATACCGACCGACACCTCCTGTCGATCGGGCTCGGATACAAGTACAGGCAGCATACCTTCGACTTTGCCTACGCCCTGAGCTTCTACGACGATCTCGAGGTAACTACCAATCTGAACCCTGCCTACAACGGTGACTACGACGTCGATAGTCAACTCGTTCAACTCACGTATAACTACAGGTTTTAATTATGGAGCAAGTTTCTACAGAACTTAAGAAAGGACCGAAGCCGGAAACGGTCAAAGAAGGCAAAGTCCTGGTTATTGATGACGAGATCGGGCCGCGCGAAAGTCTTCGTATTCTCCTGAAGAACACGTACGAGGTTTTTTTGGCGGATCACGTGGACGCGGGCCTGGAATTACTCAAGGAGTGTAAGCCGGACATCGTGATCCTTGACATCCGGATGCCCGGAAAATCCGGGATCGAGGGGCTTCAGGAGCTGAGGGCAATCGATCCCGTGGTCAGCGTCGTGATGCTGACCGGATTCGGGGCCCTCGATACCGCGCGCCAGGCAATTCAGCTCGGCGCGAACGATTACCTGAAGAAACCCTTCGACACGAAGGAGATCATGAAGGTGATCCAGGACAATATCGACGCCACCCACCTGGCCCGGAAGCAGGCTCATGTCACCGAGGATCTACGGAACCTCAACACGGAGCTGGTCAGCGAGCTAACCGTAAAGGAGCACATGGCCTGCCTGGGGCATGCGTCCGCCGAGTTTGTTCACGATCTCCGGAATCCGCTGACGGTGGTGAATGGGTACGTTGAACTGCTGGAAGAGCAGTTGGGCGGACTGAAAGCAAAGCTCGGTGACGAATCGGATGAAGCGTTCAGCTACCTCAACGTCATCGCGAGAAATATTCAGCGCTGTTACGAAATTACGGATATGTGGCGTAATCTCGGAAGGGACGACGGTTCGAATCGCCAGGATGTTGCGTTGGTTGAACTGCTCAGGGATGTCGTTCGGGGGGTTGAGCCACTTGCGATCAGCACCCGGGCGGAGATTATCACGGACTTTACGACGGATCCCGGAGAGGTGCGTATTGATTCACTCCAGGTGTTCCGCGCGCTTCAGAACCTGATGACCAATGCGGTCCAGGCACTGCCGGAAATCGGAGGGCGTGTGCGGGTGGTGACCAGTCTCGAGGGGAGTGCTGTGATCATCCGCATCGAAGATAACGGATGTGGCATGACCAGCGATCAGCTGGGCAAGATCTTCGAGCCCTATTACACGACGAAGGAATTGGACAAAGGTACGGGCCTGGGTCTGGCCATTACCAAGAAGGTTATTGAGCTCCATGGTGGTTCCATTGGAGTTGAAAGCACAGAGGGAGAAGGGGCCGCGTTTTCAGTTAGAATTCCAAGGATCCACGACGTCGCCTGACGCCGTGCCCGGGTCATTGACTGCTAGCCGTCAATGACCCGAGGTGTGTGGGGGGAGGGGGTAGAAAGCTCATCGAAAGCGCGAGCCCGCGACGGCTATGATGCGAAGGGCCGGGCGAGTTTCCTCGCCCCGCCCTCTTTTTTTCTTCCATTCCGAAATCAACTTCCGCTCGACACATGATTCAGCTTCCTGACATGCTTCGCGACATGGAATGTGATCCGATCCCCCGCGCGATCGAGGAGTGGACGCAAATCCTTGGCGCGGAAAATGTGATCTGTGGGGACGAGGCCCTGGCGCCGTTCAGGCAGAATACCAGCGGATTGCGCCGGGAGATGAATGTGGTTCTGCGGCCCGCCTCGACGGACGAAGTCCGGCGAATCGTTGCGACCGCGAATTCCTGCCGAGTACCCCTCTATCCGGTTAGTTGCGGGAAAAACTGGGGGCTGGGTTCAGCCCTGCCGGTTCGGGATGGAGGCGTTGTCGTCGACCTCCGGCGGATGAACCGAATCGTCGAGGTGAACGCCGACCAATGCTACGCCGTGGTCGAGCCCGGCGTGACCCAGGGGCAACTGCACGATTATCTCCGCGCACACAAAATCCCGTTGACATTGAATGTAACCGGGTCCGGCACCCGCACCAGCCTCATTGGCAACTCTCTAGAGCGCGGCATCGGTTATTTCGGCTCGCGGGCGGACTCCTTGAGCGGATTGGAAGTTGTCCTGGGAAACGGGGACGTGCTGCACACCGGGATGAGCCACTTCGAGGGCGCGACAACATCCTACCTGTACCGTCACGGGATCGGGCCCTCCCTGGATGGCCTGTTTTTTCAATCCGCGTACGGTGTCGTTACCCGGGCGGGCGTGGATTTGCTTCCAAATACCGACCAGCACATGGCGGTGATCGTAAAGATCGAAAACGAATCACAATTTACCGGGCTCGTTGACGGTTTGGTAGGGTTGCGAAGACGTGGCATCCTTCGAACCGTTATTCATGCGGGTAACCGTGGTCGCGCAAGGATCACCCTCGGGCCGATTCTGTACGACCTCCTGTCCAGGGAGGCATCCGACAGTGAGCCGGAGCGAAAGCAACGCGTAGAGAGCATCCTCGATGCCGAGGGGTTTGGACCTTGGAGCGCGGTGGCGGGGCTGACGGGAACGCCGGGAGCCCTCAAGCAGGCTCGATCGGAAATTCGGCGGACTCTTCGCCCTGTCGGGAAGGTGCAGTTCCTCACCGACCGCAAGCTGCGGTTCCTGGAGAAACTGGTCGATGTGCTGTCCTTTCTCCCCGGAGCCTCGAACAAAAAGGCAATGCTGAAAGCAATGCTGCCGCTCCATGGACTTTCCAAAGGGATTCCCACTGACGAGGCGTTAAAAAGTGTTTATTGGCCTCTCGGTGAGCAACCGGCGAACGACCCGCCCGAACCGGACGACAGCCCCTGCGGAATCCTGTACTGCCTCCCATTCATTCCCTCGACCGGTGCATGTGCGCGTGAGGCAGTCGATCTTGCAGAGACGGTTTTTTCTGAACACGGATTCGTGCCCTACATCACGGTGAACATTGTCGACGAGAAATCTTCGGAGTGCGTGATCTCCCTGGCCTTTCACAAAACGAAAGAAGACGAAGTCGCCCGCGCACATGCGTGCATTGAAAAACTCCAGGCCCAGTACCTCAAAAAGGGTTTTATTCCCTATCGCGTAGGCATTCAGTCAATGCATCAGATCGTAGACGAAGGCGATGTATTCTGGAGAACCGTTCGGGATCTCAAGCAGGTCCTGGATCCCAATAACATTATTTCACCGGGCAGATATAATCTGATCTGATCCGGCGCAGGATTGCCGTCAGTATCGCGATCCCGATGAACCCATGAAAGCCGGGGGCCGGCCAGAGAAGGTTGCCGTTTTGTTCGCCCAGGACCCCGAACAGGATCATCAAGCCGCCCGCTCCCGCATTGTAGATGAATAAGCCTATCTAGGCGGTCCTTTTCGTCTGTTGGCGCACACTTCCTGAAACGTACCAGGGAACCGGAACTATTCTGTTCGTGATTGCTGATGCGTCTCAGGTATCTGACAGTGAGAAGCTTTTCTTCAGGATATAGCCTCCGTAGGCGAACGCTCTTTCTCAATGCGGCGGCAATTGACCCGTGCTTCATATTCAGATGTCTTGCCACCCGGCATTCGTGCCGGACAAATCCAATACTCTGCCGAACCGCCTAAATCCCTTCCCTCCGAAGCAACGGGTGTAAGGATGGCAAAATTGTGGAGGTAAACCCGGATCCGGCGATTCACCCGGAGAGGATCTCCAGTTCGATAGCGGAATCTCCTTGCCAGGAATTTACTGTCGGTACACGTTCCGCCCGGTGGTCTGTTGCAATTGCATGGTGAGGCACGGAGGGATAGACCAACAATATTTACCCGAGCGAAAATGAAAAAATCACTTTCTCTGGTTGTGGTTCTTGGAGGACTGATTCCCTTCGTCGTTCTTGTTTGGTCATGCCGTGGTGCTTCTGATGTAGCCGACCGGAATCAGGCGAGGATCATGCCTGCCTATTCACCGGCCGGCGATCGTACGGGGTCGAGTAAAGTTGAGCTTGGTGAATACCGCCTGGAAGCGGATCTGCTCCGCTTGCGGTCCT
>Ga0310121_10002370_pt1 | contig 17962 bp, 18 predicted proteins | sample CB27_Tmax_986_MG_FD_203504 | JGI IMG/M metagenome (GOLD analysis project Ga0310121, IMG submission 203504) | Marine microbial communities from Western Arctic Ocean, Canada - CB27_Tmax_986 | ecosystem: Environmental > Aquatic > Marine > Oceanic | place: Canada: Western Arctic Ocean | collected...
GCCATGGCTATAACGGCTGGTATTCAGCCCCAACCTGCTACACCGGTGGGTATTACGCACGCCGGTCGTGCTATCGCTACGTGCCCAATTACTGTGGCTACGGCTCCGGTGGCTACGGCTCCGGTGGCTACGGCTCCGGTGGTTACGGCTCCGGTGGTTACGGCTCCGGTGGTTACGGTTTTGGTTACGGTGGCTGGTAAATGCCGTCACTCCCCGCCTTTCCCTTCGGCGGTCGTCGGGCCCTTGTGCCCGGCGACCGCCTTTTTTTTGCGAACCGTACCGCCAAATGGCGACCCCGCCCGAACCCACCCAGAGATTTCGGGCCATTTTTTTCCCAGCCGCTTGTAACAGATTTCCCCGTTTCCCGCTTAGCCTGTCAGAGGCCAAACGAAGCCCTCAACAACCCCTGTCACCCCTTTTTTTCAAGGAGAATCGTCATGTCCCGTTCCTTCCGTCAAGCAGCCGTTTGCTCGCTCGCTGTCGCCGCTGTCCTGATTGCAGCCAACTCCAGTTTGGCCGGTTGTGGCGGTGGTCACTACCGTGGTGGTTACCACAATTACTATGCTCGCTACCGTGCCCCAGTGGTTCGTCACGTTGTCAGGCCTGTGGTTCACGTGGCACGACCCGTGTTCGCCGTGGCACCGCCGGTCGCCCCAATTGCAATCGCCCCACGGCCGATTGGAATCGTCCCACAACTACCTTCGGTTCCCGCTGGTTCAACCCTTTCGTTGCCCGGCAATTTCCTCGGTCCTGTCGCCGGTCACGTATTTCTCGTACTCAACGAAGTGAAGCTTCCCGCACAGATCATCTCGTGGAGCCCGAACGGCGTAACAATCACGCTTCCGCCAATGGCCGTAAAGCAGCCCACCCCGGCTCGGCTCGATGTGGTCCTTCCGCACGGACAGACGATCAGCAACGTGAAAATCTTGCTGACACCTCCCGCGCCGCTCGTGATTCATCCCACGCCTCCCGCCTCGCCGTTGCCCACAGGTCCCGCCGCAGGCCCCCTGCAAACCGCCGTTCCCCAAATCGGCAACCCCCTCGTCTTGAACCCGCAGCTGTAAGCCTCCTGCTGCAATCTTTCCCCGCAACCAGGCCGGGACGTCCCCCAAAGGCGTCCCGGCCTTTCTCTTGCGCCAACAGGCGTGCTCTCCTGGTGAAAACAACGGCAAACCAGCCCTGTTCTTAGTCACGACCGACCGGGAACCGGCATGAAAGATACCGACCCCGGGCAGTTCATGTTTTCGGATTGGCGAGATTTGCCCGTATTTGCCTGTAACAGGGGGACTGGCTTTTCGCTTTGTTCTTCAGAGAGGTCAAGACACGTCGAGCTTGGCCGGACCAACTCGTTCCCGTCTGTTCAGGAGACCTGTTATGAATTGTTTTGCGAAGGTGTTGTTGTTCACCGTCGTGGCCATTGCCGCCATTGGAATCGTCGGCATGGAAAGCGCCGAAGCCCGTTGCTTTGGCTACAACGGCTGGTATTCCGCGCCAAGCTACTACACGGGTGGGTATTACTACACGCCCTACTGCGGTGGCTATGGCTACGGTGGCTATGGCTACGGTGGCCATGGATACGGTGGCCATGGATACGGTGGTTACGGTGGTTACGGTGGTTACGGTGGCTACGGTGGCTACGGCTACGGTGGTTACGGCTGCGGTTACGGTGGCTGGTAAACCGTCGGTCCCTACCTTTCCCTTCGGCGGTTGTCGGGCCCTTGTGCCCGGCGGCCGCTTTTTTTTGCGACCCGTACAGCTTTTGCGAACCGTACCGCCAAATGGCGACCCCGCCCGGCCCGACCCAGAGAGTTCGGGCCACTTTTTTCCGGCTGTGTGTAACAGATTTCCCCGTTTCCCGCTTAGCCTGTCAGAGGCCAAACGAAGCCCTCAACAATCCCCGGTCACCCCTTTCTTTCAAGGAGAATCGTCATGTCCCGTTCCTTCTGCCAAGCAGCCGTTTGCTCGCTCGCCGTCGCCGCTACCCTGATTGCAGCCAACTCCAGTTTGGCCGGTTGTGGTGGTGGTCACTGCCGTAGTAGTTACAGCCGAAACTACTCCCACTACCGTGCCCCAGTGGTTCGTCACATTGTCAGGCCCGTGGTTCACGTGGTACCCCCGGTCATCGTGGCACCGCCCGTCGCCCCAATTGCAATCGCCCCGCGGCCGTTTGGAATCGTCCCACAGCTACCTTTGGTTCCCGCTGGTTCAACCCTTTCGTTGCCCGGCAATTTCCTGGGCCCCGTCGCCGGTCACGTACTGCTCGTACTCAACGAAGTGAAGCTTCCCACACAGATCGTCTCGTGGAGCCCCAGCGGCGTAACGGTCACGCTTCCTCCCATGGCCGTAAAGCAGCCCAGCCCGGCTCGGCTCGATGTGGTCCTTCCGCACGGACAGACGATCAGCAAGGTAAAAATCTTGCTGACGCCTCCCGCGCCGCTCGTGATTCATCCCACGCCCCCCGCCTCGCCGTTGCCCACAGGTCCCGCCGCAGGCCCCTTGCAATCCGGCGTTCCCCAAATCGGCAACCCCCTCGTCTTGAACCCGCAGCTGTAAGCCTCCTGCTGCAATCTTTCCCCCGCAACCAGGCCGGGACGTCCCAAAGGCGTCCCGGCCTTTCTCTTGCGCCGACAGGCGTGCTCTCCTGCCCAAAACAACAGGAACCTAGCCCTGTTATTGGTCACGATCGCTCAGAATTTCTTGCAGGCGGCTAACACCGCGGGAGAGCATCACGCGGACCGCCCCATCCGATTTGCCAAGCTTTTTGGAAATTTCCTTAGAGGGGAGTCCGATGAGATAGCGATATCGAATGGCTTCGCGTTGTTCTGTAGGAAGCGTGTCGAGTGCGGCCAACATTTGCAGCTGCTTCTGATCACGCGAGAAAGCCTGGCTTGCCGTGGTCAAGCTGGCGGCCAGCAAGTTTACGAATCCATCTCCCGCCTGGCTTCCGCCGCCCCATCCTGATTCGCGCGACGCGTCACGCTTTTGGCTCGCGAAGAATTTTCGGTGTGCGTCAATGATTTTGCGTTCGCAGATTTGAAAAAGCCAGTGCAACAGATTGTCGTACCGCAACTCGACGTTTTCGACAGCCCGAATGGCCTCAATACTCACCTCTTGAAGAAGATCTTCCGGATCGATCTTGCGCTTGAGCGATGTTCCGACACGTTTTTGGATAAATGCCAGGAGTCGTGCCCGATTGGTTTCGATAAATTCGACCAAATCCTCGACGCATTCCTTGCCCGCTTCTCCGGCCGGTTTGGAATTCGGTTCGCACATGATTGTGGACCTCTCCCTTTCGAAGCGAGAATTCTAACCACGAAAAAACGTCGCCATCCGGCCATAATTGGCAGATCAATCTGACATCTGCCAGGCCGTATCGCGTTGGATTCCACTCTTTCGGTGGATAACCGGATGGGCTAAACCGCTGGCCATTCTAACGACCCGCCTCGTCCAGAACAGGACGAAGAACTGCTTTGGGAGTAGATTGCCGAAAAGATCGACACGTTGGTCGCTGCCTGGTCCAAATATTCAAGCAAATTGGCGAATGCACCGGACTTGAATGGTGTCGGCAGATGAACTCCTGTGCATCACTCTCCTAGCGGTAACACGGTGTCGTTAATATTCACCTTGTTTCCCGAAGTCTCACGACTTCAGCGGCAAAGTCGTTGGCAGCCTAGCGTAGATAGTCGTGAACAATCCGGGCATATCCTTCGGTGAAACTGGTTTCCGTATAGTAGACTTTCCCGATTTCCCGGGGTGACAAGCGACTCAGATCGCAGGCCTTGTTGGGCATGAATTGGACCGAGCCGGTGCCACGGCGGCAGTCATGAACGATCACGTCACTCACCGGGGACGAACCATTGATCAATTGTTTCAAGGCCGCGCCCGGGCCATCGGCTCTAGGAATAATCTTCAGTCGCCACGAAGGCGAAACAGACGGCAACTCGTCGGCGCTACAAGGTTCGTCCGTGGTGGAGCGGACTGTCATCATCATCTCTCCCGCGACTTTACATGTTGTGCGCATCGTGCTGTCGCTCTGGTTGACAGCTATCTCAGCAAAGATCTTGGGGGTTCCATAAATCTCGCGGCCAGCCGCAATCGCGTTCGGCTGGTTGTGGGGCACGCGGGAACAAAACCAACCTTCCTGGTCTCCGAAAAAACATTTCATTTGCACCCAAGTCTCCTCAAAAGCACCATAGTTGTCACACTGCGCCACGGCGAGGCCCCCGGCAACGCAACTGCCATCCGACGCCCCCACCAAACCCTCTGGGAGAAATGTCGCGACAGCTTCTGGTTCCGCCCGAAAAAATACCCTCTGCAGCTTCACGTGCTCATATCTCGCAGGCAGTCGAGGATAGTACGGGTGGTCGTGCGGAATGTTCCAATCGGGGAGTGTTGTGGATGTCATGGTGAGTCCCCTGAGTCGACAAAAAGGCCAGCTGCCAGTGCGAACAGCTTGTCGTGCCGCAACTGGACGGTTTCGACAGCCCGATTGTTTTCGATAAATTCGACCAAATTCTCGACGCGTTCCTTGCCCGCTTCTTCGGCCAGTTTGGAATTCGGTTCGCACATGACTGTAGACCTCTCCCTTGCGAAGCGGGAATTCTGCTCGCGAAAAAACGTCGCCATTCGGCGAAGTACCCCCGCTCAACAGCACCTGACCCATAAATCGATAGCGTCAGTCTTTGCCAACAGTCGCCTTCCGGCCATAATTGCCAGATCGAGCTGACACCTGCCAGGCCGTACCACGTTCGATTCCACACTTTTCATGGATAACCGGATGGGCCAAACCACAGGCCATTCTAACGACCCGCCTCGTCCAGAACAGGACGAAGAACTGCTTTGGGAGCAGATTGCCGAAAAGATCGACACGTTGGTCGCTGCCTGGGCTAATTATTCAAGCGAATTGGCGAATGAACCAGACCTGGAACCACTCGTTGCCGATCTGCCTCCCCACCAGCGAATAACCGCGCTTGGTGAATTGATCAAGGTCGATCTGGAACACCGCTGGCAAGAGGGCCGGGCGCCGCGCAAGGTGGAATCCTATTTCGAGCAATTCCCCGAGCTGCGTGATTTTGATGCCGCAGCCGTCGGTTTGGTTTTTGAGGAAATACAGATTCGCAGGCAAGCGGGCGAAGAGGTGGGGCCAGGCGAAATTCACGAGCGGTTCCCAGAGTATGCCGTGGAACTGACTCCCTTCATCGGTTCGCTGGCCCTGCCTGGCAGCCCCAACGAGACGTTCGTTGTTTCCGACGTCCGACTGGCCGAACCAGCCGACAATCGCCAACTGCTGAAAACCACCACCTACCGCGGCACTCCCCCCAAAGCCGCAGAACCACCTGGCGATCAAGCGGAACTGGCCGTTAAAGAAATGAACGCCTTGAATGTCGGTGATTCCATCGAAGATTTTGATTTGTTGTTGTCACTCGGTCGTGGAGCATTCGCACGCGTGTTTCTGGCGAGGCAACGGAGCATGGAACGCCTCGTCGCGCTCAAGATCACCATCGACGACAGCAGCGAGCCGCAAACGTTGGCACAGCTTGACCATCCCAATATCGTTCATGTGTTTGATCAGCGATCGTGGGGAGAGCCAACGCTGCGTTTGCTGTACATGGAAGTGGTTGGCGGGGGAACGTTGCAGGAGGTCATTCGACGCATCGTGCAGACTCCGCCTCCGGAACGCAGCGGCAGCATCATTCTCGAAGTCGTCGACAAACATCTTGCGGCCAACGCCATGGCACCGCCTGAAGGATCGACACTCCGCCAGTCGCTCGCCACATGTGCCCTGCCAGACGCCGTCTGCCACATTGGCGCTCGCCTGGCCGATGGTTTGGCCTATGCGCACGCGAAAGGCGTGCTGCATCGCGACATCAAACCGGCGAACGTTCTGCTGACGGCCGAAGGGTCGCCCAAACTTGCCGATTTCAATATTAGTTTTAATTCAGCCCGGGAAGCAGAGTCACCCACCGACGTCTTCGGCGGTTCGTTGTCGTATATGTCGCCGGAGCAACTCGCCGCGTGCCATCCTCTTTTGGGAGGATCACCCTATAGTGTTCACGAAGCGAGCGACGTCTATTCGTTGGGCGTTGTGCTCAGCGAATTGGCACTCGGCCAGCGCCCGTTCGACAATCCCGAGCCGGGACAGAAAATCACTACCGCAATTCAACGCATGATTGACACACGCGTCGACGTTTCTCACAAGGAGATCGAAGAGCGGCTCACGCAAGATTGCCCCCCGCCACTTCGACGCGTGTTGGTGCGCGCTTTGAGCCCGCAGCCGGTCGACCGATTTCGTTCCGTCAGTCAGTTTTCCAAAGCGCTGCGGCTTTGCCTGCAACCGCGCGCGTGGAAACTGCTGCAGGCACCGACAAGTCGTCTTGGAAAAACAACCACCAGGTTCCCCGTGGTGATGGTGATCCTCGCCACGTTGCTGCCCAATATCGTGGTTGCGGCAATGAACTTTCTATACAACAAACAGACGCTCATACCCCAGCTGCCGTCCGCCAGCCTCAACACGTTCATGCTGATGGCGAACATTGTCAACGGCGTCGCATTTCCGCTCGGTATCGGCGTGGGTGTTATCGGTGTCTACCGGGCCACGCGATTGCTCTTCGCGTCCCCGCCCGACCAGCCGGCCCCAGGAGGTCGCAGGGTCCTTTTTTTGGGCCGTTTTATGGCCCTGATCGATGTCGTGCTTTGGTGCGTCGCCGGGCTGGCCTATTCGACCGTGTTGCACCTCGACGTGCCCAGTGATCAACTCGTCACACTCTACATCCATTTTCTCACGTCATTGACGCTCTACGGCCTGCTCGCCGCAACATATCCGTTTTTCTTGGTGACGTTCTTGTGCGTTCGCTGGCTGGCACCAACGTTGATACGCCACGAGGTCACCCAGGGTCCAACGTCTCGCGATTACGATGATCTGAAGAAATTGATGCGTTTCTTCCTGGTGCTTGCTGCCGCGGTTCCCCTCCTCTCGGTCCTGTTGACGCTAGCGTGGTACGACCAGCAAAAAGATCTCTTGATCATCCTCACGGTCAGCGGCATGGGCTTTGTGGGACTTTATTACCTGCTCTATCGCCCCATCGAAGAAGACCTCAATGCCCTCAGCGAACTCGCGCCCGACAACCCAAATCGCTTTGCCGGCTAGGCTCTACGATGCAATGGCTAAACGTCGAGCGTCAGAGCCACCGAGCCAGGCAGCCGTATTTGGCCATTTTCAGAATTGAAATGGATCCTCTCAAAGACCTTCAACCGGGCCCATGATGCCCGCTTCAATACGGCAACAAGCGGGCAAGAGGCAAGCGTTGACCCTGGGCCCCTTTCAAGCGTTGACCCCGAGTCCCCTCCTCCTATAGATTTGCTGGGGCACCCAACCGCTGATCTTCCTCATGACCCGCCTGGATTACCTTTCTATTGAGATGAGGATAAAAGAAGTATGAACGCGAGTCGTCGTCCGGGATCGGATCGGATCCCATCTACTCGGCTCAGCGGGGAGGAATCGCAGCCGAAAGGGCTCGTATCGATCTTCGCGAGCGAAGAAAAACGGCTGGTCTTTTTTACAAGACTTCTGGCGATCTCCGTTTTGCTCTGCCTCGCCTTCTCCTGGAAACTTTGGATTTCAAGGCAGTTTTATCCCCTGGTTCCTCTTTTTGGACTCATTCCGGCCTTCCCGCACCCGGTCGATTCTATTTTTCGCGCATTGTTTGTTACGGTACTTCTGGCTGTTGTCATTGGGCTTCGCTCAAGAATATGGGTTGCGTTAGTCCTCGCGATTTTTGCAATTCTGTTCCTGCAGGATCAAAGTCGCCTGTGGCCCTCGTTTTACCAATTCTTTTTTCTATTTCTGATTCTGGTCACCGTCAGAAACCATGCAGGTAAGAGCGATGCGCCACGACTTCTGGCGGGAATGCGATTCATTACCGCGGCCATCTATTTTTGGAGTGGCGTGCAGAAGCTCAACACGCATTTTTTTAACGAGGAATTTCCCAGCATCGTCGAGCCGCTGACCCGTCTTCTCCCTTTCGACATTCCGTTGCTTCCCACTGTGGGGATTTTTGCGGCCCTGTTCGAAGTTTTCATTGGGCTAGGCCTGCTGACAAAACGATTCCGCAACATCGCGCTCTACGATGCGATGTTGATGCATCTACTCATTTTCTTTTGTATCGGGCCGTTCCGAGACAACTGGAACAACAGTTCCTGGATATGGGGCCAGACCGTGGCGGTACAAACCTGGGTGCTTTTTTTCAAAGCGCCTGCCTTCGATTTCAAAAACTTGTTTAGTGCACCCTGGTTTTGTAATATTCCGCAGGCGCTCGCCGTCCTCTTTATTGGGATCTTGCCTGTCTTGAACAACGTGAACCGCTGGGACTCCGCCCTCTCTTTCAACGTCTATACGGGAAACGTCAACTACGCTGAAATAGTTATGCGCCTCGATGTTGTGGACCAACTCCCGGCAGAACTCGTGCCATTCGTGAGCGTGTATCCCGAGTTTAAGATAGCTGTGCTCAAGTTAAACGCGTGGACTTTAAGCGAATTTAACGCCAACCCCTATCCAGAAAAAAGAATATTCAAGGCCGTTTTGCGCAAGGTTTGTGCGTACTTACCGGATGATTCCGCCTGGCTTTTCTTCCGGGAAAAATCCAGCTGGTTCTTCCCGATGACCACACATCGATACGACTGCGAAAAAAACAGTTGCGGCAATATAATCACGGTCCAGCGGCCACCGGAAAGTTAAGCCTCGGCAAAGCCGACATGGCAATCGGTTCAGACCAGGCCCGGAACCGCCGGAAAACGCCGCAGCAGATCTTTGGCGGGCAGCCCGTTGCTGCCACAATTGGGCCTGCGCGAATCCTTCCGAGGCGTCGTTCGCCAGGTGCGTCAGGAGTAAACGATGGAAATACTCGAGTGGATTCTCCTGATGCTCGCTGCAGGTGCTGCAGCAGGGTTCATTGCAGGCCTTGCGGGAATCGGTGGCGGTATGCTCCTCGTGCCGGCACTCTATTTTATCTACAAGAACATGAGCCTCTCGGACGACGGTGTGATGCACCTGGCGATTGGAACCTCGTTATGCATTATGGTCGCCACGAGCATCTCCGCGATCACGTCACACCATAAGCAAGGTGACATCATCTGGCCCATTTTTTGGAAAGTTCTGCCGGGGTTGGTCGTCGGGGTCGTCGCCGGAGCCATACTCGCCCACTTCCTGCCAAGCAGGACACTCGCTTTGATCTTCGGAGTGATCCTGGTCGTCGTGTCGCTGACGATGATCACTGGATTGGCGGAAAGTGCCGGACGCAAAGACCTGCCGCCCAACAGGATCATGGCCTCAGTAGGCGTTGTCATCGGGTTCAAGTCGGGGTTGCTGGGGGTCGGCGGCGGGGCGCTGAGCGTTCCCTTCCTCAGCTGGTGTGGGCTCCCGGTGGCAAAGATCAGCGGCACCAGTTCGACGTTCACGTTCCCAGTGGCGGTCGCCGGAACTGTTGCCTTCATGATCTCCGGCATCATCGGGAAGATCGACGTTCCGTGGACGACAGGATACGTCTACTGGCCAGCGGCAGTGACTGTTGCCGTGGGGACGGTGATCCTGGCACCACTGGGCACGAAGGTGTCGCACCACATTTCCCGGCGGGGAATGCGAATCAGCTTCGGGGTCTTCCTCCTGTTGCTGGGCATCAGGATGATCACGGTGTAGGAATTGGCAACTTCAATCGCCCTGCGATTTCGTGAAGCCACCGTGTACGAAGCCGGAGCGGTCCGACACTGTCTCGATTTTTCCCTGGATGTTGCCTGTCTGGTTTTTGTTCCGCCACAAGTCTCTCGGGCCAGCAACGACCGGAAAACGAGCAAAACCCAGCAAAAACTTGACGACGACGCCCCCCCAAGGCTAGACTGAAACAGACGAGGGAAGATTAAACTTCCTATCAGCAATTCGGCCCCCATCTGCGTGCCGCTTTCGCTCCTCTTCCCTTGCCGCGTTCGTGGACCTTTCCAGAAAGCCTACATGCCATAGTTCTGCTTATAGGTCCGTACGTTGGAGAAACTGCTGTGAACAAGTTGCCAAAGTATACCTGTCTTTTAGGATATGTTGTTCTCCTATCGTCAGCGTCAACTGGGTTCGCAATCACTCCCAGAACCATCGACGGGTCAAACAACAATTCAGCAAACTCGGCCTGGGGCCAAGCCAACACTCAGGAAATTCGATTGACCCCGGCTGATTATGCTGACGGTATTAGCGCCATAAGAACTGATATTCACGGTAGACCAAACGCGCGAGACGTCAGCACTCATATTTTTTCGCAATCAGCCAGCGAGCAGTTTCTTGACGAGAACAATCTCAATGAAATGACTTGGGCGTGGGGTCAATTTGTTGACCACGATATTGACTTTACGGGAGACGGAATGGAATCTCACCACGTTGACATTCCACCCACTGACCCAGATTTTGCACTAGATTCTGATGGCGTAATAAATCTCCCACGTAAGGCGTTTGCACCTGGCACGGGAACGTCAATCGCAAATCCCCGACAGTTTAACAATGATATTACTAGTTGGCTTGACGCAAGCTTGGTCTACGGATCAGATGCCACTCGCGCCAGTGCTTTGAGGGCAAATGCCGGGGCGGGCGCAAAACTGCGGACACACGAATTTGGCGACCCGAGCACCGATAGAGACAACCTGTTGCCGACGGCACAAGAGTTAATAGATGCTGGCATCACCGTTCCATCCATGGCCATGGACACTAATCCTCGGATGGGCGACAGCGTTCGGTTTATTGTCGGAGATATCCGTGCTAACGAAAACACCGCGATACTTTCGTTACATACGTTGATGGTCCGCGAACACAATCGAATTGTTGATTCGCTGACAATTGCCGACCCTGGTTTAAGTGACGCAGACAAATTTGAAATTGCTCGCAAGGTGGTTGGGGCTGAGATGCAAGCCGTAACCTACCAAGAATACTTACCTGCTATTGGTGTGAACGTAGACACTTCAGGTGGCTACGACCTGGGCGTCGACCCACGCATCTCGACTGAGTTTGCACACGCTGTGTTTCGGATGGGCCACATGTCTGTCAATGAGCAAGCCTTGCGGCTGAACAATGACCTGACACCGCATGCGGAAGGGCCGATTACACTTGAGGACACGTTCTTTAATCCTACGGAACTGTTTGATACCGGAGGGATTGAGCCATTTCTGCTTGGATTGATTTCAAACGTTCAGGAAGGTACCAACACAAAGATGGTTCCGGGGCTACGGAACGCCTTATTTCAAATTGGTCCAACGAGCATGATTCACGACCTGGCAGCTATCGATGTCGAGCGTGGGCGGGATATTGGAATAGGCGATTACAATGAGGTCCGACAAGCAGTGGGTTTGCCAGCTGTCACGGACTTTGCCGCGATCACGTCGGACCCAACAATGCAAGCTGCGCTATCTAACCTCTACGGCGGCGATGTCAACGATATCGACTTATTGGTGGGAATGCTCGCTGAAGACCATTTCCCGGGCGTGACATCCGGGGTAACAATTCAGGCTGTGTTAGCAGAACAATTCGAGCGCCTCGCAGTCGGCGACAAATTCTTTTATGAGTGGGACCCCGACATTGCGATGATTGAATCTGTCTACGGGGTTTCCGTGTTGGCTAGTCTTGCGGAACTCATGATGGCCAACACAGATATGCACAGTTCGAGTATTACAAACCCCAACAACCTGTTCTTCGCTCAAGAGCCAGTTCCGGAGCCATCTGCACTCGCCTTGACCGCCATCAGCTTCCTTTCGCTTGGTATATCTGGCTGGCGAAAGCGAACAACTTCGTGAAATGGTGAAAATAGCAATTCACAGAACCGGTCCGATAACCGACACTTTGCTGGTCTCTGATTCTTCCCGCGAATCCTGAGGCTCAGTCAAGAGCCCCCTGTAGCATGCGCAGCTGCGGTTAAGCCACGGGCGGTGTTACCAGGTGATGCGGGTTCCGAAGAGAAAGCGGAAATCGGGTTCAATCAAGCTCTTCAGGTCGCCGATGACGGGCAATTGCAACGACGCCTCGACGACCATGTTCGGCAGGTCCAGCTCGAAGCCGGGCAAAACTAATTACAGACAGGCAAGGTTGTAAAGTCCCGGAATGTTGCCTGTGTGATTTTTTTGTTCTGAGTTTTGTTCCTGTCTGATTTTTGCCCTGGATTTTTCCTCAACGGCTACTGACCAGCTAACGAACCCCTTGGACCGAGGTGAGCGAGCCCGAAGCAAAAGCTGAATCATTCATGGGAAATCCAACAACCATTCTTGCTTCCCGACCACTTACCGGATAAAGTCGTAACGCGTTTGGGAGGTAAGATGGAACCCGCTGGGATTAGAATTCCTGTCAGCCGTCTGGAGTCGTCAAGATGAGAATTGCGTACTGGGTACTCGCCTCCACAATGTTGCTCGTCCAACCTGCCGATGTGGGCGGGGAAGTCGCCGGGCGGGACTGGCCGTGCTGGCGGGGTCCAGAGCGGAATGGCATCTCGCGCGAAACCGGCTGGTCGTGGCAGTGGGGATCGGAGGGGCCCAAGGTGCGTTGGCGGGCCGCGGTCGGCAACGGGTTCTCCTCTTTCGCAGTCGTTGATGGGCGGGTTTACACGCTCGGCAACACGGAGAACACCGACACGGTATTTTGCTTTGACGCCGACACCGGGGACATCCTGTGGCGCCACAGCTATCCTTGCGACCTGCAACCCGCCTCCTATGAGGGCGGTCCCGGCTCCACCCCTGCCGTCGACGGAACGCATCTGTTCACGTTCAGCAAAGGAGGTGACCTGTTCTGCCTGCATGCGACTACGGGCAAAACCATCTGGTCCAAAAAGTTTTCGCCTTGGCCGTATCTCCCGGGTGACTGGCAGAACACCTGGCGCTATGCCGGTTCACCGCTGCTCTGCCAAGAACGGCTGATGATGAGTGTCGGTCAAGCCGGCCTGGCCCTTAACAAAACGGATGGCGACGTCATCTGGGAAAGCGCCGCGGGCCACCCGGGATACTCATCGCCGGTACCCTTTCCTACTCAACAGGGACAGGCAGTTGTATTTTTCTCAGGCCATGCCGTAGTTGGCGCCATGGCAGGCTCCGGCCGCCAACTGTGGCAGTTGCCCTGGAACACCGAGTGGGATCTGAACGCGGCGGATCCTATCATCCACGATGGAAAGATGTTGGTCTCATCGGGCAATGGAGTGGGCTGCGTATTGTTTGATATTACCGCGGATCCGCCGGTGGAGCTCTGGCGCAACAAGCGAATCAAAAACTTGATGAACAGCTCGATCTACTGGCAGGGGAACGTGTTTGGATTCAACGAGACGCACCTGGCGTGCATTTCCTGGGACACCGGCGAATTGAATTGGACGACGCGGGAGTTACGCAAGGGATCCTTGATCCTGGCGGGCGGGAAGCTCATTCTGCTGGATGAGACTGGCAAGTTGGTCGTCGCCGAGGCCACAGACCAGGGCTACAAGCCGCTGGCGGAGGCCCAGGTCCTCGACGGGCGATGTTGGACCACGCCGGTCCTGGCCGGAGGCCACATCTATGTTCGCAACGCGACGGGGCAAGTCGTCTCGCTCGATGTGCGAACAGGCGACCAGTAGAGCCTAACTGCTGTTAAAACACCGGGCACGTCCCTTGTGTGAACCGAAGAATCTGTTGGCAAGAGCCAGAGACGAACCGGTCGCATAACGTCACTTGGCCGACTCAAACATTTTAAACACGCCCGTTCAAACATTTTAAAAACAGTGGCAAAAGCTAAGCCACCTGAACCACTCGTGCTACGAAGCTCATACACCGTGCAGACGTCGAGCCCGAAGCAAAAGCTGAATCATTCATGGGAAATCCAACAGCCATTCTTGCTTCCTGACCACTTGCGGGTTAAAGTCGTAACGCGTTTGGGGGGTGAGGTGGAATCTGCTGGGATTAGAATTCCTATCCGCTGACCGTGGCTCGTATCTCCGCACACTCGATACTTATCAATGGTGGAACCAAAGCATGGACCCAAACAATCCCTATAACGCCCCTTCGCAATCAGCACCTCCCATCCGACAAGCCATCGGAAACACGGTGGCGATCAAACGGATCGACATCGTCTCGGCGGGGACGATGACAGGTGCCATGTATGCGTTCATTGGTTTGCTCGTTGGCGGCGTGATGTTGGTAATCGCACTTCTGGGGACTGCGATCGGAGGTGATTTAGCCTCCGGCGGAATTGTTGGTGGAATTGTCATATTTGTAGTTGCTCCCTTTGGGTACGGCATCGCCGGTTTCATCGGCGGACTCATCGGGGCGGTGATCTATAATGTCGCGGCCAGGATGACTGGTGGCATTCGCATCGATCTGGATGGCTAGAGCCATTCGTTTTGGTGTTAGTTTCGACAATGTACGCTTGCGACCATTGGCAATAGACTGTACGCAAAGGCTCAATCCGGTTCACGGTTGGGGTGTTGTTTTCGCTCGTGACGGTGTCCGAGATCCTCATTACTTTTCAAGGTGCCGGACGAATGCCACCGTTCTGACACCTGACCTTTACTTGCTTGGAACATGCTACTTGTGATTTAAACGCGGTGCACGTTCAGTGTTACTTTATCGCGTGGAACTGAGTAAATATACCGAGCAAATGATTTCCGACTAGGATGTAGCACCTCTAGTACGTAACGCCCACTTGTCCAAAGAGAGATAACAGGCACCCTATCCATGCCCAACCATCGTGGCCACCTTGGACTCATCGGGTTACTATTTATCTCGGTTGGCGGCATCCTGGGATCCGGTTGGCTGTTTGGCCCGCTCTATGCAGTGCAACTGGCCGGACCGGCAGCTTTGATCGCCTGGGTCATCGGCGGCCTGGCAATCATGGTCGTAGCGTTTACTTTTGCCGAGCTCGGCGCCATGCTGCCAATTAACGGGGGCATCACTCGTTATTCCCTGCTTTCTTATGGTCGCACGGCTGGCTTTTTTGCCTCGCTGGCTTCCTGGCTGACCTTCACGGTCATCGTGGCGGCTGAAGTGCAGGCAGTCATGCAGTACGCTTCCATCTATTTTCCCTGGTTAACCAAACGGCAATTGGGTGCAGATGGACATACTATTTCCCATCCCCTGACACCTTACGGATTTTTATGCGCTGCTGTGATCTGGATTATTTTTTCGCTGATTAACTGGCGGGGAATCAAACTTTTCGCCCGCATTAACAACAGTCTTACCTGGGTCAAAATTGCGTTGGTGGTTGTCGTTACGGTGTCATTAATGGTCATTGCTTTCCGTTGGGAAATGTTTGACGACATCAAGGAAGGAGGCTTTGCTCCTTACGGATTAGAAGGTATCTTTCAGGCCCTGGCGTATGGAGGCGTGGTGTATGCGTTCACCGGGTTCCAACATGCGGCAATTGCATCCGGCGAATCCAAAAACCCACAACGGGATGTCCCGATTGCGGTGATCGCATCGATTTTCTTTTGCATGCTCTGTTACCTCGGACTGCAGACAGCCTTTCTGGCAGGTTTGAGGCCAGCTAATTTCCCCAATCCAGGAAACTGGAGACAGCTTGGTTTCGCCGATCAAGTAGGGCCAATGGCCGGGTTGGCGAAAAGTCTTGGTGCCCTCTGGTTGTTTTATATTGTTTTTGCCGGAGCGATCGCTTCTCCCCTGGGTGCAGGATTGATTAATCTCGGTTCGAGCATACGAGTTGTTTGTGGCATGAGCCATGATCGTTACCTTCCGCGTCGTCTTAGCCGCTTGGGTCGTTACCACTCGCCAGGTTTATTGATCGCATTCTCGTTTCCCGTCGGGCTCTGTCTCTTCTTTCCCTTTCCAGGTTGGCAAGACCTGGTTGCCTTTCTCACGGCTGTCGTCGTCATCGCCTACGCCATGGGGCCGCTCAGCGTGCTGGCGTTGCGGCAACAGCTACCCGATCTGGAGCGGCCTTTTCGGTTATCCTGGGCCAAATTCGTTTGCCCCCTGGCTTTTGTTATTTGCGGGCTGCTGATTTACTTTACGGGGTGGTCGGTCATCTGGAAATTAGGGCTCATATTTGCTGTTTGTGGCACTTTGTTTATTGGCGCACAGACTTTGCGCGGTGAGAAGACGGACCTGCTGTCATCGTTGTGGATCCTCCTGTTGTTGGCGGGACTGGTACTGATTACCTGGCTTGGTGGGCATGGCGGTGGGGAAAAGATCAGCGACATACAGGGACTTATTTGTGTGGTCGTCTGGTCCCTGATTTGCTTTTTCATTGCCCGGCCACTTGCCATCGCACCAGAGCAGACAAAGGTCTATTTCGACCAGATCGAGGCTGCACGTCAGGCGGACCAGGAAGACATTCAATAAATTCGCAGTTTGATGATCCACTTTGTTTTCAACGGCGCGACGCTAACTCTGCAGTCACGGCTGTAGTACCAGAATAAGAGAAGCAAAGGGGCGTCGAAAGCACTGACTTATAGATCGTCTATCCCACCTGGTGCGTTTAACTTCATCCTCGGACGCGATCGATTTCTGCAGACCTGGCTGCGTTTCAAGGGATCGAGAACCTCGTCTGACGGTGGCATCGCCTGTGATTGGATCTACGGTTTCGATACGTCGATAACGATTTCGTCATCGCCGGTTACGTCGACGACGAACGGAGACCGATCCCCGTCGAATTTTCCCTGCCATACGTCACCCAACCCGTTTGGTGTTTCGCCTTGGAGATACACGGCAACGCGATACTTGCCGGCGTGAATACCCTTGCCGTCCATGCCCTGAACCTCGAATGAACCGTCTTGCTTGCAGAACGCACTCTGCGTGGGGGCATTGGGATCGGATGCCACATTTCCTGCTTCGTCGAGCAGAATGAAATCGACCTGCACGCACGACCCCCCTTCCTCGTAGTTGGCTATGGCAATCGGCTGATTGTCATCCACCACTTTCCCCCTCACCGATACGCGGGACTCACCGCTACCGCAGCCTCCGGTGGCGATGCATAAAACCACTGCCCAAGACACACCGAACTTCCTCACGCGCAGATCGACCAACATGAACAACTCTCCACTGAAATCGAAGCAGGTGTTACGGTATCGTGAATGAACCACCATCCATTGGATGGCACATTCTTGCGAACACAACGATATCGACATCATATGAGATGTGAGGTGTTGAGCCGTCTGCAAACAGGGCATTGACTCCTGATGAATGGGACGAGCCAAAGTGGTACAGGGGGTTCACACCAGGCTGATCCGGCAGCGGAGGCCAATCTCCCCGTCTCATAACGTCCCAGTCCCAACCAGAGCTGTAACCCTCGTTGTCGTACCCCGGATTCTTTCCGATTTCGTCCGGGTTGAATCGTTTCTCGGACACCACCAGCGTATTTGACGTGCCGTCAACGAGATCCGCCAGATCCCTGGTCCTCTTTTGGTCGGCGTAGTAGTCGGTATGAATGATCGCACCGTCTGTATCCCACGGCAGGTCAATAAAGCCTGCGGCGCTCACAGCATTGTTGTCGGGGAACTGGGACAGATGCCACTTGTTGCGCAAATCATACCAATCCCCATTCAGGCAACAGCCAGCATAGTCGTTTTTGCCAAGTGTGCCCCCCGTCACTTTATAGTAAACCTTGTTGTAATTCTTATACCTTTTCTGCTGTGGAACCGAACAAGGGTCTGCACTGGCACTTCGGCGGCTGGGACAGAAGTACACAGGTATCGCATGCCGCAGAGGCTCGTAGGCTCGGGCAAAGCCTGTGTTCCCATAACCATCCCACAGTGCTGTGTACTCCAAAAACGGCAGGATCTGGTACATCCATCCCGCTCCCTGAACGGGTGCGATATCCGGGGCGCCCGTGTATTGAAAAGGGCCAGTCTGGGCTTCCCCCCTTTAACTGATCCAGGTCTATGAGAGAATCGCATCCGGGCGAAGCCCGGAAAGGATTTCCTCAGATGAAGAAGAACCGACACACGACCAAGCAGATTATTGAGAAGCTTCGTCA
>Ga0310121_10002371_pt1 | contig 17958 bp, 19 predicted proteins | sample CB27_Tmax_986_MG_FD_203504 | JGI IMG/M metagenome (GOLD analysis project Ga0310121, IMG submission 203504) | Marine microbial communities from Western Arctic Ocean, Canada - CB27_Tmax_986 | ecosystem: Environmental > Aquatic > Marine > Oceanic | place: Canada: Western Arctic Ocean | collected...
GCAGGTCGTCGATCAGGTCGAAATTCAAGTGGCGACCTATTTCCGTATTCCGTTCCGCATTCAGCAACATCGGGATGAAGTAAATTCCCGGTTCTATCGTGTAGACCATTCCCTCTTCCAGGGTTCGTGTCAGCCGCAAAGACTTGTGCTCTTGGGGCGGCGGTTCCAGTGCGCCGGATTCATCCTTAAACAAACCGCTGACATCGTGGACCTGTAGCCCGAGGAGATGACCGATCCCGTGGGGAAAGAAAATAGTCGTGATCTTATTTTCTTTCATCGCATCGTCGCTGCCGCGAACTACGCCGGTCTCCAGCAAGGCTTCCCGGATCAAGTCGTGTGCTTCCTCATTGAGACTCTTGAATGATTTTCCGACACTCGCGGCGGCGGCCATGTGGTGCTTGATTCGGTCCACGCGGTCAATCAGCTCTCTGAATACCGGGTGAGCGGAATCCCGTGCGTGAGTTCGGGTCAAGTCCGCAGCGTATCCGCGCACCGTGAATCCTGCATCGCACAACATGACCTGCGCGTTGGTACTGTCCGAACGGCGTTTCGGCTCGTAGTGGAGAATCGCGGACTTCTCATCGAGGGCCACGATGCTGGGGAAAGGGAGTTCCTCTTCGGTGGCATGACAGGCGTTCAGATAGGCCAAGTGAATATCAAATTCGCTTTTCCCGTCAAAAAATGCATCTCGGGCGGTGTGGTGCGCCTGAAGAGCCACGCGGTTGGCATCGCGAATTTGTTCGATCTCATACGGCGTTTTCAGGGATCGGTGATAATCGAGGCGATTGCGGAGGTGATTTTCATTGTACAACAGGGACGAGAGCCCGATGCGGGATGCGTACTCCGTGTCTTCGCCCATAAATGCGATGCGGCGAGCCGGGGGGAGGAGTTTGAGCAGATCATCGGAGTGGGTCGCTTCGATCAACTCGAAGGCATCGGCCCACCAACTTTCGCAGGTGACCGATGTATCCAGCCAGAAGGATTGTGATTGGACGCGATAGAGGACCGGCTTTTGTCCTGGCCGAATCAGCACGGACTGGTCCGGCAAATTGAGAGGAACCCAATGACGAAAGTGGCCGTGGGCGCGGAAGGGGACGGTGATGTCGTCCGCGAAGTAGGTTCTCGTTCGTCCGCTATGGAGGAGTACGCCCTCGACCTGAACATTTTCTTTTTCCAGCAACTCCAGCGTATCTTCGTACCGGTGCTGCAGGGTGCTTATGTGCTGGGCGAAAAGTTGGCCGAGGGACATTTCAGGCGGTAGCTTACATATTCGGATCAGAAAGACAATCTTCAAGCGCGTTCGATTTTCTCAGGATCCGGGGTTGGCCGGGACCCGGAGATCGAATAAGCTTCCGTCTTGGAAAATTTACAGCACAGGAGGTGTGGTCGGTATGTTGAGTCCCAGTCAGGTTGTTGATGAGTATTACTTGGAGGTGCGTTGCAAGCTTCTCGAGATTGGGGCGATCCTGGACCGGTACGACCGTGCAGTGCAGCGCACCGGAGATCATGCCTGCGATGGAGACGAGCGTATCGCGAAGTGCCGCGAAGCGTTGTCGATTCTTTGCGATAGCGGATCCGGCGCAAATCGGACCGAGAAGATAGCACTACGATTCAGCGATCCGGCATAGCGATGTACATTATTCAGCCCCACTATCACGGGATCGCGCGTACCACGCAGGACTATGAGCGCATGGCGATGTCGGGTGTTGTCGCGGTGGCTGAGCCGGCATTCTGGGCCGGGTTCGACCGCGACTACCCTGAAACGTTTCTGGATTACTTCAAACAGATCAGCGAATTCGAACCGACACGGGCCGCCACGTACGGAATCCAGCACTATTGCTGGGTCGCGGTGAATCCGAAAGAGGCGGAGAACGTTCAGCTGACGCAGGCGGTGCTTGAGAAGATGCCGGAATATTTCAGCGGTCCGACCGTACTTGGAGTCGGGGAGATCGGCTTGCACAAATCGACACCGAACGAATGCCGAACGTTCGAGATGCAAATTGAACTCGCGCTCGAGCACGATCAGTTGATCCTGATTCATACCCCGCATCTCGACGATAAATTGAAGGGTACGACGCGAATTCTTGAAATTCTTAGAAACTTTAAACTCGACCGCGAGCGCGTTTGGATTGACCACGTCGAAGAACACACCGTTCGCCTGGTCTTAGACGAAGGCTATTGGGCGGGTATGACGCTTTACCCGCTGACAAAAATGACCTCGGAGCGCGCGGCCGATATTTTGGAATTGTATGGCTGGGAACGGATGCTGGTAAACTCCAGCGCGGACTGGGGGCCGAGTGATCCGTTCACATTGCAGGCGTGTGTTCTTGAGTGCCGCAGGCGGGGATTCAGCGAGCAGTCGCTCCTCGATATTTTTCACAACGCCCCATGCCAATTTCTTCGTCAGTGTCCGAAGTGGGACGTGAAGCCGATTCGGATTTCTGCCGAAGAGTAGTATGGGTCAGGTCGTCGTGCGGGGACTTGTGTTCTGGTGGGGCTTCGCTACACGGGTCGGATCCCCGTGCTACGGATGGCAGGTCGGAGGTTGTCTACCAACTTGCTTTGATGACGCCGGGAATTTTCCCTTGGGAAGCGAGTTCTCGGAAGGCAATTCGAGACAGGTCGTACTTGCGGATGTAGGCGCGTCTGCGCCCAGTCATGCCACATCGGTTGACTACGCGGGTGGGGCTCGCATCCCTCGGGAGTTTGTGAAGATTTAGATAGTCGCCACTTGCTCTCAACTCCGCGCGCAGGGCGGCGTACTTCTCTACCGAGCGTCGTTTCCGTTTGTTTCGTTCAATCCACGATTTTTTCGCCATAATTGTCTCCGCTCAGCTCTTTGATCTCAGAAATGCCGATTTATCCGGATTGTCGTAAACTCCAGCTCGCAAATCTTTTACCCGGACCCACATGCGACGGACCGTGCCGTCGGAAAAACGAATCTTTTTGCGCTGCATATTGGTCTTGAACGTGCGGCGGGCGATGCCGGTCGTATTGAGGCCAATACCGCCGCTCTTCTTCGGCAATCCTCTCCGGGTAATCTTGTTGCCTTTTACGGACTTGCGGCCGCGTCGGGTTTCTATTTTAGCCATATCGGTTCAACTCCAGAAAGGTGCAATGAAGCCAGCCATCCTACCGTTGTGAGTCTTTTAATCAAGACTGAATGCTGATTTTCAGCCGGAAATTGAAAGATCGTGAGCCCTTCGGCACTAATGTAAATAAAGTGAAGTGCAATATTAGCTTTATTAAAACTATAATGTATTATAATATTCATTAAGTGAAAGAAAACGCAAAAGACCCGGTTGAATCCCACTGGTTGGACCCGTTGGATGACGAGGACACAGTATTCATTAAGCGGTTCCTCCTGGCTTCGGGATCTCTGAAAAAGGTGGCACATGCGTATGGCGTCAGCTATCCGACGATCCGGCTGCGACTCGATCGCCTGATCGCGAAGGTTGAGATTTTCGACCAGCACCGGAACGAATCTCGGTTTGAGCAGCAGATTCGCGCCAGATATGTGGAGGGACGCATGGACTTCGAGACCTTCAAAATGTTGCTAAAGGCCTACCGGGAAGACACAGAGGAGCCATCACCATGAAAACGAAGTTGCTACTGATCGGAGCCGCATTGGCGGCGCATGCAGCAGCGGAAGAGCCGTTTCCTGTTGCTGATTATTCGTGGTCGGAAGAAACGATTGCTGATGGCGTCGAGCAAATCCCGCCATCAGGCGATCAGGCCGAAGCCTGGATACGGGTGACGGGAACACCGGGGACGAAGACGACGACCCGGCTGTTGCACATTGATAATCCGGCAGTTACGTCGGCGGTGTACGCGATCGAAGGTGTGTTGCGTTCCCTGGGCGTGGAGGGTGCAGGATACCTGGAAATGTGGAACGAATTTTCCGATGGGTCTCGCTATTTTTCGCGCACGATGGGCGAAGAAGGATCCATGGCCAAAATTTCCGGTACGACGGCGGGCCGGGCATTTCAACTTCCATTTAATCGGCAAGGGACAGACCCGCCGCCCATCCGGCTTGAAATCAACCTGGTTTTACCGGGGGGCGGAGAAGTCAACATCGGGCCGCTGCATCTGGTGGAACTGGACCAGTCTTCTGCTTTGAGTCAGCGCCGGCAAATTCCATTCGTCTCCTTGCTCGCAATCGTCGGCGTGATGGTTCTTCTCGTCCTCATCACCGCCATGACCGTGCGTCGTTCCGCCGCCGCGCACGGCGAGAGTATAGAGGAGAGAAAGATGAAAGCATTCGACACGTGATCCGTGATTTTTCCTGGTCGTCAATGAACATACCGATTCACGCTTCCCGCGCGTGGCGGAAACGATCGAGAGACACGGCGGCGATAATGACGACACCGGTCACCACCTGAGTCACCCACGGTTCCCAGCCCATGAGTTGGCAGCCGGTTTTAATGACGACCATGATCATGGCGCCGAAGAGAGTTCCGAGGATGGAGCCTTCGCCGCCGCTGAGGCTGGCCCCGCCGATGACAACCGCGGCGATGACGTCGAGTTCGTATCCGATCGCGCCGGTGGGGTCGCCCTGTTGCTGGTATGACATCAGCATCAGTCCGGAGAGTCCGGCAAAGGCGCCCGCGGCGGCGTAGACAAAGACCTTGATACGCTCGACCGCGACCCCGCACAGTCTCGCCGTCAATTCGTTGGATCCGACAGCGACGATGTGCCTTCCAGGCCTGGTGTAGCGGAGGAAGGCGGCGGTCAGCGCTGCCAGCCCAAACATGACCCACGCCCCGGGGGGAAACAGCATCCATTTCCGGTCATCGGGAAGGACCGCGAGCAGTTCGCTCAACCATGTCTGGTCGATGTTGACCGGTTTCCCATCGGCGAAGCCTTTTGCGAGGCCACGCACAACCAGAAGAGATCCGAGGGTAACGATAAAGGGGACCACTTTGAACTTTGTAATGACGATGCCGTTCACCAGGCCGCAGAGAAGGCCCGCAATGATTCCCGCCAGTGCGGCCACTCCCGGAGGCCATCCCCGCTCCATGCAAATCGCCGTCGCAACCCCCCCGAGCGCGATTACGGACCCGGCGGAAAGATCGATACCCGCGGAAACGATGACCAAGGTTGCACCGATCGCGGCGATGCCAACGACTACCGTGTAGATCACCATCTTCTCCAGCGTGGCCGGCGACGCGATGGTGGGAGACCGCCACTGGCCGGTTTCCTGATGGTCCTGCACCATCAATAGTCCGGAGAAAAAAAGAAGCACGACACCCAGCGCGAGTGCCAGTGGAACCATCGGCCGGATATTGCGCCACTGCGATGAAGCAAAGAACGATTTCACCAGGCGGACTCCCCGCCCGTTGCGGCGCTCATGAGGAGTTCCTCGTCGACTTCCTCGCGCAGCTTGGGAGGTAGAAGCATTCCTCGATGCATGACCGCGATGCGATCGCAAATGCCGAGAAGTTCGGGGAGATAGCTGCTGATGAGAAGGATTGCCTTTGCCGGCCACCCGTTGCCGCCGCAAGCCATCTCATCGATTAATTCGTAGATCACCGCCTTGGCCGCGACATCGACTCCCCGGGTGGGTTCATCCAGGAGCATGATATCGACATCGTGTTGGAGCAGTCGCGCGAGGGCCGACTTTTGTTGATTTCCCCCTGACAGGCTTAGCATGGGCTGAGAGGGATGTTCACATCGAATTTGAAACCGGTCGATCCAACGGTTCACTGCATGGTACTGATGACGCGGTATCACTATCGGTCCCGGTCCGAAACCGCGAAGCCGGCTCAACGTGAGGTTGTCGGCCACGCTCATGTTCAAGGCCAGCCCTTCACGTTTTCTGTCCTCGCTAAGAATCCCTGCGCCTTGATCCCAGCGGGCGAGGGGGGTTGCCGGCCCGGTGAAGCGGAACATCGTAATCTCTCCGCTGCGGATGGGGTCCAATCCGAAGATCGTCCGCAGAAACTCGGTCCGCCCCGCGCCGACCAGTCCGCAAATGCCGAGAACTTCGCCGCGATGAAGTGTGAGCGAGACAGATGACGGCTTCCGAATTCCCGCAAGATCGCGCACCTCGAGAACCGGTTCTCCTCGAGTTCGCTCGGACCGCGGGTAGAGATCGTCTATATCCCGGCCGACCATTCTTCGGATGATTTCTTCCGTGGTGATCTTCACCATGGTTTCGGTGCCGGCCTTGGACCCATCGCGAAGCACGGTGACCCGATCGGCAACCTTGTCAATTTCATCAAGGAAGTGCGAAATGTAGACGATGGCGATGCCCTCGTTCTTGAGCCGATGGATGAGTTCGAAAAGGCGGGCGATGTCCTGCTGTCCCAGGCTGCTGGTGGGTTCGTCGAATACAAGAACGTTGCACCCGATGGCCAGGGACCGCGCAATCTCCACGACCTGTTGCTCGCTCACCGAAAGGTCACCTGCAATTGCGTTTGCCCGAATGTCTTCGTGACCCAGGGTTGAGAGAGCCGCTCTTGTTCGACTTCTTGCTCGCTTCATGTCCAAGATTCCGGATCGCCGTACCGGTTCGACACCGAGCAGAATGTTCTCTTGCACCGTGAGGTGCGGAGCGATGGAAAGCTCCTGGTAAATCATTCCCACGCCGCGCCGCCGGCCTTCGAGCGGATTCTTTGGCCCATAGGGTTGCCCGTCGAGGGTCATGGATCCGGCATCCGGCTGAAGCGCACCGGAGAGGATTTTCATCAATGTGCTTTTGCCGGCGCCGTTTTCACCGACCAGCGCGTGCACTTCTCCGGGGCCGACCCCAAAGTCGACATTGTCCAGTGCGACTGTTGCGGCGAAGCGCTTGCAGATGCCCTGCATTTCGAGGCGGTAGTTGTTCGCTCGTTCGGACATCGCATGTGGCGAATGATCCCGTCTCCCGGGATCGCGCGCTAAATCGGCGGATTCAGAATCGCCTGCATTTCTTCGCTGTTGAGGTTTTCCAGGGTCAGGAATTCAACACCGGTATCGACGCGTGAGTTCACGGGGACCCCGCTCAGGTGTTGCACCATGGTTTCGACACCGAGAAATCCCATGACAAACGGATTCTGCAGCACCAGGCCGTGAATCTCCTTCGCCTTCAGGCCTTCGATGAGGGGCCCGCTGGCGTCGAACCCGACAAATTTCACATTTCCCGCCTGCCGGTTTCGTCGCAGCGCCTGAAGCATCCCGTACGTGCTCGACTCATTAGGACAGAATATGCCGTCCACGTTCAGTTGGTCGCCTTCGGAGAATCTCAGGAGGAGATTTTCGCTGACCTGCTGCGCTTCGGCGGAGGTCACGCCGCCATATTGCTCTGAGCTTACGACTTCGATCCCGGGGCTTTTCTGAACCGAGGCGAGAAAGCCTTCTTCCCGTTTGTCGGTGCTGGCCGACCCTTCCTGGTATCGGAGTAGAATGACGCGGCCCTCGCCGCCGAGTATCTCCGCCATTTTCCGGCCGGCCAACTCGCCGCCCTTGTAGTTGTCCGTCGCCACGAAACTGACGATGAGGTCGTCCGCATCGTTCAGGCCGGAGTCGAAAATGACGACGGGCACGTTCTTCGCAACCGCTTGCTGGACCGGCCGGCGGAGCGCTTCCGCATCCAGCGGAGCAAGCACGATGCCATCCATTCGATTGAGCACTTGGGTTTCAACGACCTGGATCTGCTGCGCGCGGTCGTCTTCCTTGGTCGGGCCGACCCAGGTGATTTTGACGCCGAGTTCTTCTCCTGCTTTTCGCGCACCGGCTTCGACGGTTTTCCAGAACTCGTGGGTGGTTCCCATCGGAATGACTGCAATCCTGAGGTCTCCCGCGCGGGTGTCGGCGGCAACTTCGTCGTCGCCATGCGCCGGCGGAGTAGCGTTCCGGTTTTTACCGCAGCCAGATGCCAGCCAAAGAAGACTCAATGCCGCCGGCAGAAGGCATCCCCGGAAAAATCCGAAGTGGTATTCGAGGTTAAGATTTTTCATGAGGCGTTCGGATCTTACAGAATCGTGATGAAGGCCGGAATTCCATGTCCGGCTACAGAGGCGGGTTCAAAATCGCCTGCATCTCTTCGCTGTTGAGATTTTCCATGGTCAGAAACTCGACGCCGGTATCGATTCGTCCATTCACGTGGATACCGGCGAGGTGCTGCAACATGGTTTTAACGCCCAGGAAACCCATGGCAAAAGGATTCTGCAGCACGAGGCCATGGATTTCGTTCGCTTTCAGGCCCTCGAGGAGGGGGTCGCTGGCGTCGAATCCGACAAACTTCACCTTCCCGGCCTGCCGGTTTCGCCGGAGTGCCTGGAGCATGCCGTAGGTGGTAGATTCATTGGGACAGAAGATGCCGTCCACCTTCAACAGATCTCCCTCCGTGAACCGAAGCAAGAGATTCTCGCTGACCTGCTGCGCTTCCGCGGAGGTTGCGCCGCCGTACTGTTCCGAACTTATGACCTCGATGCCGGCGGCTTCCTGAATCGCGGCAAGAAAGCCCTCTTCCCGTTTATCGGTGCTGGATGATCCTTCCTGGTACCGGAGTAGAAGTACACGGCCTTTGCCCCCGAGCAATTCCGACATCTTGCGACCGGCCAGCTCCCCGCCCTTGAAGTTATCGGTTGCCACGAAGCTGACGATGAGGTCGTCTGCATTGTTCAGGCCGGAGTCGAAAATGACAACCGGTACTTTCTTCTCGACCGCTTCCTGCACGGGGCGGCGAAGCGCTTCCGCATCCAGAGGCGCGAGCACGATCCCGTCCATGCGATTGAGAATCTGGGTTTCAACGACCTGGATCTGTTGTGCGCGGTCGTCTTCCTTGGTGGGGCCGACCCACGTGACGTTGACTCCGAGCTCTTCGCCCGCTTTCCGCGCCCCGGCCTCCACAGTTTTCCAGAATTCGTGGGTTGTCCCCTTAGGAATAACCGCAATCCGAAGTTGCATCGAGGTTTCGTCGACGACGGCCGCGCCGTCTTCCGACGGTGAGGTGGAGGCACTTCGATTTTCTCCGCAACCGGAAGCCAACGCGAGAACGAACGCTGCCGCGACCGGTAGACAGAATTGATAGATTCCGGATCGAACCAATTTTCCACGAGATTTCATTGCATGCATTCTCCTCATTGAATCACAAGTCGTTCGTGTATAAGATATCCCGGCCCGATGTCAACGAACATGCATCTTTTTAGACTCCGGGCTTGAGCTATAGATAAGTCCACCGCTCAGAATCCAGGTCCAGGGATACCCCTCCGTCGGCCTCCATTGGGAGGGTCCGGTTGTACATGGTGTCCCGGACTTCCACGTCTCGGCTGTCCAGGCCTAGTGCGTCCATACCGAAGGTCAGGTGCACGCGCTGTTCTTCGATCGATCGATTGCATACTGGTTGGGGCTCGTAAAACTGGCCCATGAACGGTGTTAGTCTGCGCACCTTAACCAAGGAGTCAGACGAATGAAGGGCAAATGCCGGACGGCGGAAGAGAAGATCCGCTACCATACCGCCATGCGACCCCAACGGTCTCGATCGGGGACGCGAAGAGCCAAGGACATGAGGGACCCCGCGGATGATTTCGGCGGCAGCGTTAATAGAGAGTTGTCGTTCAAGGATACTTGCTCGATTCTCCGCCTGTCCAAGAGCGGGCTACGCCGGTTGATTAACAAAGCGGAGATCACGCCCATTCGGCTGAGTGGCCGACGCATTGGCTTCCGCCTGCAGGATATCCAGGACTCGGGGGGCTTCCTGACACCTAATTGACTAGCTGAGGGCTTTGCATTGATAAAACCCGCGGTCGGCTTTCGTGCAGAGCGCCCCGTCATTGCGAATCCTGTCAAGCTTGACCAGGGAACCTCTCTCCCTTAACTTCTCGGGATCTATCGTGGAGTTCACAGGATATGACGAAAGCGCAGCCGACTTGGCTGTTGGGGCATCGTACGGGGCGTAGCTCAGCCTGGTAGAGCGCTAGCTTTGGGAGCTAGAAGTCGCTGGTTCAAATCCAGTCGCCCCGACCACTTCATTCTTGCAGAATTCCTGCGAAAACCCACAAAACTCTGAAAAAACAGTGATTTGATGTGTGTCGATCAGATTGGCGCATTTCCGTTGGGAACAGTTGTGTTCGCTTCCATGCGAGTTAGCATTTGTTAGCACGGATCGGCATGGTCTTTGATCCACTATGTGCCTGCCGACCCCACCGGTCTCCCCTTGTCCCACTTGTTCGCGTATCGCACGCTCTTCGGACCCCCGCTTCACACACGCAAAAGGTACTCCTCTGTCGGCTCCACTCTGTGGGTCCAGCAGAGTGCGAGTTCATCGGATGCAGGTTGTGCGGCGTTTTCCCTTCATTCGTCTGCCTCCTTGGTTAAGGTGCGCAGACTAACACCGTTCATGGGCCAGTTTTACGAGGCCCAACCAGAATCTATTCGGGGAACATCACCAGCTTCGCTGCCAGCATTGATGGCGACATGGATTGGCACTCGAATCTGGAGGAGTACATTGCGAACACCGATCCCACCGATCCCGATTCCGTTTTCAAGGTCTTGGAAGTGTCGTCCGGCGCAGATGGCGGTGGATGGATGTTGACGTGGGAGTCCAAGCCCGGGCGAATGTACAGGATCTACTCTACCACCGATCTGCAAGCACCATGGCCAGCAAACCCGGTCTACCAAGTGACGGGCGACGGGACGCCGAAAAACTATACAAATCGTGTCGTATCAGGTGCTATTCGTTTCTACTTGATCGATGTGGAGCTGATCAACCCCCCGTAGTCCAACCGCCCAACGATTCCCGAAAGGCGCCTCGGTTCCTGACGCAATTTCTGCGCAATGGCAGTGAACTGCTCCGGTGCGGTTTGCCGGTCGCCGGCGACCTCCTTCTACGTCGTTAAAGCTAAAGCTCATTGAGCACGAACTCGCCGTGGGCCCTCCTGCCGCTTCGGTCGCTTACGTTCTACTCGTACACCAACACCGAAAGGGTGGACCCGTGCTTCACCCGGCATGGAATGCGACCGTCTTCAATCTGTGGTGTGTTGCTTCGTGAACGCACCGCCACGAGATCCCCGGCTTCATTGAATGCGTAGCCCTCCTCGATCGCATTCACCTTGAGATAGATCATTGCCCCATGCAGCTCTCTGCTGCGGCGTTTCAATTCCTCGATCGTGAGCGTAGGCGCGTTGGGCCCGGGCCTGGGAATGTTCTCGGTCTGGCCTACACGTTGGCGCGTAGAGGTGCGTGGCCGTGCGGCCTGTTCCGTGTCGTAGTCTCGCAGCGCTTCGACTTCCGCGTCCGATGTGGAACTCCGCACCGAAGTGCTGGCGAGGTAGCTGCCGCCCATCGTCTGCTTCTGAGATGGAATCTTCTGAGCAATCGACTGGCATTGGTTACACCGAGTTTTGCCCCCGTGTGCGTCCCAATGCTCTCGGATGGCGAATGGTATGTGGGATCGACTTCGGACCCGCGCCACCAATTGGTGATCATGAAAACGGGAAGGTTCGCTCCACGTACCATCTGGAAGTCTTTGTCCGGGCTGTGCTGCGTGATAGCCGAGGACGAGAGGATGCACTAGTCGCTCAGGAATTCTATGGCCTGGGCCCGGAGGTTTTCCAGGTCGATGCCGGGATCAAAGGTGTCCAGCAGGTTGTCGCGGTTGGGGTGCCCGCCGAGTCCCGCGGGGCCGCGATAGAGTTTGGGGTCGACGGAGTGTTTCCACCGGGCGAGCCACAGGGCCGCCTCGGCGGTCTTCGGATTTCCGCGGCCTGCGAGGACCTTTGTTTCCAGGGCCCGGATAACTCGATAGTCCAGGATGCCTTCACGTACGCCCTCCCAGCCCAGGGTGGAGATGGGGCCATCGGGGCCGGGCAGCACATACTCGTGATCCATGCGTGCATTCCACTGCCCATCCGGAAGCACACACGATTTCTTGTCATGCACGTACGCCCATCGGTAGCAGCCCTTCGCGCCAACGGCCCATGTGTAGAGACCGGAGAAATACCGGTGCATCTGGGGATTGGTGCCGCGCATGCTGCAGTCATACATCCACAGTTCCATGCCGACCTCTTTGGCGTAATCGTGCAGCGCCGGGGTGAGACCGTTTCTGAGGACAATGCACACATCAAATAGTTCGCCAAACGCCCAGGTGGCACGCGGATTGATTGCCGTCACGTGCTGCATACCAAGCTTGCGCGCCACCACCAGGGAGTCTGCACACTCCTGCCGTCTTTCGAGGGACGGTTCATCCGGGCCAAAAAGCATGAACCTGTGTCCGTCGATCTCGGGGATGGCGGGATCATCACAGCGGACCAGCAGCATGATCGGAAATCGGTCCAGCCCATATTTTCGCATCAAACGAAACTGTCGAACCTGGTCGTTTTCCCCGGCGTTCCACGTGTAAACGGTTCCCGTATTCATGCCGTGTTCGGCCATGTCCCGAATGTACATTTCCTCGAACCGGGGGCTGCGGTAGGCATCGGGGAAACGGTTGTAGTCGTACCATAGACCGAATGGAATATCCGCCGCGGGGACCTTCAAATCCACGACCTTGAATTCATAATCAACGCGAGTACCAGCAGGCTGGTCGCTGGTGGAAATGGTCAGCTTGTGGATACCCGGCGGCAGCGCGGCCTTGAAGCGCACCGCCCACAGTCCGGTCGCCTCGCTTTGCTGATGCGTCGGCATATAGCAAGGCCGCAGGTGCCATTCGCCATTGATCGATTTCGGATAGGACTTGACTACGAAGACCTCTGTATCGAGCCCCTCGGGCGCGTCGATACGGCAGGCGGCGGCGCTCCCCACGACAAAGGTGTGGTATTCGCCCGCGGGTACGACCGCGCGTGATCCTTCCGCGGCTTGCCGGTTAATCGCGGAGAGGGGTGCCGTCCATGGGGTGCCGCCCACAAGCGCCAAACGCGCCGCACTGTCTTCAACCCAAGTTCGGGCGCCTGCGGGGATGCTAATCTGCCAGCTGCAGACCATGGCAAGAAAGCCATTGTACAGCAATGGATGGAAAAATGTTTTCCGCGCGGACGCGGGAGCCGGGCCGGGTGGTGTCATGGAGGTGGCTTTCATGGGCGAGAGTCTCGCCCGGAATCTGTCCGGAATGAGGCCAAAGGTCAAGGCCGGAAGGTCGGCCGGAGGGTGAAGGCTCGGGGGACAGGCCAAAACGGCGCGCAACGGATGGCTGCTGAAAAAAACGTGACCGTTCTCCCTCGCCGCCGCGGCCCAAATGCTGATGTCGCCGTCCAAGGGTCGAAACGGTTTTCCAAGATTTGTATGCTCGCGCGTTTCCGAATCGAACGATTCGCCCCGCAAGGCCATCGTACAAGCTTGGCAGGGATGCCAGCACGGGGAGAGGCGGCGGCTCTGCCGAGACCCGACCCTGCCTTCATGAAGTTTGCCTACGCCTGCGTCCTGTGGGTCTCATCCCAACCGTACCGGCAAGGCTTCGAGCGACCGAATTCCCATTACCGGTTTGTAACTCACACGATCTGTGGCGAGCTCTATGTTCGGCAGGCGCCGCATCATCGCGCGGAACGCGATTTGCCCCTCGAGTCGCGCGAGGGGCGCCCCGAGACAGAAATGGATCCCCTGGCCGAAGCCCACATGCCTGTTCGGATGCCGGGTGATGTCGAGCTTGTCCGGGTGCGGGAATTGCTCCGGGTTTACCCACTAAGAGCTGGAAAAGATAAGGTCTGGTGGGTGGTTAAATTTCGTGTTATTCGAGCCGGATCCCTGTATAGTGTGCTGTATGAAGTCTGGTGTACAACTGATCCTGTTTGTCGTCCTGCTGTCCTGGTGTCCGGCTGGATATTCGGCGATTATCATTGTGGAGCAGGGGATCCCCGGTTGTGTTGTGGTCGTTCCGCGGGATGCGCGGGCACCCGAACGGTTGGCGGCGGATGAACTGGTGCGGTTTCTGGGGGAAGTTACCGGCGCGAAAATTCCATTGGTGTTTGAGAGGCAGGATGGCACTTCGAATTTGTTGGTCGGGCCACGGCTTGCGCAGATTGTGGATCTTGAGCTTTCGCTGGATGGTTTCAGCGAAGAAGGCATTATAATTAGGACCGTAGGTGAGGACCTGGTTCTGACAGGGACAAATCCGCGCAGCACACTTTATGCTGTATACTCTTTTTTGGAAGACACGGTTGGTTGCCGGTGGTGGTCTTCTTCAGCCAGTTCCATTCCACGCATTCCAGACCTGACGATCGACGACCTGAACGTTCGATACGTTCCGCTGCTTGAATATCGCGATCCCCAGTTCAAATCTTCGCCCGAATGGGCGATTAGGAATCGCCTGAATGGATTTGAAACTAGCTTGACCGACCGGGAGGGCGGGAAGAAGTTTCGTTACATCGCCCATAGCAAGTGGAGTTCCCACACGTTCTGGACCCTTCTCCCCCCTCAGGTCTATTTTGAAGAGCATCCGGAGTTTTACAGCCTGATAGACGGAGAGCGAGCGCACTCTGTTCCACAAAACAAACACACGTCCCTGTGCCTGACGAACGATGAGATGAAGAGGGAGTTCACTCGCAATTGCCGCCTGGCGCTGAATTGGCACCCATGGGCAACCCTCTTTTCGATTTCGCAAGTGGACGAGGGCGGCGAGCCGAACCGGTGCTACTGCGATTCCTGCAGTGCCGTGGAGGCTGAGGATAATCCGTCCGGCCTGATCCTGCAGTTTGTAAACTCGATCGCCGCCGATCTGAAGGAAGACTTCCCGGACATGACCTTCGACACGCTGGCTTATCACTATTCGCAGAAACCGCCAAAGCATACCCGGGCCCGCGATGACGTGATTATTCGGCTTTCTTCAATCGGATGCTCATTCAACACGCCGATGTTCGAAAGCCGCGATGACAATCCGCGCCACAACCAGTTTAGAGATGACGTGATCGGCTGGTCCGAGAAAAGCGACCGGTTGTACGTTTGGGATTATGCGGTTAACTTTACGTATCATCCGCTGCCGCATCCGAACCTTCGGACGTTCGGGCCGAATTTCCGATGGATGGTGGAACACAATGTGAAGGGACTTCTTGAAGAGGCAGGTACGCCGGCCAAGGAGATTCCGGAATTGCGCGCCTGGCTGGTGGCGCAACTGATGTGGGACCCGTACCAGGATTCGCAGGCGCTGATCGAGGAGTTCTGCCACGGTTTTTACGGCGCCGCAGCCGAGCATGTGTTGGCCTATCTTGATGGTACGCATGACGCAGTCGAAGCGAGCGGTGACTACCTGGGGCTCTCCTCGCCTCCGGATGCGAAGTTTCTGTCCTTCGATACGCTGGATGCAAGCTGGCGGCGTGTGCAGGCGGCCGCGAAGGCGGTGAACGATGATCCGACGTTGCGTCGGCGCATTGAGAACCTTGAAATGTCGGTTTTGTTTGCGCTGTTTTATCGGTGGGAAGAGCTCCAGGAAGAAGCGCGTGCGGCGGGGAAGGAGTGGCCTTTGTCGGGAACACAAGCCGATGCGCGAGACCGGATCCGGACGCTTGCCGCCCGGCAGGGGATGCGACTGAAAAAAACTTCCAGCCCGATGCCGTTTTAATCCGCATATCGTGTTTCTCTACACTCGAGTTTTCGATGGGTTGTATTCGATTCGTCGTAGAAATCGTTCCCCGATATCGAAATTCGGCTGATCGCTGATGTAACGCCATCGAAGGACCCTCTGCATTTGTTCGTAGCGTCCGTCGTTCCCGAAGAATGGCTGTATCCTCGATAGGTTGCGCCCGATGTCCGGATGATCGAGGTCGGTCGTATCGAAGAGTCGAATTTGTGGAACGCTGGGATTGAGGCGGAGTTTGAACATATAGCGGGTCGTGTCGGTCCGGTTGCAGCGGGCGGCATGCCACAGGCGCGTGTCCCAGACGATCATCGTCCCCGCTTTGCAATTCGCATACTTGCGTCCCAGGACATGCTGGTAGTGGGATGCCTCGCCGGTCCGAATGTTGCGAAAATGGGTCCCAGGGATGAAACTGGTCCCTCCGATTTCCGGTGGCGTATCCTGGGGAAAAAGAGAGATTTGAATATCGAAATAGTCTTTCCGTAGATCGGTCACGGAATCCTGATGCAGGTTGGGCCCCACCTCGGTTCGCGGCGGGACGATGTGCACCGCATGATGGTCATAGAGCGGGTCCGGACCCACCAGGGAGTGGATCATGCCTTCGACCTGAGGTAGACGGAAAATGTCGCCGATCAGTTGGTCGCGCCAGATGTTGCAAAACGGGGCGCCGACGTCGAGACAACTCATCAAGGCTTCGATATTCGGGAGAATGGCATCGCACAATTCACGAGGAACCATTTCGTCGAATATAAGATACCCCTGGCCGACGAAATCCGCCATTTGCAGGGAAGTGAGTAGGTTCCCCTGGCGATTCATTCAGCAGGCTCCTCAACTTCGACGAACCGTTCCAGGACCGTTTGATACCGAAAATTCCCGACTTCGTGCGCCTCTTGCGCCGGGCGGTCCTGGAGCGCCGCCATCTGGACTACACGCCATCCATCGCGCATCGCGTCCAGCGCGGTGGGATAGGGGGGCTCCTCCTCGTCCTCGATGACGATGTTCCCCGGTATCGATGCGAAGTACCGGGACCAGCCGAAGACCGGCGCGTTCAGTTCCGGCCCGATCTGGAAAAGCACTAGAATGTCCTGAACTTTTTTCATGACGACGAGGGGGATAGAATTTGTAGCCCAGCTTATAGCATACAGTTGAGCGCCCATGGGATTGTTTTTTGGCTTGGGGCTTTACTACGGGATACCCGTGCTACGAACGGCTTGCTTGCTGGCGAGTGTTAGCGAATGATGGTTGCTATGGAAACGAGCCTCAATGCCGAGCTCACGGTATCGACGATTCAGACTCTCAGGAACCGGATTGATGAACGATTCCCGAACTCGGGATTGGGGACGGTTTGTGGAACTCTTCTGGACATTGCTGATCAGAGCAAGGTCCACGCAGAGCAGATTGCCAGGCCTCGCGTTCGGCTACGAATTGTTTCGGCGATTTTAATCATCCTGGGCGTTGTCGTTGCCGGCTACAGCGTGCTGATGCTGGACCTGTCCTGGAGTCGATTCAATGCGGGTGAGTTCGTTCAGATCATCGAGTCGAGTATCAATACAATCATTCTCGTCGGGGCGGCGGTTTTTTTCTCGTGACGATAGAGATCCGGATCAAGCGCGCGCGGGTCATCGAGGCCCTTCATGAGTTACGGGGAGTCGCGCACGTGATTGATATGCATCAGCTTACAAAGGATCCGAGCGGCATGAAATTCAAAGCGATCGCTACCGCTTCATCACCGGAGAGAACTCTGACGCCATTTCAGTTGACGCGCTACCTGGATTATTGCAGCGAAATGTTGTCTTTGACGGGTAAAGTGGCAGCGCTCTATGCGCAATGTCTTCCGGACATTGTCGTGTTGAGCGCTGTCAATGAATTGGAAAACCTCGTAACCGGCTTAAGCCGGAAAATCTGGCAGAAAATTATGATCATTCACCGATTTTCAAATGAAGAGGAATGACATGCGTATCGGAGTGATTGGATTGGGGCGACGGAGATATCTCGCGCAGCTTGCGCATCAGCCAGAGAACGGGGTGCGTGTCGTTGCGGCAGCGGATCCTCGCGATACAAACTGGGCGGAATTCGCGGAACGCGTGAATCCGGAGATGACCTTCGTAACGGACTATCATGAGCTGCTTGGTTTCTCGGAACTGGAGGCCGTGATCATTCTCAGTTCGGATTTTCTGCACGAGGAGCATGCGATAGCCGCCCTGGAGGCCGGGAAGGATGTCTACCTGGAAAAGCCGATGGCCATCACCATCGAGGGGTGCGACAAGATTCTGGAAACCGCATTTCGGACCGGGCGAAAACTTTCGGTCGGGCACAACATGCGCCACCTGGATACGGTACGGAAGATGAAGGAACTGATTGCCGCGGGAGCGATTGGTGAGGTGCGTTCCGGATGGTGCCGGCACTTTTGCTGTTACGGCGGCGACGCCTATTTCAAAGATTGGCATGCCGAGCGCGACAAGTCGACCAGC
>Ga0310121_10002372_pt1 | contig 17958 bp, 12 predicted proteins | sample CB27_Tmax_986_MG_FD_203504 | JGI IMG/M metagenome (GOLD analysis project Ga0310121, IMG submission 203504) | Marine microbial communities from Western Arctic Ocean, Canada - CB27_Tmax_986 | ecosystem: Environmental > Aquatic > Marine > Oceanic | place: Canada: Western Arctic Ocean | collected...
GTTCGAGTCCCGTCTCCCGCTCTAGTAAGAAGGCTGTTGAAGAAGTGCCACAGCCTTAAAGGCGGCGCTCCGATAGCTCAGTGGTAGAGCGCCTCCTTGGTAAGGAGGAGGTCCCGGGTTCAAATCCCGGTCGGAGCTCTGGGAACAGGTTAAGGGGGTCGGCGGCGGTGGTCGTTAAGAGCCCGTCTTTCAGACAAGGGAGCCACGAGGGAAGAGGCATGGGTAAAGCGAAATTTGAGCGAACTAAGCCACACGTAAACGTGGGAACGATCGGTCACGTGGACCACGGGAAGACGACGTTGACGTCGGCGATCACGGTGACGCAAGCGAAGAAGTATGGAGGGGATGCGATTTCGTTCGAGAACATCGACAAGGCACCGGAGGAACGGGAGCGCGGGATCACGATCGCGACGGCGCACGTGGAGTACGAGACGGGGAATCGTCACTACGCGCACGTGGACTGTCCTGGACACGCGGACTACGTGAAGAACATGATCACGGGTGCGGCTCAGATGGACGGAGCGATCCTGGTGGTGAGCGCGGCGGACGGACCGATGCCACAGACGCGTGAGCACATTTTGTTAGCGCGTCAGGTGAACGTGCCGCACGTGGTCGTGTTCCTGAACAAAGTGGACATGGTCGACGACGAGGAGTTGTTGGAGCTGGTGGAGTTGGAGGTACGGGAGTTGTTGAGCGAGTACGACTTCCCGGGCGACGACACGCCGGTGATCCGCGGGAGCGCGCTGAAGGCGATGGAAGCGGATGGCGAGGGTCCGGACGTGGAGTGCATCGGGGAGCTGATGGACGCGATCGACAGCTTCATCCCGGAGCCGGAGCGTGACGTGGACAAGCCGTTCCTGATGCCTGTGGAGGATGTGTTCTCGATCACGGGCCGAGGGACAGTAGCGACGGGCCGGATCGAGCGGGGTGTGGTGAAGCAGGGGGAGGAAGTGGAGCTGGTGGGTATGGGAGCGGACCGCAAGACGGTGGTGACGGGCGTGGAGATGTTCCGCAAGCTGTTGGACGAGGGCCGGGCCGGGGACAACGCGGGTCTGTTGCTGCGCGGCGTGGGCAAGGACGAGATCGAGCGAGGGCAGGTGCTGGCGAAGCCGGGCTCGATCAACCCACACACGAAGTTCAACGGCGAGGTGTACGTGTTGAGGAAGGAAGAGGGAGGACGGAGCACGCCGTTCTTTGACGGCTACCGGCCGCAGTTTTACTTCCGAACGACGGACGTAACGGGAGCGGTGCAACTTCCGGAGGGAGTGGAGATGGTGATGCCGGGAGACAACGTGCAGATGGAAGTGGAGCTGATCACGCCGATTGCAATGGACAACCAGCTACGCTTTGCCATCCGCGAAGGAGGACGCACGGTGGGTTCGGGGGTGGTGACGGAGATTGTGGAATAAGGCGGATTCAATTTCACACACTTCCTCCGCTACACCGTGTCCGGGACGCTACGGGAGAGAGTGAAACCGAATCCTCCCGTATAGTTAGCCTTCCGTCAGGACGCCCGAGTGGGCGCGCGGGCGGGAGGGGACAGGGAGATAGCGGTAGCGAACGGGACAAAGCAGAACGGAGTAATAGCAAGACGTAGAAAGCTAGATGATACGAAAAACGGGACCGGTTCTGGCCCCGTGAGGTCCACCGGGAAGCTAGGGCGGGGAGCACTTCCCTGCGCAGCGTCCCGGACACGGTGGAGCGGAGGAGGGAGCCTCTGCTCAACCGCCGCGGGCCTCGGCAATGAAGCTCACGGGGCCCACCCGCCCCGGGAGTGAGAGGAAGACATGGCGAGAGATAAGATTACATTGGGGTGCTCCGAGTGCGAAGAGCGGAACTACCACCAAACGAAGAACAAACGGCTGCACCCGGAGCGGGTGGAGTACCGGAAGTATTGCCGACGCTGTCAGCGGCACACGATGCACAAAGAGACCAAGTAACGGATCGGCGGATGGCGATCGGATCTAAATTCACGGCGACGCGTGACTTCATCGAGGAGTGCTGGGACGAACTCTCCAAGGTGACGTGGCCCGATCAAGACCAGCTCAGGAGTGCGACCCTGGTCGTGATCGCGTTCGTGATCTTGATCTCTGCCGTCATCTGGATTATGGACGTTGCCTCTCGGACGGTCATCAGCTTCATCATGGGTATCTTCGGCGCATGAGCGAGCAGGTGGGATGACGATCATGGCTGAATCAACCTGGTACGCAGTTCAGACCTATTCAGGGCACGAGAACAAGGTCCAGAAGCTGATTCAGCGGCGTATCGAGGAGCAGGAAGGCTCTGAGGAAGAGAAGGAGATCCGCGACGTCGTGGTTCCGACGCAGGACGTGGTCGAGATTCGAAACGGCAAGCGCGTTACCGTAACTCGGCGGCTCTATCCGGGATATGTGCTCGTGAACATGGACCTCAATGAACGGACCATGTACACGGTCAACAACATTCAAGGTGTGATCAAGTTCGTGGGAAGCGGGAAGTCTCCGCAGCCTCTTCACGAGGACGAGATCAACAATATTCTCGGAATCGAAGTTGAGAGAGACGACGACGAAACCCACGAAGAGATTCCGTTCCACCCAGGGCAGGTGGTGGAAGTGATTCAGGGTCCTTTCAGTGATTTTTCGGGGACGATCAGAGAAGTCTACCCCGAGAAGGGCAAGGTAAAGGTCGAGGTGTCGCTCTTCGGCCGACCCACATCGGTCGAACTGGACTACACGCAGTTGAAGGGTTTTTAGGATACTGTAGGCAAGGATTCAGGATAGAGAATGGCGAAGAAGGTCATCAGTTTCATCAAGCTTCATGTGACGGGCGGACAGGCCAACCCGGCTCCGCCGGTGGGTCCCGCGCTGGGTCAGCAGGGCGTGAACATCATGGAGTTCTGTAAGCAGTTCAACTCCAAGACCCAGCAACAGAACGGGGTAACGATTCCGGTCGAGATCACGGTCTATGCAGATCGCTCCTTTACGTTCATCACGAAAACGCCGCCGGCGTCGTTCTTGATCAAGAAGGCCGCGGGTCTGCAAAAGGCCTCTGGGGAGCCGAATCGGGAGAAGGTTGGAACGGTGACGCGTGCGCAACTCGAGGAGATCGCAGGAGTCAAGATGGAGGATCTCAACACCAACGATATGGATGCCGCGGTCCGCATGCTGTCTGGCAGCGCGCGGTCGATGGGCATCGAAGTGGTCTAAGAAGGCGGAGGAGATAGGACCGTGGGCATCCCGGGCACCCGCGCGGTTAGGACGGGGGGCGGCCCACTGTACTCCTTCGACGGCCTTCACGAGAGGCACAGTCCGGAGAACCACCCGCTGAGAGCCGCCAGCGGTGGGAGGACGAAACAAGTCGGCTCTGACATTATGCCAAAACACGGCAAGAAATTCCGCGAGGCCCAGGCCAAGGTGCCGCCAGGCGTGCAGTTCAAGCCCGATGAGGCGGTGCAGATGGTGAAGGACCTCGCTTCGGCGAAGTTCGACGAAACGGTCGAGGTCGCCACCTGCCTGAACGTCGATCCGCGCAAAGCCGATCAGATCGTACGGGGCACCGTCGTGCTGCCGCATGGCACGGGCAAGACGACGCGGGTGTTGGTCATCGCCCAGGGTGAAAAGGAGACCGAGGCTACGGAGGCCGGGGCCGATTTCGTGGGCACGGAATACGTGGACAAGATCCAGGAGGGATGGCTGGACTTCGACGTGTGCGTGGCCACTCCCGACCTCATGGGAAAGGTCGGACCGCTTGGAAGGATCCTGGGGCCCCGGGGCTTGATGCCGACGCCGAAGGGCGGGACGGTGACCTTCGACGTGAGTCGTGCCGTGAGTGAGATCAAGGCCGGCAAGATCGAATATCGGGTGGACAAGACTGGAAACGTGCACGTGCCGATCGGCCGCGTCTCTTTCTCTCCCGAACAGCTCGACGAGAATCTGGGTGCGATCATGGATTCGATCGTCCGGGCCAAGCCCTCGGCATCCAAGGGCACTTATGTGAAGAGCGTCACTGTGTCCAGCACGATGGGCCCCGGAGTGGCTATCGATCCGAACTTGTTCCGCCGGAGCCGATAAATGAATCGCACCGAAAAACAGGCTTTCGTGGGAGAATTCCGCGACAAGCTTCGAGACGCTTTGGTGCTCTATCTGACCGATTTTTCCGGGCTCGACGTGAAGTCCATGACTCTTCTCCGCCAGCGGCTCAAAGACTCAGGGGCCGAATACCTGGTGGTGAAGAATCGGCTGGTCAAACTCGCCGTCGCCGACCTGGATCTGCCGGATATTTCTGAGGCGTTGCTTGGCCCCACGGGTGTCGTACTGGGATACGGGGGGATTGTCGAGCCCGCAAAGGCCGTAAGCGATTTTGCCAAGGAGCACGGCGATAAGCCGGTCTTCAAGCTTGGCATTCTCGACAACCAAGTCGTCTCCGCCGTCGAGATTCAGCGGCTTGCCGCGCTTCCGTCCCGCGACCAGCTCCTCGCGCAGTTGGCTGGGGCACTGGAGGCGCCGATGGCCGCCTTGGTGAGTACACTTGAGGGTAAGGTCCAGGAAATGTCGGGGCTCCTCGAAGCATTGAGGGAGCAGAAGGAAGGCGGAGGGGCGGAGCCGTCTGACGCTGAGAATGAGAACTAGGAATCCATAGTCCCACCTGGCCTAGGCTGGGTGAACCCAGGAGGAAGCCACCATTATGGCTACCAACCAAGAAGAGCTTCTCGAAACCATTGGCGACATGACCGTTCTCGAACTCTCCGAGTTCGTGGACGCGTTCAAGGACAAGTTCAACGTGACGGCTGCCGCGCCCGTGGCGGTGGCCGGTGCCGCGGCGCCTGGCGCGGAGGTCGCTGAAGAGAAGGACGAGTTCGACGTCGTCCTGGAGGGTATTGGCGACAAGAAAATCCAGGTGATCAAGGTAGTCCGCGAGGTAACGAGCCTGGGTCTCAAAGAGGCCAAGGATGTAGTAGATAGTGCTCCGAGCACAGTCAAGGAGGCAGTTTCCAAGGGCGAGGCCGAGGAGATCAAGGCCAAGCTGGAAGCCCAGGGCGCGACGGTAGCGCTGAAGTAGTAGGCCTGTCCTAGTGAATCTCACTCTCGGTTTGACCGAGAGGTATCGGATCGGACTCGCACACCCGCGACGCAGCCGACACAGGCTCACCCCTTGTGGGCCTATGGCGGCGCCCTCGTGCTTGACGGTGGTCCGATCCCGTTGTCGACCACACGCTTGTTCGGCCTCCCCCTTGGGGTTCGGGCCGGAAAAGGGGAGCACCCTTGGATATTAGGAACGATACCCGTCCGGTAGTGAGCTTTGCCAAGCTCGAGTCGGTGATGCCGATGCCCAACCTTCTGGACGTCCAGCTCAGGTCTTTCGAGAAGCTCGTCGAGCAGGACGTCGATCCGAAGGAACAGTGGGACTTTGGCCTCGGTCGTGTTTTCGCGGAGATTTTTCCGATCTCCGACGTCAACGAGAACTTCACCCTTGAATACGTAACAGCCGCACTCGGTGAGCCGAAGTACTCGGTCGAGGAGTGCATCGAACGCGACATGACCTATGCTGCGCCCCTGAAGGCGACGTTACGGTTGGTCGTGTGGGAGCGTTCCGAGGAGGGCGTCGAGGGCGACAGGCGTCCGGGAGACATAATCGAGAAAGCGGTCTACCTCGGCGACCTTCCGCTTCTCACCGAGTTGGGCACGTTCATCATCAACGGTGCCGAGCGAGTCGTGGTGAGTCAGTTGCATCGTTCCCCCGGCGTCGTGTTCGAGGAGAACATCCACCCGAACGGCTCCAAGCTTCACAGTGCCCGGATCATTCCTTTCCGGGGTTCATGGGTCGAGTTCAGCATCGATATCAACCACATCTGCTACGTCCACATCGACAAAAAGAAGAAGTTTCCGGCGACGGCGCTTCTGAGGGCGTTCGGTGCCGGAACGGATGCGGAGGTCTATCAGCTCTTCTTCACGACGAAGATGGTCGATCCGATGGCCCTCGATACGCAAGGCACCAAGGAGATCCTAGGAAACGTCCTGGCGGAAGAAATCGTGGACCGTGCGACGGGCGAGGTGTTGGTCGAAGAGTCCACGGAGGTCGATGAGGACGTGGCGGAGTTTCTGGAACGGGCTGGCCGTAAGAAGGTGAAGATCTACACCAGTGGTCAGGAGACGGGACGAGAGAGTCCGATCATCAAGAACACCTTGCGGAAGGATCCCACGGAAAGTGAAGAAGAGGCGCTCTCCGCCATCTATTCGTTGCTGAGGCCCGGTGACGCGCCCAACATGGACACCGCGAGGGCCGCGATCGAGCACGTGTTCTTCAATCCGAAACGGTACGATCTCGGCCGCGTCGGCCGTTACAAGATCAACAAGCGGCTGGGTTTGAAGGTTCCGACGCATGAGACGGTCCTCACCCAAGAAGACTTCATTGAGATCCTCCGTTACCTCATCGAGTTGAGCGAGGGGCGTGGCTCTACGGACGACATCGACCACCTTGGAAACCGCCGTGTCCGCACGGTGGGCGAACTCATCGCCAACCAGTTCTCGGTGGGGCTGTCCCGCATGGCCCGTTTGGTCAAAGAACGTATGTCCATCAACACCGACCCCGAGAGAATCAACATCGACGACCTCGTAAATGCCCGTACGGTGTCGGCCGTCATCCAGGCATTCTTCGGTTCGTCCCAGCTCAGCCAGTTCATGGACCAGACCAACCCGCTGGCCGAGATGACGCACAAGCGACGTCTCTCGGCCTTGGGTCCGGGCGGCCTGACCCGGGAACGCGCCGGGTTCGAGGTGAGGGACGTACACTACTCCCACTACGGGAGGATGTGTCCAATCGAGACGCCGGAGGGCCCGAATATTGGCCTTATCACGTCACTCACGACGTACAGCCGAATCAATGAACTAGGCTTTGTCGAGACGCCGTACCGGCGCGTGATCAACAAGAAGGTCACGGCTAAGATCGATTGGCTCTCGGCCAACGAAGAAGAAGATCTCAGCATCGCCCAGGCCAATGCTCCCCTGGATGCCAAGGGAAACTTCGTCAACGAGTTCGTTCTGTGTCGGAAACGGGGTGACTTCCCGCTACTCAAGCCGGACGACATCGACTACATGGACGTGGCGCCGGACCAACTCGTATCCGTGGCGGCGGCCTTGATCCCGTTCCTCGAACACGATGACGCGAACCGGGCACTCATGGGCTCGAATATGCAGCGGCAAGCGGTCCCGCTCTTGTTCCCCGATGCCCCGCTCGTGGGGACCGGCCTAGAGTTCAAGGTCGCCAGGGACTCGGGAGCCGTCATCACGGCTCGCCGGGCCGGAAAAATTGTCCGAGTGACTGCGGACGAGATCGTCGTCGATACCGGAAGTGTTACATGTGGGCACGATCAGCCACTTGCGAAGCTAGCTCAGTACGATCGCTATCGGCTCAAGAAGTTTTGGAGGACCAATCAGGACACCGCGACCAACCAGAGGCCTTTGGTGTCGGATGGCCAGGAGATCAATCCGGGCGACATCATCGCAGATGGGCCTTCCACCGACAACGGGGAGCTTGCTCTAGGCCGGAATGTACTCGTCGCGTTCATGCCGTGGTACGGCTACAACTACGAGGACGCGATCGTCATCAGCGAGAAACTCGTGAAGGAGGATGTGTTCGCGTCTATTCATATCCAGGAGCTCGAGCTTCACGTGCGGGACACCAAGCGTGGGATGGAGGAGATCACACGCGAGATCCCGAACGTGGCGGAGGAGAGCCTGGTCGATCTGGACGAGCGTGGGATTGTCCGGGAGGGTGCTCGCCTCACGAGCGGTGACATTCTGGTTGGTAAGATCACGCCGAAAGGCGAGACCGAACTCTCCCCAGAAGAGAAGCTCCTCACAGCCATTTTCGGCGAGAAAGCCAAGGACGTGAAAGATTCCTCCTTGCGGGTCCCGCCCGGAATGAGCGGAACCGTCATCGATGTGAAGATCTTCTCGCGCCGCATTGACGATCCCCTGCTCGAGAAGGAGCACGGCGCGCGCATAGGAGAACTCCGGCAACTGGAACGCGACGAGATCCACCGCGTCACCCTAGCCAGGAACGACGAGCTACGAGAACTCTTGCACCGCAATACGGTGACGTTGGCCCTCAAGAAAGGGACGGTGGAGCCGTTCATCGAAGAGGGCACGAAGCTCACTCAGGATTCGCTCGCTGAACTGGACTTCTCGCAACTCGACCTCAGCACGCTGAAGGTGAAGAGCAAGGACACGAACCCGAAAGTCCGCGGGGTGGTGGATGAGGCCCAGCGCAGAATCGAGCGGGTCAAACGGAATACGGAGGAGCAGATCGATAAAGTGTTCCAGCCGGACGAGCTTCCGCCGGGCGTGGTCCAGCTCGCGAAGGTCTATATCGCCGAGAAGCGGAAGATTTCGGTAGGCGACAAGATTGCCGGCCGACACGGCAACAAGGGGATCATCGCTCGGATCGCGCCCGAGGAAGACATGCCGTTCCTGCCGGATGGAAGCCCCGTCGAGATCGTGCTGAATCCGCTGGGTGTGCCTTCTCGAATGAACGTAGGACAGGTTCTCGAGACGCATCTCGGTTGGGCGGGGCGAGTTCTTGGGTTCGAAGCGAAAACCCCGGTTTTCCACGGTGGATCCGAGGACGAGGTCGGTCTCCTTCTCAAGCTAGCTGGCCTTCGTTGGGCGCATCAATGCCTCGACATCAAAGCCGAGATGCCCCCACTCGATGCGGATTCGACGACCTGGCTGATCGACTTGGCTCACGATCTTCCGGAGCGGCAGGTTACGCGTCGTGGGAACGGCAGTGACCCACGCAGGCTCGGGATCGGACGTACCGTCGACGCCTACCTTGGTCTGAAGCTCTCGAAGGCCCAGGCGGGATTTTTCAGCAGCTTTAAGGCTTATCTGGTCGCGGCGGGGAAGGAATTGGCCGAACGGCAGGAAGCCGCCTTGGCGGATGCTTTCCCCGCCATCGCGCATCTCTCGCGGAAGAGGAAGCTGGATGAAGGTTTGGACTCCGCTTCGCTGGAGATCATGGACGCCGCGAACATCCTTCCCAACGGAAAGATCATGCTCCGTGACGGACGCAGTGGCCGGCAGTTCGACTTCCCGGTCACGGTCGGCGTCATCTATATGCTGAAGCTCAGCCATTTGGTGGACGACAAGATCCACGCTCGGAGCATCGGCCCTTACTCCCTGGTTACACAGCAACCCCTCGCAGGGAAGGCACAGTTCGGCGGTCAGCGATTCGGGGAGATGGAGGTGTGGGCGCTGGAGGCGTACGGTGCCGCGCACACGCTGCAGGAGATTCTCACGGTTAAATCGGACGACGTTCAGGGCCGTTCGAAGGTTTACGAAGCCATTGTGAAGGGGGACAACCTCCCGCAACCCGGCATACCGGAGTCATTCAACGTGCTTGTCAAAGAGCTTCAGGCGCTCGGCTTGAGCGTCACGCTCGGGCGGGAGGAATAGGTCATGATCGATTTCCCGAGAACGAGAGACCAAAGCGCCGCGGACTTCGATTTCATTCGAATCAAGATCGCCTCCCCGGAAGAGATCCGTTCGTGGTCCTTCGGCGAGGTGACGAAGCCCGAGACGATCAACTATCGCTCCTTCAAACCGGAGCGAGACGGCCTGTTCTGCGAGCGTATCTTTGGTCCGGTCAAGGATTGGGAGTGCCACTGCGGAAAGTTCAAGCGGATCCGTTTCCGCGGGCATGTCTGCGACCGTTGCGGCGTCGAAGTCACCCTGTCCAAAGTCCGCCGCGAGCGAATGGGTCACATCGAGTTGGCCGTGCCCGTCTGTCACATCTGGTTCTTCAAGACGCTCCCCAGTCAGCTGGGATACCTGGTCGGTATGACGCTGCGGGATCTGGAGAAGGTCATCTATTATGCGTCCTACGTGGTGACGCATCCGGGTAAGCAGGACCTGGAGTTCCTCGAACTGCTTGATGAGGATGAGTACTACGATCTCCGCGTGAAATCGCGCGAAGAGGGCGATGGGAGGTTCAAGGCCGAGATCGGCGCGGAGGCAGTTCGCACGCTCCTGACCATGCTCGACAGCCCGGAGAGGCGGATCAACGACCGCAACTCGGACGGCAAGGGCCTCGGCCGCCTGGCCAAGTGGTTGAAGATCGAGATCGCCACCGAGACTTCACAGCATCGCAAGAAGAAGAAGCTAAAAAGGCTGAAGGTCGTTGACGCGCTCCGCAACTCAGGCAGCACACGGGGTGATGGGAATCGTCCCGAGTGGATGATCTTGGACGTGGTTCCGGTAATTCCGCCGGACCTACGGCCTCTCGTGCCCCTGGATGGAGGCCGGTTCGCTACCTCCGACTTGAATGATCTCTACCGGCGGGTCATCAACCGGAACAACCGCCTAAAGAAGCTCATCGACATGCGCGCGCCGGAGGTCATCCTTCGGAACGAGAAGCGGATGCTCCAGGAATCTGTAGACGCGTTGTTCGATAATGGGCGGCGCTCGAAGGCCATCCGCGGTCGTGGTAAGCGTCCGCTCAAGTCGTTGTCCGACATGCTCAAAGGGAAGCAGGGACGCTTCCGCCAGAATCTGCTCGGGAAGCGTGTCGACTACTCCGGCCGCTCAGTCATCGTGGTGGGTCCCGAGCTCAAGCTACACCAGTGCGGCCTTCCCAAAGCGATGGCCGTGGAACTCTTCAAGCCCTTCATCATCCATGAACTAGAGAAGCGGGGAGAGGCTGAGACCGTCAAGCGGGCAAAGAAGATCGTCGAACGGGACGATCCGAAGGTCTATGAGGTCCTTGAGGACATCATCAAGGACCACCCGGTTTTGCTGAATCGGGCGCCCACGCTCCACCGGTTGGGAATCCAGGCTTTCGAGCCTGTCCTGGTGGAGGGAAAGGCGATCCGTATTCACCCGCTCGTGTGTGCGGCCTTCAACGCCGACTTCGATGGAGACCAGATGGCGGTCCACGTGCCGCTTTCGTTCGAGGCGCAGTTGGAGGCGCGGGTTCTGATGCTTTCGAGCAACAACATTCTGCTCCCCTCCAATGGGCGGCCCGTCACGGCTCCATCCCAGGATATGGTGATTGGAGGGTATTACCTCACCAAGCCTTCTCTGGAGATCTCCGATCTCGAAGAGGTGGCGTACAACCGCAAGGCGCCCAAGAAGGAGCGAGAAAGTGCCGAAGAGGGTTTGGACAAGATCTACGAGGGCAAGCCCCACTTCTCGAGTTACGGAGAGGTGGAGATTGGTATGGAAGACGAGCGCCTGCAGTTCGGAAGCCCGTGCTGGTATTGGGTTTCCAAGCACTCCGGTGAGGATGGGGAGGTTGATGGCCAGTGGATGCGCAGTACGGCGGGCCGCGTGCTCTTCAACTCCATCATTCCCGAGGAGCTGGGTTTCCTCAATAAGACCTTCGGCAAGAAGGAATTGAACGATCTCATCTTCGACTGCTTCACGACGGTCGGGCTGTCCAGAACGACCGAATTCCTCGACCACCTCAAGGACTTCGGCTTCCGCTATGCGACGATAGGCGGGATCAGTGTGGGCATAGCGGACCTGGAAGTGCCCGAGGAAAAATTGGAGATAATACATGAAGCTGCCGAGCAGGTTGCTCGGTTCCAGAAGGCCTACACCAGCGGGTATATTTCCAACGGGGAGCGATATAACAAGGTCATCGACACCTGGACCCACGCGAACAACGATGTGGCGGATGCGATGGTCAACCGGCTGGCCCGTTCCCAAGAAGGGTTCAACCCCGTCTACATGATGATGACGTCGGGTGCCCGGGGGAATCGCGACCAGATGCGGCAGCTGGCGGGCATGCGTGGCTTGATGGCGAAGCCGCAAAAGAAGCTGACCGGAGGCATCGGTGAGATCATCGAGAGCCCGATCAAGTCGAACTTCCGTGAGGGCCTCAGTGTGGTCGAGTACTTCATCTCGACGCACGGGGCAAGGAAGGGTCTCGCCGACACGGCGCTCAAGACCGCGGATGCGGGCTACCTCACGCGGCGGTTGGTCGATGTGGCGCAGGACGTCACGATTATGGGGGACGATTGCGGGACCATTCTCGGTCTCGAAATGGTGGCGCTCAAAGAGGGTGAAGACATCATCGAGCCGCTACCGGACAGAATCGTGGGTAACGTTGCGCTCGAAGACGTCTATGATCCGATCGACGGGGAGCTTCTGGTCGCAGCGGCGCAACTCATCGAGGAGGACGCGGCCGAGGCGATCGAGGCCGCAGGCATCCAGGTCGTCAAGATCCGGTCGGTCCTCACCTGTGAGTCGAAGCGAGGACTTTGCCAGATGTGTTACGGACGCAATCTGGCGACGATGCAGACGGTCGATATCGGGGAGGCCGTGGGCATTTTGGCCGCCCAATCGATCGGAGAGCCGGGTACGCAGCTGACGCTTCGGACGTTCCACATCGGAGGCACCGCAGCACGAATTGCGGCTCAGACACAGCGCCGCTCGAAGATTGACGGCGTGGTGAATCTCGACCGGGTGACCACAGTTAAGACGCCCGCTGATGATCAGATCGTGACGTCTCGCGAGGGCCAGATCGTTCTCAAGACGGCGGAGGGCTTGGTGCGTAGTCGCCTCAGCGTGCCATACGGTGCCACGCTGGTGGTCGAGGAAGGGCAAACCATCGACTCCGGTGATCAGCTGTTCAGTTGGGACCCATATGCGGAGCCGATTGTCGCGGATGCCGGCGGCGTCTTGAAATTCGTCGATATCGTCGATGATCAGACGATGCGCGAGGAGCTGGACGAGTCCACGGGTCGTCGACAGATGACGATCATCGAGGACCGGGACAAGAAGCTCCATCCGACGATTCAAATTCGGAAGAAGAGCAAGAAGTCGGAGAAGCTTCGCGAGTTCATCATGCCGGTGGGAGCCGCGCTCAAGATCCACGATGGTGACGAGGTCGCCCCCGGTGACACGATCGCCAAGATCAGCCGGGAGGTTTACAAGACCCGGGACATCACGGGTGGGTTGCCCCGTGTGGCAGAGCTGTTCGAAGCTCGTCGGCCGAAGGATCCCGCGGTCATCACCGAGATCGACGGTGAAGTCCACTTCGGCGACATCAAGCGGGGCAAGCGCGAGGTGTTGGTTACGCCCGACGCAGGCGAGGAAGAGGAGCAGGCCTACATGGTCCCGGTCGTCAAACACATGCGGGTGCACGAGGGTGACCGTGTGCGTGCGGGTGATCGACTCTCAGAGGGACCGATCAATCCACATGACATTCTGAAGATTCGAGGCCCAAGAGCCGTCCAGGAATATCTCCTCAACGAGATCCAGGAGGTCTACCGGCTCCAAGGCGTGAAGATCAACGACAAGCACATCGGCGTGATCGTGCGTCAGATGCTTCAGAAGGTACGAGTCACGGATCCCGGAGAGACGGTCCTTCTCGAGGGGGTCCAGGGTACGCTGAAACCGGCCCGCTCCGAGCCGCTCCTACTTGGAATCACGAAGGCCAGCCTGACAACCGAGTCGTTCATCTCGGCTGCGTCCTTCCAGGAGACCACGAGGGTACTTACGGACGCGGCGGTGCGTGGGGCCAGGGACGACCTGAAGGGGCTCAAGGAGAATATCATCATCGGGCACCTGATTCCAGCCGGGACCGGAGTGCACCGATATCAGGGTGTGGAGTTCATGGTGGAGAAGTCGTTCTACGAAGAGGAGATCCTTCCGCTGGGTGATCCGGAAGAGTTGGTTGCTGGAGAAGCTACTGCGGACTGAGTAGGTGGTGAGCGTCCGTCGTCACGGTCCCGCTGCGCCGGCGCTCCGGTCCGCGGCGGAGCCGCGGATCGTCGCTGCGGGACCCTGACGACGCTCTCCTCGATCATCTTGGTGGGGAAGGGCTTGGCGCGAGGTTAGACCGGGCGGTGTGGGCGGCTAAGCTGCAGGACCGTGACGACGCTTACCTCATCAGGCGCCCCGATCGCACAAATCTCCCGGGTTTCGTCTCGGGGGCGTACCTTTAGGCATGCGCGCTGACCGCGTGACTCCTCCTCAGACAGCCGGATGACCTGCCAATTGCCAGCCAGGCAGACATATCTGCCGTACTTGAGTCCCTGCCCAAGGATTTTGACTGGGAGTATCTGCTTCGGGGAGACCGGCGGCGTGCGGACTGGGTGAAGTCCAGCCTATGTCTGGCGCACCAGCTTCTCGGGGCCCGTCTCGACGGGGTGCCAACGGTAGAGAGGACCCGGCGCCCCGATGGCTCCCGGCCTCGGTGCTCAGCCAGTGGTCGATCACGGAGCATCACTTGGATAGTCCGTCGATGGCGTACTCCCTCCGTCATCCTGCCCAGTTGCCCAAAGCACTTCGGCTCCGTTGGCCCAATCCGATGCAGACTACGCTGGGTGTGGGAGGGCTATTTAGCCGACTGCCGAGGCTACCGTTTCAGCTGTGGGAGTGTGTGTCTCACGAACGGCGTATTTCCTCACACAGGTGCGGACGCTGGTCCGAGCGATATCCTTGTGTCCAGTGGGGGGGGGAACACCTCCGGTAACCACCAGAGGGGGAAAAGGGAGAGGAGGGGACTGAGGAGTGGGATGGAGAGCGTCGACCCCCCGGAACCCTCGTTGCGGCACCGATTTTCGGCGGTCGAAGCCCGTTGACACCCCCTTACGCCTCATTTAAGTTTCCCAGTCTGTCCAACGGAGGCGTCGAAGGCGGCGGTTCCGGGTCGAATTCACGCTAGGTAGCGCTTTTTTGGGCTCATTTAACCCCGGCTGGTATGCCTACCATCAACCAACTCGTTCGCAAGGGACGTCGCGAGCTTCAGAAGAAGAACAAGTCCCCTGCGTTGCAGAAGAGTCCCCAAAAAAGGGGCGTCTGTACACGGGTGTACACGACCACTCCGAAGAAGCCGAACTCGGCGTTGAGAAAGGTGGCTCGGGTACGTCTGACGAACGGGTACGAGGTGACGTCGTACATCCCGGGAGAGGGGCACAATCTCCAGGAGCACTCAATCGTGCTCATGCGAGGCGGGCGGGTGAAGGACCTACCCGGTGTTCGGTACCACATCGTGAGAGGAACGCTGGACGCCTCGAGCGTGAGTGATCGTCGGCAAGGACGGTCGAAATACGGCGCGAAGCGGCCCAAGTAGGGGATCCAGGATGAGCCGGCGTGCACGAGCAGTAAAAAGGGAGCTTACTCCCGATCCGAGATACGGATCGACCGAGGTCACGAAGTTCATCAACAATCTCATGGTCGACGGGAAGAAGTCTCTGGCGGAGAAAATATTTTATGGGGCCCTGACCCTCTGCGAGGAGCGCTCGGGCCAGCCCGGCTTGAACGTATTCACGCAGGCGCTGACGAATGCCAAGCCTGCGCTCGAGGTCAAGAGTCGCAGGGTTGGCGGTGCCACGTATCAGGTTCCCATCGAGGTTCGACCCGAACGGCGGGCCGCGTTGGCGAGCCGTTGGCTGATTGGTTTTGCTCGTAGTCGAAGCGAGAAGACGATGGCCGAAAGGCTCGCGTTTGAATTCCTGGCTGCGGCCAAGGGAGAGGGAACGACCATTAAGAAAAAGGACGACACGCACCGGATGGCGGAGGCGAACAAGGCGTTCGCCCACTATCGCTGGTAGTCAACATCCGCTCGGATCCTGACCGCCTGTAGTTGCGGTAACGAGGATCTACTTGCTGTCTCACGCATGAGCGTCGAGGCACGAAGCGCGGAGGTTGCCGGCGGTATTGAATACGGCGGCTAGAGGAGATCGCGCTTCCTGCTTTGAATCGTTCGTGCTTTTTTTTACAACAGGACCACAGGAAACTACGAGACCGACAAGAAACAAGAGTAGATACGGACCCAAGCGAGACCATAGATGTCCAGACGCACTCCACTACAGCACCTGCGCAATATCGGTATCATGGCGCACATCGACGCCGGTAAGACGACGACGACCGAAAGGGTGCTCTACTATACTGGCAGGCTCCACCGAGTCGGCGAGGTCCACGAGGGCGCCGCCACGATGGACTGGATGGAGCAGGAACAGGAGCGGGGCATCACCATTACCTCCGCCGCTACGACCTGTCATTGGGAGCGCTCCGGAACTGAGTACCGCATCAACATCATCGATACGCCGGGGCACGTCGATTTCACCGCCGAGGTCGAGCGGTCTCTGCGTATACTCGATGGCGCCGTCGCCGTGTTCTGTGCCGTGGGAGGGGTTGAGCCCCAGTCGGAGACGGTTTGGCGACAGGCCGACCGCTACGGCGTCCCCCGTATCGCGCTGGTCAACAAGATGGACCGAGTCGGGGCCGACTTCGAAAACGTCGTCGGCATGATGCGAGAGAGACTCGGAGCCAACGCCTTCCCCGTGCAATATCCGCTCGGCGAGGGCGAACTCTTTACGGGGATTGTCGACATCGTTCGTCGTAAGGCTCTGCACTACAAGGACGAACTCGGTTCTGAGGTGGAGGAGGGAGAGGTGCCCGACTCGCTCAGGGAGAAGATCAATGAGTTGAGGTGCGAAATCATGGAGGCCGCGGTCGAGCACGACGACACATTGCTCGAGAAATATCTGAGCGGGAACGAGCTCACCGAAGCAGAGTTCTCGCTTGCGATTCGCACCGCAACGATCTCCGGCAAGCTCTTCCCCGTCTTCTGCAGCTCTGCCTTCAAGAACAAGGGCGTGCGTGCGCTCCTGGACGGGGTCATCGACTACCTACCGTCACCGTTGGATATTCCACCGATCCAGGGCCACCTGCCTCAGCACGACGAAACACAAGTTGTCAGAGAGGCGTCGGATGACGAGCCCTTCAGCGCACTTGCGTTCAAGATCATGACCGATCCGTTTGTCGGAAAGCTGACGTATGTAAGGGTCTATTCCGGATCTCTACCCGCGGGCAGCTACGTTCTCAACACGTCCAAGGATCGGAAGGAACGGGTCGGGCGGTTGCTTCAAATGCACGCGAACAAGCGGGAGGAGCGGGACGAGGTGTTCGCGGGTGATATCGCGGCGGTCATCGGCCTCAAGAACGTCAAGACGGGGGACACGATCTGCCATCCGGATCACCCGATCGTTCTCGAAGCGATGAGCTTCCCTGAACCCGTGATCTCGGTAGCGATCGAACCGAAGACCAATATCGATCAGGACAAGCTCACGAGCGGGCTCGTCAAGCTGGCGGATGAAGATCCGACCTTCCGTGTCCAGACAGACGAAGAGACCAGCCAGACCATCATCAGCGGGATGGGGGAGCTTCATCTCGAAATCATCGTTGATCGGCTCCGGCGTGAGTTCAGCGTGGAGGCCAATATCGGGCGCCCGCAAGTGTCCTACCGGGAGACGATCCGAAGTCGCTCGGAGAAGGTAGAGGGCAAGTTCGTGCGGCAGTCCGGTGGACGCGGTCAATACGGCCACGTCGTCATCAACATCGAACCGCTGGATTCAGGCGGTGGTTTCGTGTTCGAGGATCGGGTCAAGGGTGGCGTGATTCCGCGCGAATATATCAGTTCGGTCGAACAGGGGATCAAAGAGGCGCTCGAGTCGGGGGTCTTGGCGGGGTACCCGGTCATCGACCTGAAAGTAGAGTTGATCGACGGGTCCTACCACGACGTCGACTCGAGCGAAATGGCCTTCAGGATCGCCGGATCCATCGCGATCAAGAATGGAGTGAAACGCTCGGCTCCAGTCCTCTTGGAGCCCGTCATGGACGTAGAGGTCGTAACCCCCTCGGACTATATGGGGGATATCATCGGCAACCTTTCCGCCCGGCGCGGCAAGGTGGGTGGGATGACTGATCGCGGCGACGCCCGGGTCATTGGGGCGAGCGTCCCGCTCGGCGAAATGTTTGGATACGCCACGACCCTGCGCTCATTGAGCCAGGGTCGCGCTGTTTATACGATGCAGTTCGCTCACTATGAGGAAGTACCGAAGAGTAAGGCCGAAGAGATCATCAACGCGAACGGCGGCGGTGGTCGTTAAGAGCCCGTCTTTCAGACAAGGGAGCCACGAGGGAAGAGGCATGGGTAAAGCGAAATTTGAGCGAACTAAGCCACACGTAA
>Ga0310121_10002373_pt1 | contig 17943 bp, 14 predicted proteins | sample CB27_Tmax_986_MG_FD_203504 | JGI IMG/M metagenome (GOLD analysis project Ga0310121, IMG submission 203504) | Marine microbial communities from Western Arctic Ocean, Canada - CB27_Tmax_986 | ecosystem: Environmental > Aquatic > Marine > Oceanic | place: Canada: Western Arctic Ocean | collected...
TCCCCGCACCGTTCTACACCTATGCTCACTATCATGGCGAAAAGTGGATTGAATACGGTGAAGAGAAAATGGAGTGGATGTTCGCTCACAAGTCTTTTATCGAGTCTGGCATCCCGGTTGCTCCTGCTTCCGACCATTCGCCGGGACCCTATGAACCACTGATGGCGATACAGAGTATGGTTACGCGTAAAGATTATGCTGGCCGAGTCTGGGGCCCCAGCCAGAGGATCACCGTCGACGAAGCCCTGAGAGTCTGTACGGTGAATGGGGCGTACGCATCGTTTGAGGAGAACGAGAAGGGTACGATTACCGCTGGCAAGTTGGCTGACTTCGTGATGCTTGCGGGAGACCCTCATGATGTAGACCCGGATCTGATCAAGGAAATTCAGGTTATCCGGACTGTGGTGGGTGGCAGGACAGTGCACGAGGTCTGAAGATAAGTGTCTACTCGCCGAACATCTTTGCCGAATGAGTGATAAGCTTGCCGGAAAAGTGATCAGGGATCCTCTGTGGAATACGATCAGACTTGACCCTATAGCGGCCCAGATCGTTGATACTGCGGAGTTCCAGCGTCTGCGGTACATCCGGCAATTAGGCTTCACTCATCTGGTATATCCTGGCGCGACACATACGCGGTTTGACCATGCCCTGGGTGTTTATCACCTCGCGACTGTCGCACTAGATAGGATTCACGAGAATCGAAGAACTACAACGGAAGCGTTGCGGGGTGAACATCTCATTCCCTATGCTGCGCTACTTCACGACATCGGCCACTATCCGTTTTCGCATGCACTAGAGGAACTAGAAGCGGAATACGTCCCGACCCACCACGAGGAAGTTAGTGAGCGGTTCTTAGCATCCCCCCCCCTACGCGATGCTCTCCTCCCTCTTGGATCCACTGCTCCGGAGCTGCTTTTGGAGCTGATCTCTGGTCGGGGTGACATTCCTCTGCGGGGGCTGGTAAGTGGAGCCCTCGATCTGGATAAGATGGAATATCTCCGTAGGGATGCTTATTTTTCCGGTGTGCCTTACGGTGAAGTTGACGTCTCGCGGTTGCTACAGGGGCTTGCCTTATTACGTGACCCGGATTCTGGTCAGTATGAGGTGGGAGTTCATGAGAAAGCAGTGGCTGCCCTGGAATCTCTTCTGTTCGCGAAGTACCAGATGTTCCGAAACGTCTACTGGCATCATGCTGTAAGGGCCGCGACAGTCCTTTACAAGCGCATTGTTGAGGAAGCTGTAGATAGTGGACTCCTTGTTTCTCATGAACTCGTCGGCCCAACTGACGAAGAACTCTTGCATGAGATTAGTCGCCGAGCACAGGAAGCTGACGGTGAAGCCGCAGAGCGTATTGCTACTCGGTGGTTGCCTGCACTTCGCCAACGCCGGCTTCCAAAAAGAGCATTAGAATTGACTGCGGCTGACCTTGCAGGTAGACAAGTGGAAGATTGGGTGGCCAGTGGCTCACCACGTAAACGTGCGATCGAAGACAACCTAGCTCTCGATCTTGACTTGGAACCTGGAGAGGTAGTTATCGATTTTCCAGCTAAGGCAGCCATGTTCCAGCTAAATGTCCTTGTTGAACGGAGTGATGGACAAATCCAGCGCTTAGGGCTAGGAGGATTGCCAGGACTCCTAGATTTGCCGCGATTAGCGGATAATCTGTATACGACAGCACGAGTCCTTAGAGTTTTCACTTTCGAACAACGCACCGTTATGCCCGATGATATTCTTGCAAGAGTTACTCGACCGAATTGAATAGTCTAAGCTGGCATGGGCTTACGGATAGTGACTCCTTTGAAACAACAAAACCCTTGACATCACATACTAAGTATAGCAGCATAAACTGCTTTAGATGTCACGCCTTACCAGGCCTCAACGATAACCGAGACGCCCCAGTCACCTGACCGGGCTTCATCAAGAGATACAAGACGATGGCCACTGCGACTCCGAAGAAACGGAGTAAGCGACGCGGCAAGGGCAACCTCCTTTCTGGATTCGATGGTAGTGTAGAGGAGCAGAGTGCCCTTGACCAATATCTTCGAGATGTCAGTCGTCATGAGCTAATCACTCCTGAGAAAGAAAAGGAGTTGGGCGCGCTCGCTCAGAAAGGCGACCAGGATGCGATTCAGGAATTGGCACGTGCGAACCTTCGTTTCGTGATTAGCGTTGCTAAGAAGTACCAGAATCGTGGTGTGTCGCTCACGGACCTGATTCAGGAAGGAAATGTCGGACTAGTTACTGCTGCACGTAAGTTCGATCCGGAGCAGGGAGTGAAATTCATCAGCTATGCGGTCTGGTGGATTCGCCAGGCAATCTTAGCATCACTCGCGAACCATGGACGTGCTGTACGTGTTCCCTTGAACCGAGCAAGTGATCTGGCGCGGATTTTTAGGGAGAAGGAGCGGCTAAAACAAGAGAAAGGTCGGGAGCCTTCGACAGAAGAGCTTGCTGAAGCTACCTATCTTACACCGGAATTGGTGGAATCTTTGCAGACTCTGAACTCTGCTGAAATTCGACTCGATGCCCCGATCGGTGACTCAGAAGATTCACAACTCGTCGAGCGCTTCATAACCGAAGAAGCTGCGGAGCCAGAACTTGAAGTTGAGAGCCGTCTTTTAACGGAAACAATTGCTGATGCGCTTTCTCTTCTCGAGAAACGTGATGCAAAAGTTCTACGGCTCTATTTCGGACTAGAGGGTGAGCGAGAGCATACGCTAGAGGAAATTGGCAATATGCTAGGCGTTACACGCGAGCGGATTCGTCAACTTAGAGACCGAGCGCTGCGTCGTTTGCGTGAAAGTAGTAAGGGCATCGCACTGGAGTCTTTCGCGGCTTGATCTATAGGCCGGCGATACCCCGGTCGGACATGTTTTCTGTTGCTCCCCTAGAAAGATTATCCTCCATGGCTTCCTGCGTTCTAGAACTTCATAAATGATCGGGGTGGTAGATCAAACCGGTGGGGGTTCTTACCGAGTCCGACTACAGGATGGTCTTGTGGTGGAAGCATCACTACGTGGAAGACTGAAGTTAGGGAGAGCGAAGAAAAATAGGGTTGTCATAGGTGACAGGGTCTCTCTGGAACAATTGGGTGACGGCTGGGCCATAGAAAGTGTCGAGCAGCGTAGGACTGAACTTGTTAAGCGAAGCCGAGGTACTCGGGTGCATAAGGTTCTAGCTGCGAATCTCGACCGAGCATTCATGGTAGTTGCGGCCAAGGATCCCCAGGCGAACCCAGGACTAGTAGATCGCCTTCTGCTGCTAGGTGAGTCCAGTAGGATCAAGCCAGTTCTGGTGATTAATAAGATGGATTTACCGGGTGCGGGGGAGATTGTTGAGCTGCTCAAGAATCTATACCAAAGTATCGGGTACCTCGTTTTGCCTGTGAGCGCTATGGCTGGAGTAGGAGTGGGCCGGCTAGAGGAAGAACTGTGTTCAGGCACTTCAACGTTGATCGGTCCCTCGGGTGTGGGAAAATCGTCCCTGCTAAATGCTATTGATCCTAAACTGGAGTTGCGTACTGGAGAGCTATCGCGCAAAGGTGGGACCGGTCGGCACACGACCGTCAATGCGCGTATCATATCCCTTAGCTGTGGAGGTTTCGTCGCTGATACTCCTGGCTTTGGCGATATAGCATTTGCGGGAATACCGCCGTCTGAGCTTGGTCATTGCTTCCCTGAATTCAGGGAACATCTTTCGCTATGCAGGTTTAGGGGGTGCTCACATGTTTCTGAGCCTGACTGTGGAGTACAAGCAGCTGTCGAAAAAGGAGTGATCCCTGCAACCCGATTCAGGAGCTATCTCAAGGCGCACTCAGAGGCGGCGGGCCTCAGCTCCTATGGATGACTAACGAGGATACGTAAACTTTTCGTTCAGTTGCCGAAATACTTGATCAGAAGCGGAGAGGTGTCACCCTTGGAGAGCCGGTGGCTGGTTCCCATTCAACCTTGACTGGCCAACCGTATACTTCAGCGAGTGCTTCCTCGTTCACAACTTCATCTGGTGTCCCCTCTATTGCGACCTGCCCTTCGGACAAGAGCAGCATTCGATCTGAAAAGCGGGCTGCTAAATCCAGCCCATGTGTTGTAAGGATCACAGTAAGTCCAGAGGCCACAGATGTTTTCAGCAGCTCCAGAATCTCCATTTCATGCTTGATATCGAGACTGCTTGTCGGCTCGTCGAGTACAAGGGCCATAGGTTCTTGAGCCAGCGCGCGCGCGATTCTGACGCGCTGTAACTCTCCGCCCGAGAGGGTTGATAGATCTCGATTAACGAGATGCGTCACATCACAAACCTTCAGTGCCTCACGGACAGCGACTCGGTCCTTGCTGCCCTCTCGCTCAAGAGGCCCAAGGTGGGGATACCGACCCATGCCGACCAGCTCTCGCACAGTTATCGGGAATGAAATAATCTCTGATTGTGATACTACACCGATAACTCGAGCGAGCGCTTTGCGATCCCACTTGCTGATATTGCGTTCGGCAATCAAGGCTCTTCCTTGATCTGCCCTTACAATCCCCAGGAGCCCTTTCATAAGTGTGGATTTCCCCGAGCCATTAGGTCCCAAGATTGCGTAAAAGCTTCCGGAGGAAACAGACATGTTCACGCCATTCAGAGCAGGGCGGCTTTGCCCCGGGTACTTGATAACAAGATCAGTAGTTTCAAACCTCATTTGATTGTCGCACTCTGCCTTAAGAGGACGAGAAAAAACGGGACCCCTATAAACGCCGTGATGACACCGATCGGAATTTCGATAGGTGAGAGAACCAGCCGAGCAATAACATCTGCTCCTATTAGAAAAGTGGCGCCTCCGAGGAATGAAAGCGGTAGGAGCCCACGGTGGTCCGATCCTACCAAGATTCTCAAAGTGTGAGGCACAACCAGTCCAACAAACCCGATTACTCCGGCCACGGAGACGCTCGCTGCTGTGATCAATGCTGCGACGACCAGAGAAATTCTTTTTACGCCCTCCACATTAGCACCCAAGTAGTACGCTGTTTCTTCTCCAATCGCCATCAGGTTCAGTGACCGAGCTAGCGATATGAGCACAACTGTCGCAGGCATTGTATAAGCTCCTGCGATGAGGACCCTGTCCCAGTCAGCTCCCGCTAGGCTGCCCATGGTCCATAGAATGGCACTCTGTACTGTCCGAGCAGGAGAAATGGAGAGGATGAAAGCGATACAGGCCGAGAAAAAAGCAGCTATGACTACACCTGAAAGCAGAAGGACCCGTACATCCATCGCTCCACCAGATGAAATAGCTACACGAAATACGAGAAAGATCGCTAGGAGGGCACCTGCAAATGCTGCGAGGGGCAGCGTCCACGAACTGGTTGCAGCAAGTCCCATGCTGAGCACCAGTACTGCACCAAATGATGCGCCTCCAGAGACACCGAGTATATATGGTTCCGCCAGAGGATTTCGTAGTAGAGCCTGGAAAGTTGCGCCTGCTACACCCAGTCCTCCCCCAACAAATCCCGCCAAGAGGATACGGGGTAGTCGAAGGTTGACCACAATGTCCCGATGCGCTTCTTGCCCATTTCCAGTGAGAGCAGCCCAGACTTCAGAGATTAGAAGTGGAACTGAACCAAAAAGCACACCTAACAGCCCGATCCCAATGAGCGCCACAACCAACAGAGACCCAAGTTTTGTTTTGCTCATCGCAGTGGATCATCATGTAAGATTCTAGCTACATGTCTTGCGGTTTCTGCTATGTTCGGCCCGGGGAACTCCAGGGTATTGCCGATCTCCTCTATGCGAGCCCTAGGAGTCAGCCTGGGATCGAACTGGGACCTGTCCGAAATGAGAACTACATCGATCTTTCGGACGCGAAGTTGCTCAGGGCTTACTGAGCCATACAAGAATCCCAAGTCGGAGAAGACATTTCTGCCACCAGCTAGCACTATTATTTCGTCGATATAGGTATCAGGACCTGCAACCCACGGTGGAGAGCCCCCGAGAATGTACGCTGTATGGACTTTTGGTTTCTCGGAAGTCCATCTCTGAAGATCAGCGAGGTCATTCTTGATGGTCGAGATTATAGAATCAGCCGCGGGTTCGGTACCTGTCGCTTTTCCGAGAAGTCTTACGCTCGCGTATAAGTCAGTTAGCCGATCAGGACGCACGGCTATTTGAGGGATCTCAAGCTCATCCAGGCGAGATTTAGTTTGAGGAGCTTGGTCACCAGCAAAACGCACAACTAAGTCTGGTTCGAGGGCGATGATGTCTTCGAAGTTTGGCTCCAAGCCTTCACCCACAGACGGGATATCCAGAACCCAGTTCTCTATGTCGAAATTAGTGCGCCCAACAACCGTATGAATGGCCCCGAGTGCCCTCAACGTCTGGGTCGCTGATGGTACAAGTGAAATGATTCTCCGCGCTGGTTCCTTAAGAGCAACTTCCAGACCAGTTGCATCCACCAGAATAATGTTACTAGCAGTGCCCCTATTTTCTTCCACTGAACCCGGCTGGCACGCTGTCGCCATAACGATGATGCAGAAAATGAGTTCACGGATATGTTCCTGCACTATTTTGATCTGTATCATTTTTCTGTAGTCGCGGAGTTGCAAGAGTCTTCAAATGAGCGAATCCATCTGCCGTCCTGCCTAGTAAGGCCCGCGAACCAGCGATCCTCAGAACCAAACATTTCTAGTAGGATGTCTTCGGATCCGTCACCATTCCAGTCGATATGATCCAGGTAACGCGGCACCCCTTTTCCCTGAGACTCAGCAAGCCGGTACCACATATAGCTTATCTCGTAAGTCCCAGAGGTCACGTCTCCCATCACGAATAGGGAGTATGCTCCAGGTCCAGGTGGTGATGTGATCATTTGATCCTGATATAGGAAAGTCGCTGCAATCGCTTGTCCTGGCTCACCTGGAAGTTGGAAAGCGTGAATGTCTGTTCGTGAATCCAGGAGTGAGGAAGGCCATTCAGCGCCGACGCTCGGGATCACTTCAGATGCCAGTGCGAGCGAGGCTACACGTTGGTTGTAGTTATGACGATGTGCCGTATATGGCTTGAAAGAGCGAGAACCTGCAACATCAATTGGCAGGGCAATTAACTGTTCTACATCACTCGCTTCTGATACGAGTTCCACAATACCCGAAATGGCAGGCCTTAGGGTACAGAACCGGTCATCAAGTGACACTTCTTGAGCTATCATTCTTCCGACCCTAACCCCCTCAGAGAACAGTACCCATTCTGAGCCTTGAGTTATAAGCCCTAGGCTGAAGTCATCTGTGGTTTCAGGTCTTATACCCTGGTTCGGGATCTCTGTGAGACTATTACCCTTTACTTCACCGACTGCGGTTAGCTTAGCTGTCGACCCAGTCCGTTTCCCACTAAGTAGAATTGGTCTCTTGGGGAGTCCGAGGGATTGCTCTTCGTCGCCCAGATCCTGGGTAATACCCGATTGCCCCGAAGATAGTGCGGTAGGGGAAGCAGGAGGTTTAAGGCGAAGTCCTAACCCTTCCCAGGCAACGTTGTCGCAGCCTGTTGCCAGGGTTAAGATCACCGCGATGGCTAGGTGTTCCCTTTGCATGCGGTCGATGGGGTCAAATATGATTTCGGGCTCCAAAGCTATCAATGCCTCCTTTCGAGGCAACCTGATGCGTGGTGCCCTGCTCACTCGGGGTGGTTGCTGTAACCTCGTGCGGAGGTGCCTGAAGTACCATCCCTAAGGATGCCATGGACCTAAAGTACGCAGGGCCCCTTAGGAAGGTGCTGTCTCAGTTTCCAACTGGAGACACCTTCTATTCTTGCTTCACGGACTTCGAGCTAAGCGAACCAGTAGTCAAGTTGCATACTCTATCCTATCTAGTTCCCTCACGGATCCAGAAAGGAGGCTGGGCCTCCGGGTGATTCTTGCACATCTCTCGGATCTACACCTGGGCTTCCGGGCGTACGGACGCATCGATCGCGGTGTGGATATACGCGAGCGAGATGTCTCTATGGCATTTGAGCGTGCACTTCAGGATGTTATTCGACTAAATCCTGACATCGTAGTGGTTTCGGGTGATGTCTTTGATCGTCCGGATCCTCCTGCAAGTGCAGTGGTGGTGCTTGCGCGAGGTCTCGAGCTGCTTCGCTCCTCACTTCCCGAGACACCAGTATTCATGGTTGCCGGTCCCAGGGACACTCCTAGGCAGCTTGGCGATCCTGGGGCCCTCGCGGTACTGGATAGTTTTCCGAACGTTGAGGCAGCTACCGACTTGACGCGCTCAATTATCATGGAGCGTCTTGAGCTTCATGCTTGCTTGGTTCCATACCGTGCTACCGTCCGTCACCCCCCGGCTTTTCCGGAGTCTGACCCTCGAATGCGCTGGAATCTTTTGGTGCTGCATGGAACCGTTGAACAGTCCGAGAAAGCAGCAGTACCAGTTGTTCCCGAGGACTGGAGCTATATAGCCCTGGGAGGTCGACACCGAACAGAACAGATATGCTCCAATGTTCTCTGGGCAGGATCCCTGGAGCGTGTGGCACTTGACCCCTGGGCGGACGCTGGAGGAGAAAAAGGATTCTTAACGGTGGATTTGGAGAGCGGAGAACATCAATTCCATGCTATTCGATCTCGTCCAGTGGCTGCGCTCGCGCCCATTAAGGTCGTTGGTGGGGATCATGATCAACTGCGTCGCCGAGTCCGTGAGGTTGTCCAGGAGATCCCCGGAGGTATCAAAGGTAAGATTGTGCGCCTGAGGCTTGAGGGCGCTTTTCCGCAGGATCTCCTTGCCTTACAGGGTGGAGAGCTATCAGGTCTGCGGACCTCCGCGCTACATCTGGCCATCGAGGCCGGAAAAGAACCGCGTCTTTTCCCAGCAGATTGGTTATTGGAAGATGCGCCTTCACTCCTTCGTGTTGCACTGGAAAAAGAACTTGAACGAGACGGTCTTCTAGACAGTGCAACCCAGGCAGTCATTGAGGAGTTATTGGATTCTAATACTACCAACGCTTCCAAGGCCCATGAGGTTGGAGGTCTGGATGCACTTGATGGCGATATCCCTGGAGTTGGTCGGGTGAGCGCTTCCATACCAACTGGTTTGACAGCGGTGATCGGTGGTGACGGGCGGTCACGTAAATCAGTCAAGGAACTCTTGATCCAGACCGGAGGAGGCTCTAGCAATAAGCCTCTGCGACATTTTTGGGCTTGCACCGATACAGGGACTTTAGAGGAAATGTTGTCGATTGCTTCGCTAGCGATAGCGTTTACCCGTGGACTGGCCGTAGTCGATGCTGCTTTAGAGCGACTAGATCCAGGTGACAAATCTGGGACAGGTTTGAGATTTGGTACTCCTGGACTAGAGAGCAATGCTCCAGGATCGACCTCCACTGATCTTGAGGCTATTGCCACAGAATCCCAATTAGCGGAACAAGATCGCCGGTCACTTAGAGCAGAGGTGGTTGAGGCCGACGGAGACCTGGAGGCTTCGATGATGGATTGGCTCAGGGAGAGACAGGATGCTGAGACAACCCTTAATGCCTACCGTGATCGAGCCCGGCAGCTTCGGTCACGCTTACATCAAATGGAGGCGACTGGACCTGACGCACCTTGTCCACTCTGCGGTCGTGTATTGGAGGGTCATTATGATGAGGTCCTGCGCGAACTAAATGATGAGTGGGAATCAGTCGTCCAAGACGGGAGTTGGTGGCGGAGCAGGCGGGAACAATTGGAGCTCAAACCGCTGAATCTCCAAGAGCGTGAAGAAAATACATTGAAGCTACATGTGTCCCTGGAGGCTCAATCAGAACGTGTCGAACTCTTACGAGTCAGGGTTAGTAGCATGCGAGCAGGAGGCCCCCTGATAGAGAAGGAAGTCGCAGGAGATGACCATCAGGGTCATGTCATGTTGGCCCTCTTACGCGTGCGTTCGGCTCGTGCGGCTCGAGCTAGGGACGTACTTCTGGATAGAGCTTCCCGCTTCGTCTGCAGGCTCACGGGTGGCCGAATTCTGGCAATCACTCTACGAAGGGGAGGGGTCCGTCTCGAAGGGGATTATGAGACCTTGCGTTTGGTATCAGAGGAGGATCTTTCTGCAGCGAAGCTAGCAATGCGGCTAGCTGCTGCATCCCTTATAGCTGAGTCCGGGCAGGGCCTGGGCTCACTCTTACTAGAGGAGCCATTTGATCGACTAGACTCCGAGGCCGGTATCCGTAGCCTAGTGCTCATGAAAGAGTTCGTAAGTGAGGTTCCTAGGATTATACTGGTCAGTCGAGGTGCAGCGGTGGGCACGCGCCCTGAGCTATTTGATTGCATCATGGAAATTCGAGAGGAGGGTTCGACTGCTGGTCCTGCGCTCCGTCCAACTTCAGCAGGTCCAGGCAGGTTCATGTTACGATCTTCGGCTACCCTGACACACTGACTGATCGTAAGGCGCAATAGGATGAGTAGGTTTATAGACCACACACCCTCTACGTGAGTCTTCAATCTCACCTTCGCTGAGTCCGGATCTGTAGTGATCAGCGAGCAGTGTCGATTAATGCCCGCATATGGATTCTAGATCCCGGTATCCTCGGGAACTTCCTGTGCGGCGATCGCTTGAACCTCAAGAATGCAACCGGGCCTTAGGTTACCCACAGGCACTACAGCACGCGCTGGCCGGTGCGCGCCCATGACTTCAGCATATGCTGCATTTACTGCTGGCCAGTGATCTATATCAGTGACATAGATCGTCATCTGAAGAGTCTTACTCAAACTACTGTTGGCTGCTTCGAGTATCGCACGAATGTTCTCGAGTACGTTGCGTGTTTGGTCCCCAGGATTATCGGGTAGTGCCTCAGGATCCTTTGAGTCGAAAGGCAACTGACCTGCAACGTATACGATGCCTTGATGAACTATCGCCTGAGAGTAGTGTCCCGCAGGAACTGGGGCGTTGGGAGTAGAAATTGTTTGCATGCTGTAGGATGGGTTCGAGAGAGTAGGGTCAGCAAGTTAGCGATTAGGGTGAGTCGTTATTGGCCTGTGTAGCGAGCTTCCTCATTTCCAAACGCCCTTGCTTCTCGCCAGGCGAATCGGGAGCCCCACTTATTATGCCGCTGCTCCACAGCGTCGGCCACGATCTCCCCAAGTACAGGCGCGAACTTGAAGGCGTGCCCACTACCTCCAGCTGCTACGACAAGACCCTCCCGATTTGGGTCGTGCCCGATCAAAAAATTACCATCGAAAGTGTCGCAATACATACAGATTCTCCGGTATGCGATGAGGGCATCCGAGAGCGCTGGGATCGCACTGCTCAAGAATTTACGGGTACGAGCTTCATGATATGCACCCACCGTATCCCGTGCTTCCGGGTGCATACGTATGCCTTGTCCATGGTGTGCCACCTTGACACGTCCATCCGCTAGGGCCGGGAATCCATACCACCCGCTATTCGAGATGTCAGCTGACCACGGGGGGAAACGCTCAGCACGAAAGAGGTCGGGATTATCGGGCAAGAAATGGAGCACTGGCTGACCAGTAGACCAAAGAACATCCGAAAGCCAGGGTAGCAATGTGGGAGTCCATGCTCCAGCTGCGACAACGACAATTTCACCCGTGATGGTATCGCCGTTGTTAGTGAGGACACCTGAAATACGACTTCCCTCCGATTGCAATTGATCCATTTGGCCGGAATGAAATTGAACACCACTGGCTTTGCAGAGGTGAACCAAATGCTCCATGACGCTCCCGCTCTCCACCCATCCGCCGTGGGGGTTATAGTAGCCATCACGATATTCGGAAAAATCCCAGGCTGGATAACGATTGGCGATCTGATTCATAGTCAGGCGTTCGGTGTTGTAGCCACGTCGTTCTAATACCTTACGGTTCTCGTGTTCGTATCCGCCCAATTTCATGCGGCCACGGGAGAGTATGAGGAACCCGTCTTCATGGTACAGGGGCTTTTTCCAGTCGCGGTTCCAACATTTCCATCCTTCGATTGCGATCTCTCCAAGTTCGTGGTAGAAGATGTCCGAACCATAATCCATGCGGACAACCTTGCTGACATCAGTCGAAGACGCGTCTTCGTGTGGGGGAGTGCCAGGATTGACTATGCTCACAGACCAACCACGTGACTGGAGCTTTAGGGCTGCAGTGCATCCAAAAACTCCACCACCCACAACAACAACGCGGCGCCCTGTTTGAGGTCGAGTTTGAGCTTTGGTCACAAGCGATCCAGGAGAAGGTTGGCTAGAATTAAGAGTGATGGGGTGTTTCAAGCCCTGCACTTTTGTATTCCCTGTTTCCCTAGGTAAGCCATGAGGGTTCGAATTTTATCGTCCGATACCGTGCGATCCACTATCGACATGCCAATGGCCATTGAGGCGATGAGGGATGCATTTAGCGCTCTTGCAGCGGGTGAGGCGACGGTCCCTGTTCGTGTAGCGTTGGAGACGTCCCATGGGGTCAGTCTATTCATGCCTGCCCACTTGAAAGAGCGGGACTCTGCCGGCGTGAAGATTGTTTCAGTGAATGAGGGTAATGCACAGTCGGGCCTTCCAGTGATCCATGCGGTGGTGGTGGTTCTAGACACCCTGACTGGCTGTCCGATTGCCCTTATGGATGGAACGTGGCTGACCGCCCTCCGTACAGGCGCAGTTGGTGGCCTCGCCGCAGACCTTTTATCCAGGAGAGATTCCACGACCGTAGCGCTTTTCGGAGCTGGTACGCAGGCAAGGACCCAACTTGAGGCTGTACGGTGTGTGAGAGACATCACGAAGGTTCGTGTTGTCTCTCGTAGTGCTACGTCTGCACAGGATCTGGTAGGTGAACTGAGCGGAGTTGAGGCTATCAGTTTGGAGGACCCAGATGAGGCTGTAACTGGGGCGGATATCATCATCGCTGCAACCAGCAGTTCAACTCCAGTGTTTGATGGCGCGCTCGTAGAGCCTGGCACACATGTGACCGGTATCGGCTCGTTCACTACAGATATGAGAGAAGTCGATGCTACCCTGGTGGAGCGGGCACGAGTCATAGTTGACCAAAAGGAGGCTGCACTTGAGGAGGCCGGAGATATCGTAGGTCCTATTAGAGATGGCTTGTTTGGAGAGGACGTGATTGCTGGAGAAATTGGCGACATCGTTCTTGGTCGGATTACTGGACGCACAGAAGCAGAGGAAATCACATACTTCAAATCTGTAGGAAATGCAGTCCAGGACATCGCGGTGGCGGCAAAGGTACTATCGGTTGCCGAGGCGGAAGAACTAGGAGAAATCTTCGAGCTATGAATCAAAGAAGTTTGACTTGGCGCTTCACCCCGTGCCTAGCCTCAACCAAGCTTCAGCACGCTCACGGTACTGTTCCATCAATTCTTCATCAGACGTCTGTAGTGCAGCTTGACTTAGAGCCAAGTATCCCCAGGCGTAATAGTTAGGGATGCCGATCGTCGCGAGATCCGGCCAGTGCGTCCATTCATCTGGAATCCCCGATCGGTGCACGAAGACCTCAGTCAACAAAGTGTGTGTCCTCGCCATATCTACCCATTGACCTATTACTGATTCGTACGGTGAGGGCAACATGCGGATAACACCCTCAGCGCTCTCAACCTCCTCCAGCGGACCGTTATTCAGTCGGTAAGCAAGGCCCTGACGCACGAGGTAGTCAGTCAAGCCCAGTGATACCGCAGCGTTGCCACTGGACGAGAAGTAGATCGGCCGTTCATCAATCACCTCTCCGATCAGCGCTAGCGCGTACTGTTCCCACGGCACCAGACTATCACCGTCCCTCAAGACGGTATTGATGTTTCCGAGTCTCACAGATCGATTTCCTTCGACGCGCACATAATTCTGCGAAACCTGGTCGATCTGTTCATCAGTAAGTGGGATGATCGACTTGGTGGGCTCCTTGATGCTAGTCGCCATAACCAGGGAGACCTTGCTGGGCACAGTTCCGGGATCAGTCACGTACGCCGCAGACGTGTTTTCGGTGGTATAGGGACGCTGACAAATAATTCTGGACCAGTCCTCAGATGCATCCATGTCGGGATCACATGGTGCGGTTATCCTTTTGAGCTGTTTCGCGTACCACTCAGTGTTTAGGTAGGAAGTCACAATGACTGTGACGTCTCGCCTAATGCCTTCTACTTCCTGTAGATACCAGAGCGGGAAGGTGTCGTTGTCACCGTTTGTAAAAAGCACACCGTATGGTTCGACGCTCATTAGAAGGTTGTGGGCCCAGTCCCTAGCAGAGTAGTCATCTGTACGGTCCGCCCAAGTGAAATTCAGGACCAACGGAATCAGTGCCAACCCTAGGATTGGGCTGGCTTTCGCGAGGCCCGAGTGCACCTCACGGCTTACTTCTCGCCAAAGAGTTGCAATACCTATGCCTGCCCAAAGCCCCCATACGGAGAAGCTGACTATGAAGAAGTAGTCACGCTCACGAACTTCATGGAGTCCTCGGTCGCCGATTGGGTCTGGAAGTGAATATCCGTATCTGAAGTTCAGGTAGTAGACTAGGCCGGCGGATAAGGTCACGAAGAGCGTGGCCAAGAAAATGAAGCTCGTCCCATCTCTTCTTGCGTGTTCGATCGCACCCCATACGCCTAACCCTGTGAATAGCATCGTGAATGGCAGGCGCCAATTAGAGAAGAGCACGTTGTTGCCATCGAGAGACCTAGCCCACTGCCAGTCAAAATACTGAAGGTAGTTCGCAAACTGCGAGAGCAGTGGAGCCGACCTAGGAAGCAGGGGCGGTTTCTCGTATTGAGTGCGGTTGAGTGCTTCGGCTAGCGCTGCACAGCCAGCTTTGCCATACGTAACCACAGCTGAGAGCGCAGAGCCTATATCTGGACATGCCGGTGCTGCCTCGTTGATTACCGGCTGAAGTCCAGCACGTAGGGGCAGAAATAGATGAATTGATAGTCCGACTACCGCTACGGCTGCACCAACTAAGTACAGGCGCCAGTTCAAGAGAGTTTGGGGGTGAACCACGAGTATGAAGATTCCGATGGCGGGGGCGACGAGGAATGCCATCAGGTGATTTCCCACACTCAAGGCGAGAATGAACACCATTAGAATGAGTAGATTGTCGTCCCTGCCTTTCCCCAGGTTCTCTTGCCATCGGACCGCTAGCCACGACAGAAGGGCGATCGTGAAGAGTGAGACTGTGTAAACCTTCTCGTTGACGTTTGATTGGCTCCAGACCGTAAAGGAAGTCGAACTCACAAGAACGGCTGCCGCAGCCCCGACAAGGCGGAAAAGCTTGCTACTCGAGAAGTAGCGCAGGATGTGGTGTGCTACCAGGAACCACATAGCGTGAGCGGCAGCGGACATGAAAGCACTGAATAGATTGATACTGGTTGCTACGGATAGGCCAAAAGATGTGAAAACCACGGACCATGCCCTGGCGAGGACTACGAAGAGCGGATTCCCCGGAGGGTGTGGAATACCAAGCATGTGGCCTGTCGCGATATACTCGCTGGTATCCCAGAATGCTGTTGTAGGAGATAACGTGAGCCAGTATAGAGCAAACACGAGTGCTCCTGCGATCCAAGCCTCCTTATAGGGTGGGCGAAGGTCCTCAGCGTTACCCTTTGGGCTCTCATGCAGTGCTTGCTTGCTTGCTCTACTCATTTAGCCCCAGCGAAGCAGTTTCTTGAATAGGGTTCATGTTTGATTAGCCATTACTATATGCAATCTCAAAGGTAATTGCCGCGAATAATCTGCTTGTATCCTAGGCACCGAATGAAAGGTGTAAGCATCCCCAGGGATCTGGCTTTACGGTCCAGCCAGGGGGCACCCAGGTCGTCCCACTGTATTCCTGGACGATCAGCGGACCCTCTAACACATGTTCTAAACGTAAGTCGTTTCGGGATACCAGTAGTGCCTCTATCTCTTTGTCCCCATAGACCACACTAGTTGAGCGAGTTGGTGCAGGACCATCAGCAGTGGCGAGCTTATGGACCGAGAGGGTTGGAGCTGGTGCAGTCACTACTGCGCGCAAAGTGACTGCCTCTACTGCTGTTCCATCTCGGCGATACCCGTAGCGTTCCTCATGTAAGTTGTGGAAGCATTCGACCCAATCTTGGGCGCAAACCCGTAACTCGAAGCTCTGCCCTCGATATCGGGCGTCAATCCAGAGTGTGGTGGATAGCTCGTCCGGGTCTGACCCCTCCTCTACCATCTCCGTCCATGCTTGAAGAGCAAGCCCTGCCAGTGCGTCGCGAATGTAGTCATCAGTCCCTGCATCATCGGTGGCTTGCAGCACAGTGCGGGCGGTTTCTCGGGTCACGGGCGAAGCCAGCATCCCGTAGGCTGACAAGAGGCCGGGGTCTGGGGGGATCAGGGCCTCTCGAGCGCCTAGTCGCTCAGTAAGCTCAGTGACGTGTAGGCCACCGGCACCGCCGAACGCCACGATGGTAAAATCTTCTGGATCGTAGCCCCGCTCGACTGAGATCACGCGCAAGGCTCGCTCCATTGCCGTGTCTGCCACGGCCAAGATTCCTTCGGCAGTTTCTTCAAGAGAAGCACCGAGCGATGCTGCCATCACCCCCAGCGGATCACCAATTGCGTCTCGGTCAAGAATTTCGCTACCACCTAGGAAGGAAGAAGCCGGAAGACGCCCAAGCCAAACATGGGCATCAGTTACTGTGATACTTGATCCACCTCTGCCATAGCAGATCGGTCCGGGTTCTGCTCCGGCGCTCTGAGGTCCTACCCTGAGCGCACCGCCCGCGTCGACTCTGGCCAGCGATCCGCCACCAGCACCGACGGTATGGATGTCCAAAACGGGGATTGCTGTCGGTTGCCCTGCGATCTCAAACTCTCGAGTCCTGAGTGGGTGCCCAGGACACAAGGATACGTCGGTGGATGTTCCTCCCATGTCGAATGAAATGATTCTCTTCCTACCTGAGCGTTCGGCCCAGGTTAGTGCTCCAATAACGCCTCCAGCAGGGCCGGAAAGGACTGTGTGCACCGGTTCTTTTCTTGCCCGCTCAATTGGTAGCATCCCCCCATTCGATCCCATGATCCTCACTCGTGTCGCGCCTGCTTCTTTCGAGATGCGTCCGAGGTAATTACTCATGATTGGAGCCACATAGGCGTTTACTACGGTGGTGGATGTACGCTCATACTCTCGGAATTCTGGTACCAAGTCAGCGGAAACCGACAGCGGTAGCCCAATATCATCCACGGCTTCCGCAACGATTTGCTCATGTGCATCGTTGGCGTAACTGTGCAGAAGTGAGATGGCGACAGCTTCAGCATTATGTTCCTTAATCCGAAGGGCGAGGGTTGCGAGTTCCTCAAGGTCAAGCGGTTCAATTTCTTCACCTTGGGGCCCAATTCGCCCGCTAATCCCCACGCGATCATCACGCATCACCAACGGAGGGAGCCTATGTCCAACCAACGCGTAGAGTTGAGGTCGGTTCTGCCTGCCGATCTCAATTACGTCCTCAAACCCTCTGTTGGTCACCAGTAACACCCTGGCACCACGTCGTTCAAGCAAAGTGTTCGTGGCAACTGTTGAGCCGTGAAGAAGGGTAAATGGATCGTCCTTGCCGCTAGCCACGTCAGTAATCCCAAAGATCTTTAATATTCCGTCTAACACTGCTTGTGAGGGGTCTTCGGGTGTCGATGACACCTTGAGTGTTCGGATTTGCCCTTCTCTGAGAAGTACCAGATCTGTGAAGGTTCCACCTGTGTCCACAGCGAGGAGCGCCGTTGACGCCCCTTGATGCTCGGAGGACATTGTTTCGCTCATGCAGATTCGACCCTCCTTCAATGACTTTAAGGCCCTAGCCGACAAGTGCGGCCTGGTGCCGGTATGGCAAGAGTTCCTCTTCGACGTAGATACAGCTGTAACCGCGTATTCTAAACTAGCTGAACCTCCGTTTGGGTTTCTTCTCGAATCGGTACTTGGCGGCGAACAATGGGCCCGATACTCGTTTGTGGGAACCCGTCCGGTGGGCGCTTGGAAACTTCAAGGTGGTGAAGTCTCGTGGTGGACGCCCGAACAAGGCTGGAAGAAGGTTG
>Ga0310121_10002376_pt1 | contig 17933 bp, 15 predicted proteins | sample CB27_Tmax_986_MG_FD_203504 | JGI IMG/M metagenome (GOLD analysis project Ga0310121, IMG submission 203504) | Marine microbial communities from Western Arctic Ocean, Canada - CB27_Tmax_986 | ecosystem: Environmental > Aquatic > Marine > Oceanic | place: Canada: Western Arctic Ocean | collected...
CTGAGCCCGCAACTACGGTCGCGATTTGCCATCGAAAAAACTCCGCACCTAGATCGTACCGGCCGTCCAAGACAAATGAGACGACAGGATGGCCGGACCGCTCAAGTCTCTTCAACTTGTCCTTTTGAAAATTTCGCTCCTCTGCCAGTCGAATAACAACAAAGAATCTATCACTCTCGTATACCTCAGGAGCGCCAAGTGTTTCACTGGCTACCGGTATCAGACCGACACCTGACTTTCCTGTCGATTCGGCCAATAACTGTTCAATCCAACCGCCAAAACCTAAAACTGCTGGCGAGACGACGAGCGTTATCTTGTCCATTCCATGACGACTAGCCGCTCCAAGCGCAACACCGAGCCGGAGGCCTGGATTATCTTCCACTTCGACATCTGGCCCACACGATTTCATCATTTGCTTCGCACTAAAGAGAAGAGCCTGAACGTTGAGACTCATTACAGCAGCTGGAAGAAGGCCGAAAACGGACAAGGCTGAAAAGCGTCCCCCGATAGTTGCGTTCCCCAATAATACTTGCCTGTATCCCATTCGTATCGCTCGCTTGTAGAGCGGTGAATCTTTGTCCGTTAGCGCGACAAAATGTGACCCGACAGCCTGCTTGCCAAGCTCTTCCTCTACTCTACGATGAAAGTACTGTTCAAAAAGATCGGTTTCCAATGTCGATCCAGATTTACTCGCAACGACAAACAGTGTCCGTTTCAAATTGATTGAATCTTCGAATGCTCGAATACTAGCCGGCTCAGTGGAATCCAAGATCTGAAACTTGACACTGCTATTGGGTTCAAAGACTGAACGTAATACTTCAGCCGTTCGACTGGATCCGCCCATTCCGAGCAAAGCGACGCATGCGAATCTCTCCTTCGCGACAGATTCACACAACACTACTAGCTGTGAACTCAGTTGCTCGTCGGTGCTTTCTTGTTCTAACCATCCGAGCCAGCGATCCTCATCCGTCTCTGTCCAAACAGACGTATCCCGCTCCCAAAGCCGCCGCATTCTGTTGCTGCGATCCCATTCAGAAAAAAGCTCTGACATGGAGTTAGTCAACCTGTTCGGCAAAAAGAAATGCTCACTCGAACCCATCTACTCTATTCCCTCATCCGAAGCGAAACTCCAGAGATATTCAAGAACAGTCACATTACAACTGTCCGCATTCAGACTCTTTCAATCGTAACATCGTCGGCTGTGATACCTCTAGCTTCAATGACCTGCCTGCAAAAATGGCACGGCATGTCCCCGATTAGTTAGAACGCACAAGAGACTCAAACTGTGTCTCTCTTCGACCTCCAAGCGAAGGCGCCAGCGGAGACCTCGTTACTTTATTTGCTTACCCTTGAACTGCAAGCTAGAGATTTACGCAGGCCCTCCGTCAAATCCAGAAGGCTTTGACTGACCGTCATCGGAATTCGCTTTGGATCCGTAATATTTCGTATCTCTTTCGGAAGGTATCGAATCAAGTTAGCCGTTCTATCTCGCAATTCCGAAAGCGGTTTGCGTCGATCAACTCGCTGTCCGTCTCGCATCACGCATCGAAGTAGCGCCTCGCCTTTTCTGGTCCCGTCTTCGTTCGCTAACCCCAGCATGTCGTGTATTTCGTCTCTTCCTTCACTGCGGCGCCAAATCTGTTTCCTTCCCGGAAGCGTAGATTTCCCAGGGCTTAGCTTCAACTTCGGGACCCATTCCCCATTATTTTCAATCTCAACCAGTTTATAGACGCCGGCTAGCGAATGGTTCATTCCTTGAGAGACGAGGTTAGTTCCAACGGCAAAAACGTCAATTGGTGCATCCATAGTAATCAGTTCTTTGATTCGATATTCGTCCAGGTCACCGCTCGCAACTATCTTTGTGTGCTCAAGCCCCCCCGCGTTGAGAAGTCGTCTTGTCTCGTTGCTGAGTTGCAACAATTCACCACTGTCTAGCCGAATCCCGGCTGGCCTTAAACCGGCCGCCACAATCTGTTTCACCGCCGAAAGAGTGTCGTAGGTATCCACGAGCAAAATCGATTGATCACCGTATATAGCCAGATAGTGCTTAAACGCGTCGATCTCTGTCTCATGGCTCATGACCCACGAATGCCCCATAGTGCCAGCGATTGGTATACCGAATCGATGTCCGGCCTCAATATTCGATGTCCGGGCCAAGCCACCAAGAAATGCGGCCCGCGATGCGAAGATTGCCGCTTCTACCCCCTGGCTACGCCGTGCCGAAAAATCAAAAACCTGGCGTCCCATCGAAGACTCGACTATCCGAGCAGCCTTCGTTGCAACTGCGGATTGATGAAGGATAATGGACAACAGTGCTGTCTCTACAATCTGCGCTTCCGGCAATCTTCCCGTCACCCTAAGCACTGGTTCTCTCGCGGACATCGGGGTGCCTTCGGGAACCGCCCACAGATCTCCCCGAAAGCGAAAGCCCCTGAGGTACTCATCAAAAAATGAAGCTGGGAGGCCACTCAAATTCGGTAGCGTTCTAAGAAACTGAACCTCATCCTGAGAAAAAGATAAATCACTCAAGTAATCAAGCGCCGATTCTAGACCTGCAGCCACAAAATAGCCGCGGTTCATGGCTAAATCTCGTACAGACAACTCGAACGAAGCTCGACTCAACCGACCTTCAGAATAGTACCCTCCAGCCATCGTAAGCTGATACAGATCCGTTGCTAGTGCCGGTTCCATTCCTACGATGGTAATCTATCAGGCGAAATGACCACTCAAGAATCCGCTTTACTTCTGATCGATCTGCAGAATGACTTTTTCTCAGGCGGCCGCCTAGCCGTACCCAACGCGGAACAGATTGTCACGCCAATTTGCCTTTTGGTCTCAGCAGCGATTAAGGCGAACCTGCCAATTTTCGCCTCTAGGGATTGGCACCCTAAAGACTCGGTTCAATTCACTGAAAATGGTGGTCCCTGGCCGACTCATTGCATCGCCGGGAGCCATGGAGCTCAATTTTACGAGTCGTTACGATTGCCGGAGAATACCGTAGTCATCAACAAAGGCGTGTCTTCAAACAGTCACGGCTATTCTGCATTTGAGACCTCGGCAGAAGATGGCCATTGTCTTGCTGATGAACTGTCGCTTAGGGGCACGAGATCTATTTACGTCGGAGGTTTAGCGACAGATTATTGTGTTCTCCACACAGTTCTAGATGCTATGCGGTTGGGTTTTCATGCGGTGCTACTGACAGATGCTTCGGCTGCGGTCGAAAATACTGAAGGCGACTCTGACAAGGCCCTTGCCCAAATGCGAACCGCAGGAGCTAGATTCGAAAACTCCCGTCAGGTCCTAGGGCAATTCGCGCGAGTTCCTTAATTTCCTCAGACCGTCACTACTTACTTGCTCTATGGGGCTTCGGCTGGCCACCGTTCTGACCTAATTGCCTCTCCGTAACGGGCTGGGTCCTCCACGAAAAGTGAGCAAATAGTCGCGTATGGCTAGAATTTGCCGTTCTCCGTTTTGGTCAAATTGAGGATAAAAAGATTGCGGCAATTCAGTCCACAGCATTGGCATTCGAGTCCCTGGTTGGATCGCTAACGGCTCACGAAGCCATTCCAGAATCCAGTCTGCTTGAAGTCTCTCTGAGGCCATTCTGAGATCAGGCGCCAGATTGTCGCTCGGTTGATCATCCGGGATGGAATCAAGCACATGACATTGCTGGCATCTCAATAGTTCGAATAACTCTTGGCCCTCCGCTGGAACGTCACTCAGCGTTATGGTTGGGTCGGTCCTGAAATGCCCCACCGTCTCAGAAATCGCAGAGAAATAATCCAACACCGTGTTCCAATGCTCATCTTCAAGTCCAAAAGTCGGCATTCGCACGTCCAGCCACGGTCTAATCGTGATCGGCTCTTTGAAAAAGGCGTAGAGCCATTCCGGCTTCACCTTGGAACCCTCAGGTGTCAGCATCGGAGGTGCCAATGAAGGATCTGACACCAGACCAACATAATCACCCCCATCCTCCTCTATTTCGTGACATGCGACACAATTTCTGCGCCGCACGAGATTTCTGCCATCGCGGAGCGCGTCCTGCCGTGCCGACCCCAAAACTTGCGCTGCCAAAGGTTGGAGGTTGGTCTGAAAGCTCATTATTGCTGTCGTAAAAATGTCGATCTCTTCCTTGCTAAAATCAAAATCAGGCATTCTGAGTTTTTCGAGAGGTTGCAGTACGCGACTCCGGTCAAAGGCCCTCGGATCTCTCAGTTTCTCCTTAAACCAATCGACCTTTGTATGTGGAATGTCATGCACGAAAGCAAAATCAAGTCTCGGAAGAAGCTTGCTGCCTTCTTCCGTCAACTCAATTCCGATTGGTTGAGTGTCGCCGCCAAAACCAGGAATATCGTGACAACTGAAACATCCGTAACGTTCAATCACCCTGCGCCCCAAATCGAGTTGCTGTTCGTCGCTGGTCATTCCATTAACAAATTCACGAGCTTCAGTTGAAGGCAAAAAAGACCTGGCATAATCGAATAGCACTTCGGCAACGAACGGACCATCGTACGTCGCCTTCGGCGCGGTACCTGTTGGTCCGGAAAGACTACTAAGATAGGCAGCCACATCAGAGACTTCGCGATCTGTCAAACGAAGGTCCGGCATGTAAGTGCCTTCGCTAAAGTGCCTGGGGTCCCTCACCCAGTCGTAAAGCCATTCATATGTGGTCTTATTGCCAATGTTCTGGAGAGGTTGCCCAAATGTCCGTCTCGGTCCCGCGTCCAGCCGTGATTGGTCGTCGGTAATATGACACGCTAGGCAGCCCACCGACTCCACAAGCTCTGCACCACGTGTAGCGTTACCCTGACGCGGAAAATCAGTTGCAAATTCGTGTGCCTCGGCATGCTCGAATAAATAAGCTACTACGGCATCAATCTCGGCTTCATTTCGGCGAGCGTCCTCATCGGAACTGGTGTTCGAGTTATACCAAATCCTAGGCATCCACGTGCTTTCCTTGACAGCTCGGGGATCTCTTATCCATGTCGACACCCATTCCGGGGTCAGTTTCGCGCCAATCTTCGTAAGGCTTGGTCCAGGTTTTCGAAGGTCTTCAAAGCCAGCCGTCTTATGACACGCGTAACATCCTGCTCGTTCGTACAGCCCGTAAGCGACATTCAACGTTGACGCCTCAGGCACATAAACTGTGTCTTTATGACATTTCGAGCATGAGGCCTCAGTCATTCCAGTTGGGAGCATCGGATAATCCCACAGATGCGGGATCTCCCAGTCGTACTCCTCCTCCCAGCGATGGGCCTCCTCTACGTCTGATGGTGTATGTGACGAATGAAGAAAGCCAATCGACTGTCCCATGCCGTCATGGCAGACTGTACACCCCGCGCTACCGGTAGGATGCGGTGAGCCACTGCCCACATAAGTTTCCAAGTCTGGATGAGTACTAAACGGCTGTGGGTACTCTTCAAAACCGACTCGGTCAATCGCCAGATGACACGTCTGGCACCGATCCATTTTTGGCACGCGCGTAAAGTTGACATCATCGACAATATCAGGGGTGATGGTTTGCCGAACGGTAAGGGTCGGCGCCAAAAAGTCCAAAAGAGGGGCATTGAGCAAATAGTCATTTACAAAGTCAATCTCCAAGTCTTCTAAACGTTCTTCAAGTCGAACCGTCTCGGCAATGAGTTCTCGAATCTCCGTATCCGCAGAATCAACCCCGTCCGTAAAATCGCCAATTCGTGAACGTAGCCGGTCGCGCTCACCGTTCAGCGATTCAACTTCCAGTCCCAATTCGATCCAGAGCTGGTACATCTCGTCGATTTCCGCGCGTTTGTCGACCGCTCCTTCCGGGTCTTCTTGCTGCTGTTCTTCGAACGTATAACGTTCGACATCATAATTTGCCTTTTGGAAGTTATATCTCTGGTTGGCAACAAAAAGATCAGCCTCGACTCGACCGAGCAAACGTTCTAACTCTTCGACCTGTTCTTGATTTGACGCGAGCTCCTGCTCCGCGTTCGCTCGTTCGCTGCTCAACGCCGCGAGAAGTTCTTGATCCACTGCGGATTGGGCTTCCGCCAAATCCAGCTGCGTCACTTCCGACTCAAGAGCAATGAAACGACGCTGGTAGCCTTTCCATTCTCTGTCAAAATCATCCCATATAAGCCATATGCTCGTCGCGAAGAGAAAAAGACTCGAGGCGGCAAATACAATATTTAGAAAATCGACGTTATAGGCGTGTCCGACGCTTTTTTTATCAGGCATGAGTCTGTGATCAGATATTAAAGAAGTACTCGGGAATCGAGACGACATACTTAAGATTAAACAGCCATCGACTCAGCATCTTCAACGGTAACGACAGCATCATCAAAAAAAGCACCACTGTGACATAGAACCTCGCAGGCCCGAGTTGTTCAAAATAACTTCGAAACCATGTTTTAGCCAGCACGACGGGAAGAACCGCTACATATCCAAGCGTCAACAAAATGCCAACACTTTCCCTCAGCAAGATGTTCTCAGGAAGAGCCTGACCAAGCCCGTAAACCCACACGTACTCGGATAGCTGCACATTTGTCAGCGCTTCAAGTTTATGCACATCCCAATACTCAAATGGCCCAAAAAAGTTCCAATTAGGACCTCGCAAAAATGTTCCGAGAATGATTAGAGATGACCATAAAACCACAAAACCGAAAAGAAAAATCGTAATCTCGGCCTTTCGCTCGGCGAAGGTATAGTAGCCATTTCCTTTTGGATTCGTGTCCACATAAGGAATAGCCATCAATCCCACAACAATTAGACTCGGCAACACAACTCCGGCCAACCAGGGATCAAAATACACAAGCATTTCCTGCAGACCAAGAAAGTACCACGGAGCCTTTGAGGGATTCGGCGTGGCCGCTGGATTAGCCGGCTGTTCAATCGGCGCCTCTAGTCCGATCGACCAAACAACGAGAACCGCGGTACATATAATCAGAGCAATCAATTCGGTGTATACCAAGTCAGGCCAAACCCAGACACGATCCGATTCCTGTTTTTCAATTACTTCTTCACCAGCAGCTAGCCTCTGATCGTTCCGGACCGCCTCTCGCATCGAGTACCAAGTGAAGAAAACAAGCAGAAAGATCAGTGCCACAATAGGCACGTTATCTGCCTTGGCAATGATGAGGACAAAGTTTTCATCGAAGAGCCCAAAGAAAAAGAACACAGCCAAAAACGCCATCAGGCCGTAACCTACGGAATCTCTGGCAAATGCCTCCCGCTTCCAAACAATTACTGCCAGAGCAACTACTGATAGCAAAAAAAACAATCGCGGATCCGCGAATACGTTAATAAATTCCTTAATCAAACTCATAATTCGATCCCCAAGCTACTCAGATTCTATGACTGCCCAAGAACGCTAGAGCGGCCCTGAAATCCCGCCATCCTTCCTGACCCTCCAAAAATGAACCGCCATCAAAAAGCCAATCACTAACGGTAGCGCAACACAGTGCAACACATAAAATCGAAGTAACGCTCCTTCACCAACAAATGTTCCGCCAAGCAAAGCGAAGCGAGCATCCGCACCTGCATGGATAAGCTGAACATCTCCTAAGGCCAACAACTGAGCACCCGGGCCTTCAGATCCCAGAAACGGCGTCGCTCTAGCCATATTCGAGCCAACGGTAATCGCCCAAATAGCCAACTGGTCCCAAGGCAAAAGGTAACCAGTAAAAGAGAGAAGGAGAGTAAGCACCAACATAATCACGCCAACGTTCCAATTAAACTCACGTGGAGGCTTATATGAACCGGTCATAAAGACTCGAAACATGTGAAGCCAAACCGTGATAACCATCGCATGAGCCGCCCAGCGATGCATTTCCCGCATGATTCCAAGGGGCACATGTTCCCGAAGTCCAACGATGTCCGAGTACGCGTATTCGAGCGTTGGACGGTAATAGAACATCAATAGCACGCCGGTAAATGTCAGGTTGAGAAAAAGAAAGAAGCTAAGCCCACCCATACACCAGGTGTAGCGCATACGAACGCCATGTTTCTTCAGTCGCACCGGGTGCAGGTGCAAAAAGACGTTCGACAGCATTACAAGCACCCGGTTTCGATCATTTATCGGAGCGGCGTGTCGAAAGACAGAAGTCCATATCTGTGTTTCCGTCAGCCAGTTCCAGCTCCTTACTAAAACGCTTTCTTGAGGTTCGATCGTTTTTGCATCAGGCATTGTTCAGACTCTTAATTTCCGCCAAAAAGGATTCCGTTCTGAAACCCAATCAGCTACGCCAATAAAACTAAAAACTCGAAGAGGCAACCGTATTTCCCTGAATAGACCATCACACTTGAAGAAAGGCTTCCGGGTCAGTCCACTGTCCCAACTCTGCCTGAAACTTTCGGGATTTATCGACCATAATCTGTCCATCCTCCGCCAAAATAATCCGAGCTCGCTCCAATGGCCGTGGAGCCGGACCTTCGAAGTTGACGCCAGTCGGCCTAAATCCACTCCCATGACACGGACATTTAAACTTACTTTCTGCTGACAACCAATTTGGCGTGCAGCCTAAATGGGTGCACGTAACGAGAAGCGCGTAGAATCCCGCGGCTTCGTGATACTCATCGAATGGAGTTCGAACGACCCACACCCCATAAGCATTCTTCCAACGTTCATCAACACCATTGCCATAATCAGATGGGAACCCAATAGTAAATTGCTGTGGAGGCTCATTAAGCACGTTTGGAAACAGAAACCTGGTGGTCCCCCCGACCATACATCCAGCGAATGATGCTGTAAACGCACCCCATGCTAACCCCATCCAACCGCGCCGGCCCATCAAGGGAGAACTGTCGTCCAAAACCTTTTTCGCGCCTGCTGCTTTTCTCGGTGCAACGCGGGCAATCTTCCCCTCTAAAGCGGGCAATTGCGAATCACCCGCTTTCGGGTTTCCTTTTGGGGCTGCTGCTTGAGTCCCCGAACCATCATTCTCGGCCATCTTTGTATCCCTAAAATGCGTCTTGCTGTTAGAAATGCAATTACCTAATTTGTTCGACCTTCGTTAACTTCTACGGAGCCAGAGCCCGTCTCCTGGAGCACCTCCAAAGCCCTTAGCGCGACATCTCTGACACTCAGACTGCTGTCTGCCTCGCTAAGCCCACGAACCTCCTCCCGCAAGCCAACCTCCCGCAGTGCAGAAACCGCCTGCAAACCGCTCACGATTACTTCGCTTACAGGGTCGAGCCCAGAATTCGGCGCACCCGAACGAGTAACCATCCGCTCGACGTACTCTCGGTCAAGCATTCGCCTCAAGATTGATACGCCGTCGTTTTGTCCATGACGAGCAAGGGCAACCGCTGCATTCCACTGAACATCAACAGTAGGATCATCCAATCCATTCCTCAATGTTCCAATGTGCCCCCCCCCAGGCAGCGCTCCCAGCGCATAAATTGCCATCTTCCTTACACCGGCATCATCAGACCCGTATAAGGACGCTATATGCGTAGCAGCTGAAATTTCTCCAAGTGACGCGAGTGCCCAGATCACGCTGATTTGCGTCTCCGTTTCCGCTGAACCAAGAGCCGCTACCAGTTCACTCACAGCGTCGGCCGGCGGTCTATTAAGGCGACCTATCGCAAGAGCTAAGTACTGCCGCACCCTCGGATCATCTCCTATTGAATTGGAAAACGCCCGAACTATCGAACTTCCGACCTCTGGATGATCGACTTCAGTATTCGGGTCAGACAAGAGACGTGACAACTCGTAAGCCGCCGGCCACCGACGTTCCCGTCCGCCCGTCTGAATATCCGACAAATACTCATCCGGCGTTCGCTCCGTTGTAATCAACATACGGAATCCGCCGTAGAAAAGTACAACAACCCCTACAACCGCAAGTGGGATCAGAAAAAACTGCACTGCAAGGGCGGGGGCTCTCGAAAGATGGGCCACACGAGGTTCGTTCTCGTGCTCGTGCAGCTTTTTCATCAGCGTGTTTGAAAAGAATGAAAACGAGTCTGACGGCAAGTTTCCGTCAAATACCCGCGAGTCAATAAAATGCTGTTCCTGAAGTAATTCACGACCGAAGACGATGAATATTACTACGACGGCGACCTCAGTTCAAGCCGACCGACGCGTGCTTCGAAATTCACGACGACTACGCGCCCTCCCAACTGGGGGGTCCCTACGCAGCTTTTGCCCATTCCTTGCCGCTCTAGTCGCTCCTCAGGAGGTCCTAAATCTTTGGCAAGGTTACAGATTGTTGCGACTGATATTTACCCTTCTTATCCGCGTATGATGTTGCGCACGTCTGGTCGCTCTGAAAAAACAGAACTTGCGCGATCCCTTCATTCGCGTAAATTCGAGCCGGCAAAGGCGTTGTATTCGAGATCTCTAAAGTCGCCGTACCCTCCCATTCTGGTTCGAATGGCGTCACATTCACAATAATTCCACACCGAGCATACGTCGACTTTCCGAGACAAAGTGTCAAAATGTCCCTTGGAATGCGAAAGTACTCCACGGTTCGCGCTAGTGCAAATGAATTTGGCGGAACTATGCAGATGTCATTCTGAATGTCCACAAAAGAGCGAGGGTCAAAAGCCTTCGGATCAATCACCGTTGTGTTTATGTTTGTGAAAACCTTAAATTCATCGGCGACCCGTATGTCATAGCCATATGAGGATAAACCGTACGATACAACTCCTTCGCGAACCTGGGCTTCTACAAATGGATCGATCATTCCAGAATTGTTAGCCATCTCCGCGATCCATGTGTCAGATTTAATACTCATAATCTCCCCGAGACAAAGTCGAATTAGGGAACATTGGCACGAAAAAGGCTAGCGCCTAAAGACCATCAACACCAAAGTCAGTACAACGCTTAGCAAAATAGAAGAGGTAAGCGGAACGAATATTGTTGCGCTCTCCCGCCGAAAGAGAAAGTCCCCCGGAAGACGTCCAAGCGGGAAACCCATCGATAAAACTAACCCAATTCCCGCGAGAAAAAATCCCGCGACAATCAACACTTTGCCCATCGCGCTTTCGGTGTACCTCTGTCAGTTATGACAGTTCACTTCCGCGGAAGAAGAAGGCAAGCTCTGACGCTGCTGTCTCAACCCCGTCTGAACCATGTGTCGCATTTCGCTCGATCGACGCCCCAAATTCTCGACGCAAACTTTCCGGTGCCGCCTTTCCTGGGTCTGTGTTGCCCATTACTTGTCTCCAGCGGTTAATAGCGTTTGGAGCCTCTAGTGCTAAGACAACGACCGGCCCAGAACACATAAAAGAAATCAGATCACTAAAGAACGGTTTCTCCTTGTGGACCGCGTAAAAAATTGATGCATCAATTTTCGTTAATCGAAGAAGACGCATAGCGCAGACTCGAAATCCCTCTGACTCAATCCGGGCGACAACGGAACCAATACACCGCCCTTCGACAGCGTCCGGCTTGATAATGGCTAGGGTACGTTCCATTTCTAGATTATATCGGTAGCACTAGAACATAGATTACTGAATCCCTACATCCGAAAAAGCCTTTACCGAAGTCCCTCCATGATGGCCTGCAGTGCCGACTCTGGCGGTCGCACTCGGCTCTCCGGCAATGTCGCTAGAGGTTCATCTACAATATTGAGGAGATCAATAAAATCCGTCTTCGCGGGCTCGACGTAGAGCAATCCTGTCGCAAACTCGCCACGTGACTTCGTCGAACTAAGCACGCTCAACGCTTGAAGTTTATTCCGAGGATCGTAGTCTTCTCCCAATTTTCTCAGATACACTTTCGAACCGTCGTGGAACTCTACCTCGCGAGTGTCCCCAGGCTCGTAATCGACTTCAATATCCTCAAAATAAGGAACAAAATCGATCTCACTAATGGGATCGTCATGATCCTTCGCGTAGGCATAGCTTTTTGTTGAACCCTTGTGGTCATTAAACGTCACACACGGTGATAGCACATCCAGCATCGCGGTTCCCTTATGCGCGAGCGCTGCCTTCAAAACGGCCTGCAACTGTTTCTTATCACCGGAGAAGGAACGAGCAACAAATGACGCACCCAACTCAATCGCTAGCGCGCAAGTATCAATGGCTGGTAGATCGTTAACGACGCCGGTCTTCTTCGTTGACCCGAGGTCCGCAGTCGGTGAGAACTGCCCCTTAGTCAATCCATAGCAACCGTTGTCCTCTATGATGTAGATGATTGGTAGATTTCGACGCATCAGGTGCACGAACTGACCAATTCCGATTGCACCTGTGTCCCCATCACCGCTCACCCCTATGGCAATCAGTTTTCGATTCGCCAGAAGAGCGCCTGTACCAACAGATGGCATTCTTCCATGCACGGCATTAAATCCATGAGACGACCCGAGGAAATAAGCAGGACTTTTGCTAGAACATCCGATTCCGGAGAGTTTTATCACGCGCTCCGGGTCAATTCCCATTTCAAAACAAGCACCAATGATCCGTTCAGAGATTGCATTATGTCCACATCCCGCGCATAGCGTGGTTTTACCACCACGGTAAGCCTTCGATTCGAGACCAATCAAATTCGATTTGTTTTTCCTTGATGAGGAAACACTTCCGGTCGCCACGTTAACCTTTCACCACCGACCCCGGTGGATTACTCACCCCCAACACCAGAGGAATTCTCCGACGCCGAAGGAACCGCTCTCGCCTTCTCGACCCGGTAACCCTCCTGAAGCAAAATGTTATCGGTCACGGATCGAGCATCAATAGGATTTCCAGAATAGTGCAAGACACTTCGCAATCGAAGCGTCAATTTTGCAGGCAAATCCAATTTCATGAGACTCAGCATTTGCGCGTCCCGATTCTGCTCTACAACGTACACACGCTCGTGTCGTTTCACGAATGACGCTAGGGCATCTCGGAACGGGTATGCACAAATTCGGTAATACGACGTTTCAATCTCTGCTTCTGAAAGAAGTTGGTCCCGACTCTCTATCAAGGCCCAATGCGTGGTGCCATAAGCGACAATGCCGATCGACGCCTTCGCATTAATCTCTACGACCGGCGCTGGCATCCAATCACGAGCCGTCTCGAATTTTCGAGCAACGCGGTCCAAATTCTTCTGGTAGTCATCCGGACGTTCGCTATATTGAGCCCATTCATTATGACCAGAACCACGACAAAAATATGGGGGCATTCCGTCACCCGGGAGACTCCGATAAGGAACCCCGTCGCCGTCAACATCGCGGTAGCGGCCAAATTTTCCGATACGCTCTAAACTTTCGGCATCCAGGACCTTTCCCCGATCTAGCGGTTTTGTTGGATAATCGAGCGTCTCTGACATCCAAGTATTCATCCCAAGATCAAGGTCGGACATCACGAAAACGGGTGTCTGAAAACGCTCGGCCAAATCAAACGCTTCAATCGCCATCGAATAACATTCTTCAGCGGAGGATGGAAAGAGCATTAAGTGTCGGGTATCTCCATGCGACAAAAAAGCGGTCATCAAAATGTCGCCTTGTGCCGTTCGAGTTGGGAGCCCTGTGGAGGGACCGACGCGTTGGACATCGAAAATTACTGCTGGCACCTCAGCAAAATAGCCGAGCCCAACAAATTCACTCATTAGAGACACGCCGGGGCCTGATGTTGAGGTCATACTTCGAGCTCCAGCCCATCCGGCGCCAATCGCCATTCCTATTGCCGCGATTTCATCCTCAGCCTGAACTACGGCAAATGTCGCCTTTCCAGTTTCTTTGTCGATGCGATATTCCCTCAAATACTCAATAAGCGTTTCGCAAAGAGACGAAGATGGGGTTATCGGATACCACGTCACAACTGTCACTCCGGCCATCATCGCTCCAATGGCCGCGGCCGAATTTCCGTCGATCAAAACTTTGCCAGCTGTCGCATCCATCCGTTCTACAAAACAAGGATCAGCCTTCTCTAAATGCTGTTCCGCATATTCGTAGCCCACATCGAGGGCTGCACGGTTCAACTTAACCGCCTTCGGTTTTCCTCCCAGTTGCTTCTCGAGCGCCTGCTCCATCTGGTCACGGTCCACACCGATCAATTTTGCCACTACGCCGTCATAGACCATGTTTCGCACGAGACGTTTCAGCTTCACGTCGGTGCACACACCGGAAACGAGCTTGTCAAAAGGAACCGGGTAAAAGACGAGGTCTTCCCGCACAGTAGAAAGATTTAATGGCTCGTCATAAACGACTGCCGCTCCTGCGCGGAGAGAAAGAACGTCTTCTCTAGCGGTCTGTGAGTTCATCGCAACTAGAAAGTCAACCTCTGGCTTACGTCCCACGTAGCCGTCGCGGCTAACACGGATAGTGAACCACGTCGGAAGACCGGCGATGTTCGACGGAAACAAGTTCTTACCAGAGACCGGCACTCCCATTTCGAAAATTGTTCGAAGCAGGACTAAATTGGCCGTCTGGCTGCCAGAGCCATTAACGGTTGCAACTTGCATGCTGAAATCGTTCGTGAGTCGAGATCCAGTCTCGATAGGTGGGTTTTCTCTAAGAGCAACGTCAGTAAGAGCCATGCAGCGCCTCAACCATCACAGTAGAAAAATGAATAACTAAACAACCCAATAAGCCACACTTCACTCAAGGCCCTGCACTAAGCAATACTAGCATGTCCAAAGCCGCTTAAGATTCTAAGATTCCAGCAATCGCCTCGCCAATCTCGGCCGGGCTCTCTACAACTTTCACACCTGCCTCCCGAAGAGCACGCATTTTCTCAGACGCTGTGCCGCGTCCGCCGGAGATAATTGCACCAGCATGCCCCATCCGTCGTCCGGGCGGAGCCGTTTGGCCTGCGATAAAACCTACAACGGGTTTCCTAAACCCATTCTTGATATAAGCTGCGGCCTCTTCTTCTGCAGACCCTCCAATTTCTCCAATCATGACCACTGCAGCCGTATCTTCGTCATCGGCGAACAATTTGAGGGAATCGATAAAACTTGTCCCGATCAGCGGGTCACCGCCGATTCCAATACATGTCGTTTGGCCAAGACGGAGCCTTGTCAACTGGTGGATCGCTTCGTAAGTTAGCGTGCCGCTCTTTGAAACAATTCCTATACGGCCTTCCTGGCAAATGTGCCCAGGAATAATGCCAACTTTCGCTTTTCCAGGAGAAATCAGGCCCGGACAATTCGGCCCGATAAGCCTCGTAGTTTTTCTCTTCAAAAACGAGATAACCCGAAGCATGTCCGATGTCGGAATTCCTTCCGTAATGCAGACGACTAATGGAAGTCCAGCATCCGCGGCTTCCATGATGGCATCAGCTGCTACCGATGGCGGAACGAATACTGCCGATGCATTCGCACCCGTTTTGTCAACTGCCTCAGACACTGAATCAAAGATTGGCCACCCTTTATGGACCGAGTGTCCTTTACCTGGAGTAACGCCACCAACGACAACGGTTCCATAATCGGCAGCCTGTCTCGCATGAAACGTGCCTTCACGACCTGTTAAACCCTGAACAATCAATCGAGTTTGATGGTCAATTAAAACCGACATCTAGTCCCTATATTCGACAATGAATCTCGCGCGAACCCAAATGATTAGCCCATGGTCTATCCGTTACAAGCACTCAGTCCTTCAAACACTTTTTACGAGACCGACGACGTGCTCCGCTGCGTCATCCATGGCGTCGGCCGTAAAAAAACTTAGACCGCTAGCATCCAAAATCTCTTTGCCTTCTTTGACGTTCGTACCTTCCATTCTGATTACCACCGGCACCTCCACATTCAATTTCCTGACTGCGGAAACAACTCCGGTCGCCAGCACGTCGCAGCGGAGAATGCCTCCAAAGATATTGATCAATACCGCCTTAACGTTTCGGTCTGAAATCAAAATCCTGAATGCATTCTCGATTTGCTCTGCGTTAGCTCCTCCACCAACATCCAAAAAATTTGCCGGTTCTCCCCCTGCAAGTTTAATAATGTCCATCGTGGCCATCGCGAGGCCCGCACCATTGACCATACATCCAATATTTCCATCCAAGCGAATATAGTTCAGGGAAAATTCAGAAGCCTGAATCTCCAGTTCTTCTTCTTCCTCAAAATCGCGAAGTTCCGCGAGTTTCGTGTGGCGAAACATCGCATTTTCATCCAGAGAAATCTTCGCATCGAGTGCTATAACTGCACCTTGCTTCGTCACAACAAGCGGATTGATCTCAATCAAGCTCGCATCGATTTCTCGAAAAGCTCGCCAGACAAAAATCATCACTTCAGCCGCCAAACGAATTTCGGGCCCAGTCAACCCAAGAGCCAAAGCTAAACGCCTTGCCTGAAACTCCATGAGACCTTGCGCCGGATCGATTGTCTCTCGATGAATAAGCTCCGGAGTGTCCTTCGCAACCTCTTCAATCGACATGCCTCCAGAAGCACTTGCAATTAACGTTTCCCTCTTCGATTCTCGATCAATTAAACATCCGAGATACAGTTCCCGCTCGATGTCAAGTCCTTCCTCAACAAGTAAACGTCTAACGGTTGTTCCATCTGGACCTGTCTGAGGAGTGATTAAAGTCATTCCAAGGATACGTTCAGCGGCTTGAGCGGCTTCATCCGAATCAGCAACAACCTTGACACCGCCGCCTTTGCCGCGACCACCCGCGTGAATTTGAGCTTTTACGACAACGCGACCACCGAGCCGTGCAGCCACCGCCAGCGCATCATCAGAAGAGACAACCATCTCTCCCTTCGGCACCCGAACCCCAAAATTCGAGAGAAGTTGCTTAGCCTGATATTCGTGGAGTTTCACTACGCTTTTTCATCCCAAGGAAGAACGGTCACGACTATTGACCACTGCTATCTCTAAACTCCAATAATTCCCACCAATTCTCGAACAGCCTCAGCCGATTTCTTCAGAGCCGCGTCCTCCTCCGAAGTAAGCTTGATTTGAATGATGTCCTCTACGCCAAGAGCTCCCAGTTTTACCGGAACACCAACAAAAACCCCGTCAAGCCCATATTCCCCTTGAAGAAACACCGAACAAGGTAAAATTTTCTTCTTATCCTTCAACACGGCCTCCACCATCTCAACAACTGATGATGCCGGAGCATAATAAGCGCTGCCGGTGCCAAGAAGCTTGACGATTTCCGCTCCACCTTGCGCTGTTCGCTTGACGATGGCCTCAACCCTGTCAGCATCCAGTAATTCCGTAATTGGAATGCCTGCGACTGTCGAATAGCGAGGAAGAGGAACCATCGTGTCTCCGTGCCCCCCTAAAACAAAGGCGTGTGTATTCTCGACGGAAACATCAAGTTCTTGAGCTATAAACGCACGCATTCGCGCAGAGTCGAGCACACCGGCCATTCCAATGACCCGTTCCCGCGGCAATCCGCTAACCCGAAAAACGGCTTGCGCCATGGCGTCAAGTGGATTCGTAACCGGCATGATGATGCAATTTGGGGAATGCTTCATCACTTCTTCGGTCACTGCCTTTATAATCGAAAAGTTTTTCGAAAGGAGGTCGTCCCGGCTCATTCCTGGCTTTCTAGCCAATCCAGCTGTAATCACGACGATATCTGAACCGGCCGTATCGGCGTAGTCGTTAGTACCAATTACTCGCGCATCGGAACCTTCAACAGGACAAGCCTCAAGAATATCCAACCCCTTGCCTTGGGGAACACCATCCAGAATATCCAATATCACGACGTCCGCTAATTCTTTATCCGCGATACTTCTGGCCGCCGTCGCCCCCACGTTGCCTGATCCGATGACAGTAACTTTGCGGTTCATTTGCCCTACTCTCTAAACCTGAATGTCGGAAGAAACACACAATCCTCAGAAAATCCAGAATCATGCACTACCAATTCGGTCATCACTCTAAGCCCGGCAAATTCCACCAAAAACTAACCGTGTTCACACCGAACCTGGTCTGTTTTCCTACACCGCATGAACTCTTCAACAGAAAGTGTGGAAAGACTTGTGGAAAACTTGTAATTGGGGACCGTAACGACCGCATCAAATCGAACATTCCAACGCTTTGCACCATCATGGTGCGATTTACCAATTCACAAAGGACTTG
>Ga0310121_10002378_pt1 | contig 17925 bp, 11 predicted proteins | sample CB27_Tmax_986_MG_FD_203504 | JGI IMG/M metagenome (GOLD analysis project Ga0310121, IMG submission 203504) | Marine microbial communities from Western Arctic Ocean, Canada - CB27_Tmax_986 | ecosystem: Environmental > Aquatic > Marine > Oceanic | place: Canada: Western Arctic Ocean | collected...
ATGGTGCCTCCCTTTTGCCCAATAGATTTTGCCCAATGAAGGCGCGCTGTCTACTACAGAATGGGGCAAAACAGCAATAAGAAGGCTCGATCACCCTTTGGTATCGGCCCCAAGCCGTGCAATACATTTTGGCGTTGTTTTTTGCGGAATTAGGCACACTATTGCCGGCCTGTGCCTAGGGCGATCCCGTGGTCGGATCGCGACGAAAGAGGAGCAGAAGTCCAACGGCCAACAGAAAGAGAAGGCCGAAACCGGAGCGGCTATGGCCTTGGGCCTGGCATCCACCGGAGCCACCTGACGGCGTGGGGCTGGAGATGTCCTCCTGTGGTTCAGCGGTGGTGTCGACGCTGGTTTCCTCCGTTGTGTCGTCTACGGTTTCAGCCGTCGTTACCTCCATAACATCACTTGTTGATGTGTCGGGCGGGTCGACGGGGGGATCACCTTCGATGCAGTCGTTATCCTCCGCTGGGCTGCAGCTAATCCAACGACAGCAGCCATCGTCGTCTTTGCAGCCGAATATGACCGAGTCGTAGGTGCAAAGAACATTGCAGTCGTCCGACGAGCCGATTGTCCCGGGTTGTCCGCAGCCTGTCATCGTGGATTCCGGAATGATATCGCACGAAGTAGGACAATCGCCGTCGCAACTTTCACCCGCCTCGACCAGATTGTTGCCGCAGACCGGCGGACTGTCGGCGACCAGGTCGACGCAATCCAACCAGGCCGGGTACGTGACTCCACCGAAGGCCACAAAGAGATAGGGATCGGGGTCGACCGCTTCTTCCCCGGCCGGTCGGATATTCTCGAAGATATTCGCTCCGAAGGCGACGCAGCCCAGGTTGGAATTAATCTGTACGATGTCCTGCCACTCTGCGCGACATGCCTCCTCGCTTCCTTCCGGGCAGGCATAATAGATGTAGCCCAATGACGGCGCTGTCCATTCTTTATCCACCTCACTGGGCAGGGTCGCGAAGACGCCATGAAGTTGGATACGCGTGGCATCCGCTTCATTGGGTTCCCAGATCACCGAATCGATCTTTCCGGCCGTAGACTTGGCGAAGGAGGCCCAGGCGCTGGAGGGAATCAGCCCGATTACGAGTACAATCGTGGCTACGAGCCAGGTCCGGAAGATCATTGTCGGCTGAGTTTGCATGGCATACCGTTCGCGTTCCCTATCTAGTATCGGTACGCGTCCTCAGCTCGTCAAACGGGGGGTTGTCGACAGGGCAGAGGCTTGGTGGCAGACTATCTCTCGTGCGGGGAGGATTTCGATGGTGCGGCTTGTCCTTTATTTTCTGGTGGCTGCAGCCTTCTGTCTGGCGAGTTGCGGTGGAAGTAGTGGCGCAGCTGTGGATACGGCCTCGGACTCCGGATCCGATTCGGACACCCTGATTCAGCCTCCGTGCAGTGAATCGGACCAATTTGTTGCGGCCGATATGGGAGCTCTCATTACCTATGAGCTTTTGGATATGCCGTCCGATGTGGTCATTGCGGACCAGACCTCGTATCGCACCGACGAGGGTGAGGTGCGGCTGTACTTCTGGGCCGGAAAAATGGGCCTGGAAAACACCGGTGCATATAGTGTGGTTACGGTCGATGGCATCACAGTGTCCCTGGAGGAGGGGCTGCGGGTTCCCTCCCCCTATGGCCATCCAAAGTTGTTTCGCCTGGATACAGGGGAAATTCGCATATTCCACCTTATTCCAGAGGGACTGGGCTCCCACATCAGCGAAGATGGCCTGCATTTCACCAGCGAAGAAGGTATGCGAATCAGCAGTGACGATGCGGGTTTAGAGCGCATTGGCGGGATGAGCGTAGTGGCGCTTCCAGCCGGTGGATATCGGGGTTATTTCAGCAATCTGGGGATTCCGGGCGTGTCTCCTGCAGACACAGTGGATCAGATCAAGAGTGCAACGAGCCCCGATCAACTGAATTGGCAGATAGACGGTGGCGTGCGAATTGGTCAAGATGCACCGCATTTAACGGGCAGAGGACGCCAACCATTCGCTCTGGACCGGGGCGAGGGTTGCATCACGCTATTCTACCAACACATCGATACTCAGCCTACGAAGCTCTATTACGCCACCGCATCGGACGGCCTCGTCTTTGGTCAGGAATACGCTTTGGGGATCGAAGGATGGGACGGTCCCGAGGCCGGTGCCAACATTCAGCAACTTGGCGATGATTCCTATCGGCTCTTCTACGATGCGCAGAGTGCCGAGCTTGGCAACCACATCCGGGTCGCGACCTTTCAGTTGGTGCCATAAAAGACGAGCTTGGCGGCCTTCAGTCCCTGTTCAGGAGGCGTGCAACTCCATCTGTGCCATTTGTAGAACCGTCTGGATGGCAAGTTTGATGACGTCGTCTTCCGTCTTTGCGGCTTCCGCCTCGTCGGCGAAAGGACGATCGTCACCGATGACGGCGAGTACGGACCCAGCGTGTACTTCAAACTGGGGGCCAACCCCTGTTTGTCGCAGTTCGTGATTGAAGAGGGAACCAAGTACAAAAAGGTGGGACGACTCCATATCCGAAGCGAGGACGCCGCTGGCTTCCATAAGTCGCATATAATCGCCGCTCACTTTGGCCAGGGGGCCCGCCCCAAACTCTCGGGCGTAGAGCGAGTCTTTGCTGTGGACGATTCCAAAGCGGGTCTTTTCTCTCCAGCCCAGCTTCGTAACAGCAGCCGTGGAGGCCTCGACGAACCGATGGGAAGCGACCGCTGGGAATTCCGCGGGGAGATAGAGCTTGGATGTATTGTCGTCGCGAACCGCTGCGGTACCTACGACGAGGGTGCCGGCCCGCAGGGTTTTTGTCTGGCACGATCCGGCGGTTCCAACTCGCAGGAAGCGTTTGCAACCGAGTTTGAAGAGCTCGGTCATAATGATGTCCAGGCTGGGAGTACCCATGCCAGAGCTGATCGCCCCGACATCGATATTCCCGCGCTGTCCTTCGATCGTGCCCAGGTAGAGGTTGTGCTTCCGGGGGCTCTCCAGAACCTCGACATTGGAGAAATGCCTGGAAATGGCCTGGGAACGGGCGTCCGAACCCGGCAGAAAGATATAACGGCCGACACCACCGTTGCCGTCGAGATCGGCAACCGATGCGTTGATATGATGGGGCGTGAATTCCTGCTCGTTCAACTCTCATCTCCCGCGTAGTCCGATAAGCCGTCCAAGATGGCGAGGCGGTCTGCGGCGACCTTTGCAAGGGCGTCGGCGTTGCCGGCCGTCTGGCGAAAATCTGCGGTCCATCGCCCCTGGTAGGCGGTCCAGAGCTCGTCAATGAAGTCGTCGGGGATGCCTACCCACTGTTGCCTTTTGGCGGCACCCAGTTCCTCTCGGCTACCGTATTCTTGCTCCGGCCAACGCTCTTTGAGGGCTTGCTCAAGGGTGAATCCGTTCTGAGCCAGCTCCGCCACCTGTTGCCAGTACTCCACCACGTCGTCGAGATATTCGGCCACATCGAAAGCTCGGGAGCCGGCGTCGTAGATCACGCATCGTTCCAGAGGTGGCCCCAGGGTCTTGTATTGGGAAAGCTCAAATTCGGGTGCGAGCAGTGCGTCCGCTTTGATCAGATCGGTGCCTGGAATTCCAATGGACAACTCGGAGGTCGAGTTCACAAGCCGAGCCTTGGTTTCCAGATAGACCAGATGGGTCTCTTGATAGTCGGGGAAGTGCTCCCGGAAGGTCTGGTCATATTTGTCCATGACCTTTTCCATCTTATGGCAACCGATGGTGAAGAAGACCAGGGCCTTAAGGGATGATTGGGTCGCCAGCAGGTGCTCGAGGATCACCTTCATCCCATTATCCACGGTTACACCGGTGGCTACGACATCGCCGAAAAAGAGGACTGCGCCGTTTGGAACCCGGAGCTTGCGATACATATCCTCTTTTACGAACCAGCGGTTGTCTCGGCGGTAACGTTGCGAGCTCATAAAACAGGTCGCGTGGAAGTTACTGTCCAGGGCCTCGGCGATGGCACCTCGCAGATCGAAGTTGAGGCTGCCCCGCAAGAAGTTCATGACGCAGAGTCGATTGGAGGGAATGGTTCGTAAAAAGGGAATGAAGGGGGCCGATGAAAGCGCCGCGCTCATTCCGCTACTCATCTGGCGGGAGAACTCTACTCCGCAGACTTCCGGCTCGTTACAGATCTGGGCGGTCTGTGGGGTGCTTACAACCCAACGAGAGACGGGACTCTCATGCTCGCCCCGCACACGATACCACGAGGCGGCCGGACTACGACTGACGGTTTCCAGATATTGCATAGACCTTCCTCTCCAAAGTCTTGCTTAGGATGTTCGTATGGGCTCGCGTTGCAACGGAAGATCGGTTGCCCTGACCCCCGACCCAAACAGACCTTTAAACCCAATCGCCTCCTGAAAGCAACAAGGGAAAGGCCGAAGCCCCGCAATTCGGGTCTTTATGAGTGCCTCGCCACCACCTCGCAGATCAGGTAATCTGTCGCTCCTCGCGCACAAGGCGCGTCTACCATAAGAGAAGAAAAGGGTAGTTATGCAGAAGCTTTTCTCAGGCTTGGTTGTTGGTATTTTTGTAGTAATCACGGCATGTGGCGATAGCGCCGAAGACAACCCATCAACCGATACAAATACCGTATCGGACACCAGTAGCGAGGACGTCTCCGTTACGGAGGATGCCCAATCCCTCGATACGGCGGATACGACGGATACGACGGATACGACGGATGTGGCGGATGTGCCTCCGATCGAAGAGCCGCAGAGCTCGGCATACTTCCTGGATTATGCCCAACCGGGTGCCATCCCGGGTCGTTTCCCGGCCTCGGTCTGTGATGACATTACGCCACATCACAATTGCGTAAGCACGAAAGGCTGTAACTGGCTTCGAACCATCAAGAACGACGGAGTGTGCCGCGAGGACCCGGTGAGTCGCTGTATCGCAAGCGGCGATTGCATATGCAGGGCGGACGATTTTCACGGGGCAGCCGATTACGACAACGATCTCGAGCTTTTCCTGCCACTGAGTATCACCTGGCAGAACCTGGCGCCGCTCACATCGACCTACGGCGGCGGCGACGATCTCTATAGCGCGTCTATAGAAATGGAAGAGATCGTGAATGAGTCTACGGCGAATTTCACCAGCCGGACCGACTTTAGCCATAAGAGCCTTACCGTTCGAGCTATGACCGCGGCCGATGCAACGGGAATCACAGACGCACAGGGACTGACTCTCAGCATGAAGTTCATGCATGTCTGGGATCTGGAGCCTGCCGCCATGGGCGGAACTCTTTTCGAGGGCCTGGGGCTGCGGGCTACTCTGGCCGACAACCAGCTCTCCCTCGCCGTCGGAAATGCAGCAGACGGCTTTAGTATCGTGGGCGAACACCCGATGACAGGTGGCATCAAAGACTATCAATGCAATCAATTCGCCCTGGTCGTGCCGGCCGAGGGTGATGCGACCGTATATCTGGGGGCATCCGCGACCACCATCCCCGGACTCGATATGGCAACGATTCAAAGCGAGATGATCGCAGCCGATGATCCGACGCAGGTACTGCAGATAGGCGCCGTGAATGCCAAGGTGTGGGACCTTCGCCTCTACACCAATGGGCGACAATTGACCGCAGAGGAGGTCGGAGTCATCGGCCAGCGCTGTGGTGGCGTGGGGGACTATGCCATTCCCGACGGATATCCGGACTCCAATAGACGCTACTCCTGGGGAATGGGTGGCTATGACATCGTCGCAAATCACGCCCAGCAACACTTCTCCAGTGGGGTCTATGTGACCATGTGGGTGCCTGAGCCCGACAGCTTCCCGCCGACCGATCCGACGTACAGAGACAACTTGAACCGTATGATTGGCTTCTGGGACCGCTGGCACGAACAGATGTTCTTCGAGCTCGATATGATCCCCTTTATCGACACTCGCGACCTGGCGCCGCAGGATTCCCTCAATTCCTATCGCCACTATCCGGAACCCCTCTGTACCGGTAATTTCTGTGGCGAACGAATCAACTACAACAACCCCTGTCGTTATGTGACAGATCTTTTCCAGGCCTTTAACTGGCTCCCCGAAGACTTTCCAGGAGAGCCGAGCTCGGCGGACCATCGAAAGATCGCAGAAAACGGAGGATGGACCCGATGGTCGGAGTATGATCCCGACCTATATGATGGCTGGCAACGTCCCGTGCACGAGCATGGCCATACGGGACACTTCACGCTCATGCGAACCTATAACAAGGTCCACCACTATATCCGTGGTATCTCCGGTGAGTCCTTCGCCGAGATCATGTCGGCGTATGTTCTCGTCGGCCTGAAGTCCTGGATGAGCCAGGGGTTGATCTACTACCCGACCATTCCCATCGCATTTGAGGGTCGTTGGGATCCGGCCCAGGAAAAACACGTCTTCAAGTCCAGTCAGCCGTACCAGGAGAAGAATATCGACGATCATGGTCTAGGAGCGCGCTTCTATGGTCTTGGCGTCTGGTGGACCTTTGTCAGCCACTATGCGGCCAAGCCCTACCTCATCGGTCGGCTCTCTGGGGACAGTGACTTGACCCCGGGGTCTACCATCCAGAAGATGCGTTTCTACCTTGCCCAGGAGGGGCTGGACCTGGGTGAGCTTTATGGAAACTATGCGGCCCATACGGCGACCTGGGATTGGCCGCACACCGGACACCACTTTTATGAGGTGGAGCAAGACCCATTTAGTGGCATCGAAAAATGGTGCACTATCAACAGCGGCCCGGAATGCACCATCGACGGGCTTAAGGTCCAGGCGGACGTCTCCGCAGACGATGGTACGAACGGTGCGTGGGTGGATAGTCCCACAGGACGAGACCCGGGAGGATTTTCATACAGCACTATACGAATTGCCTCCGCACCGGGCGGCTCGCTTTATGAGATTGGTTTGGATTTCGACGTACCCGAAGAGCTCTACCCGGACACGGCTTATTCCATCGGACTGGCCTCCTATTGCCGGAATGACCCACGCTTCTTCTCGTCGCGAATTGTGGTGGTCGATGCGGGCACCGAAGGCCAGGCCGAACGCCCCAATCGACCGCAGTATTATAAGATCCCAGGGCGACATGTAGAGAATGTCATCATACGCGTTCCCCAAGGCCAGGATGCCAACGTCTACCTTCTGGCGATCCCGACGCCCCCCTTCGAACTCGAAGATGTTCCGCCCTTTGTGGACGGCTTCTCATTGACCTGGCCCTTCCGCTACAAAGTCACCCGTCTGACCGAACTACCCGCGGACGCAGAGGCAGAGTCACCGATCATCCTGGAGGCCGACGAGATGCTCAGCCTGAGCCCGCAGGAAGGCCACGGGCTCGTATATGATTGTTTCGCTCCGTAGGTGGGAATAGAGGGCGTCTCGCCACGTAAATAGGGCTGGGCTATACTTCCGTTTCGGAAGCGACGGGCTGAACTGATATCTATATGGGGTAGCGAAAGAGCACATCGGGACCAGGAACGTAGACGCAGCCAGATGCGGTTGAAACAACAATGAGTACTTCAAAGAACCTGATAGCAGGGCGTATTACCACCAGCCGGATCCTCCTGGCCCTGGTTCTCCTTGCCCTGACCGGACTGCAAGGAGCCTGCGGCGACGCGGCAGACGAATCGCCGAAGGTGCCACCGCCACCCGTCCGCTGGGTGCCGGGTTCGGGATACGCGGGGATCCCGCCTGTTGCCACGATCGCCGCCACCCCCGTCCAGGAGACGATTCTGGGTGGGCCCTTCAGCACCGACCCGACGGACGACTTCGACGACCCCACCGGCGGCATCCACCCCGACGAAACCCTCGGCGACCTTGGCATTGCCGCGCTCTGGGGGGGCGCCGGCTACTTTACCGACGGTGTTCATAACGACAACGCCTGGCCCGGCAGTATGAGTACGACGGTTGGCATGAAGGTCGACTACCCCGTCTACACCATCTCTCCGGCGACCCACCACGGGAGTGGTCTACGCATGCACGGCCTCTTCTATCGCTTCGATGCGCCCGGTCCATGGCGGATATGGGACGTTCGATACGGCGTGGCAGGCACCAATGCAAAACAACAAATATTCAAAGAACACCCGGATTTCATCTTGCGTGCGGAGATCCCCGCCGAGGCGGTGAACGTCGGCGGGTGGACCTATATTGCGAGCATCGATCCCAACGCAATGGAGGAGCCGATCACGGTGGTCTTTGCGCCCGCGGACGTGGAGGTCTCGGTCGTCCACACCCTGGGCGAGGGTGTCCGGGGCGCGGTCCTCGGCGACACACCCTTCGGCCGGCTCATCGAGCTGCGTTACGACCTGCCTGGAAGCCCCTTCGACACGGTCCTGGACTACAATAACGGGCCGGGCAGCATGGCAAACTTTTACGGCCAAAACCGCAACACGATACCGGTTCGCAACGGCCACGACCTCGGTGTTGTCTGGCAAGACCAGCTCAACGGCCAGCCCTGGGTCAGCTGGCTCTCGCAGACGGATCCGGCCATTCATTGGACGACAACGCTTCCTTCTGTTTCGGGGAGTACAGAGGAACCGGAGACTTTGTGCACCGACACCTGTGAAGGTGGCACCCACCGGGCGGAAGACGGGTCCTGTGACGACGGGGGGCCGGGCTCGGACTTCATCGGGTGCGACTACGGTACCGACTGCGCGGATTGTGGCCCCCGTACCGAGGGAGTGGCTGCCGAGGTGCTTGCGGCTGCCACCAGCGACGCGGCAGGCAATATCTATATGCTTCATATCCAGGCGGGTAGTGGTGTCCCCAACGATGTTCGTGTGGCGTGGCTTATCAAGTCCAACGCCGAGGGTCAGGAGCTTCATCGTCGAGAATTGGATACCAGCAAGGACGGACTGAATATGGCCTCCTTTGGTGATCTCACCAACGCCGATAATCATGCCACCTTGCAGTGGTCTGCCGGGCGTCTCGGGCTGATGTTGACCCGAACCATGACCCAGTCTGGTGACGGTCTGAATCACCAGGGGGGGATCGCGGTTGTATTCGATGACGAGACGTTGGAGCGGCTGGCCTATCACGGCCAGACCTCAGGTCATTCCTTCAGCAACGTCCTCACCGTAGGCAATGACGGCCGGTTCCTGGGAATCGATCTGGGTGATAACTACCCCCGAGGTGTGCACCTTCACCGCTTCGACGAAAGCGGGATTGCCTCTCGCGTGGTCTATACCTTCAAGACCGGCCACGCGAAGTCGGAGGCGAATCCGGCCGGTGAGGTCTTCCCCCCCTACGATGATATCAGCGGTATCGGGATGTCGTACTTTCAATGGTCCAATGACAACGCCACCTACACGGAGCTTGGCGGTATCGTGGAGACCGACGCAGCCATCGCGGTATTCTTCGCCACCGAACGGTCCGAGCTGGACAACAGCAAGGCCATAGGAGCGCTCAATGACCCCCGTGATCTGGCCATGGTGCTCGTGCGACCGGACTTCGAGGCTGCCTCCACGGGTGATGGTATTAACGTCATCACCGACGACTTGATGGTGGTAGACGGTGCGCCTTCGACCACGGGCGGCTTCTATGGCTTTTATGGCGGCTGGTTCAATCAGCGCAATGCAGGCGTGCTCTGGCTGACGGATTACCCCGACACCGCCCATAATGTGAGCCGTCCCAAAGTGCACTCGTTCGGCGACGACATCCTTGTGTTCTGGGAGCGTTGGGCCAGCGACGCCTATGGCAAGACCTTCGCCATGCAGCTGACGCCGACGGGTGAGGTCACCGTCCCTGCGACGGAGCTGGACGCCTCTGTGCGTTTTGGTTTTCGCGAGGAGCTTTTCGATCTAGCCCAGGGGTTGGCCACCATCGTAGGCCAGCGCACTGCGCATCGATTCGTGGTCCACCTTCTCCTCCCCTATGACGTCATTTTGCAGGAATGACCGGCCGGTCTACCCTGTCTCGCCACGGAAATAGGGCTGGGCTATACTGCGATCTCACTCTTCGTCGTGGGGCGTCATATGCGGTGGGTAAAGATTTCGGCTTTGATGGTATGCATGAGTCTATCGTTCGGCTCTTTCGCTGGTGCGGCGGTGCCCACTCGACTGGAATACCAGGGCTATTTAACAGATGTGGTTGGGACGCCGATCGATTGCCAGGGCTGCCTCACACCCTACACCTTCCAGTTCTCTCTCTATGATTCTGTAGTCGGCGGTGAGGTGATTTGGACCGAGGCCCATTCGGGCGTGGATATCGTACATGGAATGTTCCGGGTCGAACTTGGTACCGAGGCAACCCTGCAAGCGGAACTCCTCGACGGTAACCGCTGGCTCGAAATTCAGATCAACGAACAGGATCCTCTTGTGCCGCGCCAACGTGTTGTTTCTGCGCCTTTTGCTTTGCGAGCCGATTTGGCGGAACGGGCCCTCGAGTCGGAAAACGCGGTCGCTCTTGGGGGGCATTCGGTTGATTCCTTTGTGCAGGTAGCCGATACGGTCGACTTTGTCAGCGGGTCGGAGCTGAATGAGACCCTGGTGGGTCTGGGGTATAGCCCTGGAGATAACGACAGTCTGGCCGGACTTGATTGCGCCCAGGATCAAATAATTAAATGGAATGGTACGGCGTGGGCCTGTGCAAGCGATGCAGATATCAACACCCAACTGACCGAGGCCGAAGTGGATGCCTATGTGGCCAATAATGGCTATGCGGGGCAGACCCATCTTTCCGCTGTGCAGGCGGCCCTCGATACGCTGCATATACTGGTCAATAACCTCGACACGGACACAGACGCGGAAATCAGCGCCCTTCAAACATTAATCAGCAACCTCGATACGAGCACAGCCGCGGAAATCAGTGCCCTTCAAACATTAATCAGCAACCTCGATACGAGCACGGACGCGGAAATCAGCGCCCTTCAAACACAGATCACGGCGCTGGATGAGAGCCTTGACCCCATTGCGAAAACGGGCCTGCCATCCTCTATGATCGCCTTTTTCCCTGACTCCTGCCCAGACGGATGGACACCGTATACCGGCGCCGAAGGGCGTATCATCGTTGGGCTTGCGGTAGGGGGCACCAAAGAGGGTACGGTTGGTACCGCCCTGGCCGATCTGGGCACACGCACGATTCAGGATGTCGCCGCTCATCAGCACTCCGGCGCGGCCCATACCCATGAGGGTGCAGCGCATAGTCATTCGGCGCCATCGCATACACACCCCTTTAGCGGAACAACGAACATCAATGGTGACCACAGCCATAGCGCAGGGGCCTCTGTCCGACTGGTAGGATCTGGCTGTTGTGAGTCCGGCCTGTCTGTAACCAGTACAGGTGTTAGTGGGAATCATCCCCATTCTTTCTCGGGGACAACCGCTGAAGCCGAAGGCGGAACCACCAGTGTTACGACCCCAGATGCGACCGGCTCCACCGTGCCGGGGCCGGGGGGTAATACCGGCGTGACGTCGGTCGATGTTACAATGCCCTACGTACAACTACTGGCGTGCCAAAAGGACTGAGCGTCCCGTCAACGGATAGGCCCCCACGGACGAATAACGGTTACACGGATACACCATGACCAGGACAAACTATCTCCTATTCACGATATTGGTTTTGTTCCTTCTAGGCTGCGGCGAGAACAGTAAGAGCTATGTGCAGGACGCCGGCGATACCAGCGCAGAGACGGACGCCACTGATGTCACCGACATGTCCGACAGTAGTACGGAGCCCGATGTCGCCGACGTGTCCGACAGTACTACGGAGCCCGATATTGCGGATGTGTCTGATGCCACACCAGGGATCGAACTCGGTCCTCCGCCGGAGCCCGTAATCTGTCCAGACGCCTCGGATGAAAGCCCCGATTTCATGGTCGCTCCGTTCTTGCAGATGGCCTTGCCGGACTCCATCTGGATCGTCTGGGAGACGTCATCTGCGGACGAAAGCCGCATTGACTGGGGTCCGAGCGAGGCCCTCGGGTTTACGGTCTGTGGAACGGCGGCGGACGGTGTCGACGGATCTCGCATCCACGAAGCACAGCTTACGGAGTTGGAGCCCAACACCCGCTATTATTATCGAGCACAAACCGGCACTCGGCAGAGTGAAATCTACGACTTTATTACGCCACCATTGGCCGAAGCCGAGCAGTCGTTTCGATTCGTTGCCATGAGTGACATCCAATTCGATTGGTCCCACCCCACCAAGTACCAGGAGATCGTGGAGGAGGGAGTGATTGCCTATATGGCCGAAACCTATGGTCCCGATCTACCGGCCGAGCTACACCTGGCTCTGATCCCCGGCGATCTGGTGGACGATGGGCTGGTATACAGCCAATGGGCCACCGACTTTTTCGGGCCCGGCGAAGCGCTTATGGCCCATATTCCCTTCTATCCGGTCCCTGGCAACCACGAAAATGACAGCGATTACTTCTTCGATTATTTCCATCTGCCCGAAAACGGCAGCCCGGATTATCTGGAGCATTGGTGGACCCACGACTACTCCAATGTGCGTTTTATCGGCCTTGATTCCAACTCCGGCTACCGTATCGAGGAGCAGCTGAATTGGCTGGACGGCGTCCTGGCGGAGAGCTGTGATGCCCCGGCGATCGACTTTGTCTTTGCCCAACTTCATCATCCGCATAAATCGGAGCTGTGGATCGCGGGAGAGACTGGTTTTACCGGTGATGTGATCGAGCGACTGGAGAACTTCAGCACGGACTGCGGAAAACCCAGTATCCACTTCTTCGGTCATACCCACGGCTATTCGAGGGGCCAATCCCGCGACCATAACCATCTCTGGGTGAATGTAGCCACGGCCGGAGGAAATATCGACTACTGGGGGGAATACGAGCAGCGGGACTACCCGGAATTCACTGTAAGCCAGGATGAGTACGGCTTTGTGATCCTCGAGGTCGAAGCGGGGGATGATCCAAGCTTTGTGCTTCGCCGGATCAGCCGCGGAGATGGCGACGTGGTGCTCGACAACCAGATCAGGGACTCCGTCACCGTGCGGCGTTATAACGAGGGCCCGGCCACGCCGGCGGGATTGAGTCCTGGAGGAAGCCTGGGCTGTACCTTCTCGGTTACGTTGGAGGCTTCGGCGTATAGCGATCCCGAGGGCGATCTACAGGGCGCCAGCCATTGGCAGGTGAGCCCGGATTGCGAAAGCTTCGCCAGCCTGGCCTTTGAGAGCTGGCGGCAGCACGAGAACTGGTATTTCGAAGTCGATACCCAGGCGGGCGACGATCTAAGTAACGAGATCGTCACCGGATTGGAGACGGGCCAGAGTTATTGCTGGCGTGTCCGCTATCGCGACCGGAGCCAGGGCTGGAGCAGCTGGTCCGCCCCGCAGAACTTTATGCTGTTGGCCAGCAACCAGACAGGCAACCTGCTCTTGAATCCGGGGGCCGAGGACAACACCGACCATTGGACCCTCACCGAAGGCTATCTGGAATCGTTGACCGACGGGGAATGCAACGGGGTTGCCCCCTTTGCGGGCGATCGTTACTTCGTGGTCGGTGGGATCTGTAACTCCGCCAGTTATGGCGAAGCCTACCAGCGCGTTGCCATTCCACAGGATCAGCTGGCTGCGGTAGAGGCCGGTGGAGCGGTCGTCTCCTTTGGTGGCTATCTGGGTAATTATAGTGGTCCAGATGAGCCGTCGATCAAGGTGGTCTTCTACGACGAGGATCTGGTTTCAATTGGTGAAACGGAGCCCATGACCGTGGAGAAGATGGAGTGGTCGCTGTTTTTTACCAGCACCTGGGACTATATCCGAATCGTTGAGCCCATACCGACGGAGACTCGAAGCATCGATCTAGTCATAATGGGCACCCGCTACGCCGGAACTGACAACGACAGCTACTTTGACGATCTGGAGCTGTCGGTCCAGCACTGCGACGGGAATTAGCCCGTGAGCTCCTCAATCCCATGCACCTATGGGCCAGATGGGGTATGCTGGCGTAGGTTTTGAAGGAGACTATCGTATGAGAAGAGGCATTGGGTTGGCATTGTGTTTGCTGCTTTTCGCCTGTGGCGGCGAGTCCCCAGACGACGGGGACAACGGGGCTGTCGCGAACGTTGAAGATGATGGGATTCTTGCTGACCTCCCCATCGGCACACCGGACACGGCGCAGGCCGATACCGCGAATGGCGGCTGCGCGGCCGCACCCTGCGGTGGTGACGTGATCGGCAATTGGTCTTTTACCCGCCAGTGCGAGGCAGAAGTGACGCCCTCCGAAGTGCCCATCCAGGCGTGCCCGGGAATGACGAACGCAACGGTGCTCTACGCCGAGGGAGGAATCGAATTCCGAGCAGACGGTACCCTCACCGTCACCAAGACTCTCGTCCAGGTGACGGAATCCTTCACACCGGAGGTCTGCAGCGGCGCCAATTGCGAACTTATGAACGGCTTTGATGAATGTACGGCGGTGACAGGTGGTTGTGACTGCACAACTGTGAATCAACACGAGACTGTGATCATCGACGAGCCCTGGTCCACGGACGGGACCACCCTCACGTCGGGTGCGGGGGATGATGAAGGCGAGGTAGAGTATTGCGTCGCCGGCGATCTCCTGAAAATGGTTCACGTCGAAACGGGCGAAGCGACCTTTTTGAGCCGGGACTAAGCTAGAAGGGAAACATCATGGCTCGAAATAAATCGTTTTTCACGTTGGTGTTGGTGATTGCGATGCCAGCTCTGTGGGCTGGCTGTGCAGGTGGATCGGATAGCTCTACCGATGCTGGCACCGATGCTGGCACCGATTCTGGCACCGATTCTGGCACCGATTCTGGCACCGATCTGGGCAATGATCTGGGCAATGATCCGGGTACTGATACCGTCCTGGATGCAGGCGACGCCGGGACCGACATGGGGGCTGAGAAGCCTGCCCCTGCACCCCCGACGGTCATGACATCGATCGACACCTACTCCCTGGAGGTCACCATTACGGTGGTGGCGGAGGGACCGGTCGTCGCCCAGAGCATACAACGAAGCGTGGACGGCGGACCTTGGCAGGACGTGGGCGAGGATCTAGCCGACACCACTGCCGTCTTCACCGACAGTCCGGCCCGTGGAGCCGAGGTCGCCTATCGTGGCAGGACTACGAGCCAGTCAGGTCCGGTCGTAAAGACAAGCCTCTGGTCGGCGATGTCCAGCGAGACGATCGTTCCCCTACAGGGCCTGCCTGTGGTCCGCGCTATCGACGTGGAGCCAGATGGCGATCTTGACAACGACGATCTCGAAGCGGCCCTGGCCACCTGCTACGAGCTAGGCGGATGCAATCTGGTGCTCGAGGAAGGAACCTACGCCGACGTTGAGATTAAGATCGGTGAGTTCAACGACTACAACCCCGCCACGGAATCTGTTTACGAAGAGCTTGCGGGTGGATTCACCCTGGTTGGACAGGGCACGGGCCAGTCGATCCTCAAGGGCAAGGTGTATCCGACGAACGAAAACTCGAGGGCCACCATCCTGTTGGACGCCGTCCCGTTCGATGGGTGGGTATTCCAGGGGTTTACGCTCCAGGGCCGCAAGCAGGATCAGCCGGCACCGGATCCCGGAGTTTACCTGGGGAACAACGTCGGCCTCCTCACGGCTCCGCCGCCCGGCTACAACTTGCCGGGCTATAACAGTGTACCCTTCATCCCCAACCACAACGGCATTCCCGGCTACGAAAAGCACAATCTGCTCATTCATAATCTGGAGATCCGGGACTACCTTGGCAGCGGGATCGCAGCGCTGGCCGTCATCAATCCGCAGGTACTCGACAATGTGATCGAGAATATGGGCTGTCACCACGCTTGCGAAAATCACCGGCGAGAGGATGGTGCGTGGGTATGTGATGAGCCGTTTGTCGGTCTACCCGAGCAAGATCCGGAGACTTTGTGCGGTTCGAACCTGGGCCAGGCCCAACTGGATGCCTGGAACGACTCGTTTCCGACGTCCACGGTTCCGGGCACGAAGGTGCCTGCGTTCGGTATCGGGTTCTTTGGTGGAATCGTTGGTGGGTTGATTTCGGGCAACGTTATCAAGTACGCCACCAAGCATGGAATCGAGCTCTATGGCCCGCAGATCGCCTGTGCTACGGATGGCGTGACGGTCCAGGACAACGAGGTACACCACAGCACCACCGGGTTCACGAACAACGGCGGCTGCAACTCGACGTTCAGCGGCAACCTCGCCCATTCGAGCGGTCTGCCGGGCCAGGACTACACAGCAGCCCTGGGCAGGGGATTTATCTGCGGCGGGCGCGGCGAGAATAATCAATGGTTGGACAATATCTCGCGCTTCAACAACTCGGCCGGCTATTCTCTAGCGTGCTGGGGAGAGGACGACGACGAGGATGGCACCTACGTTGCCAACGTGGTGCTCGACGGCAATCTGTCCGTCGCCAATTGTCTGGGCCTGGGAGTGGGACAGGGAGCGGCTGATCTGGCGATGGCGAGTAGCGCGAGCTCCCACGGCTTTACGATCACCAACCATACGATTGAGAATGCGTCCCAATGCGAGGCCGGAATGTATGTGATTTATATACATGACATTACCATCGACACGCTGACGCTAGATGCCTCGAGGCACTCCTCTGTTCCAGCCGGTTCGGAGATCTTCAACCGGGTGGTCTGGCTCGACCGAATCACCAACTCAACCTTCGACATCGATCTGCACATCGGTGACTACAACATCGCCCAGGGCGGCTACTACGATTTCAACAGCCAGATCTTGAGTAACATCAGCGTGACGCTCGATGAGATGTCGTCTGCTGGGGGAAGCCTGCTCAAGGACTACACGACCGTTAGCGGTACGGCCACGGGTCAGAACGTAAGCCACAACGGAGTCTTACTTCCGTAGAAGACTGCAGGCCAGCGTTGCCGCCATCGGGGAAAGTGTACGTCGAGCAGTGTAATATGGGTGTCTGCACCATAGTCCGCTGACTACCAACCCGGGCCCGCCAATCTCTTTGGCCGGAGCTTGCCGTCGCAGAGATGCTCCAGGACCGGGGAAGACCGGCCGGGGATGACCAATACACAACAGGACCGACCCTGAAGTTCTCGTCCTATTTGGCCCCAGAAGGCATCGATGGAAGCCGTTTCGCCAGGTCGGGCGCTGGCATTCATGGGTTGCGCTGCCTCCTGCTCGCTCGGGAGTCGTTGCAGAGAATCGATGCCCAGCACATCCACCACGTTTGAAGTGACCAGTTCTAAGGCGATGTCCATGGCGTTTTCCCGGGTCTGGGGCCGGATGACGAGCTGGAGTTGCTCTTCGGGGTTGCAACCCAGCCCCACGAAGTAGCTGTGATCGCAATCCAGGAAAGCCACCGTTTGCCCGGCGGCCTGGGCTTGCGCCAGCCATTTCACAAGGGCCCGCGTTCGGCCCGATCCGGATGCGCCCGTGACCAGGATGAGACGATGTTCACCATGGGGCTGGTATGTGGAAATCCGTTTCGGTGGAGGCCGTTCCTCGGGTTGAAAGGACCCAAATCGGTTCTGGATCCGCTGAATCCAGGTCGTTTGTTTCTCTGTCATGGCCCGAACCCTGGTTGGTGATCTTGTGGAATCCGAAACTGAATGGCTTCGGCGATGTCCGGGGCGGAGATCTGATCACGTCCGGCCAGATCGGCGATAGTACGAGCCACCTTCACGACCCGCGTACCGGAGCGTGCCGATAAGCCGAGTTTGTGGGTGGCCTTATCCAACAATTGGCAGCCGTCGTCATCGGGAGTCGCATACGTGCGTAGATCGGGCCCCTCCAGTCCAGCATTCCAGACGAGTTGGTGGTCATTATGTTGACGCTTTTTCTGTCGGTCGCGGGCTTCAACCACGCGCCCTCGAATGGTTGTGCTGTCTTCGCTGATGTCTGGGATTATACCGGGTTGGTAGACCACCGAACCGATCCGGGCGTGGAGGTCAATTCGATCGAGCAGTGGACCCGAAATACGCGAACGATAGGACATCACCTGATAGGACGGACATCGGCAGGGACGTAGGGCTGATCCCAACCAACCACAGGGGTGCGG
>Ga0310121_10002380_pt1 | contig 17915 bp, 20 predicted proteins | sample CB27_Tmax_986_MG_FD_203504 | JGI IMG/M metagenome (GOLD analysis project Ga0310121, IMG submission 203504) | Marine microbial communities from Western Arctic Ocean, Canada - CB27_Tmax_986 | ecosystem: Environmental > Aquatic > Marine > Oceanic | place: Canada: Western Arctic Ocean | collected...
TGTCGGGCGGGTTCGGTTGTTCGCTTGTCCAATCCCGTTGGGACAAGTGCATCCTCCGCGAGTGGGACGCCGTCTAGGGCTTCGTCTCGGTCCGATCCGCCCCGGTCGGTGGGAGCGGAATCGGACATCCTGTTCGGCGTACATGCGTCTCCGCGCCCGTCCGCTGGACGAGCCGCTGAGCCTACGGTCGTTCTCGCTCAAATGAAATGCCACTGTGGACCAGCGGCGCGCTGAGGGTACCAGACGAAATGATCACCCCTGCGAATATGTGAAGATTTTCTCATAGCTTATCGCGATCGTCTACACTCCTATAGACGAGTTCTATAGAATGGCCGATATCGTGGGCGCGACCAGGCTATTTGCCCTGGGAACCTGGGCACGGGGCCAGCGTCCGGCCCAATGCGTGGGCGTTTGTGGCGGCTGGAAACGCCCGTGTTCGCCTTCCTGCCTGGGCCCCGCGGCGCGGCCCTCCCGCTCCTCGCGCTGCTTGTCTTACTCAGCGGCTGTGCCTCCTCTGCTCCCGACGCCTCAGGCATCCCTGTCGACGTTCGCGCCAACGGCGAGCTGATCGCGCGGGTCACTTTGGCCACCCCAAACATCCCGGGCGAGCAGGAAGCGATCGCGCTCGTGCGGGCCCACCTGGCCCAGCGTGCTCAGGACGCTCCCAGCGTGGAACGCGAGCTGGGCCTGACTAGCGTGTGGCTGCCCGGGCAACGGCGCAGCCGTCGTCGCCGTTCATTCGCGTGGCGCCAGCATCGAAGGCGAGCCGCACTTCTTCGCTCTCTTCGACGTGCGCACCCGCGTCCCGATCGAGTTGGATCGTGCCGTTCTGCCCTCCATGAGCACGCTGGACTCGCTGAGCGAGCAGGTCCTGCGTCGCCTGCCGGGAGGCCGTGTGCTGGGGAGGGCCTGGGGCGACGGTTTGTGGTTCGTGGTGCACGGTCTGGCGGCGGCTGGTCCACAACTCGCGCTGCTGCACTGGGATGGACGCGGGCTGGATCTGCGCGTGCTGGACGGCGCCAGCCCGCGCCTGACCGATCTCGATCGCGACTCCAGTCCGGAGCTCCTCTATGAGCGGCGCGACGGCACGCGGGCGCTCCTGCAATGGGATGGCGTCTGGCTCGTCGAGTGGGACGTGGACGGGCGAACGCCGCAGACCGAATCGATCCAGCGGTTGCTGCCGGAGGCGCACCGTTTGCCGAATCCGTAGCGATCGTTCCGACCCGCGACGGAGGTCCGCTGAGCTACAGGACCGAGTCTCGGCGTAGGTCCGACAAGGCTGCCGCGAAGGCCTCGATCGACTGATCGACATCGGCTTCGCTGTGCACGCAGGAGACGAGCGCGATCGAGCCGAGCAGGTCGACACCGTGCGTCATCAGCGAGCGACGGAAGGGCCACTGGATCGCGGTCGGTGTGGCGGGCACGCGTGCCTGGGGGCCCGCGTCGCCCCAATTCCAGGAGAAGTCATCCTCGGGCGGCGGGACATCCTGGCCCAGCACGATGTGAACCATGCTGGCGTAGCCATAGGCGGCGCCGGGCACCTCGGCGTCGCGGATCGCCGCGTTCAAGCCCTGCGTGAGTTGACGCGCGCGCTCGTTCGCCGTCGGCACCGCCAGGCCCTTCTTGATCTCGCGCAACGCAGCATTGCCGGCTGCGGCGCTGAGCGGGTTGGCGTTGAAGGTGCCGGGATGTGCGACTCGATTCCGATCGTTGCGGTCGCTGCCGCGCGGGATCGCGATCTGGTCCAGCAGCTCGGCCTTGCCGGTCACGGCCCCGCCGGGCAGACCGCCGGCCAGGATCTTGGCCAGCGTCGTCAGATCGGGCGTGACGCCGACGGCTCCCGCCTGCCCGCCCTCGGACGCGCGGAAGCCGGTCACCACTTCGTCGAAGATCAGGATCGTGCCGGTGGCGGTGCTGCGCTCGCGCAGAGAGGCCAGCACCGATGAGTCGAGTGGGCCGGTGCCCATGCTGTAGCCCGTCGGCTCGACGATCACCGCCGCGTGTTCACGCGTGTCCAGCGCCGCGCCCATCGCGTTGACGTCGTGCTGGTCGACGACCGTGACCAGGTCGCTCATCACCTTGGGAATGCCCCCCTCGGTGATGTTGCCGCCCGTCGAGGCGCCCGCGACAACGGAGTCGTTCCAGCCGTGGAAGTGGCTGCGAAAGCGCAGCAGCTTCGAACGCCCGGTGGCTGCCCGTGCCAGGCGCACGGCCATCATCGTGGCCTCGGTGCCGGAGGAGGTGAAGCGGACCTTCTCTGCACCCGGAACGAGGTCGATCACGGCGCGTGCCCAGGTGATCTCGGCCCGCTGTGAGCCGCCGTAGTGCGAGCCCTTGCCGATCTGCTCCTTCACGGCGTTGACGAGCAACGGGTGCGCATGACCGAACAGCAGCGCGCCGTGCCCCATCACGTAGTCGATGATCTCATTGCCGTCCACATCCCACTTGCGCGGCCCGGCGGCGCGGTCGATGTAGACACCGAACGGGTCGAAATAGCGCACATCGTGCGTGATGCCGTTGGGAAAGAGGCCGCCCGCTTCCTCCGCTAGCTCGGCCGAGGTTGGGTGTTGGTCGAGGAACGCATCGTCGATGGCGAGGGACATGGAGTGGCAACTTCCTACGCTCGAAGGCGCTGGCATTATCCGCCGCGCGCCCGAAGGCGCTGGATCGTCCGGACCCGCCCTACGTTACCGGCAAAGAGACCCGGGCTGCGAAGCGGAGTCGCTGCGCCGCGACGGCTAAATTCACCGCACAAAGACGGGCCCCGCGCGATGCGCGGGGCCCGGCCAACCTCAAATGCCGAACAGTCCAAGATCTGGGTTAGGCCGCGTACTCCGCGATGCGCTCCAGCGGACCCACCAGCGCGCGTCCGCCGCAGCGTCCGCAGGCCATGCCCACGCCTCGCTTGCGGATCAGCTCCGCGCTGTTGGCTGAGTCTGGTGGCGCGATCAGCCGTATTTTGTTGTTGCTCTGTTCGATCTGCCCCAGATTGCGTCCGCAGATCAGGCAAGCAACCTCTGCTCGTTCTCGATGCATGACCGCCTCCATTTCGCCACCGTCCCCAGCCACTTCGTCGCTTACTGATCCATACGACAGCTAGCCCGGAACGTTTCCCGGTCCCCGCGCTGCGTCGTGTAAGGATCTGGGAAACGCTTCGCGACGCCGGACTATCCGCGGCTAGTGGACTGCTGTGTGCGGCGAATCCCTTCGACGATGTGGTGGGCCGGTTCGACCGGACGAGGCTGGAACTGCCGCGCGCGGTACGATCATGCGATGGAAATCACAAGACGCCAGGCGATCTATCTGATCGTGATCGTCATCCTGGCCCTGGGGGCGCTGGTGGCGCTCGACCGCGTCGTCGAGGAGTTCTCGCCCTGGGACTACGACGACTTCGCGCGCTGGATCAACGACCTCGGTGCTTGGGGTCCCATCATCTACATCCTGTTTTTCGCCGCCTCGATGGTGGTGGCGCCGATTCCCACCGGCCCCGCGCCGGTCGCGGCGGCGGCCGCCTTCGGGGGTCTGTTGGGCTTCGTCTACACGCTGGTCGCGGGGTTCATTGGGGCCACGCTCTGCTTCTGGATCGCGCGCTGGTGGGGCCGCCCCATCCTGCGGCGGTGGATGCCGGCCAAGCTGGTCGACGAGATCGACCGCGTCACGGCCTACCTCGGGCTGCGCGTGCTCTTCGTGCTCCGCCTTTTCCCCTTGCTGGGCGTCGACATCATTTCGTACGCGGCCGGCCTCACGCCGATTCGCTACCTGCCCTACATCGTGATCTCGATCGTGGCGACGATGCCGGTACTGGCCCTCACCTCGGCCATTGGCGAAGGCGCGCACGAGAACCGCGAGGTGGCGCTGGCGGCGATCCTTGGCCTGGGCGTGTTTCTGATCCTGCCGCTGGCCTACATCGCGATCCGCAACAAGCGGGCCGGCGTGCCGTTCCTCAACATCCCCGACGCCGAGGCTGGCGCCGAGAGCGCTCCGTCGACCGACTAGCCCCGCTAGCATCCTGCCCAGAGGACTGCACATGCCGATCGAAGATGCCTCGGGACTGCTGTCCATGCTCTGGACGCCGCTCGTCGTCGTGACGGCGAGTCATGAAGAGGAGCGGGGCGCGCAGATTGCCGTCAGTGCCTTCGCCGCCTCGATCGTGCCAGAGAAGCCGCGGGTCATGGTCGAGATCCAGAAGCGCAACCACACGCACGCGCTGATCGACGAGAGCCGCCGCTTCGCGATCAACATCCTGCCGAAGGAGCACTGGCCCTGGGTCCGCCGCTTCGGCTTTCTCTCGCAGTCCGATGTCGACCGCTTCGCGCCAGCGATCCCGCCTGACGACGCCGGCGGTACCGACCTGGACGATGGGGCCGCGCCACGCTGGCGCTTCGACACGCACGATCTGCCGTTGCTGGAGGACGCCATCGGTTGGCTCAGCTGTCGCGTCGTGAACTCGATGGACGGTGGCGACATGACCGTCTTTTTGGCTGTCGTCGATGAGGCCGAGCGGCTGAGCGACGCCGCCCCTGCGCCCTGGTCGGAGGTGCGACCCCTGCTCTCCGACGATTGGGTTGCCGAATACGGCCGCAAGATCTCACAAGACATCCCCGACTCAGCCCGGCGTATGGAGTCGATCGACTACACGCCGTTCCAACTGCGGGACTAGCTGCCTCCGTTGCCTCGACTCCGAGGGGGCGGCGCCGGTTGTTGGTGCCGCCCCCAGACCAGCATGGTGTGCGGCTAGGCCTTCGGTCGGATCGATCGTTCTACGCGCCACGCGGCGAGCGCAACCAGCGCGGTGATCGCCAGGCTGATCCCGATCCACAAGATGGTGTCGCCGTCGCCACCGTCGTTGGCGGTGTTTGTGTCGAGGGTGGAGTCGGTGATCGAGATCGTGGCGTTCTGGCCGGCGGAGATCCCGCCACCGTTCTTCGTGGCGCTGTTGCCTCTGATCGTGCTCAGCGTGATCGTGACCGTGCCGCCGTCGGCCAGAATGCCGCCCCCGCCGACGGCGGCGGAACCGGCCGTGTTCTCGCTGATCGTGCTGCCGCTGATCGTGAGGCTGCCGCCACTGGACTGGTTGATGCCGCCGCCGCTGACGTCCGCCGCGTTCTGGCGCTCCGTGCTGTCGGTCAGCGTCATCTCGCCTGTGTTGTTACGCCCGCCGCCGCTTCCCGTCGTGGTGTTGAGTTCGACTTCGCTGGAAAGCAGGACGAGCGTGCCGCTGTTCGCGACCCCGCCGCCTTTGGCCGTCGTTGAGGAGCCCGCGGCATTTTCGCGTACGAGCACGTCGCTCAGGGTCAGATTGCCCGCGTTCTGGATACCGCCGCCGTTGGGCGCACTGCCGTTGCGAACCCAAAGTCGTTCGATCGCCGCGGTGACCCCGGCGTTGAGCTCAAAGGCGCGGTCCGCGGCGTTCCCGTCGATGATCGTGACGTCGTCGGTGATGTCGAGGTCGCCCGTCGCGGCGGCTTCCTCGCTGGCACCGGCCAGGGTCAGCGTGTAAGTGCCCGGGGGCACGGTGATCGTGTCCGGACCGGCCGCCGCGTTGGCCGCGACGACTGCCTCGCGCAGCGAGCAGTCGTCGGCGCTGCACTCGCCGTCGTTCGTGTCTGCGGTTTTCGTCACCACGAAGGCGGCGGCCTGCGTCGCGTGCGGCAACGCAAGGTTGATCACGCCGACGAGCGCGATGGCCGCGGTGACGACGGCGAGAGGAAGCAGGAGTCGTCGAGGCAGGAACATCTGGCCGGATCTCTAAGGCAACGGACGGCCCGCCGCGGTCACTGTCCGGTTCCTCTGCCCGCCCTGTCAAGCGATCCAGGGGGTTTCCAATTGACACGGCCTGAGACCGTCCATACCCCTAAACTGGTTCTCACAATGCGAACTATTTCGGGATGCACAATTGAGTGAGCCCACCGCTCCGGCGGACCCGACGACCGCTCTGGAGGCTGATTCGACGGTCGTCGTCGACTCCGGCGCCTCCCGCGCAGGCGATGGCGCCAACGGGATTGAGCCCTCAGCCGAAGAGCTGACGGTGACCGGCTTCCATCTGCCGCAACGCACCAAGATGTTGATCATGGGCGGCGCGATGCTGGCCCTGTTCCTTTCCTCGATGGAACAGACGGTCGTCTCGACTGCGCTGCCGCGCATAGTTTCGGACCTCGACGGGCTGCACCTGATCGCGTGGGTGGTGACGGCGTTCCTGCTGGCGTCGGTCACCGTCGTGCCTGTGGCCGGACGGCTGTCCGACATCTATGGGCGAAAGCCGTTGCTCTTGGTGGGGCTGACGATCTTCCTGGTGGGCTCGGCGCTGGCTGGATTCGCGCAGAACATGACGATGCTGATCGTCTTCCGCGGGATCCAGGGCTTTGGGGCCGGAATTCTGATGGCCAACACCATGGCGATCAGCGGCGACCTCTTCCCGCCCAGCGAGCGTGGCAAGTACATGGGACTGTTCGCCGGCATCTTTGGGATCAGCGCGATCATCGGCCCGTCCTTGGGCGGCTTCCTGACTGACCAGCTTTCCTGGCGCTGGGTCTTCTGGATCAACCTCCCATTGGGGGTCTTCTCCGTCCTCGCGATCCTGTTTTTCATGCCCTGGATCCGCCCGCCCAAGCGCAAGGTGCAGATTGACTACACCGGCGTCGCGGCGTTGGTTTGGACGCTTGTCCCGGCTCTGTTGGCGCTTGCGTTGCTGGGCACGACGGCAGAGCTGGGCGACCTCCACATCATCGCGATGTTCCTTGCCTCGGTCGTGGGGCTGGTCGTCTTCATCCTCAACGAGCGCCGCGTGCCTGAGCCGATCGTGCCGCTGGAGCTGTTCAAGGTGCGGACTTTCTCGACGGCGGCGATCGTCATGTTCGGGATGGGCATCGGCGTCTTCGGTGTGATCTTCTTCATCCCGCTCTTCGTGCAGGGCGTGGTGGGCAAGACGGCGACGGAGTCGGGCGCGGTGCTCACGCCGCAGATGTTGGCCGTTGTCTTCACGGCGGCACTGTCCGGCCAAATCATGTCGCGTACCGGCCGCTACAAGTTCATGGCTTTGACCGGCGTGATCCTGCTGGGCGTTGCCGTGGCGACGATGACCCAGCTCAACCTCAACAGCAGTTTGGGCGACGTGATTTGGCGACAGATTCTGTTTGGCGCCGGCATGGGGATGATCTTCCCGGTGATGATGCTGGCCGTGCAGAACGCCGTGCCGCAGCGCTACCTCGGCACCGCCTCCAGTTCGACGCAGTTCTTCCAGAGCGTCGGTGGCTTGGTGGGGATCACGGTCTTCGGGACGTTGCTCAACAAGAGCGTCGAATCGGATCTGGCGAGCAGGCTGCCGGCCGAGATCGCCGGGTCGGCCAACGCCCAGCAGTTGCTCGACCCGGCCCAGCGCGCCGCCATCGTCGACGAGATCGGCCCCGACGCCTTTGTGCAGATCGCGATCGTGATCCGGGAGGCGCTGGCCGACGCAATCACCGGCAACTTCTGGATCTCCCTGGGCGTGATCGGCGTGATCTTCGTCGCCATGCTGCAGCTCAAGGAGTTGAAGCTGCGCGGCGCCGACCAGCTGGGCGGCGCGGAGGAGATCGAGGCCGCCGCCGACGATCCAGATGGGTTGCCGGCGGCCGCCAACCCGACATCGCCACCGATACCGGCGCTTGCCCTTGCGACAGCCGAGCAGCCGGCGCCGGCCGATCCCGACAGCCGGGTCACAGCGCCGGCGCGAGACCGCTTCCCGCTGGCCCGGGGCGCCGGTGCGGGTATGGCCTCCGCGGGCTCCACGTCAAAGGTGGCCCGCTTGCTCGACACGCGGGTGCCAGAGCTACCACTCTCACGCCGCCGCCGCGGAGAGGTGTTGGGGGCACTGGTGCTGGGCTCGCTGTTGGGTCTGGCGGCGTCCGTTAGTGCGCGCAACGGGAACGGCAATGGCCGCCGCGTGAAGTCAGAGCCGAGTTGGCAGGCGAACCGTGAAGGCCGGATGGTCGGGCTGCGCCGGCGAGGAGCCGATCTGCTCGACCCGCCTGAGCCGGAACGAGCCTCGAAACGCGGGCGATTCTTCTAGCGCACTAGCCCCCGTATTCACGGCCGGCGATCCTCGATCTGGGCGCGCCCGCTCGACGAAGTCCGCCAGATCGCGCTCGAACGCCGAAGCCGTCACATCGGGGCGTCCCTCCGAACGGACGCCCGCCGTCCATTCTTCTCAGTCGTTGCGGTGGCGGACCAGGTGCAAGGCGGCGCAAAGGTCCCAGTCGGGCAGATTCGTGTAGTCGATTGGCATGTGTGAGCGGTAGTGGTTCGTTAAGGCCTGCATCGCATGGCGACCGAAACTCCAGCGCAGCTCGAGTCGCGCGTTGGCGAGGTCGGCCAGCGGGTCGCCGAGAGCATCATCTTCCCAGTCGATCACGGCGGTAACTTGTCCGTCGCGCCAAAGCACGTTGCCCCGCCAGTAGTCGCCGTGTAACAGCACGGCCTGATTGACAGTGTTGGCGGGCCAGTCCAGTTGCAGGACGGCGCGCAGACCGGCCTCAGACTCGGGCTCGGGATCCGGGTCGGGGGGCGATGCTGGGCGCTCACGTTCGGGGCAGGCATTGGGATGCGAGGGGAGATGGGAGAGGTCCACCTTCGATCGGTCGGCGCTGTGAATCGCGGCGAGTTGTGCGGCGAGCTGCGCGCAAAAGACGTCGAGGTCGGTTGGGTTGAGATCGGGTTCGCCTGCGATGAAGTCGAGCACGAGATACGGGGATCCCAGGAGCTCAGGAGAGGTTTCGAGGGCGAGTGGGGCGGGTGTGGGAAGCCCCACGGCGCGCGCGGCGCGCAGCGTCGCGAATTGATTCGAGGTGGCGTTCGACTCGCGCTGGAGCACGCGGGCGCCTGGGCGACGCACGACGACCTGCTTCGAGACGCCGTCGGGCTGGGTCAGCTTGAGCAGGGTCATGTCGGCGGAGATCCCGCCATTCATCGCTTCGGCGCTCGCCAGCATGGCACCCGGTGCGATGCGTTCGATGACTTGTTGCCAGCGGTCGCCCTCGGTCATGCGAATCAGTTTGGAGTGGGACGCAGACTGCGTCGATGCGCGGGACTTTTCGCCCGACTATTTCGCCTTCCAGTTGGGCTCGCGCTTCTCGGCGAAGGCGCGCGGACCCTCGACGGTGTCCTCCGACTGCGACATGACGCGCTGGCCGTGGAAGGAGTGCGTGATTGCGTCACCCAAACTCATCTCCAGGCCGGAGTAGCTGGCCTCCTTGGTGGCGCGGATCGAGAGCGGGGCGCACTGCAGGATTTCGTCGGCCCAGCGGCGCGCCGTCGGCATCAGATCGGCGGCGGGCACGACCTCGTTGACGAGTCCCCACTGCAGCGCGTCCTGCGCCGTCATGTGCTTGGCGGTCAGCATGTAGCCCATCGCCACCTTGAGCGGGATGTGCCGTGGCAGGCGATGGACGCCCCCCGCCCCAGCCAGCAAGCCGACGCGAGGTTCCGGCAGGCCGAGCCGGGCGTGGTCGGCGGCGATGATGATGTCGCAGGCCAGCGCCATCTCGCAGCCGCCGCCGAGGGCGAAGCCGTTGACCGCAGCGATCATCGGCTTCCAGCAGTCGAAGTCGGCGGTGATCCCGCCGAAGCCGCCGGGCACCGGCGCGAAGCGCTCACCAGCGTGGTCGCCGCGGCTCGATTCGGCCGTGAACTTGAGGTCGTTGCCGGCTGAGAAGGCACGCTCACCGGCGCCGGTCAGGATCGCGATCCAGGCAGAGTCGTCGTTCTTGAACGTGTTCCAGGCGTCGGCCAGTTCGATCGTCGTGGGAGGGTGGATCGAGTTCATCCGCTCGGGGCGGTTGATCGTGATCGTGACGATCTGGTCATCTTGTTCGTAGTTGATAAATTCGTAGGCCACGGTGGCGCCTTTCTTGCTGGCTCGGATGGCTGCCAGTACGAAGTCTCGGCGAGGCTCGCGCAGCCGTCAATCGTTGGCTGGACCGAACGGGCCACGACTGGCAGGGTTCGATTCAAGCCTGCGGGCGGGAGGCCATGTGGCGGCAATTCGTGCGGTTGTGTTCGACTTCGGATCCGTCCTGTCGCGGACGGACCCGAACTACATCGGCTCATTCGAACGCGACTTTGGTCTAACGCGCGAGCAGTGGCGTCGGCTCTTCGCTGGGCCGCGCGCGGTCGAGTACCACGTGGGTGAGCGCTTCGACCAGGCGTCCGTCGAGCGCTACCTGAGCGACGAGCTGGCGGAGTTCTGCGGCGAGCGCTCACCAGATGCGGCGCGGCGGCTGGCCGGCGTATTCGACGATGTAAATTCGCAGGTCCCCAACGTCGAGCCGATCGGTCTGCTGACGCGGCTGCGCGCGGCGGAAGTGTTGGTGGGGATCCTGAGCAACGGGCCGGTCGAGAGCCTCGACCTGTTTCGCGCCCTGTTGGGTGAGGCGCTGCCGAAGGTCGTTGTGCTCTCGGGGACGCACGGCGTGCGCAAGCCGAAGCGCGACGCGTTCGAGACCGTCTCGGCGGAGTTGGGTGTCGCGCTGGAGCAGTGCTTCTTCATCGACGACCAGGAGGCGCTGGTCGAGGCGGCGCGCGAGTTGGGCATGGGCGGGCACCGATTTCGCGGTGACGTTCCTAAGCTGGAGGCTGAGTTGAGGGCGGCGGGCTTGAGCTTCTGATCGGGGACTTCTGATCAGGCAGCGAGTGCGCGGTACGTGCGCCGGAGGGGACGACGATGGAAGTAACACTGGCGCTGCTGGCCGAAGCGGCGAATGCGACGGTCGACGGCAAACTCAACATCCATGCCGCGTTCAGTACGTTGGCGGTGCAGCAGTTCCCCGCTTCGATTCCGCAGATGGTTCTGGTCCTGCGTCTCGAGATCGAAGACGCCGACTGGGGCCAGGATCGCTGGATCGGCGTGACGATTTTCGATGAGGACGACCAGGTCTTGGCGTCGTCCGACGCGCAGCTGACGCTGCCGTCGGAGGCTCCCGGCCAGCCGATCGCCTTCTTCCAGATGTTCCAGTTCGTGGGGCTGAGCTTCCCTGCCGCCGGCGACTATGAGGCCGTGATCGAGGTCGACGAAGAGGCGAAGGACAGCGTCTTGCTCAGCTTGCGCCACGCGGAGCCACCGCCGGAGCCTCCGGAGTAGGCGGCGCGCCTAGGCCCGGAAACAGGACGGCAAGTCACTCGTCGCCGATCGGCTGGAAGGTTCCGAACGACCACTCGTAGCCGTCGAGATCGCGCGCCGTGTAGACGCCGCCGGGGTCGTGCTCGGGGTGCTCGATCTCGCGCGTGATCTCGGCCCCTTCGGCCTTGGCATGGGCGTAGTGGGCGGCCGACGTCCTCGACGACGACGTATGGGCCCCAACGGGTCGACATGCCCTCGCCGCCGGATTGCAGCATCACGATGCCCGCCCCATGGCTGAGTTCGACGTGGCGGTAGTCGCCCTCGCCGTCGCGCACCAGCAGGTGCTCTTTGAAGCTAAAAGCGCGGGTGAGCCAGGCGATGGTGTCGGGTGCGCTGCGGTACTTCAAGACCGGATAGATATTCGGCGCGCCGGGTTTGACGCTGCTCATACGGTTCCCCCAATTTCGCTCCGCTGGGAGCGTGGACAGGATAGTTTTTCTCGGGGACCTACCCGTAGCCATGCGCTGAGGGCGCAGCGTCGATGCAGGCCACCACGATGCAGGCCACCACGATGCAGGCCTACGATGATGCCGCGCCGGGGACGATGCTTGCCGGGCGGAGTGGTGGGGGTGTGGGTCGCCCGCGCAGAGAAGAGGAGCCGCATGGTTGAGGAATGGCAGCCCAACGAATCAGAGCGGGATTGGGAGACGCCGCTCTTCCTGGTCGCGGGCGGTGTCTTCGCGGAGCGGGATGGAAAGATCCTGATTCTCAAGCGCGCGGGCGGCGAGATGAAGGGTGGCTGGGATGTGCCCGGTGGCATCGTCGAGCGTGGCGAGACGCCCCAGCTTGGTGCGATGCGGGAACTGGAGGAAGAGGCGGGCTTGCGGCCGTCCGGGCCGGTGCGGCTGGTGGGGGTGACGGCGATGCCGCTCTACGGCCAGGAGGCGGTGCGGATCATGTACTCGGCGTCGTGCGACGAGGGCGAGGTCGTGATCAGCGACGAGCATGAGGGCGTCCGCTAGATCGAGGCGACGGAATATCGCGAGCGCTACTTCTCCGACGAGGTGATCGCGACGCTGGAAGCGTCGAGTGCGCGGCACGGGGTGATCACGCGGGCGGTGCGGTCGACGCTGGATGAGTATTTGGGGCTGCGATAGTCTCGGACGGCTATTACGAAGACAAAACTGCTCCTTAGCCTTTCACTCGTAGCGACGGGCGTGATCGTCGTCGTGACGCTGCTTACGACTCTTGGCGCTACGGAACGGGATCCGACGCCGGACGGCACGTACGACTTCAGAAGCTACGAGCCGGGCAGTGAGTACGAGGTCGTGATCGAGCAGTTCCAGCGGTTCGGACCTCTGCGAGCGGATCTCGAATCCGACGAAACGAACCCGCTCGGGCCAGAGACTCGCGTCGAGACCATCAGGATCGTGCTCGACGAGTCCGGCAAGATCCGTTCGTGGTCTGAAGTTAGGTCCGCGGCGGGCGAGCTGTGGTTCACGTCCTCCACAGTGGATGGCCTTGAAACACGACGTGCTGATCTGACCGGCGAGACACAAACGCGACCCGTACCGGACGGTGAGGCAATTCGAGGCACACAAACCCTCGACTACGGCAGGGTCTTCGAAGGTCTCGGATGGCGGCGGGTTGGGCCCGCTAATTTCCGTGGTCGGCAGACCACTGTCTACGAATTGCTCACGACTGCCGATGAACCTGCGCTTGAGGGAGCGCAGCCGTTTCCCTATCTAGACGACCTTGTTGGGGTCACATCGTTCCGTAGCGAAGCTCCGTGGACGATGCGTCAGGGGTCGTGTTGAGGAACGCGCGGTATGCGGTGCTCCGTGACGGTCAAGAGATCGCATTGGAGTACTTCGTGGTGCTGAGTTCACGAAGAGTGTCGCGATGACGAAGCTAGACGGCGGCGCGAATTACGCGCATGCGTTCGAGTTGGACAGCCATCGCGCCCTCCACGATGACGGTCTGGGGGACGCCACGGTTGAGGGCCGCACGCTGGCCTGGCTGGTCATTTTGTAGCCAGCGGGAGGTAGGTGGCCGCCGCGTCGTTAGTGCGCGACGGCGGTGCCGCCATCGACGTTGTAGGACTGGCCCGTGATCCAGCTGCCTTGGTCGGAGCAGAGGTAGATGGTGGCCCAAGCGATGTCCTCGCCGGACCCGGCTCGGCCGATCGGGATACGGCTGTTGACCAACTCGTCCCAGACCTCGCCGCGGGGGATGTCGTCCATGCGGTAGGCGTCGACGACACCGGGGCAGATCGCGTTGACGCGGATGTTGTACTTGCCTACCTCTTGCGCCATCGACGCGGTGAGCACCTGCAGCCCCGCCTTGCTCGACGCGTACGCCGCCGCGTTGGGCGGCAGCAGCTTGCCCGCGATCGAGGAGATGTTGATGATCGCGCCGCTCTCGTCCTGCGCGACGAGCTTCTGGCCGAAGAAGTGGCTCATGTAGAAGGCGCCGTTGAGGTTGACGTTGATCACCTTGTGCCAGTCGTCGAGTGAGATCTCGGTTACGGGCACGCGATTACTGCCGCGCGCGGCGCCAGCGTTGTTAACGACGAAGTCGACCCGGCCAAGGTCGTTCACGACCTGGTTGGCCAGGGCCGCGACCGATTCCGGGTCCGAGACGTCGGAGGCGAGCGCGAGCGCCTTGCGGCCGGCCGCGCGCACCTCGTCGGCGACGGACTCGATGTTGGCCCAGCCGGCGGCCTTTTCGTCGTCGGGGTAGTTCTCCGGGGCACGGCCGGTGTCGGTCAAGACGATGTCGCAGCCCGCCTTGGCCATCTCCACAGCGATCGGACGGCCGATGCTGCGCATGCGTCCGGCGCCGGTGATGACCGCCACTTTGCCTTCCGGGCCCGTCAGTTCCAGTCCCGCCGTGGGGTTGCTCCTGTCGCCGCTTCACGCCCTGCTTCGCGCTGCGGCGAGTCTCGATCCGCTCGCGGGCCCGGTCAACGCCCGCCTCAACGCTGTGGGGTTCCGGCTCGGGTCCAGCCCAGGTGCGTTCCGTCCACGATGCTCCTATGCTGCGGGGGAAAAGCTGACGGCGTCAAACTGGAGACGTCACGTACGCAGCGCCCGCAGTCGGCGCGGAAGAAGGACGGTTCATGGAGCTACAGAACTGTGTGATTGTCGACGGCGTGCGGTCGCCGTTTACCCGAGGTGGGCGTGGAGCGTTCGTGGCGACGCGGCTGGACGAGGTCGCGGTCACTGTGCTCCAGACGCTGTTGGAGCGAAACAGCGTGCTCTCGCCGTACGACATCGAAGACCTCGGCCTGGGCAACGTGGGCGGCGTGGCGGAGCTGGCCGGCATCGGCGGCAACCACATCGCGCGTCTGGCCGGGCTGCCCGAGCATGTCTGCTCGTTCGACTCGAACCGCCAGTGCGGCTCCTCCATGGAGACCTTGCAGCGGATCGCGCAAGAGGTCATGGTCGGCCAGATCGACGTTGGCATCTCCATGGGCATCGAGCGCATGGGCCGGCAGCTTGGCGGCGGCGGTGGCGGCGAGAAGACTCGGATCACCGAGTTCAACGAAGGCCGCCTGGAACAGAACCCGCAGCAGCACGATTTGGCGCCGGACCACATGGACATGTTCTCGGTCCCGTTCCCGGACTACATCCTGGATTCGTCGCCGATCGTGTCGATGACCCAGACCGCGCAGAACGTGGCCGAGGTCTACGACCTGACCCGTCGCGAGTTGGACGAGTTCGCCGTCGATAGCCACAAGAAGTACGGCGACGCGTTGGAGGCTGGCTTCTACGAGGACGAGATCGTCCCCTTCGAAGTCGAACTGCCGGTCTTCAACGAAGACGGCGAATTGCAGCTTGACCAAACGGGCGAGCGCAAGACTGTCAGCTTCGACGAGGGCTACCGCGCGGGCACGAACTTCGAGAAGCTGAGCGAGCTTCCCACGATTCGCGGCCTGGTCAGCCACGGCAACAAGGAGCTGGTGATCACGGCGGGCAACTCCTGCCCCACGAATGACGGCGTCACCGCCGCGCTACTGATGAACGAGAACAAGGCCAAAGAGCTTGGTCTCAAGCCGCTTGCCCGCATCGTGGGTTTCGGCGTCGGCGGCGTGAAGCCGCAGGTCATGGGCCTCGGTCCGGTGCCCGCGACGGTCAAGGCGATGAACCACGCCGGCATCACGGCCGACCAGATCGACCGTGTTGAGTTCAACGAGGCCTTCGCGGCCCAGGTGATTCCGAGCATCAGCGATCTCGGTATCCCGATGGAGCGCGTCAACGTCAACGGCGGCTCGCTGGCGATCGGCCACCCGCTGGGCGCGACGGGCACCCGCCTGGTCACGACCGTGGCGCGTGAGCTGAAGCGCTCGGGCGGGAAGTACGGTCTTGCCACGCAGTGCATCGGCGCAGGCATGGGCATCTCGACCATCGTTGAGGCGGTCGACTAGTTAGTGATTCGGAGGCCGTGACCTAGACCGCCGGGGCCGTTGCGAAAGCGCTTCGGAACCGTTTGTCGACGAGATGGGTCGGAAGGTCTGCGAACTAGGTATGAAGAGAGGCCCGGCTTCGGCCGGGCCTCTTCTTGTCTCGGGACAGTGGCGCTGGTGACTTAGCCAGGCTGGTGGCTAGCCAGGCCATGCGCCGAGCTCAACATCGACCATGATCGTGCTGCCGTTGCGGTCAATCTCGAAGGTGACTTGGTCGCCGACATCGTATCCGTCGAGCAGTTGGGCAAGCTGTTCGAACTCGACCAGCATCGTGCCGTCGATCCGGAGGAGGCGGTCGCCGATTTCGATACCCGCCCGCTCGGCCGGCGCGTTGCGAACCACCGTGCCGATGGCGAGGTCGCCGGAGTCGGCACCGAACTCCGCGCTGATGCCGATCCAGGGGTGAGTGATCTGCTCGCCGGCGATCATCTGGTCGAGGAAGCGAGCCAGGACGTTCGACGGAATCGCGAAGCCGACGCCGACGGAGCCTCGGATCGGGCTCTCAACGCTGTTCGTGATACCCAACACGTTGCCCTGAGCATCGACCAGGACGCCACCCGAGTTGCCGGGATTGATGGCGGCGTCGGTCTGAATCAGGCCGCGCTGCGGTCGCTCGGTGGCACCGGCACGGGTCCGCTCGATGGCGGAGACGACACCGGTCGTCAGTGTTTGGTCCAGCCCGAACGGGGAGCCGATTGCGGCCACCCACTGGCCCACGTCGGCCAGGTCGGAGTCGGCCAGCGTGACAGCTTGTACGTCGAACTCCGCGACATCGATCTGGATGACGGCCAGGTCGTTGGCGCGATCGAAGCCGAGCACCTGGCCCACGGCCTGATTGCCGGCGGCGTCGGCCACGAGGACCTGGTCGAAGCCCTGAATGACGTGATAGTTGGTCACCACGTGACCGAGGTCGTCGATGAAGAATCCGGTGCCGCCACCTGAACTGGTGGCAATGGCGACGACCGAGGGGCCGACGGCGTCGAAGATGGCGGCTGGGTCGAAGCCCGTGGCGAAGTCGGCGCTGCCGGACTCGCTGGTCGGGCTGGGGCTGGTCAGCCCTTCCGGCTCGGCGGGCTCAGTGGCGGCTTCGTCGTTGCTGCTGGCGACGGGCTGCGAGGTTGCAGCATCGGCCGGAGTTTCCACGCTGGCCAGGACCGACGTCGTTGGGGGCGCTGGGTCGTCGTCGATGGCAACCACGACGAAGGCGGCGATCACCGCAGCGGTCGCAGCCGAGATGAGAGAAATCAGGACGGTTTTCATGGCTAGGTCCTCCACTTGGACATCTGGGCCGCGTCGGCCCGAGCGGTGCCCATGAGATCTATCGCTGTGAAGGTAACGGGGCCCTAAGGCCGCTGGATGCGGCTGGAAGCGCAAACGGGCTCAACACTTCCGAACGCCTTACGTCCTTTTAAAGTCGGTCTGGTCCGGCGGGTGGTGGGGCCGTTGCGGCGGGGCGTTCGCAAATGGGGCGTTGGCGATGATCGATGGGGCGCTGGCTGCCCCCAACGGAGCTTGCTGGATCGGGGAGAATGGTGGGGAGGGGTGGCGCCATGCCCGAGCAGCATCTGATCGACGTCGGTCTGGCCACTCTTTCGACGTTCGACCATGGCCCGGCCGACGCCCGGCCTCTCGTCTGCGTCGCCTCGCTGGGACGTGGGCACGGCGACTTCGAGCCGCTTGCCGATGCCTTGCAACCTCACGGGCTGCGCCTGATCGCCGTCGACCTGCGTGGCATCGGCGACTCCAGCGGCCCGCTGGACGACGGCTTGACTCTGCACGACCTGGCCGCTGACGTGGCGGGTGTGATTGCGTCGATGAGGCTTGCGACGCCAGTCGATGTGCTGGGCCACGCGTTTGGCAATCGCGTCGTGCGAATGCTGGCGACGGACAGGCCCGATCTGGTGCGCAGCGTGACGCTGGTTGCGGCGGGCGGACGGGCGACGCCCGTTGCGGAGGCCTCGGCGGCGTTTCAGCGCTTCCTGGCCGACTACGGCCTCGGCGAGCGTCCGGCCTCGGAGCAGCTCGCCGACGTCAAACGCGCGCACTTCGCCGCGGCGTCCAGTGGCGAGGCGTGGATGACGGGCTGGCACGTGGCAGCGTCGCGGTCGCATTCGGCAGCCAGTCGCGCGACGCCAGTGGAGACGTGGTGGGAGGCGGGCACTGCGCCGCTGCTTGTGGTGCAGGGCCTTGAGGACGAGATCGCACCGCCCGCGAATGGGCGGATGCTGATGGAGGCGCTGGGCGAGCGCGTGTCGCTGGTGGAGTTGGAGAACGCGGGTCACGCGCTGTTGGTGGAGCAACCTGAAGCCGTGGCGACGGCGCTGGCGGAGTTCTTGGCTACGTGAACCCCGATGC
>Ga0310121_10002382_pt1 | contig 17905 bp, 13 predicted proteins | sample CB27_Tmax_986_MG_FD_203504 | JGI IMG/M metagenome (GOLD analysis project Ga0310121, IMG submission 203504) | Marine microbial communities from Western Arctic Ocean, Canada - CB27_Tmax_986 | ecosystem: Environmental > Aquatic > Marine > Oceanic | place: Canada: Western Arctic Ocean | collected...
TGGAGGATTGGAATCTGGAACAGAGGTGTCGGTATCCGCTAGAATATCCGTTATGACCTGACCTTCGCCCCCGCATGCGATCAGCATAATGATTAATAGGATTAGAGATACGGAACGCATGAATGTAAACCTTACTACAGATGACAGAGCTCCCTATACCAATGTATAGTTGCTTCGGTCCGATTCGCAACAGATCAGAGTATTCATGTTCCCTTTTAACATAGCACCGGGTCGTTTTTTACGAGCGATGGTACCGATCTGGTTTCTGTGTGGAATCGTTGCATGCTCTGCCGAACCGGAACCGGAGGCCCAGCTTACGGCTGAGGATTGTGTCGGCTCTTCCGTGGGAGTCATCGAGACATCCCTGGGAACCGTTGATTATGCGGGTGGAAACCTTTCCGGCGTAGCGGAGCATCAGCTAGACGAAGGTTGCATTACCCAGGTGCAACTCCGGTTTGAACGCGCCGAGGGTTGTGCGCTGGATCTGACTCTCGAAAGTACGGATGGAAGCTGGACGCTGAGCGATGGGGCCTTTGAATTGGAGGCAGCCTGTGGGCTCGAGGGCGTTGACGATTCCTACGGAACCTTTGTGCTCGAAAGCACGGGAGCCGCTGGGGCCATGATAGGACCCCAGGTAGTGACCGCGGAGGAGGAGCTGACCTGCGTCACAGCGAGTGCGCTCTCTCTGATGGGACAGGCCACCTTCACCAACGGCGGAGAGAGTATCCAGATTCAACTGAACAAACTGGAGCTTGGCGGTGAGATCTTCAGCTCCCGTCTTAGTGAAGCCAGCTGCCCCGCAGAGCCCGAGACCTGTGTAGCCAGGGTCTGTGGTTCCGACGAATATGGAATTGACTGTGGAACCTGTGGTGTCGGCTATGACTGCAATAACGTAGGACAATGTGCGTTGAACGTCTGTCCTCCGAAACCTCCCTTTGGAACCCATCCCTTTCAAACGTTGACCGACCGTACTGTATACGACTGTGACGGTAATCCGGTTCAACTCCATGAACTCTGCGGAGCGCCGGTAGGCTTTTTCAACCTACTGGCGGGCTGGTGAAGTGCTTGCCGTAACTTCATCAGTTCGATGGACACCCTATTTGCTCCCTACTACGAACAAGGGCTTGAGGCCTGGGTAATTCTGCTGGCGGATGGAAACTTTCAGGTTCCGACCCCGGGGTACTGTCAGCAGTTCAAGGACCTACATAATCTGCAGATGCGGGTGTTGTACGATGGCGACCAGGTGACCGGAATGTACGGGCAAAAGGAAACCTCCATCATCAGCAATGAAGCGGGTACGATCGTTTTTGAAGGTCATTCCGACGCGGCCCAAACAATTCTGAATGCCGTCATTGATGAATTGAATGTAGGCCCTGGTCAATGCACCCACGATCAGATCTGCCAGGGGGAGGGGAAATGCCTTCCGACACCGGGCAATACCGCCTACGTCTGTGCGGACATGTGCACCGAAGGGGATGACAGCGCCTGCCCGGAAGGGCATAGCTGCTATACGTACGGACCCGAACTACAAGGCTATTCTGCTTGTTTTAAGGATAAGCTGATTCCGTAAGTCGTGTTGATGGGAAAGGTATGCATAGCCCCAGTGTTCTCCCGTCTATGGATCGGATGTATGGTCCTTGGGCTATGGGCCTGTGGAGGAGAGGAACCGTCCGTAGATAACGGGTCGCAGGATACTGCAACTGGTGACTGGTCGTTCAGCCCTGCTGGCGAAGCACGAACCCTGAATGCCCAGGGACGAGCCTTATTCGCCAATGTGTTGGTTACGGACGATACGGTGATTACCACCTACCAGATCGCACAGCCCGACTCTTTAACGGATGGAAAACATCTCTACTACCAGACCTTTGATCGGGAGCTGACTCCGGATATGGGGGAAACATTCGCAATCAATGTGGACTCCACCGATCCCATCGATTGGAAAGGCGACCTGGCCGACCATAAGCTTATACTTGTGGGTGATTCCATTTTCATGGTGGCAATAAAGAAGGGCGATCCCCAGGCAGCTATTATCGAGTTCGCTCTAGACTTCTCGTATATTTCCGGGCCCGCGTATGTGGGCAACCCCAATGAAATGGAAGAGCGACACGAGGATATGGGGTTTTGCAGTGACGGTACGGCTCTCTACGCCCAGTTCTTTTCCCAGGTGGTCGAAAACGACCCCAGCTCATGGCAGGCGGTAATCTATAAGCTTGGCGAAAACGGGGAGGTAGCGAGCTCGGCGTTTGTGAAACCGGAATCGGGCAGCTTCGTAACGGGAACGTCGATCCTCTTTGTTCCCAAGGGCCAGATGGGTGCAAGCCAGGACCATCTACAGAGCTTCAGCACAAACCGTGACTATGGGAATTCTGCGCGCGTTGGAATTCACACCTTCGCTACTGATATGGATTTAAAGCTCATTCCTGGATCTACCCAGACGATCGTGGAACGTGAGCTGGACACATACTTTCCTGTAGGTCCGAGCTTCAATACCAAGCATCAGCTTTGGATTGTCGGCTACACCATGGAGAACTTTGAAGGAGAGCATGGGACTCGAGGCATCTCCCAGGAGCTGGGTCCCAGTTTTTTCACCATCTTTGATGCGGATTGGACCGAATTGGAGACCATCCAGCTGAATAGCGGTGATCCGGCCTTTCGGGTGATGACCCAGACCGTTGGTGACGACATCTATGTGGTCTACGATGAGATGGATTTCAGTGGTTCGGCAACCGAATCCAGGGCCCGTATCGAGCACTACAAAATTGGTGCCCCATAGACGGATTCACCAACATCTCTCGTGGGAACGAGGTTTGTTGACGGGCTTATTTTTTCGCGCAGACGCCGTTTCGAAGTTTGCATTGCCCCAGCTTCTTGCAGCTGACCTCTGATTTTTTACAATCCGCATTGGTGGTGGCAATGCATTTGCCGGCTCTGGGGGTGCATCGTCCGTCGTTGCGGCAGGTGCGGGACACGTCGCAGTCCTTCTTCTTATTGGCAATGCATTCCCCTTTCTGGGCCGTGCAGCGGCCGAAGTCCGGACAAACTCTGGAGGCCCGACAGTCATGGTCGGAGCCGGCCACGCAATCGGTGCCGAGCATCGTACACTTACCGCTATTTCGGCAGCCCCCCCATCGGGAGCAGAACTCATGGGGATCGGCGATGCAACTTCCGCCTAACGCCGTGCACCAGGACCGTTCCTTACAGATCTGAGACTGTAGGCAATCGGCATTCGACTTGGCTACACACGCACCGTCTTTGGCGCGGCAGGCCCCACCCATTTTACATGCTTCAAGGCGCGCGCAGTCTTCATCTCTACCAACCACGCAATGCCCGTCTTTGGCGGTGCACATGCCCTTGAGCTTACAGAACTTCGAGGGCTTACATTCCTCGTCAGAGGTGGTGACACAGCGCTTTCCCTTCAGGGTACATTGACCATATTTCGTACAGTTAAAGGAAGTCTTGCAGTCTTTTATCTCTTCTTTTGCCTGGCCCAGATCTTTGGCCTGGCCCAGAGCGAGTTGGCTCCAGCCAAGGGTTAAAGCAAAGAAAAGAAGTACAATTCTGGACATGATGATCTCCAACCCGGATCCTATCCTGGGTAAACGACAATGACGAGACGGATATTCCCTTTGCTGCACGGCCATGGAGCGTGTTCTGCGGGGATGCCCGGCTCGATAGGTCAGGGAGCGAAGGAACGTTGGATTTTATCCGCGATCCGGGTTTCCGTCGCGATCTTTTTCTGAAGCTCTATCAAACCGTCGGTTAGCGCTTCGGGGCGTGGCGGACAACCGGGCACGTAGACATCGACCGGAATGATCTTATCGACGCCTTTCACGACGGAGTAGGAGAGCTGAAACAGGCCACCACAGTTGGAGCAGGAGCCCATCGATATGACGTATCTGGGTTCGGCCATCTGTTCGTAGAGAAGCTTGGTGCGGTGCGCCATCTTATAGGTGAGAGTGCCGGCTACGATAATAAGATCGCTCTGGCGTGGTGTGGCCCGGAATACAGCACCAAATCGGTCGACGTCCGTTCGTGGTCCACCAGTCTGCATCAATTCAATGGCACAACAGGCCAGGCCGAACAGGAGATACCACAAGGAATTCTTGCGGTTCCAGTTCAAGATCTGATCGAGCTTGGTGATCAGAACTCCGCCTGAGCTACTGCTGAGGTACATCGAATAGACTCCATTCCACTTATACCTCTTTGATAGACTTTCAGAGGCTGGTTTGTCAATGGATAGGCCGAAAGCACTGCGGTAACTGGGATGGTATCGCACGCAGTCGAATTCGCCGGCTTTGTGAATTGGGCGATCCGGGTTCTTGCATCCGGCCTGTCCAAGGCTGCAGGTGCTGCCGAATTCCGTTGAGCTTTTTTCCTGTTTCTGGCTAACTTTCCGCATCGCACGGTAGTGATTTTGTCTACTCAAATGTTCCTCGGCTCCCCATGAAGACCCACAACGAAGTTCGCGCCGCATTCTTGGCGTATTTCGAGAAAAATGAGCATCGCGTGGTGTCGACCTACAGCCTGATACCGCCGGATGACCCAACATTATTATTCGTGAATGCGGGGATGGTGCAGTTCAAGGATGTGTTCACCGGGCTGAAGGCCGTGCCGTATACGCGCGCTACATCGTCGCAGAAATGTCTGCGTGTATCGGGTAAGCATAACGATTTGGAGAATGTGGGTCGTACGGCACGCCATCACACCTTTTTCGAGATGCTTGGTAACTTTTCCTTTGGTGATTACTTTAAGAAGGACGCCATCCGCTTTGGATGGGAGTTTCTCACCGATACCCTCGGTCTGGATAAATCGAAACTCTGGGTGAGCGTGCATCCGGACGATGATGAGGCCTATTCGATGTGGGCCGACGATATGGGGGTTCCCAAGGAACGTATCTTCCGTGATCCAGAAAACTTCTGGTCCATGGGTGATACGGGAGCCTGCGGTCCGTGCAGTGAAATCTATATTGATCAGGGACCCGTTCGGCCGGGATGGGAAGATGCCCTTATCGGCGATGACTCGGACCGGTTTCTTGAACTGTGGAACCTTGTGTTCATGCAGTTTGAACGGCATGCCGACGGCTCTCTGACAGAGCTTCCGAATCCATCCATCGATACGGGAATGGGGCTTGAGCGGATCCTGGCGGTATTACAGGGCAAGATATCGAATTACGATACCGATCTTTTCCAGCCCCTAATTGATGTTGTGGTGGAACAGACCGGCGGTGAATACAAGCAGACAGACGAGCCCTTTGATGTCGCGTGCCGGGTTATGGCCGACCATTCCAGGGCGGCGGCCTTCCTGATTGCCGATGGTGTCTATCCGAGCAACGAGGGGCGTGGCTACGTATTACGACGTGTATTACGGCGAGCGATTCGTTTCGGACGCCAGATCGGTCTGACCGATGCTTCGATCTCGCTCGTGGCCGACAAGGTGGTCGAGGTGATGGCCGAGGCCTATCCCGAACTGGAAAAATCACGGGCGGTCATTCAGCGGGTATTAACCCAGGAAGAAGAACGTTTTGGACGCACTCTGGCCGATGGCGAACGTCTGCTGGAACGGTCGATGGCGGACCTTAAGAAACAAAGCCAGACCGAATTGCCGGGTGATGTGGCCTTCACCCTATATGACACCCACGGTTTTCCGCTGGATCTTACGGAGCTTATCGGCCGAGAAAACGGTTTTACCGTGGATCAGACAGGTTTTGCGGCGGCCCTGGACGAACAACGTACCCGATCGCGCCAAAATCGGTCTGCGAATGTAATCGTAAAGGACGCGACTCTGGATGGCCTGATAGGGAAGGGGGGGACCAGCGAATTTCTGGGCTATGAGCAGGACGAGGCCGGCGGTACGATTCTGGCGATGTCCCAAGGGGGCCAGTCCGTAGACGAACTGCGGCCAGGACAAGAGGCCGAAATCATTCTCGATAGCACGCCGTTCTATGCCGAATCCGGCGGTCAGGTGGGGGATATTGGGACCATTAACAGCGGCTCAGGAGCACGTTTCAAAGTTACGGATACGCAGAAGCACGGCCCGCTGATCCGTCATATCGGGACTCTCGAGGATTCGGCTCTTCAGGTGGGTGATGCGGTCTCCGCTACCGTTGATACCGTGGCTCGAGACGCCACACGTGGAAGCCATAGTGCGACCCACCTGTTGCATCTGGCCTTACGCGAGGTGCTCGGCGAACATGTGCGCCAGCGAGGTTCGCTGGTTTCGCCGGATCGGGTTCGTTTCGATTTTAGCCATTTTGGCCCTATGGCCGACGAAGAAGTAGAGCAGGTCGAGGCCCGGGTGAATGCCTTGGTTCGGGCCAACCATGAAGCCCAGACAAATATCATGTCCTTTGATGACGCTGTTAAGAGCGGTGCAATGGCCTTCTTCGAAGAGAAATACGGCGATGAGGTTCGCGTTCTAAAGATGGGGCCATCCATCGAGTTATGTGGAGGCATCCACGTGGCGCAGACCGGTGAGATTGGCTTTTTTGCCGTGGCGTCGGAAGGATCGCTTGCCAGTGGTGTACGGCGTATTGAGGCCCGAACCGGTGACGGGGTTCTACGTCATGTGCATGATATCCGGCGGGCAGCGCAACAGGCGGCTCGTGCTCTGAATTCTGGAGTAGCAGACCTGCCCGACAAGGTTAAAGGCCTTCTAAAGAGCCGACGTGAACTGGAAAAGTCTCTGGAAAAGGCGATTGCGGCACAGGCTTCGGGGCGAACAGATCTTACGGAGTTGGCTATGGTTGACTCGGTTCCCGTACATGGCCTCCGATTGACCGACGCAGATGGGAAATCGTTATTGCCCATGCTTGATGAACTTCGATCCCAGGCCGATCGGGGCGTGGTGTTGATTACCAATGCAGCCAATGGGCGCCTCGCCCTTGCACTTGGTGTATCGGATTCGTTTACCGATTCGTTGCACGCCGGAAATCTTCTGCGTGAGGCGCTTACTTCGGTCGATGGCCGAGGCGGTGGCAATGCACGGAGTGCCCGTGGTGGCCTTGATCAGGCAGATCTGGCCACCATCGAGAAATTAGAAGGAGCCCTGGTAGAGGCTGTGCAACAGGCGGTTGGGGCGGCCTGATATCGGGTCGTTGCATGCAAGATAATTTGTGATTGGGAGAAGCCATGATTTTCGATGAAATTCCTATTCCATTGCTTGAAACCCATGCTAATCCTCCGTCAAACGAGGCGTTGGCAGCCCAGTATCGTACGCTCCTGGAGAAAGCTTCGGAGCAACGCCATCTGGTTGCAGATACGGTGGTAATGGAAAGCCCGCTCCTATCGGAAGATGAAGACCTGCCGACTGGTTTGGACGAAACCGTGGTAGATACTATCGACCTGGGGCAAGAACCCTCAGACCTGGAGTCTGGGGCTGCGACGGATGAGGATGAGACACCTCCGCCCCTACAGCTACCTGAGGAAGAGGAGGAAGTCGGTTTTGGGGACGATCTGGGCGATTCCGTATCTGACGAGGAGATAGCCCAGGCGGACACCCAACTCTACGAAGTTCCCGAGGAGGGACCACCGCCTCTCGCGTCGTTTCAAGATTCTGAAGAGGCGCTGACCGGGGACATGCCGGTGATCGACGACGAGATCGCCTGGTCGGAGACCGTTGTTCTGGACCGGTCGGCGGACCCGGAGCCAGAGTCTGAGGTCGAAGAGAGCCCGCCCCCGATACTGCCAGCCACGAAAAAAAAGCGCCGTAAGAAAAAGAAGAAACGCAATAACGACTTTATCGATTAGGAGCAAGATTGGTGACGGCGAAACGAAGTCCATCGCGGTCGGATCTGATTGCGGACGTCCTGGCTAAGACCTGTACCCAGAAAGAAGTACAGATTGGTCTTGAAGTGGAGGCTCTGGGGCTGGTCGCTCCCGGTCTAACACCACTCGGTGGGGACATTGGGCCCAGCGTGCATCAGCTGCTGACCGAAGTTATGAGCGGATTCGGTGGCGCACCCATGGAGGATGGTGGCGTTCTTCACGGAGTGGCGTTTTCCAATTGGACGCTTACGGTGGAGCCGGGTGGTCAGTTTGAGTTCAGTGGCCCACCCGAGAAGAGTGTGGTGGCCCTTGAGAAAGCACGAAGCACGTATTTCGATATTCTGGATCGACTATCTGCGGAACATGACATTCGCTGGCTTTGGCTTGGTGTCCAGCCGTTGCTCAGCCCGGCACAAATGCCTTTTCTGGAAAAACCACGGTACACCCTTATGCGGACCTATCTACCCACGAGGGGGAGCGATGCGTTGCGTATGATGCAGACTAGTGCCTCGGTTCAGGTGACGTTGGATGGAACCGGGCCGATTGATCTGCAACAGAAATTCCAATGCCTCCTACGTGTGGTCCCGTTTGCCTATCTATTCTTTGCAAACAGTCCCTATCTGAACGGTCGAGCCAATGGAGCCCGGAGCAATCGGGCTGCGATCTGGCAGAACACCGATTCGCACCGCTGTGGTATTCCAGCCCAGTTCCTGAACTGGAATTTCGGGGTGGATGAATATGTCGACTTTGCCCTCAATGTTCCCATGTTCTTCCTTCAGCGAAAGGGGGAACTCATCGCCCTGAACGGCTCATTGACCTTTCGAGAGTTTATAAAGGATGGCTTCGACGAGCACCGTGCAACGCTGGACGATTTCCGCCAACATTTGTCTACCCTGTTCTACGATGTCCGAATCAAGGGCCATATTGAGTTTCGCCCCGCCGACTGTGTGCCCGAGGATATGCAGCTTTCGGTGGCCGCGCTGGTTACAGGGCTTACCTACGATAGTGCAGCGTTAGCTGACTTGCGTTCCTGGCTCGAAAAGACCTTCTCAACCGAGGATGTTTTAAAGGCGCGAACCGATCTGGCCACTCGGGGCTTTGAGGCTCGATATGGTCGATACGATGTAGCGGGGGTGGCAAGCGAACTATTGGCACTGGCCTCGGAGGGGTTGAAGAACTTCGAACCGGAGGCCCGGGTCTATCTGGATCCCCTATACGATCTTGTCCATACCGAGGAGACTCTGGCAGACCGGCTGGTGGGACATTTAGGTGATGATTTGCGGTCGAAGCCACCAGAAATATTGGAAACCTTCCTACCGATTCGCTGGTAGGCTAGTTCCTATCGTCGATTTGATGCAGCGCCATATGCGCTTGCCAACTCGGAGCCAAAGGCCGATTCTCGGATGATGCCGTCGGAACTTTCCATTCATGTAGTGAAGGAGATCGGATCGATCTCTGCAGAGGACTGGAACGCGCTGGTGTCACCCAACGACCCCTTTACGCGCCATGCTTTTCTTCTGGCGCTGGAGACGAGCAAGAGCGTAGGTCCAGGGACCGGATGGCTGCCCTGTCACGTGCTGGTCCGTGAGAAGGAGAAACTCCTGGGAGCCGTCCCTCTTTATCTCAAGTCAGACAGCTATGGAGAATACATCTTCGATTGGGGATGGGCCGGAGCATCCCAACGCGCCGGCATTCCCTACTACCCGAAGTTGGTCTCTTCCGTGCCCTTCACCCCCGCAAGTGGGCGACGCCTGATGGTCCACGATGACGCTGTGGAGGGTCCCGTTTTTGATGCCCTCGTCTCCGGTGTCCAGGCTGTAGCGGAGCGATCAAAGGCTCATTCAATCCACTTTCTCTTCTGCACTGAGGATGAACGTGCGGCGCTGGCCCGTGGTTATAACTTCCTACCACGGCTGACGGTTCAGTTTCATTGGCAGGGTGCAGGTGACCAGAGCTTCGACGACTATCTGGGGCGGATGCGTGCCTCGGCCCGCAAACAGGTTCGGCGCGAACGTCGGCAAGCGCTCGAAAGCGGCCTCACCATCCTGACCCGAAGAGGCGACGAGCTCTCGGAGGACGAATGGGCCTATGTATACCGCTTCTACCGCAACACGACAGGACGAAAAGGGGCGCTTGATTACCTCACGGAAGACTTCTTCCAGCAGATCCGATCCACCTACGGAGAACACGTGGTCCTGGCCATGGCCAAAGATGGCGATCGGCCCGTCGCAGCCTCTTTGAGTTTTGAAGCCGGCCAGCACCTCTATGGTCGATACTGGGGGGCTTACGAATTTCACGAAGGGCTCCATTTTGAGCTCTGCTATTATCAGCTTATCGAGCGATCCATCGCCATGGGCCACAGTCGTTTCGAAGCGGGGGCTCAGGGCCCCCACAAAATCAAGCGCGGGCTCCTCCCATCCGCAACCTACAGCGCGCATTGGCTGCGCCACGAGGGGCTACTCGATGCTGTGGAACGCAATCTCCTGTACGAGACGCATGCAACGCAACAAGAGATAGAGATGTTTGCCGAACACAGCCCCTACAAAAAGAAGTCTAGCTCCTAAGCGTCGACTTTCTTGCGTGACCGCTTCTTCTTTTTCGATGGTTTTGGGGAAGTCCCCTTACACTCCACAACGATCGCCCCTTTCTTCACTTCAATGCGCGCTGTACCACCGTTGATGAGCGCACCGAAAAGCACCGCATCACTGAGTGGAACCTTAACCTTTTCTTGAATCACCCGGTCCAGGACACGAGCACCATATTTCTCATCGAAACCTTCCAGGGCCAGGAGACTTCGAGCTTCGGGGCTGAGCTCTAAGAGCACCTTCCGTTCCGCCAACTGGCCTTCAAGTTGCCAGATGAACTTATCCACAATTCGCTCTATGACCTCGGGCTTCAGCCTGGCGAATCGAATGCGTGCATCGAGCCGATTTCGAAACTCGGGATTGAACATATTCGAGTAGGCGCGATCATCAAGGCCCAGGTCACGACGTTCCCCAAAGCCCATGGAACCCTTCTCATGGGCTCGGGCGCCCACGTTACTGGTCATCAAGAGGATCACATGACGAAAGTCGGCCTTCTTGCCGTTGTTGTCGGTGAGCGTTCCATGATCCATCACCTGGAGCAGAATATTGAAGATATCCGGGTGCGCTTTCTCGATCTCGTCTAAGAGCAGCACCGCGTGAGGGGTGCGTCTGACCGCTTCGGTGAGGAGCCCTCCATTGTCGTAGCCCACATAGCCGGGAGGCGCCCCGATCAAACGAGACACCGAATGGCGCTCCATATACTCGCTCATGTCGAAACGAATGAAGGCCAACCCAAGGGAATCTGCCAGTTGCTTCGCCGCCTCGGTCTTCCCTACACCGGTGGGGCCCGTCATCAAGAAAGACCCAATGGGCTTCTCCGGTGAACGTAGGCCTGCGCGTCCAAGACGCACCGCACTCACCAGGATGTCGAGGGCCTCATCCTGGCCAAAGACCATCTTCTTCAATTCATCCCCAAGTTGTTCCAAAGCGCGGCGATCATCGCGCGACACCCGCTGGGGAGGGATCTTGGCCATGGTCGAGACGATAGCTTCGATCTCGTGTACACCTACACGGCCACCGGCACGCCCCTGTAAAGAAGCTGCTGCGCCTGCTTCATCCAGGAGATCAATGGCCTTGTCCGGCAAGCACCGGTCCGTCAGATGGCGATTGCTGAGCTCGGCCGCCGCTCGGATCGCTGTTTTGGTGTAGCGCACCTTATGATGCTCTTCGTAATGCTTTTTAAGCCCTTCAAGAATTTTCACTGTTTCGTCTACACTCGGCTCCAGTACATCGATCTTCTGAAATCGACGGGCCAGGGCGCGGTCTTTCTCAAAGTGACGGTATTCTTCGAAGGTGGTCGATCCGATGAAGCGCAATTGCCCCGCAGCAAGCGCCGGCTTTAGAAGGTTCGAGGCGTCCATGGCGCTTCCACTGGTCGCTCCGGCCCCGATCAGAGTATGGATCTCATCAATAAAGAGGACTGGCCTATCCTCTCGCTCGAGCCGTTTTAAGACCGCTTTCATCCGCTCTTCGAAATCGCCTCGATAACGGGTTCCAGCGAGCAGGCTTCCCATATCCAATGAATAGATGACGATGTCTTTCATCGCCGCGGGCACCTGCTCCTCATGAATCCGCTGGGCCAGCCCTTCCGCGAGGGCGGTTTTCCCCACACCAGAATCACCCACAAAGATGGGGTTGTTCTTACGACGACGCGCCAACACATGGATGGCACGCTGCAGTTCTTTACCACGCCCCACCAGGGGATCGAGCAAGCCCTCTTTCGCTCGTTCATTGAGGTTCACACAAAAGGCTTCCAGGGGATCCTTACGCTCCGCAATACTCCCAGCACCATCACCATCACCCGCCATTATGGGGATTGTCTCTTCGTCGATCTTGCTGGTGCCATGGGAAATATAGGCGACCAGGTCCAAACGCGTGATCCCCTGCTCTTCCAGGAAATGCGCTGTCCAGCAGTCGGGCTCGGAATAGAAGGCGATTAGAACATTGTAGCCATAAACCGACTCTTTGCCTGCTCCAACAACGTGCGCCGAAGCACGTTGAATTACCCGTTGAAAGCCAATGCTCGGCACCGGGTGAAGTGCTTTGTCGTCTTCCTGGTCAAGAGCTTCAACCTGATTGTTCAAGAAATCGTCGGTTTTCGCACGGAGTTCATCGACGTCACCGCCGCAATGACGGATCACCTCCATGGTCCCTTCATCGTGCAAGAGCGCGAAGAAAAGGTGCTCAGTGGAGCAGACCTCGTGGCTTCGAGCGATCGCTTCACTGAACGCAACATTGATCGAGATACGCAGTTCTTCGCTTAGTTTCATTGGGGCTCCATGGTGCACTTCAGGGGCATCCCAGCACTTTCGGCGCTGGCGCGTACTTTCGAAACTTTGGTTTCAGCGATGTCATGAGTAAAGGTACCACATACGCCCACACCTTTGGTGTGCACATGTAGCATAATCTGCGTGGCCATGGTGCGATTGTGCCGAAATATCTCGGTGAGCACATGGACCACGAACTCCATCGTCGTGAAGTCATCGTTGTGCAAGAGCACCTTGTACATCCGGGGTTTCTTGGTCTTCGACTCGGCGCGTTCTTTCACGCCAACCCCAAGCTCCCAGTTCGGTCTTTTGTCGTCCTTACTCATAGCACCGCATGTTCTAGAGCACGATTATAGCGTTTTTACGACTATGGCGTAATGGAACAAGAAACGAAGCAGGTATGGATTGAGCACCACGGCCAACCGACGCACGGGTAGAGAGGGCTATTTCTTGTCGTCGATTTGACCCAGGGCCTGTACCAGGTCATCCAACTCTGCCTCCTGGACGGTACGAAGATCGATGACGACCGTATCGTCTTCGATCCGGGCCACGACAGCCGGAGTTGCCTGCCGTAAAACCGTAGTTATCACCTGTGCGGATTGGTCATCATGTCCGATGGTGAGGCCATAGGAGTCGATCTGATACCGGGCGTCGCTACCTCCACCCACCTCACTGGTACAGGTGGTGGGAGTCAGCTTGACCCCGCTATCCGGATGGCGGCTGGTAAATTCGTTGATCAATGTCTGGACCCGGTTCTTCAGGACCTCTATGTCGAGAGCGAGAGCGGCCAGGACAGGAATGTTCTCTACCCGCCCTGCAATATGGTCACGTAGAACCGCCTCCAGGGCTCCAATTGTCATTTTTCCCACGCGTACCGTTCGATAATAGGCGTGTTTACGCATGGTTTCGATCAAATCCGTACGGCCCACGGCGATGCCACATTGTGGACCGCCAAGTAATTTGTCGCCGCTGAACAGGACGATATCAGCCCCCGCCTTCAGACATCCCTGCACGGTGGCAGGAAGTCCATCACCCTCCGGTAGAGACAGGTTCTGTACACAGCCATGGCCGAGATCGACGAGGACCGGAATGTTCTCCTTGTGGGCACAGGCACATACGTCGGCCAGATCGGGACTCTGTACGAATCCCTCGATATGGAAATTGCCTCGATGGACCCGCAAGACAGCTTGGGTATCAGTCCCTATTGCCGCCTCAAAATCTTCTACGCGGGTACGGTTGGTAGTTCCAATTTCGCAGAGTCTGGCCCCCGATAGACGCATGACATCCGGCATTCGATAGGAACCGCCGATCTCCACCAGCTCCCCGCGGCTTACGATGACCTCACCTTTGGCCCCGATGGCGGCCAGGCTCAACAATACGGCGGCGGCATTATTGTTCACGCATAGAGCGGCTTCGGCACCGGTGAGCGTTTGAAGCAGTGAATGGACGGCCCCGCCGCGGACACCGCGATGTCCATCGGCAAGATCGAATTCCAGATTGCAAAACCCTTGTCCCAATGCAGCGGCTCGTCGAAGTGCATGGGTACTTATGGGCGCGCGTCCCAGATTGGTATGAAGAAGGACACCGGTTCCATTAATGACGGGGCGGAGGCCCGATCCCACCAGCAATTCACTTTCGAGTTTCACCTGGCGGTGTAGATCGGTGGGCGAGATCGGCTGATCCTGAAGCTCGTGCCGTGCCCAATCTAAAGCCCTCCGTACGGCTGTTGTTACTGGAGCCCGCCCGTGCTCTTCGATAAGAGCCTGAACGAATGGAACCTCCAACATCCGGTCAACCCGGGGCAGTTCTCTCGGCGTTGTTATTTGGGTCCCTTTGGCCATGACCCCGACCCTGAAAAGGAAGGCATTGGATTGTTTCACAGGGTTTGGTGCTTGACAATGGCCGTGAAATCGCTTGATTCAAAGCCATGTCCGATACCTTTCAATACCAGGTCTCCGAAGAGGATGAGGGACGACGTCTCGACACGCAGCCGGATCTGGTCTCCGCAGCGGGTAGTCGCAGTCGCTTGCAACGGCTTATTGAAGGGGGAAGTGTACAGGTAAATGGTGTTGTAAAACCGTCACGGACACGCCTGCATTGTGGAGATATTCTGGATATTGAAGTCCCGGCCGAGGAGCCAACGGAATTAAAACCAGAAGACATCGACCTCGACTTTATCCATCAAGATGCGGATGTGGTGGTCGTCAACAAGGTACCCGGTATGGTGGTTCACCCCGGACCAGGACATAGTGGGGGAACGCTCGTCAATGCACTACTTCATCATATTCCCGAGCTGAAAGGCCTGGGGACGGATGAACGACCGGGATTGGTGCATCGTCTGGATCGGGACACCAGTGGACTGATGGTCGTGGCCCGCAATCTTGAATCCCTACGCATCCTACAAGAGGGCTTCTCGACTCGGGCCGTAACAAGGCGCTATCTGGCGGTATGTTGGGGCAGAAGACTAGAAGACCGAACGTGTTTTGAGACTCCGTACGGGCGGCATCCGCAACAACGAAAGAAGTTTACCTCCAAAGTGGGAGCGCGCACCGCCATAACCCATGTGGAGGTATTGGCGCGGGGCCAGGCCGCCCTTATCCTCGGAGTGCGCCTTGAGACGGGACGTACCCATCAGATTCGGGTCCATCTATCCGAAGGGGGGCATCCCCTGATTGCCGATCCGATCTATGGCCAATCCCGAAATCCAAGATATGCCGCGCCGGGGGCTATGGACGAGGTACGCATTCTATCGCGCGTTTCCAACCTTATGCTTCATGCCGGTGCATTGTCCTTTGTGCACCCCAAGACCGGCTCGAAGCTTTCCTTTTGTGTACCGCCACCGGAGGCCTATCGCTCGGCTATCGTGGACTGGTTGGGTGCACCGTTATGGGACGAGATCTGGACCGCGTTTACCAGCTGACCGTATAGGTAGCAGCCTTGAACGGGTAAAGGTTCAGGTAATATATCCCCGGTTCCAGGCCCAGTGCATCCAGATCAATCGTATGGGAACCACTGTCGCCGGAAGTCTGAATCTTATTACTATATTTGGGCTCAAGGTTTTCATCCCAGAGGTAAATGAAGATCTTGATAAGGGTCGCACCTTCACCTTTCACTGCGTCGATCTGGAGGTTTCCACTGGGACCATCGTCCAGAATCATATAGGCCATATCCGAGTTCTGGCTGCATAAGGACCCGGTTAAGGGCGTGCCATTGAGCAGTTGGCGTGAAGTGAGCGGGGAGTCGTCGGGCTCTTCGGGATCATCTGGACAGTTCGTGTCACTTACCCGAATCGGATACAGCACATAGGGACTTGCCTGCAGTCCACTGACCTTTACTGTGTATTTACCGCTTACCGCGTCGGCGGCCAGGGTATGGGTAAGGGTGACCCCGCGCAGGTCCGCAGTGCCGGTTCCAGACGCAACCAGGTTCTCTCCGGTGGGATCGAGAAACTCGAGGATCAATGGTGAGCTTCCCATGGGTTGAATGGCGTCTATTGTGACGCGATCATTGGGGGCAAGGCTCGTGTTGAATAAGAACCAGTCGAGGTTATTGGAGCAGAATTGGCCGTGTTGTGGTTGCCCCCCGCCTGCGCTGCTCGCCGATCCGAAATCATCGTTTGGCTCGTTTTCGTCTTCGATACAGGCTGCAATCAACGGCTCGGAAGAGACGGTGTAGCCCGTTTGCCCAACGAAACCATCCGGTTCGATTCGGCTGACCTGCACCACAAAGTCCCGTGGTTCGGGTTCGGATGGAAGTAGGATTTCAAGGACCTGATCTCCCTTGGGTTCGGATACTCCGATTTCCTGTGCGATGAGGATTTCGGTGATGGGATCGACCAGATCCATTTTCAGAGTAGAGAAATAGTTGTTGTAGTTTAATGTGACTTTGAGCCCTTCTTCAGCTGCTACCGAAACAAGAAAGTTATCGATGTCATCTGTGCATAGGGTAAGGGCCGGCGGAATATCCGGTTGAACGGCCGCAAAATCAACGAGATCGTCAAATTCATGAGGATCCAGGGAGCATTCAAGCTTATCCCAACGATCCACTTTAATGGAGTAGCGCCGACTTTCACCCACCGGATCTCCGAGGATGGTTATATAATAATCACCAGGAGGAAGTATTGGCTTGCGAAGGTAGCGGTGTTGGCCGAGTTCCTCGGCTAGATCGACCACGGTTCCCGCCGCGTCTCGTAGGCCCAGGATCGGAGGGGCGGTTCCGGGCTCTGCCCATAGCCATATGACGAGCTCCTGCTCTTCCCCCAATGTGGTTTTGTACCAGTCTGTGTCGGAGGGACAGATCCCCCGGGCCAGGAGTTGCACATGGGGACCGCCAAGAGCTTCGGCCTTGCCAAGGACATTATTGTCGGAGGGGTAGTCACCCGCATCGGGCATGCAGGTGGTTTTGCTGGTCAGGGCAACCTTCAAGACGTAGGTACCCACCTGACCGGCGGGGTTTTCTACCAGGATGAGCACATCACGAGGTATGTCTGCAGCCGGAACCAACATGCTTGAGAAGGTGGTGGCATGACCTCTTGCATCCAGAACAAATCCCGTGGCTTCATCGATGATCTGGACCGATAACTGGCCGAAGGGATTCGCACCGTTGACCGCGACCAATAGGGATTGGTCCACAGGGATGTGGTAGTGATAGTAGTCTGGATCAGTCGGGTGGATTGTGAGATCGATATAGTCAGCCGTTAATACCGAGATCGCTGTATCGGCCGTATCGTTGTTTTCCAGGTAGTCCTCGGCGGGTAATGGGATCAGGCATTGACCGGTACTACATGGAATCCCCGGATCACAATTTTCATCGCTGGTACAGGACCCCAGGTGAATACAAACGCCCTGATTACAGAATGGGCGGCTTGGCGGGCAGTGCGTATCACTCAGGCATTCCTGACACACCTGGTCCAATGTATTGCAATGCCCCGATAGACAGTCACTGCCTTCGGCACAGGGCAGTGCATCGATACAGACATGGAATTGAGAGTGACATATTCCGCCGGAAGGGCAGTCGTCACCATCCATGCAGGCAGGGTCTTCGGTCGAGCAGCTGCCCTTATCACACCAGGACTCGGCGCAATCGAGATGAGAAATACAGATTGGGCTCGACTCACAGAATCCCGTGACAGAGTCACAGGTTTGAAGAGAGGGACATTGTACATCCGTGGCGCAGGCGATCGGGGCGGGTAGCTCCAACGGGGTATAGGTGTCTTCTTCTATATCGGATCCCGCATCGCTGGGCTCGTCGGCATCCGTTGTGGCATCCGTGGTGTCATCCGTATCGCCGG
>Ga0310121_10002383_pt1 | contig 17896 bp, 5 predicted proteins | sample CB27_Tmax_986_MG_FD_203504 | JGI IMG/M metagenome (GOLD analysis project Ga0310121, IMG submission 203504) | Marine microbial communities from Western Arctic Ocean, Canada - CB27_Tmax_986 | ecosystem: Environmental > Aquatic > Marine > Oceanic | place: Canada: Western Arctic Ocean | collected...
TCTGGCCCCAGGCGTCGGTGACGGGGATCCAGCCTCCGGGCAGGTTGGTCGCAGTCAATTCGCAACCGGCCAGCTGGGCCAGGCCCAGTCGCGGCACGAATCCGTAGCCGACGCACAACGCGTCGGCGACAATCGGCCTCGAGCGATTGTGGTCGGGGACCCAGTCGGCGTCGCAGGGAGCCACCACCACCTGTTTCAGTTTGCCGCGGCCTTCGGCACGGGTCACGATGTGACCGGTCATCAGCGGGATGCCCGCCTTGCGGACACCGCCGACGTAGTCGAGTCCCTGCTTGAGCAGCTTGCCATCGGCCAACAGCGAGGGGAGCTTCCAGAAGGCGTCACGGCGGCGGAGCGTGTCGACGATGCCCACCACCGGTACGCCCATCTCGTGCAACGCCAGGGCGACGACCAGCAGGAAGGGACCGGTGCCGGCCAACAGTACGCGGCGGCCCGGAGCCACGCCCTGAGACTTGACCAGCTGCTGGGCGGCACCGGGAGTCATCACGCCGGGCAGAGTCCAGCCGGGAAACGGTGGCACGTATTCGTAGGCACCCGGGGCCAGCACCAGGCGGTCGGCCTCCAGGATCCGGAACCCCTCGGGGCCGCACAGCCCCAGCCGGCGTTCGGGGTAGATGCCCACCACGCTGTGACCCGAGAGCACGGTGATCCGCTCGGAGTGTTCCTCGAGGTGCTCTCTGAGTGCCCCGCCGCGGTCCGGCTCGCGAGGCCTGGTCGAAGGCACCGCGGGGTAGCGGTAGATCTGGCCGCCGGGTCGAGGGTTCTGGTCGACGACGGTGACCGACAGGCCACGCTCGGCCAGCGTGATCGCCGTCGCCATCCCGGCAGGACCGGCTCCGATCACGACCAGCTGCGAATCGTCCGAGGGGGTGGGGACCGCTGAGTCGGGACTCATGACGCAGCTCCGCCTGATCCTGTAGCACCAGGCTCGCCAGACCCCTGAGGCGTCACCACCATGCCCGCGGCGATCGGCACCAGGCAGGCCTGGCAATTGGGTCGACCATCGATCGTGACCAGGCAGTCAAAGCAGATGCCCATCCCGCAGAAGTAGCCTCGAGGAGCCTGGTGCTCGGAGGTGGTCCGCAGCACGGTCTCCCGCACCGCCCAAAGTGCCGCCGCGATACTCTGCCCGGGCCGACCCAGCACCTGCCGGCCGTCGAACTCGAACTGCACCATCTCGGATCGAAGCTTGCTGGTTGACATCACATGTCCCTGACCGCAACCGCGGTGGGGAATTCACGGGCGAATTGTGAATGTCCGGATGGTCCGGTCGGTCCGGCCACTGTACGAATCGGAAGTGTAGTCCACTGCCTTCATACGAAACAGAGGACCCGCCCCACCGAATCCTCAGCTCATCCTGGAGTCCTGGCAGTAGAGTGCCGCGTCAGCCGGCTGGCCGGGGAATGCGCACGATGCGGACCGATCGCTGGCCAACTCCAGCAACGCGGTGTCCCCACCAGCCCCGGAATGGAAAAAGCCCCTCGACAGATTTGCCGAAGGGCTCTTTTCTGAAATCTGAAAACAGTCAGGACGACAGGACACCAATTGAACAGCTTTCGACCGCTGCCGCTTTGCACGGAACTCGCTGAACAGCACCTTTTCTTGTCGATCGGCCCCCGATGCGCGGCAAATCGGTCCAGCGGGCGACGGTCATCGCACGAACAGACCGGGGCAGAAGGGGCAAGTTGCCTCGTTCCCGGAACCGGGGAATCCAGGAGACGGGTTTCACGCGACCGGCCAATCGAGGATTGACAGGGCACTAGAGCCTGCCGACCCACTCGGCCCAGTAGGTGAACGACTCGTCGATCTCCTCGGGGTGCTCGGTCACGATGTCGGTCCCGCCACCGCCTCGGACCGTGTCGATGTCGGCTCCGGCGTTGAGCCGGTCGTCGTCTCGCGAGTGCTCGGTGGCGTTGCTACCGTCGTCACCAATCAGTAGATCTCGGCCCACGGCCCCGTAGAGCCGATCATGACCCTCGCCCCCCACCAGCGTGTCGTCGCCGCTGCGGCCATACAGCCAGTCGTCGCCCAGCCAACCGCTGATCGCATCGTGACCGGTTCCTCCATCGAGGTAGTCGTTGCCGGCACCTCCGTTGAGCGTATCGGTTCCGCCGTAGCCCATCAGCGTGTCATGGCCCAGCCCTCCCAGCAGGCTGTCGTGACCACCCCGTCCGTTGAGCACGTCATCGGCCGTCCCGCCCCTCAGCGTGTCATCACCTCCCAGACCGATCAGGGTCACGCTGCCGGTAAACGACCTGGCATCAAGATGATTGGGCCCGTTGCCCCCCTTGAGATACGCCGACTCGATACCGCTGAGCACGTCGCTGCCCAATCCTCCGCTGAGCCGCGACACCTGCAATGTCATATTGACGTTGCCACGCTCATAGAGCCGGTCGTTGCCGCTGCCACCCACCAGCGTGTCGTTGCCCGCTTCGCCGCTGAGCAGATCGTCTCCGGGACCTCCATCGAGGCTGTCGTGGCCGGTGCCGCCTGCCAGCTTGTCGTCTCCGTCTTCGCCCAGCAGCGTGTCGTAGTTCCCACCCTGTCCGCGGAGCACGTCGTGGCCAGCGCCTCCGATGATCAGGTCGCGTCCGGATCCTCCGAAGAGACGGTCGTGGCCGGTGCCACCGGTGAGCGTATCGTGGCCCCCCTTGCCGTTGAAGAACGCCCGGCCACTGAAGCCGCTGCCGTCCAGGATGTTGTTGCTGCTGCCGCCAAACAGCTGAGCCAACTGGATCTCGATCAGCGTGTCGCTGCCCAATCCCACCAGCGACGTGTCTGTGACGGTGAAGTCCACATCGGCCGTCTCAATCAGGTGGTCGTACCCCTCGCCGCCATCAATCGTGTCATCGCCGGGTCCACCCGAGAGTGAGTCGAGGCTGCTGCCCTGGCCCATCAACCGGTCATGGCCCGGGCCTGCGACGATCGAGTCGGCTCCGGCACCACCTCCCAGCGTGTCGTTGCCCGAGCCACCCAGCAGCGTGTCGTCACCACCTCGGCCGTTGAGCAACACCGGGATCGTGGCGGCCGAGGCGTCCAGGTGGTTGTCTGAGTTGCCTCCCAGCAGGCGTGCCTCGGCAATCCCCAGAAGCGTGTCGCTTCCCAGTCCCGTCAACGTCGTGTCGCTCAACACGTAGTCCACGTCGGCCGATTCCCAGAGGATGTTGCTTCCGGTGCCCGCATCCAGCAGGTCGTTCCCTTCGCGACCGGTTACCCAGTCGTCGCCTGCGTCTCCGTTGATCACGTCATCGGCGACACCTCCACGCAGCGTGTCGTTGCCATCACCGCCGTTGATGGTCACAACCACACCGGCACCGGGGGCATCGATCAGGTCGTGGCCGGCGTCGCCTGAGAGTGTCAGCACCGCTGCGAAGCTCACGTCGAGTGAGATCACCTCCAGCGTGTCGTCTCCGGCACCGGCGGCCACGTCGAGCGAGTCACCGGGTACGGGGAACCACAACCCGTGATCGGACGTCCCGCGGCCCATTCGCAGCACGTCGTCGCTGTCGCTGCCCCCGAAGTCGGCTCCATCGGTGAGTCTCAAGCGGTCATCGAGTCCCCCCAGCGTGAACCGCCTCTGCGGAGTCACCAGGCGGTCGTCGATCGGCTCCACGCCGCTGAAGCTGATCGTGCGGCCATCGAGGCTGATCGCACCGGTGTCGGCATCCGCCAGCGTGTAGCTGATCTCCAGGGCGCTGCCGTCTGTGAGTTCCAACCGATCCCCGGCGGATCCCGCTCCCGCGGCATCAAAGCTGATCGGTTGACTCAATCCGGTCACCGCCGCCGCACCTCCGAGTGAGACACTTAGCGTGTCGGTATCTCCGGACCCATCGAACCTCAGGCAGTTGATCGACGGCAATGCGGCTCGGACCCAGAGATTACCGCCGGAGATGATCTCGGTGATCCCGCCACCGGCCCCCACCGGTGTCATCGCCATCAGGTCATCCGCACCGTCGTCGTCGTAGGGGGCGGTGGTGATGCGAGACGTGGCCGTGCAGGTGTAGGTGTCGGCCAACGAGATCCCGCTGAGAACTCCTCCAGCCACCAGACTCACGTCCCGGGCCGCCGTTCCCTGCTGCCAGCCCTCCGGTGTGATCCACACCAGCGTGTAGTCACCGGGCACGAGGTCCTCGAAGTGCCACTGTCCCCGTTCATCGACATCCGGGGTCGAGGGGTCATCCAGTGACGTGCGGATGGATGTCTCACCCTCGTCGAGCACCCCGTTGCCGTTCGTGTCGGCGATGATCGTCCAGCCCCCCAGGCCCGGTTCGTCGGGACCACGCACCCCGTCCCCGTCGAGGTCGTGGAAGAACTCACCCTCGACTTCGGCGTGCTCGATCAACTCGAGGCTCACCTCGACGATGTTCCCCGCATCACTGCCGTCATGCGCACGGTACCGGAAGCTGTCGGAGCCGAAATAACCACCGACAGGCATGTAGAGGAACCCACCGTCGGTGGCCAGTGACAGCGAACCGTGAGCCACCCCGTTGACCAGCATCGCGGTCAGCGGGTCGTCCTCCACGTCGATGTCGTTGCCCAGCACGCCCGGCGCGGGGACCTCAAGCTGACGGTTCTCGTTGCCGGTGTAACTCTCGGGAACCGCCACCGGAGGATCATTGATCGGGTTGATCAGCAGCGTGAACTGTTGACTCTCGGAGAGGTCCCCCTGGGCATCGCGTGCCGTCACCGTCACACTCGTGCTGCCGTTGTGGTCTGCGGCGGGGTGCACGTGCAGGCGGTTGTCCGTGCGGTCGATGAAGCTCCCGCTGTCTGCCGCCTCGTCGATCGTCAGGCCGAAGCCGGTGTCGATCTCGGCGAGGTTGCTGATCTGGAACTCGATCGTCGTGAGATCCGAATCGACATCAGTGAGGTAGTCGTCCAGGTAGGTGCCGTCGGTGTGGACCGAGCCGTCCTCATCGATCGTGATGTCCGGTAGTCCCGCGAGCACCGGCGGGTCGTTGACCGGGGTGATCGACAGCGTGAACGAACCCGGCAACGAGACCGCGCCCGCATCATCGCGGGCTTCGATCTCGACAGTCACCGTTCCATTGTGATCGGCAGCCGGGTGAACGTGGATCGTGTTGTCGGTGCGGTCGGCAAAGCTGTCGCTGTCGGCGGCCATGCCGATTGATACGCCGTAGTCAGCATCGATCTCGGCGAGGTTCGACACGCGGTACTCGATCAGCGACACGTCCGAGTCGACATCACTGACGTAGCTGTCGAGGTTGGTGCCGACCAGGTGCAGCGAGCCGTCTTCATCGAGCGTCACCGCAGGCAGCGAGGCCAGGACCGGCGGATCGTTGACCGCGGTGATGGTCAGGGTGAAGGAACGCGGGTAGCCGACAGACCCCTCGGCGTCGCGGGCCTCGATCGTGACCGTGGTCGAGCCGTTGAAGTCGAGCGTCGGGTGTACGTGCAGGCTGTTGTCAGCACGTGCGGCGAAGCTGTCGCTTTGTGAGTCGTCGCCGATGGTCAGGCCGAAGTCCGAGGAGATCTCTGCGAAGTTTAAGATCCGGAACTGGATGTCGGCCACCACCGAGTCGGCGTCGGTGACTTCAAGGGTGAGATCGGTGCCGGTGCCGTGAACGGCGATGTCTTCGTCGGTGGTGATCTCCGGCAACGACTCCTCGAGCACCGGCGGGTCGTTGACCGGTTGCACGTCCAGCGCCCAGGAGGACTTCACTGTCGCTGCGTCCTGGGTGTAGACGTTGTAGAGTGCCTCTGCGGCGGAACCCGGTGGGGTGAGGAACTCGAACCCCGCGTGCGTCCATCCGGGGCCGATGGTGGCGGTGTCGCTGCTGGTGCCGTGCAGGATGAGCGTGTTGGAGGTGTCGCTGAGGTTGAGCACTTCCAGTCGGTTGATGACAAGCGAGTTGGCTCCGGTTCCGCTCAGATCGATCGCCTCGATCCCCCGGAACCGGTTCTCCGGCGTGGTGGTCAAGTCGAGTGTCAGGCCGCTGCCCTCCAGCGACACCAGGTCGTGGCCGCGTCCGCCGTCGATCCGTGCAAACGTCGTGTCGGTGATCGTGATCGTGTCGTTGCCGGCAGCGGCATAGAGCACATCGGCACCGCCGGCCCCCTCGAGCCGATCGTTGCCGGCTCCGGCGACGATCGCATCGGCAGCACTGCTGCCGGTGAGTGTCTCGTCATCGGAGCCCCCTTCGAGATTGACCGCCCCGCTGCAGTTGCCCCCGTAGAGCACATACGCCGTGCCGGCGTTGCTGGTACCACCCGGGTCAGCCTGCGGGGCGCCGATCAGAATGTCGGCGTAGCCGTCGCCGTTGATGTCACCGGCAGCGGCGACCGAGCGTCCCGACTCGTCGACGTTGCTGGTCCCTTCAAACACCATGCCGTTGCTGCAGGCCAGTGCCGAGAGATCCAGCACAGCCGAGGGTGTGGCAGGGACTGCCGCTCCGAACACCAGGTAGGTCTCCCCGGCGCTGATCGTCCCGCCGGGACCGGCCCCGTAGGCTCCGATCAGCATGTCGTCAAAGCCGTCGCCGTTGACGTCACCGGCCGCCGAGACCGAGTGACCGGAACGGTCGTTGGCGGCGATCCCGTCGAGGCGGTAGCCGTTGTTGCCATCCAGTGACGACAGGTCGATGCTGGCCGGGAATCCGGAGTCGGTGCCGTAGACCAGGTAGGTCTCACCGGCACGGCTGTTCCCACCGGGGTCGGCCATCTCGGCTCCGATCAGGATGTCGTCGTAGCCGTCGCCGTTGACGTCCCCGGCGGTACTGACCGAGATGCCCGAGAAGTCGTCGGTGTCGACGCCATCGAGTCGGAAGCCGTCGGTGCCGTCGAGGGTTGAGAGTTCAAGCGTCGCGGCAAAGCCTGAACCTGTGCCGAACACGACGTAGGTCTCACCCGCATCACGACTTCCGTTGCCGAACGCGCCGCGGGCTCCGATCAACAAGTCCTGGTACCCGTCGCCGTTGACGTCACCGGCGGAACTGACCGAGCGGCCCGAGTCGTCACCGGCATCGACGCCCTCGATCACGAAGCCGTCGCTGCCGTCGAGAGTCGAGAGGTCGATGGTTGACGGGAAGGAGGCCCCCGATCCGAAGACCACGTAGGTCTCGCCGGCGGCACTGCGCGTGTCCGGATCGGTGCCCGGGTCACCACCGGGGGCCCCGATCAGGATGTCGGAGTAGCCGTCGCCGTTGAGGTCACCGGCGGTGGCGACCGAGAAGCCCGAGAAGTCATCGGTGTCGATGCCGTCGATGCGGAAGCCGTCTGTGCCGTCGAGTGAGTCGAGGTCGATCGAGGCGGGGAAGGGGGTGCCGCTGGGGCGGCCGAAGACGATGTAACTCTCGCCGGCGGAACTCGAGCCACCGGGGTCACCCCGGTAGGCTCCCACCAGGATGTCCTGAACTCCGTCACCGTTGATGTCTCCGGCCGTGGAGACCGAGTAGCCCGAGGCGTCCGTGGCGGTGGACCCGTCGATGCGGAAGCCGTTGCTGCCGTCCAGTGCCGAGAGGTCCAGCGTGGGTGCGGATGTCGTGCCGCTGCCGAAGACCACGTAGGTCTCACCGGCATCGCTGCCTCCGGCATCCCCGCCCGGGACGCCGATCACCAGGTCGTCGTACCCGTCGCCGTTGACGTCGCCGGCTGTTCCCAGTGACACGCCCAGGGTGTCGTTGGCGGTCAGGCCTTCGATGCGGAAGCCGCCGGTGCCGTCCAGATCGGCGAGTTGGAACATCTCGACCGAGTCCCAGCCGGTGGTGGTGACCTGGGTGTCGACGATCACGGTGGCCACGCCCTGGGTGAAGACGTTGGGGCCGGTCAGTTGGCAGTGCCAGGTCCAGCCGCCGCCCAGCTCGAGCGTATCGCCGGTGTCGCCGGTGACAACGAGCGTGTTGGAGGTATCGCTGAGGTTGAAGACTTCCAGTTGTGTGAGCGTGAGGGAGTTGTTGCCGTCGCCGGTCAGGTCGATCGCTTCGAAGCCGCGGAGCTTGTTGTCGGGGATCGTGCTCAGATCCAGGTCGATGCCGTTGCCCTGCAGAGCGAGCGTGTCGGTGCCGCGGCCGCCGTCGAGGCGATGGAAGTCGAGGTCGGGGATCTCGATCCGGTCATCGCCCTGGGCTCCGTAGATCACGTCGGCTCCGCCGCCGCCTGTGAGTGTGTCGTCGGCCTGGCCACCGACCATTACGTCGGCGATGCTCCGGCCGGTCAGATTGTCGGCCGAAGACGTGCCGCGGTGGGTGGCGCTATAAGTGAAGTTGTCACCGAAGATCAGGTAGGACTCTCCAGCGGAAGAGGCTCTCCAAGCTCCGATCAGGAAATCGTCGAAGCCGTCCCCGTTGACGTCACCGGCAGTGCCGATCGAGTCGGAGGCATAATCGCCAGCGGCGATTCCCTCGATCCGGAATCCGTTGGTGCCGTTTAGCGACCCGAGATCGAGTGCTGCCGGGAAGCTGGATCCCGAGCCAAAGACGATGTAGGCTTCGCCGGCATTTTCATTTCCGCCAGGATCGGCCAACGACGCGGCAATGACGATATCGTCGTAGCCATCTGCGTTGATGTCCCCGGCCATGCTGACGGCTTCGCCGGAATAGTCCAGTGCGTCGACACCATCGAGTCGGAAGCCATTGGTTCCATCGAGAGTTGCGAGATCAACAGCAGCGGAGAACGTCGACCCGGATCCGAAGACAACGTAGCTTTCTCCCGCCTCACTTTGACCATCGGGATCAGCAAAATAGGCGCCAACAAGGATGTCGTCGAAGCCGTCTCCGTTGATATCGCCGGCATCGCTGACCGAAACTCCGGAATAGTCACCTGAATCGATACCGTCTATCCGAAAGCCATTGGATCCATCGAGCGACGAGAGCGAGATTGACGGGGCGAAGCTGCCACCAGATCCGAAGACGACGTATGAGCTACCGGCATAACTGCCGCCGGAATCGACGAACAACGCCCCGACCAGTATGTCGGCGTATCCATCTCCATTAACATCGCCGGCTGTACTGACCGAGTAACCAGATGTGTCATTTTCGGCAACACCATCGAGGCGGAACCCTGTGCTGCCGTCGAGCGTGGCGAGATCGATCGACGCGGGAAAACCTGTGCTGGACCCGAATACGACATAGGATTCTCCGCTTTCCACACTGCCGCCGGGATCACCGCCGTCCGCTCCGATCAAGATGTCATCATAGCCGTCACCGTTGACGTCTCCGGCTGTACTGACTGAACGCCCGGAGTAGTCATTCTGGTCAATACCCTTCATGCGAAAGCCGTCGGTCCCATTGAGTGTCTCGAGATCGGCAGTTGCGGGAAAGCTCTCCCCGGAGCCGAACACCAGGTAAGTTTCCCCCGCGGAGGAATCACCACCCGGATCGGCCATGCTCGCGCCGATGAGAATGTCGTGATAGCCGTCGCCGTTCATATCACCGGCGCTGCTGACCGAATTCCCCGATCTGTCATAAGCATCAATCCCAAGCAGGATGAACCCGTTCGAGCCGTCGAGCGTTGCGAGGCTGAACGATGCAGCAAAATCCGATCCTGATCCGAATACCAAATAGGATTCGCCTGCATTTGTGTCTCCACCGGGGTCGGCCTTGGGTGCACCAATCAGCAAATCATCAAAGCCGTCGCCATTGACGTCGCCAGCCGTGCGGATCGACCAGCCCGAAATATCGGCGACGTCGACACCGTCCAGTCGGAATCCGTTTGACCCATTGAGCGCTGCCAAGTCCAGGGGATGCGATGCGGCTGCGAATTGCACAATGTGATTCGCCAGGTACCCTGCCACGGGCCGCATGATCCGTGCACGCCCACCGTCATCAGGACGACTGTCGAAGGCCGAGGCGGTCGACGCCGACCATCCAGCGGGAACGAAATCACGCGGCCGGATCGACTCATCGACCTCCCCGTCAGCGTTCCTGAATCGGTCGTCACCTTTACCGCCCGCCAATCGGTCACGGCCACCCTGCCCGTATATTCGGTCGTTGCCCGATTCGCCGGCAATGATGTCAGCTCCGGCACCTCCGAATAGTCGGTCGTCGCCGTCACCTCCCAGCAATGTGTCAGGTCCCGAGTTCCCGTTGAGCCAGTCAGCTCCGGCATTTCCGAACAGCAGGTCCGACCCCGCTCCTCCGGCCATACTGTCGTTGCCCCCCTGTCCCCGCAGCCGGTCAGCGCCTGCGCCGCCGTCGAGTCGATCTCGACTCGCACCGCCCAGCAGCAGGTCATTTCCGCGTCCACCACGAAGGACATCGTCCCCCGCCTCGCCGTTGATCCAGGCTGGGAGACTCACCAGCGGATCGATGAGTACTGTGTCGTCGCCGGCCGCGGCTGAGATGCGGATCGCTGTGGGGATGGTTGAGCCAAATCGCTCGAAGATCGCGGTGTTGTAGCTCGTCCCGTTGATCGAGAGGTTGCGGGGATCGTCGCTCCCCATCCCCAGCTCGATCAGGTCATCGCGCTGCGTGCCGTGGACGACCAGCACGCCGTTGGCGAGTCCGACGAGGTTGGTCAGGCTCAGTGTGAAATCGCCGGGTTCCGAAGAGCCTTCGAGTGACACCAGCAGGCTCTCGCCAGCCTCAACGTCGATGTCGATGCGGTTCCCCTCGACGAACAGCGACGGCTCCGACCCAGTCCCGAAGCGAAGCGTCTGCTGTTCGGGCGACTGGTTGCGGTAGGTCAGCTCGATCGTGAACAACCCATCAAAAGCGGCCTGCATTCGATAGAGGCGTTGCTCGTCGGGGGCGAGATCGCCGTCGATCGTTCGCTGGTCGACATGTCCGAGTTCCTCGGGCATGACAGAGTCGAGTGCTCGATCAGACGTCGTGTCGAATCGATCGAGCGTGATTCGAATTCGCGAGATGTTATTCAGTTCGTCGGATTCCTCGATCCGTTGCTCGGGATCGACCGCGATCTCCAACCAGTAGTCTCCGTCGAGCACATCCGTGACATCGATCTCCTGCCCCGGCAGGTGTTTGCCGTAGACGTCAGCCCAGCCGACCGATATGCCCTGGACCTCTCGGCAATCTTCGGTAATCGCCCCCAGCAGGCACTCGGTGTAGAACGAGTGTTCTGAGGCGTTGGGCAAATCGAGATCAAAAGACCGCGAGTCCATCAGCGCGAAGCTGGTCTTGGTACCACCGGCGACGACTTCGCCAGGACTGCCGTCGTCGTTGACCCTCCGCAGGTTGTATTCCGCAAAGGCCTCGAAGTGCGTGTGCCCGTGCGCCTCGTGATAGCCCCATGCTCCGGCAAGCTGCTGGGATGCAGTCCCGTCGTTGTGCAGCAGATGCTGAGTGACCTCCTGCAGCCCGTGCTCATCAGCTTCACCACCGTGCAACTCGAGCGGTCCGGCACCTACATTGGCGATCGCTGTGGTCAGCCGCAGCAGCGTCTTGCCAGCCTCGGAGTGGGTATCCAGTTCCCAGCCACTCAGAAAGCCATCTTCCGGGCTGTCCAGGACGATCAGATCCGGCAGCAGTGGCGAACTGCTGAGAAGCGTGCGGTCTTCGAGGGATTCAATGGCCGCGGCGATCTGCCGTCTTAACCCTATCCGGCGATCACGGCCTCTCACACAATGAGCTTCCCGCTTCAACTGCGCTAGCCAATTGCCCAAGAGCATCCGGTCATCCTTAGAACTACATCTCACCTGCAGTCGGGTCGCACACTGACTGGCAGCGTAAGCGGAGTGCTGGGGAGCACAACTGGAGTCTGAATCGCCGGTCGACTAGAAGATGTGCGGACCCACAGCGGCTCCAAGCTCAAAGGAGCCGATATCAGGCACATTATCCGTGCGATAGAATTCGCGTTGATCTCTCAGCGGGTTCCAGCAGATGTTGTTGACGGCGGGATGGCCCGGTGGGAGCTTGTGGGTGCGAGTCACCCCTCCATGAAAATCCAGCTGATCAACCACGGGATCTCGCAGGTGATTGACGCAGTAATAGGCAATTCGACCTGCCAAGTCGGCGATGTCGTCGGTGCCAGCCGTCCCTGCGGAATTCGACACGGTAAACAGTGAGTGCGTCAGCTTCACCGGTCCGGAAGCGGTGGGCTCTACGAAGAGCCCACCACCGTCGGCGTTGGCTTCGTTCTTTGCGAACGTCACAAACGCAATCTCACTGGAACCGCCAACCCCCAGATACAGCCCCCCGCCATTGCCCTGAGTCATGGGCGCCTTACCCCTTGCACGGTTGTTCGAGATCGTGCTGTTGAACAGGCCCAGCATTGACGAGTTGAAGATCGCCCCGCCACCTTCCTCGGCAACGTTGCGTTCAAACACGCTGAAACCCGTGAGGGGATTGCTTTGGGGATTGACACCCAGGTCGAGAAGACTCACTCCCGTGCCCGGCACATTGGAAATCGCTCCCCCATATCCAAACGCGACTCGATTACAGGCCATCGTGGTGGTTTCGATGTCGACGGTGGCGATGCCGGAATTGGTCCCCGCCACTCCCTCACTATAAAGTGCGCCGCCCTCGAAGTAGGCGCGGTTGTCAGTAAACGACGAGTGAAAGATCTCGACCTGGCCACCGTGGTTGTAGAGTCCACCTCCGCTGCCGGCGCCGTTGGCCTCGAGATCTCCCGATGCCGGATCACACGGCTCTTCGAACGGCCACTGAAACGGGCCGCCGGTGGCCAGATCGATTGAGGAGGTCGTCGAGTTTGCCGAAATCGTGCTGTGATCGATCCACACCATGCTGCGGTCGTTGTAGATCCCCCCTCCAGCAACTCCGGCATTGTGGTGGTGGATCGTGCTGCCGTCGGTGATCTTCAGCGTGCCACCACCCGTGTGGTAGATACCACCACCCTGCGAGATCGTGTTGTTGCCGATTCCCTCGATCCAAGTCCTCTCGATCGTCAGGTCACCGAGTCGATTGACGATGTTGCTGTCGCTGGCCACGGTGACCTGGGGATTGATCCGAATGGTGCTGTCGGTGATCGTCAGCAAATCGGCATCGCTCTCGATCGTGCCGTAGCCGGTGCTGATCAGCGTGATGTCCTGGATCGTGACAGTGATGCCGCTGCCGACGTGAAGAATGTCGTAATACGGGCCACCGTGAATCGAGAGAGTTGACTGACCAGGACCGTCGATCGTCAGGTCATCGAGAATCTGGACCGGGTACGGCTGCGTCAGGTTGATCTGGGTTCCCACAGGAAGCGAAAACCGCAGCACATCGGAACCGAAATTGGCGTTGGCCCACTGGACTCCCTCTCGAAACGTGGTGAAGCCATCCGTCGCCGTCACATCATGTGCCACATCAACAACCACGGTTGCCGGCGGCAGATTGTGGCCGGTGAGAAGCAGCCGAACTTCGAGCGATTCAACGGCAGGGGTGCGGCACTGGGAGCCCTTGCGACGACGTGGGCGAGACGCACGTTGGACCCACAAACGGCATCGATCTGAAAGCGAAATCAACACGGGCAGAGCCTTCTGACTAGCTGATGAGACAGGCTAACTTCGTCGGGCCCGGGTAAAGTCGCCGTCACTCTACCCTTGCATTTCGCTCGAATGCAAGCACGTGCTGTGCAAACGCAAATCTGTTGTGAATCAGTCGGACGAGTGCGAGGTGGCGTTCGAGCCGTCATCGCCAACGAGGATGTCGAGGCCGACCGCTCCGTACAGGCTGTCGTGTCCCTCGCCGCCGACGAGGATGTCGTTGCCGCTGCGGCCGTAGAGGTAGTCGTCGCCGGTCCATCCGCTGGTCGCGTCGTCCTGGGTGCCCCCGTCGAGCCAGTCGTTGCCGGCTCCACCGTTGAGCGTGTCGTTGCCGCGGAGGCCCTTGAGCGTATCGTCGCCGTCACCGCCCAGGAGGCTGTCGGCACCGGATCGACCGTTGAGTACGTCGTTGCCCGTGCCACCGCGTAGCGTGTCGTCCCCACCGACGCCAATCAACGTGACGTCGCCGGTGAACTGGCGGGCATCGAGCAGGTTGTTGCTGTTGCCACCCTTCAGGAAGGCCGTCTCGATACTGGAGAGGCCGTCGGTACCCAGCCCGCCGGTGAGGTGGGAATCCCGAAGCGTCATGTTGACGTCGGCGCGTTCGAGAAGCCGGTCGGATCCGTAGTGGAGAGTGGAGAGTGGAGAGTGGAGAGTGGAGAGTGGAGAGTGGAGAGTGGAGAGTGGAGAGTGGAGAGTGGAGAGTGGAGAGTGGAGACCGCAGGGGAGGCTCAACTTTGCGCGATGGCACCTCGTGCTGGCGGCTGCTTCTTGTTTCTCTACTCTCTCCTTTCTACTTTACCCTGCTCTGTTCGCCTTCGGCGAAGTCGGGATGACAGGATTTGAACCTGCGACCTCTGCGTCCCGAACGCAGCGCTCTGCCAGGCTGAGCTACATCCCGAGGACAGGCGGCGATTCTAACATCGCTGGCGAGTCGGTCAACGACTGCTGGGGAATTGATCGGGTAGACAGAGGATGGGCGGGGTGGGGTTGGGACAGGCACGCCCGGCGGTCCGCCTCGCGGCGGACCGCCGGGCGAGCCAGTCCCCTGGGGTGTTGTTGGGGGTCTCTGTGGCAGACGGGGGGCGGAGACTGCCAACTTGGCAGGATTTTGCCGCTCCGCAGTGACTTGACAGTTCGGGCCTAAACTCTCTCAATAGAGGGTCTTGCGTCGTCGTTGTCGGTTTTGGCACGACGATTGCAAACCTCAACATGTGAATTGCATTCTGTAGAGCCTGCCAGCGGCAGCGTGAGGATCAAACCGTGCCGAAGTTGATGAAATTTGACGAGGACGCCCGCAAGAGCCTGCTTTCTGGAGTGTCGAAGCTGGCCCGGGCGGTAAAAAGTACCTTGGGACCGCGTGGCCGCAACGCCGTGCTCGACAAGGGCTGGGGTGCCCCCAAGGTGACCAAGGACGGCGTGACCGTCGCCGAGGACATCGAGCTGGAGGACCCGTTCGAGAACATGGGGGTCCAGCTGGTCAAGGAGGTCGCTTCCAAGACGAGCGACGTGGCCGGCGACGGGACCACCACGGCCACGATATTGGCCGAGGCGATCTACCAGTCGGGTCTGAAGTACATCGCCGCGGGTGCTGATCCGATGGCGATGGCCCGAGGTGTCCACAAGGCCGTCGACGTCTGCCTCGAGCAACTCGGCAAAATGGCCACACCGGTCAAGTCCAACGACAAGAAGGCGATCGCCACGGTGGCCACGATCGCCGGGAACAACGACCCTCAAATTGGCACGATCCTGGCCGACGCGTTGCTGAAGGTCGGCAACGACGGTGTGATCACCGTCGAGGAAGGCCGGCAGATCAACACCGAGGTCGACCTGGTCGAGGGCATGCAGTTCGAACGCGGATACCTCTCGCCTCACTTCGTCACCGACGAGGACGCGCAGATCTGCGAACTCGAGAACTGCCGCGTGCTGATCTGGGAAGAAAAGATCAGCAGTGCCAAGGACCTGGTGCCGCTGCTGGAGACGATTTCCGAATCGGGACAGCCTCTGTTGATCATCGCCGAGGACGTCGAGGGTGAGGCGTTGGCGACGCTGGTCGTCAACAAGCTCCGAGGCATTCTCAAGGTCGCAGCCGTCAAGGCCCCCGGCTACGGCGACCGCCGCAAGGCCCAGATGGAAGATATCGCCGTGTTGACCGGCGGCCAGGCCATCTTCAAGGACCTCGGCATCAAGCTCGAAAACATCACCGTCGATCAACTCGGCACCGTCGGCAAGATCATCATCGATGCCGAGAACACCACGGTGGTCAAGGGAGCCGGCAAGAAATCGGAGATCGACGGTCGGGCCGAGCAGATTCGGCAGGAGATCGAGGTGACCGAGAGCGAGTACGACGTCGAGAAGCTGCAGGAGCGGCTGGCGAAGCTCGCCGGCGGAGTGGCTCAGATCAACGTCGGAGCCGCCACCGAGACGGCGATGAAGGAACGCAAGGACCTGATCGACGACGCGCTGGCAGCCACACGGGCGGCGATCGACGAGGGCATCGTGCCCGGTGGCGGAGTGGCACTGTTGCGGTGCAACAAGGTGGTTGAGAAGCTCGAGTTGGATGGCGACGAGGAGTACGGCGCCCGCCTGATCCTCGATGTGCTCTCCACACCCGTCCGCACCATCGCCGAGAACGCCGGCCAGGACGGCGCGGTTGTCGCCAACAGGATCCTCAAGTCCAAGCAACTCAGCTACGGCTACGACGCACAGAACGACAAGTACGGCGACATGATCGAGTTCGGCGTCATCGACCCGACCAAGGTCGTTCGCGCAGCACTCCAGAACGCCGCCAGCGTGGCCGGACTGCTGCTGACAACCGATTCGATCGTGGTCGAGGAACCGGCCGAAGACGAGGACGACCATCACGACGACCACCACCACGACATGGGGGGTGGCATGGGCGGTGACATGGGCGGCATGGGCGGCGGCATGGGCGGCGGTATGCCGGGCATGGGTGGCATGGGTGGCATGGGCGGCATGCCGGGCATGATGTAAGCGACCAGGCTGAAACAGACAGACTAATCCACATTGAAGTTGTCCGGGAAGTGACCGGGCACGAGACAACCGGGAGTGAAGTAGAGATGAAGCTGAATCCGTTGGACGATCGAGTTGTTGTCGAGCCTCTTAGTGCCGAGGAAACCACCGCGGGTGGCATCGTGTTGCCCGACGCGGCCCAGGAAAAGCCTCAGAGAGGCTCCGTGGTCGCCGTCGGTCCCGGCCGGCTGCTCGAGAGTGGTGAACGTGCTGCGGTGGGCGTCGTCATCGGTGACGAAGTGCTCTTCGGCAAGTTCGGTGGTGCCGACATCGAGGTCGATGGCCGCGAGGTGAAGATCCTCCGCGAGAGTGACATCCTGGCCAAGGTCGTCTAGACCGGCTTCGGCCTCGTCTTCCCGAGAGACGTTTTCCAGACCCAGCCGAATACCCCCCGGGCCCCATGGCCCCGGGCCATTCCAGGAGCCAGTACCCGTGGCCAAGCAACTGCTGTTCGAACACGCCGCCCGCATCAAGCTGCAAAAGGGCGTCGACCAACTCGCTCATGCCGTCGCCGTGACGATGGGACCGACCGGTCGCAACGTGATCATCGACAAGAACTTCGGCAACCCCGTGGTGACCAAGGACGGCGTGACCGTCAGCAAGGAAATCGAGCTCGAGGATCCCTACGAGCACATGGGTGCCAAGCTGGTCAACGAGGTCGCGACCAAGACCAGCGACGTGGCCGGCGACGGTACGACCACCGCCACCGTGCTGGCCAAGTCGATCTTCGATGAGGGTCTCCGCGGACTCTCGCTGGGTGCCAACCCGATGACCGTCCGACGAGGGATCGACAAGGCGGTCGAGGCCGCACTGGGCAAGCTGCGTGAACTGGCCAAGCCGGTCACATCCAAGACCGAGATCCAGCAGGTCGGTGCCATCTCGGCCAACAACGACGCCGCCGTGGGTGACCTGATCGCCGAGGCCATGGAAAACGTCGGCCGCGACGGAGTGATCACCGTCGAAGAGGGCAAGGGCAGCACGACGACGCTGGAATTGACCGAGGGCATGCAGTTCGACAAGGGCTTCAACTCGCCCTACTTCGTGACTCACCCCGAGGAAATGAAGTGCATCCTCGAGGACTGCTATATCCTGATCCACGAGAAGAAGATCTCGAGCCTCCAAGAATTGATCCCGGTCCTCGAGCTGGTCTCGCAGGCGGGTAAGCCACTGCTGATCATCGCCGAGGATGTCGACGGTGAGGCTCTGACCGCACTGGTCGTCAACAAGCTGCGAGGGGTGCTGCCGGTGTGTGCTGTCAAGGCGCCCGGATTCGGAGACCGCCGCAAGAACATGCTCGGCGATATCGCCGTCTTGACCGGAGGCACCCTGCTCTCCGAAGACCTCGGCGTGAAGCTCGAGAGCACCGAGATCGGTGCCCTGGGCCATTGCAAGAAGGTCGAGGTCACCAAGGACTCGTGCACGCTGATCGAAGGTGCCGGTGACGCC
>Ga0310121_10002386_pt1 | contig 17876 bp, 11 predicted proteins | sample CB27_Tmax_986_MG_FD_203504 | JGI IMG/M metagenome (GOLD analysis project Ga0310121, IMG submission 203504) | Marine microbial communities from Western Arctic Ocean, Canada - CB27_Tmax_986 | ecosystem: Environmental > Aquatic > Marine > Oceanic | place: Canada: Western Arctic Ocean | collected...
TTGGTCTATCGCAATTGCCTCGTTGCGGTGGTGCGACTCCTTCCCATCAAGGAGCAGATGCTCTTCGACAAGACCGCCTTCACCGCTCCCAAGGAACCCGGCGAGTACCCGTACGTTTGCACCTTCCCCGGCCACTGGCGGCTCATGAAGGGCGTCATGACGGTGGAATAGTTTGACTTCACGGGATCGTGACTCGCAGGCGAAGGAACAGTCTGCCGCCTCCCGGCGCACTGATCGTGACCACCACCCCGCCGCTGCTGGGCCCGCCCGGCGGACTGAATTGTGGGGCGGAGAGGTACTGGCCGTCGATCCAGTTGGCGCGGGTGGCGAGCCAGGATTTCATGTGAGCGATTTCGGCCGGCCAGCCGCCGGCGCGCGGGGAGTTCTTGGACGGCCAGCGGTCGAAGTTGGCGTCCTCGGCGTCTTGGCGATCGTCCCCGGGACGCAACCCCGTTGGGGTTGGGGGATGGGGGCGCAATTACCCCGGGGTAGGCGTTCGTGCCTCACGCCAACCCCGGGCTGCAAGACGCAATCCCGTTGGGATTGAGGGGCGTCGTATATATTGGGACACACCCACAATGGATCGAATAATGGGACACGGCCACAATGAACACTCTTCCTGGAGGCATCATTCCCGCTCAGGCGATGGTCCCGGCCAACTCCCTCGTCGCGCCTTGCATTTGGAAAGAATCTCTCTCGCCAAGTTCAACGCTCTTCGCGCGCAAGACCCTAGCGATCTTTCCTGACGAATTTCTGTGCCCGTTTTCCGATGATGTCTCCGGCATAGATGTTGCCCTTCGAATCGACTGCGAGGGCGTGGACCCAGTTGAGGTCGCCGGGTGATTCCTTTTTATCCACGCCCTTGGGAACGGTCCAGAGCTGCTGCACTTTCCCCCCGGGGTCGAAGCGCATGAAGAGCTGGTCTTTGGGCGGGCAGCCGAGCGGGGCGCCGGGATAATCGGGATGGGGATGCCAGGTGGACGGCGAAGAGCCGCAGACCCAGACCTCATCCTTGGGCGTGATCCAGATTCCCCAGGGAACGACAAGGTTCTGCCAGCTGTCGAGGAGTCGGCCGTCCTGGCTGTAAACCTGCACTCTGACATTGTTCCGATCGGCGACATAAAGGCGCCCGCGCGAGTCCATCGCAATCGCGTGCGGGAGGCTGAACTCCTTCCCACCCGTGCCGAGGCTTCCCCAGGACTTTACGAATTTCCCCTTCGGATCGAAATGCACCAGCCGCGAGTTTCCGTAACCGTCGGAAACGAAAATGTCTCCGTTGGGCGCGATCGCCATATCGGTCGGCATTTTGAGGTGCGTCTCGTCTTCGCCCCACTTGCCCGGAGTGCCGAGCGTCATGAGCAATTTCCCCTCCGGCGTGAACTTCCGCACCACATGCAGGCCGATGTCGGCCACCCAGACCGCGCCCTCGTGATCGATCTTCAGGTGGTGAGCGGTTCCGATCTCCCCCTGTCCCCAGGCGCGCACGAACGCGCCGTCACGGTCGTAGACCTGCACCGGCGGATCGGACCGCGTAAAGACGTATACCTGGTCTTTCGCATCGACCGCAATTCCCGGCATCGCTCCCCACTCGAAGTTGGCGGGCTTTTTCGGCCAATTCGGATCGACTTCATACCAGGGGGCCAGGTTCTTGCGCGGATAATCCGGAAGCTTGGCTTTTTCCTGGGTCTTTTCCTCCGCTTGCTTGTCGGCAATCTCCCTCACCTGTGTGAAGGCGAGGGTCAGCGAGCCGGCGACTGCAAGCAGACTCAACCAGAGGGCGTGAGAATGCGTTTTCATTGTTCTTGCATCAGGAGAGCGGGATTCGAAGCAACTTGCAAGCGAGACCGCGAATCCCGGGACGAGCCGGCTATCCGGGCGATTGGCTGGCCAGGGCCCATGCCTTTTCAGGAAATGATCCCGGCAGGGATCAGAGCTTGTAGCGCGGGGTTGATCCCGCCATGGCGGGAGATACCCCGGGACGAAGTTGTCATTGCGGAACCGATCCCGGCAGGGATCGCAGCAGCGTAATAGGCGCCCTGGAGCGCTCAGTGGGACAACCCGCATAATGCCAATAATTGCGAAGAATGTCGAATAATGGGACACACCCACAATGGTCCCCTTGGAGGCATCGATGGGAGCGGCAGGAGGGTTGTCGGAGTGCGGAAGCCCTGCTTCCGCTTTTGTGGCATTCGAAGCCTTGCTTCGTGGGGGTGGGGCCAGCGAGAGGGGACCAGCGAGAGGGGGGCAGACAAGAAGGGCGAGGGGGGACGCTGGGCATGCAATTGGGGAACCCCGAGGCGGTTGTGTCGCCGCGGGGAGGACGGAACCCCGTTGGGGTTGGGGATGGGGGCGGAGCGACCCGGGGTAGCTGTCGTTCCTCCGGCAACCCCGGGGCAGGACGCAATCCCGTTGGGATTGAGGGGCGTGTATTATGGGACACACCCACAATGAACGCGTTGGGATTGAGGGGCGTTGTGAATAATGGGACCCACCCACAATGTCTCTTTCTCGCCCTTTCGCCTTGTCGGCGGGCCGGTGGTCTCAACGGTCGGAATTTCGGGGAGCAGAGGGCGGGTGGGTTGCAGTCGGGGAATTCTTGAAGGTCCAACCGTTCAGGCGCGGATGACAGTTGAAACTGGTTTCTCAATCGGGCCGGTTTTTTTCGAAGCGATGGAGGGCGTGGCGTGGGGGTGGGAACTCCGGATTCGCTACCTGCGCCGGACTTTGTCACAGTGGGGCCTCGATGAAGGGCCTCGAAGAAAAGAGAGTGCTTGTGACGGGCGCCAGTTCCGGGATTGGACAGGCGATTGCGATCCGGTTTGCGGAAGAAGGGGCCCGCGTTGTGATCAACTATCGGAGCGGGCTCGAGGGGGCGCGTGCCACGGAGCGGGCCATCCTGGAGAGCGGTGCGAGGCAGGCCCCGATCGTGATGCAGGCGGATGTCGCCGACCCGGGCGAGGTCCATGGCATGTTCGATGCGGTGATGGCGGAGATGGGGGGAGTCGATATCCTGGTCAACAACGCGGGTTTCCAGATCGAAGGCCCGGCGCACGAGATTCCGCTGGAATCGTTCAGCCGGGTGATCGCCACCAATCTCACGGGCGCCTTCCTCTGTGCGCAACGCACGATTGCCGGTTTGCTGGAGCGGGAGGCCCCGGGGGTCATCATCAATGTCTCCAGTGTGCATGAAATCGTTCCAAAACCGCAATTCATCGGGTATGCGGTGAGCAAGGGGGGGGTGCAAAACCTGACCCGCACCCTGGCATTGGAGTACGCGCCGCATGGAATTCGGGTCAACGCGATCGGGCCCGGCGCCACGATCACACGCATGAACGACTCGTGGAAAGACGACCCGAAGCGGCGGGCGGATATCGAGAGCCACATCCCGCTGGGCCGCTCCGGCACCTCGGAGGAAATGGCGGCGGCGGTGGCATTTCTCGCCTCGGACGAGGCGTCCTACATCACCGGGCAGACCCTTTTCATCGACGGCGGCCTGACGCTCTACCCCGAATTCGGCACGCCGTGGTCGTCGTGATCCCGGCGTCGCCCTCGATTGCGGAGGAGCGGCAAGGCGTGAGACGGTGTCGGCGCGTGGGGCCCATGATCCCGGCAGGGATCACAGCTTGTAGCCCGGGGTTGAGGCCCGAGGGCGTGTCACGTCGCAGCCCGAAGGGCGCAGACGGAGGCCGAGGGACGACACCCCGGGAACCAGGACAAGTGATGGGTCCGATCCCGGAAGGGATCGCAGCGGTGTGGTCTCGTTGTGAGAGGAGGGCGAGGAACCGTCAGATGGGACGCGCAGAGGAGAGGTGTTTGGCCACGGGGTGCGGTCGCTTGCGCTGCCTCCCTCCCAGTCCCCGCAGAATGGCGGGAGCATGTCATGAGAATTCGGTGCCACCGAGCGCTCCAGGGCGCCCACGGCGCCGCTGCGATCCCTGCCGGGATCGGGTTCCGCCATGACGACTTGGTCCTGGGGTATCGCTCCCGTCTACGCTCCGCTACGCCGTGGCAAGCCGCTCAACCCCGCGCTACAAGCTCTGATCCCTACCGGGATCATGGCCTAAAGGCATAGGGGGCGGGGCGGTGGGCAGCCGCCGGAAAAATGCGGGCAGGGACGCCCGCATCCACCAGGGGGAGCTCAGTTGCAGGGGGGTCAGTTCTTGAGGACCACGAGGCGGATGAAGCCCTGGGCGTCGAGGTCGAGGGGGAGCGCGGCGCGAATGGTGACGGTCTCGGTGCCGTCGCCGTTATCGGTGGGCGTTCCAACCACGAGGGAGGTCTCGGTCCAACTCACGAGGCCGGGCGACACCTCGGCCCGGTAAGTGAGGTCGAGGGCTTTCTTGCGGCGCCGGAAGGTGAGGCTCAGGTAATTTTCACCGCCCTCGGTGACCACCGTGGCGGCCGGCAATGCGCCGGAGTCGGGAATCCTGGGATCAAGCCCGAGGGCGAACTCCATGAGGGTGACGATGCCGTCGCGGTCGAGGTCGGCCGCGAAGCCGCTGACGAGGGGATCGGCCCGCTCGGCGGCGGTGAAATGATAGTTCAGCCAGCCCTCGAAGGTGTGCGAGAGGGCGCCATTTGGAGCACCGGGGGTGCCGAGGAGCTGGCAGCTGATTCCCCAGGAGGCGGGGTCGTTGGCATCGGCCGGCGCGCCGTTCTCGTCCGCCGTCACCAGGGTGTAGCCTGCGCCGTCGGTGGGGGAGTACCAGGCGTCATCGAAGGCGAAGTTGAAGATGTCGCTGCCGTCGATCCCGACCAGCCGGACCGCCTCGCCGTCGTTGTCGAGCTTGTTGGCGTAGACCCCGGCGACCGGCAGGCCGGTGCCGTGACGCCGCTCGAAGGCGGCCAGGTTCTCGACCAGGACCACGTATTCGCCCGCCGGGAGCGTGGTTCCCAGCGGAAAGGCGAACTCGATGCCGCCGAGAAACGCGGCGCCGCTCAGGTCGATCGTTTCGTTCCCGATGTTCTTCAATTCGAGCCACTCGAAGTCGTCATCATTCCAGGTCGGATCGGTCAGCGCTTCGGCGGGGGTCGGATTGGGCGGGTGGTAGTTCATCTCGCTGAGGACGAAATTGCCGGCCTCCGCCGCGGTTCCGATCACATAGACCGCCTCCTTCGGGGCACTCCAATCGCCGCCCGAGCTGCGGGCGCGGGTTCGGACCAGGGTCGTCTCCATGATCGGGATGGTGGGGGCTCCAGGCGGCGTCGCGATCGCGGAGAGAGAGGCGTCGAATCCGAGATCGTTGCTGCTGGCGGTGGCCTGATGCAGTTCGACCGCCAGGAGGTTGGCGCCGTTTACGAGATCGGCGGGATCGAGCGCAATTTGATGGTAGATCGACTCGTCATCGCGCGCGATGGTGGCCTCGGCGAGGTCCCGAGACCCGGTCGGGCCCGCCAGCATGTTGGTGCGTACCGCCTCCTTCCCGTTGAGGTAGACGATCGCGCCGTCGTCGCGGAGGATTTCGAACGCCAGGGACTGGACCAGCGTCGGGTCGGCGACGTTGAAGACCTTGCGGAAGTAGTAGGTGCGGTGGGCCATTTCGACCGGTCCCACCTCGAGTGTGGTGCTCACGGTCGCACCGCCGACATCGCCGAACCCCAGGACCGCCGGTCCGCTCTGCCAGCCGCTGTCGTCGAAGAGAGGATGCTTCCAGTTGGTGGCATCGTAGGAGGGGGCGACGATGTCACTGGAGCCCTGGTCCGATCCGTCGTCGAGTATCGACCAGTCCGCTCCGCGCGCAACCATGGTCACCTGCGCATAGTGCCTCCTCCGCCGCCCGGCGCGAGGGCCTGGGCGCTGGGATTGATGCCGCCACCCGGTAGGCGCGGATCGCTCCCGTCGGTGGTGTAGTAGACGGCTTCCGTGCTGGCGACGCTGACGTTGAACGGGGCCGGCCTCGCCTCCCCGTCGGGAATCAGGAACGGCCGGGTGAGGAACTGGGCATCCATCCAGGCGAAGCGGTCGACGGCCCAGTCCTTGATGAACTGGACGTGGGCCTCCCACGTCTCCTGGCTGTTCTTGAGGTGCGAGGGCAGGCTCGACTGGAAGCCGGTCTGCGGACTTCCCAGCGTGCCCCACTTGATAAAGTTCCGGCGCTGCGGACTGATCGATGCTCCGTCCCCATCGAGAGTCGCGGCGAGATCATCGACGCGGGCGTGAAACACGGCCGTGTCGAGGAGATTTCCCGGGGCGCGCAGCTCGCCGTAGCGGTCGATGAACAACTGCATGAAGTCCGGATCCTGCAGGATGAGGCGGTACCAGTCGTGGCGCGCCATCGAGGAACTATGCGCCCCGTCGCTCAGCCCGTTCTCGCGCGCGCCGCGGTTGTAGGCGTGGTCCCATTGCCAGCCGGAGCCCGTCGCCCCGTCGATGCCGGTGAGGTGGGAGTTGAAACAACACGAAATGCCGAAGCTGAGGTTGTAATCCCACAGCGGCCCGTTCACCAGCTTCCCACCGCGGTCCTTGTAGAGATAGGCGCTGCGCACGTAGTCGTCCTGTTCGCGCGCGAACTCGTTGATGACGATGGCGTCGATCCAGGAGGGGATGTCGATGAATTTCGCGTAACCGCGCGACGGGTGATTCCACCGGCTGGTGCGCAGGATGTTGTCTAAATCGTTGACGAAGGAGCTGATGAAATCGCGCTGTGCGTTTGTCACCGGCTCGGGATCGTGGATCTCGAGGTAGTTCCAGCCCGAGATGCGGGTCTTGTTGGCGACGTTGGATTCGTGGCGAATGATGTAGCCCCCGTCGGGGTCACCGGGCGGGAGGGAATTGAGGGGCGTGACATTGACGCGGTTGTTGTCGATCTTGATGGACTCCGCCACGTAGTAGACGCCCTGGTAGTCGGAGGCCGTGATCGCTCCGCCGTTGGTATTGAGAAAGACCTCGCAATAGCGGGTGCGGGACGCCGCGAAGCCCATGTCGCGGCCCAGTCCGAAGATGAGCGGGTTGCGCATCAGGGCCTCGTCCACGTAGGGCGCGCCGAAGACCCAGTCGTTTTCGCGCGGCATCCCGAGGAGGCTGACATTGCGCGGCTGGGAGTCCTCGTTCCAGGTCTCGACCCGGTATTGCTTTTTGGCGAATCCCGCCGAACTCGCCCCGCGGATGCGCATCCCGGAATGCAGGCAGTCGTCCGGCGGATTGGAAAGCGAAGCGTGGCCGGTGAGCGGATCGACCTCGAAGACGCTGATCTGGGTGTACTTCAGGTTGCTGCCGGGGCCCGGGATGCCGCCGGTGTTGAAGTTCTCCAGCACCAGGATCGGCATGGTGGACGAGAACACCGAAGGGGCGCGCACCCCTCCCAGATTCGAGCTGGTGGCGAGCTGCGTGTAGACTCCCGTATCGGTCTCGCCGCCGTCGCCCGTGAGCCGGTCAAAGACGCGGGCGCGCAGGCGCGTCGTGGACGTGAAGGTCAGCGGCGAGGTGTAGCGGGACGAACCGGTCGTCGGGGCGGCGCCGTCCGTGGTGTAGCGGATCACCCCGCCCGGGAAGACGGACTCCAGCGCCACCTCGATCGAGTCCGTAAAGGTCGCGCACTTGATGGAAAAGACGGGCGGGGGCAGCGGGGCGGCGATCCCCGGCCCATTGCGGGCGCAGGGAGTCGGCGAGGCGAAATAGGCCTCGGGGTCGGAGGGCGCCTGTCCATCGATTCCATAGGAATAGCCCGCCTCCTGCACGGGAAAGGCCGGCGCGAACTCGTGAAGCACGGTCGAACCGTCCGGGCCAACCAGTGCCAGGTACTCGCCATTGGAGGTCAGCGCGAAGTTGGCGTGCAACTCGGCGCCCGCCACGGCGCGATCCTTCCCGGAAGCGAAAACCACGAGGTAAGCACCGGCCTGCACCGTGACGTCCGGGAACCGCCACTTGGTTGGATTGTTCGGATCGTCGGTTAGGAAGTGGCCGTTGAGGCCGATGGATCCCGCGGTGGGGTTGCAGATCTCCAACCAGTCCGGCGTGTCGCCGTCCTCGTCCTCGAAGGAATCGTTACCCGAGGTGAGAAACTCCGAGAGGAGCACCTGCGTGGCGGGCGGATCGGGCGGAGCAATCTCCCGCAGGACGTAGGCGTTGAGCTGCGCATAGCGAAGAGCGGGATCAGTGGCATGCGTCCCGCGGAAGGAGAAATCCTGCGAGGTGCCATCGGCCGTGAAGGTCCCCACCACGTACTGCGGGGGCGCCGGGATGCCCCCGGCGTCACCCATATAGAGAGTGGTGGTGTTCGCCCCGCCCGTGATCTCCATTGATCGCGAGTGGCAACAGGCCCGCAGGTCGCTGACGAACATCTGGATCGAGTAGGTCTGCCCGGCGGTGAGGCCGCCGATCGCGAAGGAATGCGGGTTCGCGGCGGTGCTGCCTTCGCCCGCCTCGTCGATGAGGCTGTCGAAAGCGGCGTCGGTACTGCCGAGGAGGCCGGAATTGACCGGGACGCCCGGAAAGTCGTCGGCCGCCGTGAAGGACAGGTTCAGGCCGGCCGGATCGACCACAATCGCCGAACTTCCCTCGTTCACGGTTGCGACCAGGGTCCCGGCGCCGATCAGATCTCCGGGTCCGGTGATGGGCTGGGGTGCCTGCCAGAGGACGTCCGCGGCCCGCGCGGTTGTTGAAAACAAGGCGATGACGGCGAGGACAGTCCCGTCGAAAATAAGGGAGGCGAGGGTTTTGATTGTCATGAAAGGGGGGGCAGAGCAGGACGGCGCGAAGGCGTCGGAGAAACTCCCCTGAATTGTGCCATTCGCCTCACCCAACTAATACGACGGCACCCCGGCCTGCAAGGGCTCTCGCGCCAATTCCCCTGATACGAGGTATACTCCAAGGCGAGCGCACCACGTGCCGATGGTGAGGCGATCGAAGGGGTCCATGGGTGGGAGCGGCCGCCGACGGGCCGCCCTGCATGTAATTCCTAAGCGAGCAACTCCTTCACCACGCGCGCTTCCTCGACCCCGGTGAGGCGCTGGGCGAGGCCCTGGAACTTCACTGAGAAGCCTTCGTGGTTGAAGCCGAGGAGGTGCAGGATGGTGGCATGGAAGTCGCGGATGTGGAGCGGGTCGCGCACGATGTTGTAGCTGAAGTCGTCGGTCTCCCCGTAGATCGTGCCGCCCTTGGTCCCGGCCCCGGCCATCCACATCGTGAAGCAGCGCGGGTGGTGATCGCGGCCGTAGTTGGTCTTGCTGAGACCGCCCTGGCTGTAAATTGTGCGTCCGAATTCGCCGCCCCAGATGATGAGGGTGTCGTCGAACATGCCGCGTTGCTTGAGGTCGTTGATGAGGGCGTAGCAGGGCCGGTCGACGTCCTTGCACTGGGCCGGCATGCGGCCGTTCACGTTGCCGTGGTGGTCCCAGTTGTTGTGGTAGACCTGGATGAAGCGCACCCCGCGCTCCGCGAGGCGCCGCGTCATCAGCGCGACGTTGGCGAAGCTGCCGGGCTTCTTGGCCTCTTCCCCATAGAGATTGAAGGTGTGCTCGGGCTCCTTGCTCAGGTCGGTCAGTTCCGGCATGCTGGCCTGCATGCGGGCCGCCATCTCGTACTGGCGGATGCGGATGAGGGTCTCGGGGTCGCCGAGCTCCCGGTAAGTGAGTTCATTGAGCTGATTGAGGCCCTGGATCGTGCGCTTGCGGATCGAGTCGGGCACCCCGGGCGGGTTGTTGATGTAGAGGATGGGATCTCCCTTGCTGCGGAAGGAGACGCCCGCATGCTCACCTGAGAGGTAGCCGCTGGACCACAACCGCGAGGAGATGGCCTGCTCCTGCTCCCGGTTGCTGGGGGTGGCGACCAGCACCACGAAGGTGGGCAGGTCTTCGTTCATGGTGCCCAGCCCGTAGGACGCCCACGAACCGAGACAGGGGCGTCCTGTGATCTGGTTCCCGGTCTGCATCGCGGCGATGGCCGGTTCGTGATTGATGGCCTCGGTGTGCAGGCTGCGCATCCAGCAGATGTCGTCCGCGCACTGGGCGAGATTGGGGAGAAGTTCGTCGTTCATCCACATCCCGCAATCCCCCTTCTGGGCAAAGGGGTACTTCGAGGGCGCGACCGGAAAGCGCTTCTGGCCGCTCGTCATGGTGGTGAGCCGCTGGCCGCGCCGGATGCTGTCGGGCAGGTCCTTGTCGTACCACTTCTGCATCTCCGGCTTGTAGTCGAAGAGATCCATCTGGGAGGGCCCGCCCACCATGTGCAGATAGATGACGCGCTTGGCCTTGGCCGGGAAGTGCGTGTTGAGGGTGCCGGCCGCGTTCGCCTGGCCGGTGAGGGTGCGGCCCAGCAGGGAAGCGAGCGCCGCCCCGCCGAGGACGTTCCTGCCCTGCGACAGGAAGTAGCGGCGGGAAAGGGTCTGGAGGAGTTCCTGGTCGAGGTTCATGGGCGGGGGGAGTTCAAAGTTCGGCAAGCTATCTGTTCATGAACTTGCGGCCCTTGATTTCGGTCCGTTGGAGGTAGTTGGTGAAACCGTCGAGGAGGCGGCCGATCTCAAGGCAGAGTTCGTATAGTTCGGTGAACTCATCGTCGGTCAGGTAAGATTCGTCGAGGGCGACGTAGAGTTGGGAGCGGACTTCGCCGCAGGAGCCCTTGGAGTGGGACAGGAACTGGATAAACTCCTTGTTCCCTCCCCGCTCGAATCCCTCCGCAATGTTGGAGGTGATGGAAATTGCGGCACGCCTCATCTGGTCCCGCAGCGCAAAGTCCTTCGCAAACTCGCCCCGCCGTGAATGGCGATAAATGTTCTGCGTCAACTCCCGCCCCTTCTGCCACGCCAGGACATCCTCAAACTTTTCGATCGTAGCCATGATGAGAGAGAAACTTTAAACCTTAAACTTTGAACTACCCTACTTATTAAGCACCTCATCAAGGTTGAGGAATTGATTACAAAGCATCGTCCACGCCGCGAGCGTGGTGGGTTCGAGTTGGGCGTCCGGCTTCGAGTCCCCGACGGCGATGAGCTTGGCGGCGTCCTCCGGTTTTCCGGAGTAGTAGGCGCGGAGGTCGACGAGGCTCGCCATGACGATTCCCGATTCGTTCTCCTTGAGGGGCCGGCAGAGGACGCGGTGGGCGATGAAGTCGATGCCCCTGGCGTCGTCGCCGGAGCAATCCGCGAGCGCGAGTTGGGCGAGGTGGCGGGCCGCTTCCACGAACTGGGGATCGTTCATGGTGACGAGGGCCTGCAGCGGGGTGTTGGTGCGCTCGCGGCGGACGGTGCAGACCTCGCGGCTGGGGGCGTTGAAGGCATCGAGGTTCGGCGGGTGGGCCATGCGCTTCCAGAAGGTGTAAAGAGTGCGGCGGTAGAGCTTCTCGCCGCTGTCCTGCTTGTAGTCGCGCGTGTTGCCACCGGGCAGGCCGACCACGTCCCAGATGCCCTCCGGCTGGTAGGGCCGCACGCTGGGGCCGCCCTTCGTATTGGAGAGCAATCCGCTGGCGGCCAGCGCGTAGTCGCGGACCATCTCGGCATCCATGCGGAAGCGCGGTCCGCGGCTGAGGAAGCGGTTGTCGCGGTCCTTCTCCAGTTTCTCGGGGGTGGCGACCGCGCTCTGCCGGTAGGCCGCGCTGGAAACGAGCAGCTTCATGAACTGCTTCACGTCCCAGCCCGACTCACGGAATTCCACCGCCAGCCAGTCCAGCAATGCGGGGTGGGTGGGCGGCATGCCCATGATGCCGAAGTCTTCGGAGGTCACCACGATCCCCTGCCCGAAGAGTTCCTGCCAGAGGCGGTTCACGGTGACCCGCGCGGTGAGCGGATTTTCGGGAGCGACGACCCACTGCGCCAGGCCCAGCCGGTTGCGCGGCGCGTCTTTGGGCAGCGAGGGGAGGGCGGAGGGGGTGTCGGCTTGGACCTCCTTGCCGGGCTTGTCGTACTGGCCGCGCATGAGGATTTTGGCCATGGGCATCCCGTCCTTCTCCTTCTGGATGTGGGTGATGGCACCCTTGGCCTTCATGCCTTCACGCTCCGTTTCGAGTTTGGAGATGGTATCGGTCAGCGCGACGTACTGCTTGTCGCCGGTGGAGAGGTAGTGCTCGAAGAGCGTTTTGGTCTGGTTCGGGGTGCGCTGGTCGGGCGCCACGGCGAGGATGGTGCGCAGGGGACCCGAGCCGGCCAGTGCTTTCACCTCGCCCGGGGTGACGACGCGCTCGTAGATGCGGATGTCCTGCACGAACCCGTCTTCGTAATATTCGCCGTTGCTGCGCTGACCGATGCGCAGGGGAGTTGCGGTCTGAATCGAGGCGCCGGGTTTGAGCGAATTAGTCTCGACCTTCTTGGCCTGCTCTTCGCCGTTGTGATAGAGCTTCACGCCCTCCGGCTTTCCGCTGCCGTCGTAGCTGACGAAAACGTGGTTCCACTCCCCGGGTTGGAGGACCGCTTTCTCGGTAATCACCTTGAGAGCGTTGTCGGGATAGCTGTCGACCAGGTGCGTGCCGAATTGCCGGTCGTTCTGCCAGAGGTCCCAGCCGCGGTTTTTCTTTTCGCTCTCCATGCGGGCGAACACCGCGGCGTTGATGCCCCGCGCGGTGCGGATCCACGCCCCGTAGCTGAAGGCCTGGTCGAGCTTGTAGTTGCCGAGATCCCCGAGGTCGAAGGTGCGGTTCCGCTTCAGGCGGGGCGCGGGGCCGATCTTGCCCTTGGGATCCCAGGTGAGGAACCCCTTCGACTTGAAGATGGTTTCCTTCCCGTGCACGAGGCTCTTGACCTTGTCGCCGAGCCCTTCATTGAGGAGGACATGGAGGGCGAGACTGTCCTTCGGCTGCGCCTCGTCGAGTTTCTCCGGGCCCGCCGAGGCCGCCCACTTGTCAAAGTCGGCGCGTGCCGCGTTCTTGCGCTCCTCCAGGCCGGCCCTGGCCTCCGCGATCGACTTGTCGATCGCATCCCGGCGTGCCCGGTCCTCGATCGGCGGCACCTTCATGACGGGCCCGCGACCGTCCGCCGAGTTTCCGTCCAACGCTCTCTGCGTCGTGTTGCGGAAGAAGGCGGCCATCGAGTAGTAATCCTGGGTCGTGATGGGATCGAACTTGTGATCGTGGCACTGCGCGCAGTTGGTGGTGAGCCCCATGTAAACCCAACCCAGGGTCTGCACCCGGTCGGCGGCATAGATGGCGAGGTTTTCCTCCGCGATGGTGCCGCCTTCGTTGGTGGTGATGTTGCAGCGCTGGAATCCGGTCGCGATGAGCTGGTCGAGGGTCGGCTCCGGCAGGAGGTCGCCCGCCAGTTGCCAGACCGTGAACTTGTCGAAGGGCAGATTCTGGTTGAAGGCGCGCACCACCCAGTCGCGGTACGGATACATCTCGCGGTAGTTGTCGAAGTGCATTCCGTGCGTGTCACCGTAACGCGCCGCGTCCAGCCAGTAGCGGGCGCGGTGCTCGCCGTAATGCGGGGATGCGAGATAGGTGTCGATCAGCTTCTGGTAGGCGTCCTCGGTCGGGTTGGCGGCGAAGGCCTCGACCACCGTCGGATCCGGCGGCAAGCCGGTGAGGTCGAGCGCCACCCGCCGCGCGAGGATGCGCGGGTCGGCCTCCGGCTCGGGCGAAAGTCCATTCCGCTCGAGCGTGGCCAGCACGAAGCGGTCGACCGGGGTGCGGGCCCCGCCGTCCTTCTGCACTTCCGGGAGGGCGGGTCGCACCGGCGTGATGAGCGACCAGTGCGCCTGCCAGTTTGCGCCCTGCTCGATCCAGGTCTTGATAAGCGCGATCTGCCCGGAGGTCAGCTCCATCTTGCTGTCCAGGGGCGGCATGTGGTCGTCTTTGTCGTCGGTGGTCAACCGCCGATACAGATCGCTCTCCTCCGGCTTGCCCTTCACGACCGGCGGTGGCCCGCCTTTCTTCCCGGTGAAGAATCCCGCTTCGGTATCGAGGCGCAGGTCGGCCTTGCGGGCTCCCGGGTCCGGTCCGTGGCACTTGAAGCAGGTCTCGGCCAGGATGGGCCGGATTTCGCGGTTGAACTCGATCTGCGTCGGAGCAGCCGCGAGCGGGAGGGCTCCCGCCAGGGCAGCAACGAGGGTGTAGGAACGTGAAGTCATCTTGAGGTACTGGAATTTACGGCCGATAAAGCCGGGTTACTACGCAGAATCTGTGTTTTGGTCTGCGGTCAGGGGCGATCCGGGGTCGCTCGGTCAGGCGACAAGACCTCCCGAATCGCGGCTTTTACGCGGGATTCCATGCCCGGCGCGATCCAGCTCCAATCGTTCAGGTTTTCATCGTGCTCGGTCCAGGCCCGCTCGATCGGGATGTAGCCCGGCGCGCATTCCCCGTATCCGACCACCATGACGAAGGACTTCGGGCGCAGCGCCTGCGCATAGAGCTGGAACTCGACGTACATCTCGGCTGGAAGCAGGAGAAGCTGAGCCGCCCCGAAGTCGACGAGGGGCACGTCGATGTCCTGCCCGCTCGCGATGCGCTTCCGCCAGCTGAGTCCCATCGCGGCCTGGCCTTGGCGCGCCCGGTCCTTGCCCTCCCGCACGGTCTTCTCCATCTCGTCGTTGGTGTAGCCGGCCGAGGTGCGGGGATCCAGCTTCAGCGCTGCGACCCGGTATTTCGCACCGCGCAAAGGGTGTTTCACCGTGCCTTTCGAGGCGGCCACCATCCCTGCGTAGAGCCGGTCCGCAAAGACCTGCCGCATTTCCGGTTTGCCGTTGTTGTACTTCCCGGCCGTGATGTTTCCGGAAGCCCCGCTGGCGTAGATCTGAAGCGCTCCCGGCGTCTCGCCCTGGCGGCGGGCGCGCGCCAGCCCGGGAAAGTCGGCAGAGATCCTGCTCGTCCCGTAGTAACTCATCGGGTGGGTCGAGTAGCTGCTCAGCTCCGCCAGCAACGTGTCGCCGTTCCAGAAGCTGATCGTTTTCAGCATCGGATCGATCGTTCCTTCCGGGGCGGCCCGTCCCGCCAGGTTGCCGCCGCTGCTGTAGCGTCCGTAGTTGGGAGTGCCGTCCGCATTGAGGAAGCGGCGATTGGAGGCAATCCCGGCGACCCTGGCCTGGCCGGTGCCGAAGTGGGTGACCGCCTGGGCCGACCCAAGAGCCTTGCGCAGGGCCGTCGCGGTTTTTTGCACGGCGCGCTCGTGAAACTCCAGGTCGATCAGCTGCGTTTCGGAGCCCGCCGCCTCCAGGAGGCGCTGCGCCGCGAGGTCGGCCAGCGGCGTGTCGTGCTGGTGCACAGCCGCGACCAGGACCCGTTCCCGCTTCGTCCCGGCCGCCTCCGCGAGCGCCACCCGCCAGCGGTCGTAGGCATCGTTGCGGATCTCGGCCCAATCGATCGCGACAAAGACGAGCGGAGCGGTTTCTTTTCCAAGCAGCGCGAATCCCTTCGCGAAGAGCGGCGAGTCCACCGCGGTGGCTTCCTTCGCTCCGCCCGTGAAGAGCTGGTGCCCGAGCGGCGGCGTCACGTCCGCCGAAAAGGGAGCAAGGCGGAACTGTTCAGCCTGGGCAGCGGACGCAACCAGGGGGAGAAGAAGGACGACGAGCGCGCAGCGTGACATTGAGACACGTTGTCATCAAGGCGCGGCGGTTGTCACCTTCAGAATCGGAAAGGCCGGAGCCGGGGGCAGGATTCCTCCGAGGCCACCGCGAAATCCTACTATTGCGCTGCCATCGCCAAATTTCCTATGGTTCCGGGCGATGGCGAATTCTGCATGGCGATTCGGAGCTCTCGTGGCCGCATTCTTTGCGGCCGCCCCATTGCCCGCCGTTGCGCAGGATGAGAAAGAGAAGCCCTTCGGCATCGAGGAACGCGTGCCGTGGACCACCTCGCGGATCCAGGGCACCCCCGAGCCGCCCCGCCGCTACCGTCTGCAGGGCGCTTTCCCGGAGTTCAAGTTCACCAGGCCGGTCGAGGCCGGCCGGCTGCCGGATTCGAATCGCCTCCTGATCGTCGAGCAGGACGGCAATATCTACTCGTTTCCCCAGGACGGAGCGGGGGACCAACCCGACCTGTTCATCGCGCTGAAGGAGGCGGTGCCGAAATTTGCGATCGCCTACGGCCTCGCGATCGACCCCGGGTTTCGCACCAATCGCTACGTCTATCTCTCCTACGTCCTGCAAGGCACCCTTCCCGAGGGCACGCGCGTCTCGCGCTTCCGGTTGGCGGAGGGGGACCCGCCGCGTCTCGATCCCGCCAGCGAGCAGATTCTCATCACGTGGCTGGCGGGCGGACACAACGGGGCCTGCCTCAAGTTCGGCCCCGATGGATATCTCTACATCACCACCGGAGACGGCCGCATGCCGAACCCGCCCGACGTGCTGCGCACCGGCCAGGACTGCAGCGACCTGCTCTCGTCGGTTCTGCGCATCGACGTTCATCCCGCCGGGGGGGACCGCCCCTACGCGATCCCGGCTGACAACCCCTTTGTCGGCAGGCCGAATGTGCGGCCCGAGATCTGGTCCTTCGGCTTCCGCAATCCGTGGAAGCTGTCCTTCGACCGGGAGACCGGCGACCTCTGGGTCGGCGACGTCGGCTGGGATCTGTGGGAACTCGTCTTCAAGGTCGAGCGCGGGGCGAACTACGGCTGGAGCGTGGTGGAGGGCAGCCAGCCGATCCACCCCGACGACCCGCTCGGGCCGGCCCCCATCTCGCCGCCCACCGCCCAGCACCCGCACTCCGAGGCCCGCTCCATCACCGGCGGCTATGTCTATCGCGGAACGAAATTCCCCGACCTGCAGGGCGCCTACATTTACGGCGACTACGAAACCGGGAAGATCTGGGCGCTCCACCACGAAGAAGGCGCCGTCAATTCGCCGCGCGAGATCGCCGATACCCGCCTGCGCATCATCACCTTTGGTGAAGACCACGACGGGGAACTCATCGTGGTCGATTACGGCGGGTCGCTCTACCGGTTCGAGAAGAACGAACCCGCCGGCGAATTGCCGCCTCCCTTCCCGAGGAAACTCAGCGAAACCGGCCTGTTCGCGTCCGTCCCCGGGCACCTTCCGGCCCCCGGCGTAATCCCGTACTCGGTGAACGTCGAACAGTGGGCCGACGGCGCCACCACCGAACGTCTCCTGGGCCTTCCCGGCGATTCGCAGATCGGTCCAGGGGCGCCGTGGAATCTCCCCACCCACGCCGTCGTCGCAAAAACGCTCTCGCTCGAGATGGAAGTCGGCAAACCGGAGAGCCGGCGGCGGATTGAAACGCAGATCCTCCATCGCCATCCGGAGGGCTGGCGGGCCTACACCTACGCGTGGAACGAGGAGGGCGGCGACGCGGACTTGGTCGGCGAAGCCGGCGACCGCCGCCTCATCACGATCCGCGACCCGCGCGCACCCGGCGGACAGCGCCGCCAGCGCTGGGAGTTCTTGAGCCGCGCCAACTGTTTCAGCTGCCACAACGGGCGCGGCGGGAGGCTGCGCGCGGTCGATGCCGCGCAATGGAACCGCGAGCACCGCTACGGCGAGGTCTCCGACAACCAGCTTCGCACCCTGCGCCATCTCGGCCTCTTTTCCTCGCCCCTCCCTCCGGAGACCTCGGCCCTCGCGATCCCGCACGACCGCGCCGCCAGCCTCGAGCGCCGGGCCCGCACCTATCTGCATTACAACTGCTCGTTCTGCCACCGTGAGAACGGAGGCGGGCTGGTGCCGATGAATCTCGTGATCGGCCAGCCGCTCGAAAGGCTGGCTGTGCTCGACGTCGCCCCGCAGCGCGGAGACTTCGGGATCGAGGCCGCTAAACTGGTCGCACCCGGCGAGCCCCTGAAATCCATCCTCTACTATCGCATGGCGAAGCTCGGATCCGGCCGCATGCCTCACCTGGGTTCATCCCGCGTCGATCCGCAGGGGATCGAGCTGATCTACGAATGGATTCGTTCCCTGCCCCGCACTGACGATCCTCGCGGAGAGGCGTTCGCCAGGATCGCCTCGGCCGAATCCGCAGAGGTGCGGAAGGCCCTGGTGCGGGAAGCCATCGCGTCCACGGACGGCGC
>Ga0310121_10002387_pt1 | contig 17862 bp, 9 predicted proteins | sample CB27_Tmax_986_MG_FD_203504 | JGI IMG/M metagenome (GOLD analysis project Ga0310121, IMG submission 203504) | Marine microbial communities from Western Arctic Ocean, Canada - CB27_Tmax_986 | ecosystem: Environmental > Aquatic > Marine > Oceanic | place: Canada: Western Arctic Ocean | collected...
TCGAGAAGTACAGGAAGGCGACAAGCCGAACGCTTTGATCGAAGATCCGGCGCGCGGGCAGCTTCGAGAAGTCCTGTACAGCGAGGGTTCACCGGGCACGGTGACGCTGGACGAATCGATTGATAGGTGTTTTGATTTCGAACAAGTATACAAGGGAGAATCGGTAATTAAAGGGGTGGGTGTGTGCAAAGGCGGCCTTGGCCGCCTTTGCACACCCGCCGCCGTCCATCTTCTTGCCGAAGTGGACCAACGTGATTCCCGTGGCGCCGGGCGCCAGTAGGGTCCGTCGCTACGACCTGTGCAGCAAGGTGCGTTGAAAACAAAGCTCGTTGCGTTGCTGGCGAAGCACTCGTAAGATGGGGTTCCAAGGCCGTCGGTTGTGAGATGTATGGAGTGTGTAGTAAGGAGTGTGTAGTAAGTCACTGAACGGGGTCCGCGAATCGAGAGATGGGCCGTTTTAGCCGTGTCGCAACGCGACACACGACCCCTTTCAATTTTCTCGTTGGTGCGCATATTGTCCACGGAGCCAGCTATGCGGAAATCTGTTGTCGCCTTATTGATACTCCTGCTCTTGTCCGAACGGGCCACGACGGATGATGCGACGACGATTCCGGTCGGCCTCCAAAAGCAGCTGTTGGTTGATGACTACGCCATCGTCCAGACGCACAGGGTCGAACGGGTCTTGGGCCGTGTTGAAAAGGCGAACGACGGCCAGCCAATCTTCGAAGATGGCTGGTTTTACGGAACGGTCCTTCATGACGAAGACCGATTTAAGCTCTGGTTCCGCAAGATCGACGACGACGGGACAGGTGGTTTTCGGGCCCATGGGTTCGGGTATGCAGAATCCGCGGACGGGATCCACTTCACACACGCGGCCGACGTTTCGGGCATCAATTTCCAGGGCGACTTCAATCTGGCGGTCGAGTTGAATCGGGACGACGCACCATCGCAATTGCGTTACATCGGGGGGTATGACGCTCCAGCCATGGCTGCTGGAATCGCCTGTTCGAGCGACGGCATTCACTGGAAGCCACTAAACAATGGCAAAGCGGTTACCTTCCGGGCAGCCGATTGCCATAACCAAATCATTTGGGACCCGATCGCCAAGACGTATCGTTTGTTCACGCGTACCGACTTTGGCGCGGGAGGTGGTCCCTTGGCCCAAAGTGTGGCCCGTGACTTTGAAGTCCGTGGCACGCGCATAATGACGAATCCTGATATCAGCGATGATCCCACTAACTGGACCACGGTCCGACAATGGTACTTCAATCGAGAAGGCCCAGATGAATATCTTCGTCGGCAAATCTACTCCATGACCGTGTGGATCTACGAGGGCATCTACTTCGGCCTGATGTCGGTCTACGAATACCCGGGAGACATCAGTGAGGGACGAGAAACGGATGTCATCACCCCCCACGAACGCGACGTGATGGAGTACTACATCGCGACCAGCCGCGATTGTGACAGCTGGGACCTGACGTGGGTCTACGCAGGCGAGCCGATCGTACGACGCGGGCCAGCCGGGAGTTTTGACAAAGACTGGGTATTTCCCAGTTCAACCGTAGTGACACACGATGACCGGCATTGGTTTTATTACGGTGGGGCCGCTGAGCGGCACGGGACGGCCGAACTGGAGCCGCATGTATGGTTTGGCCGGCGCGGGATGATCGGAGTGGCCACGTTGCCGCGCGACCGACTCATGGGCTGGCATGCCGGGCCTCGCGAAGGGACCATCGTCACCCGGCCCTTCGTGTTGGCAGGACCGACATTGCTGATCAACGTGGACTGCAGCGAAGGGAAGGTGGCCCTCGACGTGCTCGGCTCCGACGGCGAGGTGATACCTGGCTACGGCGGGGACGACTCGATCGTGCTCCGCCGCGTCGACGAACTGGATCTCCAGCCCACGTGGAAGACGAGGAGTGATCTGTCAGAGCTGGTGGGGCAGACCGTGCAACTCCGTTTCCGCTTGACGCTGGCAGACCTGTACGCGTTTCAGGTGATCGCTGGCCGTTGACATTTACCATTCTTGTTTTTTCCTGCATGGCACTGTGGCTGTTCTTCTTCCGCGGATCTCAATGCGCTTGTCTGGGCTTGAAGAGCTCTTTGAAGCGGGTTCTTTTAACGCAAAGGCGCTAAGATGCAAAGACGCAAAGACTTAACGCAGCCTTTAGCCGCAACCAAAGCAGGAGCAGCGCGCTAAGTTCCGGCGACCAATTTGACAATTATAACGACGGTGCTGTCAAGTTCGAATTTCGAACAAGGAATTTCGAATAACGAAGGTGACGAAGCAAGTAATTGGATGCGGGAGCAGTTCAATTGTCTTCGTTGTCACGGGCGGTTTGGATGCTTTTGACGAAGATGGCGACGAGTTGATTGCATTCTTCGATTAGAGGCTTGGTTTGTTCTCTTTCACACATCGGCTTGCGCTCTATGATCTTCAGCCATATCATCGATTCCCTTAATTCTTTAAGCGAGATTTTCAATTTATGGATGAAATCTCGTCGTGATTCAGCGATTTGCGCTTCCCCATAGTTCGGAGCTGGCGCTGTTCCCGAACGAATCAACTGGCCAGCCACATGTTTTCCAGCCTTCGAAGCCGGCAACGCCTCCACTATGGCAATCATGTTCACCGCAAAATCAATAAGGCGCTCCTCAAGATCAAACTTTCGTCGTTCGTTCATACTTCACCTCCAGAAATCCCTTCGTCATTCGAAATTCCTTGTTCGAAATTCGAAATTCAATAACCGGTTGACTCCGTTGCCGTGTGTAATCCGCCAACAAACTAGGAGCCTTTTTGGCCCCTTGACGGAGTGAGTGACAAATGTACATATTATGTGTACACATGACAAGTACTGTTGCAAAACCCTGTTGGCTACGGACGCCTGCTGCCGCAGATCGAGCAGCGCGCAAGGATAGCGAGGTTTTTTGGGGCAACTTTTGTTGCCCAGCACCCGCTTTCGTGGTCTACCGATTGTCGGTCTTTACCACCCGGGCATTACTGACTTCGCTGAGCCAGTCATTAACTGCCGTTGTAGTAAGCGATTACGTTAAATCGCACTTTTTCGTGGCCCTAGTTGGTCGGCCTTTGCTTCGCTGGCAGTAACGGTGGATATTGTGACACAAAAAACTTGCTAGGAAAACAAGAATAAACAAACTTGCACTGCAAAGATCTTCCAATATAGGGAAACAACGATTGAACGCGGGGGTCTTCACTACAATTTAAGTTCGCTCGAAAGTGTCAAAGTCTCCGAATGCGGGCAGGAGCAAGAGCAGACGATAACCTGCTTTGGTTGCGGCCGCAGGCCGCGTTAAGCCTTTGCGTTAAAGGGAGACGGTCTTCGTATGTCTAAGTCATTTTTTTGAACAGCTCCCAAGCTACTTCTGATGCGTTACGATGACCGAATCGAGCAGCGACGAACCTCGCGACAGCGGCCGCAAATGAAGTTGATCCGCTCCTTGAATCTCGGTCTTGCCCGTTGCCACTGTTTGGCCATTGAGGGTTATCTCCGCGATGTGACGATTAAGATCAAGCTGTAATTCGACGACATGCCAACGGCTATTCTTGACCTGCCGCGATGCCGGTTCCTGATCGCCTCCCACTCCGAACTTCACTGCGCCGTCCTGGGCAATCTTGATCGAAGGCCCTCGTGCGGACGCGCCGGTGGCGGTCGAATCAGCGAGCCATGCGCTGATCCCCGCTTGCGGATATACGGCAAATGCCGCCCGGATGACACCGGAAGTCTGCTTTGGATAGCTGGCAATGGGCGAGGCTTCAAGGTCCCATTTTTCTTGGTAGGAGAAACGGTCCAGAAACAATGCCCGACCGCCAATTCGTGACGGCGCTCCCAAGATGGCACTGTCCGCCACATACGTCGTGTCCCCCTCCCATTGGTTGTTGCCGTTACTGGCATAACTCCATAGTGAACTCGAGGGATCCTCACCGTCGTCGTACCGCTCGAAGTCATCTTGGAAGATCACCGTCTGACTGTCATCTTGGGGAAGTTCCCGGAAAGCAAGGCTGTCATGACCAGAAGGCGGAGTGGCCTTGACCAGCGCGAGGTGCTGCGTCACCGTCAAAGGGCGATCGCTAAGGACCAGAAACACCGGTTGCGTCAGGCCGCCCGCGCGCGCGGCATTGTGAATCCTGACAGCCAACAGATTGGGGCCTTCCCAGTTCCACTGACCCGACGCTTCCAAGCTGAACGGCTCGTCCCACAGAGCATCCATCGATTTGGATTCCGAAGCCTCCGTATGCTCCCCCAGTGGCTGGCCGTTCAGATAAACCCAGGCCTGCTCATCGGCCAGTCCAAAGTGAAGGTAAACGTATTTCGGACGATCACCGACCGGTAATTCCGGCAGCGCGGCGCGATACCACGCATATCCCACATACCCCGTGCCATCATCACCTGCAAATCCCTGTTTCTCCCAGCCGACGCCACCCAAATCGGAGCGAACGACGTTCCATTCGGAATCGTCCAGGTGGGGTTCAAACCATTGCTTCGTTACACCAACATCCTCTGTGTCCCTGGCAAACCGCCACTCTTGGCTGAGCGGGATGACTTTGATCTTTCCCGACTGTGCGCCGCTGGAAACGCCTTCCGTACCCGGCTGCCCCAAGATCTCGACGTTGCCAGTTCGATCGAAGATGTCAGCACGGCGCAGGACGTTGGCCGCACATACGATGTCGTCACCGCTGCCGACGCTGATACCATGACGTTCGGTTCCCTCGGCGATGATCGTGTTTCCGGTGATCGAAATGTCACGGTGCCCAAAATCCTTGCGGAAAATGCCGCGGTTGACCGCCGTCAACCAAATACCGTCACGACGGCCGTGATCACCATCCGAAATCACGACCGAGTTGCCACTGATGGCAACATTCTTGCACGAAAGGAACAGAGCGATCCCGGCATTCCAGCAGTTGATCGTGGTGTTCCCGGTGATCGTGCAGTCGTAACACCACTCGAGGTCCAAACCGATATCCTTCGCACCGTCGACAATGTTTCCGATCATGACCACGCGCCGGGCACCGGTTCCCCAGATCGCACCGCTGCCGCCGCGGTAGACGTAATTGTTGGCAAAGATCAGGTCCTCGCAGTTCATTTTGGTGAAGCTCTCGTTGCCCCAGAACTGGATTCCGTGTTCGGCAATATCCTGGATGCGATTGCTGATGACCTGGATGCGCCGACTGTTCTGGATGTCCATCGCCTTGTCCAGCTTTTGGAAGGTGCAGTTGGTGATGCGAACATCTTCACAGCCTTGCATCAGGATGCCCATACGCCGGTAGTCGTCGATCTGAACGTGGTCAAGCTCAATCTTTTTCGCGGCGTGCATTCGGAGCATGGCCGAGCTGGACTCTCCCGTAGCGTGCATCCAATCGATGAATGGCTCGGTCGCTGTAAAACGGAGATTCGAAATCCGGCAGGATGACTTGAGATCCACAGCAAAGTTGCCAATCTTTTCGTGCTGGAAGCGGATCACGCTGGCCAGTCCATCGCCGTGCAAATAGGTTCCTTCCGGCAAGGCGATTGACTTGATGCGATAGATGCCCGCGGGGACATACACGTTGCGCCCTGCCTCAAGAGCCTTTGTGAAGGCAGCCGTGTCGTCCGCCCGGTCGTCACCAATGGCTCCAAAGTCGCGTACGCTGACGCGCTGGGCAGACACAACGTTTGCAAAAACTAGCAACCACAACACGGTAGTACAAAGAGCGGCCATGATGACGGTAAACTTCATATTCGTTTCTCCTCTGGGGTTCTACGGGTGAAGGCGGGACTCTTTTGACTTTACGCGGTCCCGATAAGGCTTGCCGGCCTGGAAGAGCTTGATCCGCGCCCGGATTTCGTCTCCAATCGGTGATGGTCTGGATGGAAGGAGATCCAACGCTCGCTTGGCAGTCGTTACCGCCCCGTCGAATCGACCTGCTTGAGCGTATGCCGCGGACAACGTGTCCAAGATCGCCATTTCCTTGTGGCGCGTCATCTCCGCGGCCTGGAGAGCAAGTTGGACGGCCTCGTGGCCGTCGCGCAGACGAGCATCCTCCGAGGTCGCCAGGATCCACGCGAGGTTGTTTAAAGCGCCGAGAAGGTGAGGATTGCGCTCAAGTGCCTCGCGGTAATCTTTAACCGCCTGCTCAAGGCGACCCTGTGACGCTGCGTGCGCGCCTAGTTCGAAATGGGCATCAGCCAGGTCCGGATCAATCTTCACGGCCTCGTGAAAGTGGTGGGTCGCTTCGTCGTGTTTCCCCTGTTCCTGAAGCGCGATGCCCAGTGTGACGTGGGCAGGTGCAATGTCGGGGGCCAGCTGCAGAGCTTGGCGGAACCGGGTGATCGCTTCATCCAGCCGTCCTTGAGACTGAAGTGCCAGCCCCAAGTTGAAATGGGCTTCGGGATAGTCGTTCTTAATTTTCAGCGCCTCGTGAAAGTGATTCAACGCCTCGTCGAACCGGTCCATTGTATTCAACGCATTGCCAAGGTTCATATGCGCAACAGCTGAGTCGGGTTCGAGCCGAAGCATCTCGCGAAAATGGGGAACTGCTTCCTCCAACTGGCCCAACGAAGCAAGTGAAAGAGCCAGCAGGTTGTGTGCGGCGACTGCGTCGGGGTCGAACTTCACCGCTTGGCGAAAATGATCCATTGCCTCCTGGATCTTCGCTTGGGATCGCAGCGCCCGCCCTAGCTGAATGTGGGTCGTTGGTTCTTCGGGATTGATTCGGATCGCCTGCCGGAGGTGATCAATCGCTTCGTCAACGTTGCCTCGTGATTGAAGCGCAAGGCCAAGTTTTGAGTGGCCTTCAGCCGATCCCGGGTCGAGCTCCACCGCCCTGCGTAAGTGGAACAATGCTTCGTCTAAGTTTCCCTTGGATTGCATCATCGTCGCGAGTGCTCTGTGCGCGGTGACGAGGTCGGGATCAAGCTGCAACGCTTGGCGGAAATGGCTAACCGCTTGTTCGATTTGGCCAAGTGCCTGAAGCGCGACGCCTAAATTGTTCTGGACCATCACCGAGTCAGGTTTCAGCTTGAGCACTTCAGTGTAGAGCGCGACCGCCTCTTGGTACCGCTCTGCTTTGAACAGGTCCTTGGCCCGCCACTGGCATACTTGGGCCTCGACTGACTGCAAAGATTGGGTTACCACGTCGTGCGGGATCGTGCGTCCTGCTAATGGGGCCGACCCTTCGAAACGTTCCTGCCGAGAGCGCGCGGCATGCGCGGCGTCTGCAAGCATCTCGTCGATCGACACCGGTCCCTTGTAGATCACGGCCAGGCGTCCCCGCTCGTCGATCAGGAAGCTGGTCGGCAGTGCGAGCGGACGATGCACGGGGATCAGGTATTGACAGAGGTGTTGCAGTTCGATGACAAGTTTCGGCGTTGCGCTACCTCCCGAAAAGGGGAATCCGATGCGCGCGAGCGACTGTTGCGAGTCGATCGCGGTTTGCCCGCTGTCGCTCAACTGGTCGACTGACAGCGCGACAACATCGATACCCTTTGCGCGGATCTCCTGAGCGCGTTCGGTGAATTCGGCGAGCTCTTTCAGACACGGCCGACAGGTATTGGACCATAAGTTGACCAGAACAGGTCGACCTGACTGGATGGGGAGGGGGCTCTGGTGACCATCGAAGGTATCGAAGGTAAGCGGAGGCACAGGTAGCAGCACCACGAGCGGAATACGGGCACGTGCCTCGGGCGGCGGAAGCCGCGGCGGCGAAGTCTTTAGCTTCAGCGGACGGTCGGCGAGCGTTATCTCGCGGGCTTTTCCAGCACCTTGGACGAGTTCGTAGCGGCCGTCGACTTGCAACCCGGAAAACTCCTCGACGTCTCCCGCTGCCCGTTGTCCTGGCCAGCGCACAATCACCTTTTCGACACGGGTAGCCTGGCCCAATCCGAAATTCAGCCACTTGCTCGACTGGGCCAGGAAACCTTCACCAGCACGCAAAGTCTTAATCATGGGTCGAGAGTCAAGAGACAAGAGTCCAGAGCCTGATTCTTCTGCACTTGACTCTTGTCTCTTGACCCTTGACTCTTCCAGCAGCACTTCAACGCGAGCACCAATTCCGTCCCGGTTGGTCGATTTTCCGTTGCCGACCAGGCGCAGTGACAGGAAGTGGTTATCGCCTGGCGTGTCGTTTCTGAGAAACCGAAGACGAGGAGAGTTGCGGTTGGAGATCCACATATCCATGTCGCCGTCACCGTCCCAATCGCTAAGCGCAACGGCGCGCCCATCGTCGGGAAAATCGAGTCCTGAGGCGGCCGAGATATTGGCCAGTCGCCCGTCGGAGTCTGGCATGGAGAGGGTGTTCAAGAAACAGCAATGCCGTTCGTTCCCACTGAATGAGCGGCCTTCGCGAATCATTTGGCTCAGCTGGCCGGCTGCTCGAACCGCTGATTCAGAATTGGCGTCTCCTTCTTTGTTGAGGCTTTGCGACACGACCTGTCGCCAAAAGAAACTTCATAAGTCGCCGGTGTCTTCGGTCGTGACGTAGCCGTTCGAGACGAGTACGTCTTCCCATCCGTCGTTGTTGATGTCGATAAAGTGCGAGCCCCAGGCCCAGCGCCCCATTTCGACGGCCGCCGGTGCGCTCCGGTCTTCAAACGTCCCGTCACCCGAATTACGGAGCAGCGTGTTTCCTCGCGCGAAGCGCTGAATTCGCCTTTTGACATCTGCGGGTGCGTCCGCTTTGAATTGAGTCTGGTAAGTGACGCGGTTACCGGCGGCCGACCACATGTTGCTGACAAACACGTCCATCCATCCGTCGCGGTCGTAGTCTCCCCACGTGACGGACATCCCTGACGCGCCGTTTTCCACTCCGGCCGTCGGCCCGACATCGACAAACCGACCGCCCTCATTGCGATAAAGATTGTCGCGGCCGAAGTCGTTGGCCACATACAGGTCTAGATCTCCGTCGTTGTCGAAATCTTCCCATGCAGCGGCGAAGCTGTAGCGGCGATTGTTCGTGCCCAAGCCAACCTGCTTCGTTACATCGACAAAGCGCCACGTGCCGTTGCCCGTGATCTCATTGCGAAGCAGGCTGTTACTCCCCGCGTCGTTCGCGTCATGGTAGACGAAGCTTTCGGCTGCGGAGGCGATGGCAACGCCCTGAGAGCCGTCCGAAAATTCGTTCGGGTAGTACACGCAGGCGTACAGATCGAGCCGTCCATCGTCATCGTAGTCTGCCGCGGAAATCGACATGGTATCATCGCTGATGTCCACCACCGTGCGGACCGTAAATCTCCCGCGACCATCCCCCTCCGCCAGCACGACGCCGCCTGCGATCGCCACGGCCAGATCCTGATCGCCGTCGTTATCGAGGTCCACGAGCAGTGCGCTGCGCGAGTTTTCCAACCAATCAACACCTGCCCATTCCGAGATATCGCGAACGGATCCGTCACGATTTTGAATGAACAGGCGATTCGGCAGCCCTGACTCCTGACAGATGTAGATGTCGTCAAGTCCGTCTCCATTGACGTCGCCGATCGCCACGCCGGGATTGCCGAGAAAGGTCAAGTAGCGGGTGTCCTGCGTCCGCTCCAACCAGTGTTCGAACCCCCGCAGAAATTGATCCTTGTAGCAGGCGTTGCCCGCCAACACCGATTCGGTGCAGTCCGAAAACAACGTTGCTTGCGCCATTTCGCTGCGGACTTGCTCGAAGTCCTCGACACCGATCCAATTCAGCCGCGGCGACGCGGTGTTCAAGCCGGCTGCCCAGCGAGCGCTCCACGTGGCGTGCTGTTCGATCACACCGGAAACGGTCCGGCCCGATATCGTAATATACTGGCGCGTGGTGACCGAATCAGCCGCCGGTTGTACGTGGAACAGTTTGACCTCGAAGCGCAGGTCCTTTGCGCCGCGGAACGGCCTGGCCAGTTCGCGCAGTGCTTCAGCGAGCCCATGCGGCCCCCAGTACGGTCCAGGAGATTGCGTATTGGTTGATTCCGGATCAAGCGTGGCCCGCTCGACATGCAGGGCCTTGTCACGAAATACCGTCTGGAGACTTCGCGGCTGAAGCGGCCAACAGGAAAACTCTTCGCTGACCAGCGAGGCAAGATCCACCTCTTCAATCTGTTTGGATCCGACGAGCAGTTTGCCGAGCTTCTTAAGTTGCGCCTTTGCCCGTAGGTGAAATGTCTCGGTCTGCCAACCGTCTGTCAACGGGTCATCTCTCTCGTTCCACGATTGTTGGCCGATCGACGAAATCTCGAGCACGTCCAACTTCTCCGTGGCTTCATGGTCGGTTGTTTCACCGGTCGTGGCATAACGAGGAGACACGCGATTGGTTGTCCACCGCGGCGAAAGCGCAAGGGCGGCTACCATAATGAGTGCGACAGCGCTGCCGATGATTCCCAGTGGTATCGTGCGCAATTTGCCGCTGCGGCGATTCGCTAGCAATGGCGCAGATTCTGCAGAGTTGTTCTGTTTGGTGCATGACATCGCTGGAGTTGTGGGTTGTAATTTGTAGGCACCCTCGGTCCACAGCTTCGCTTGAGACGGCAGTCTACTTGCAAACTGGCCCCGATGCAATGATTCTTTTCGAAATATTTTTCAGAAGGGCTGTGGATGCGGCGTTGAATGGAAGTGAAGTCGCTCACCGAATCTGAAACGAATACAGGTTCCCTTGCCGGAATCGAAACCGGAGGCGAATCGCCTTGCCGCGCAGCTCGGAGAGCGGCTTCTTCCACTCGGGTTGAAGTCGGACCTCGTCGACCCGTTCGTAACGCTTCGCGTCTATTCCGGAGTATCCAGGCATCCGCAGACCAGCGCATCCTAGCCCATTGGGGTGTCGAGCGCCTGCGAACGTCGGCTCGTCCTACGACAAGCACCCGAGCCACGTCGAGAGATCATTCTGTCCTCTATCATTCTGTCCTTCATTTGATCGATCCCTACGTTTTCACTGCCACGAACCCGACCACTCCATCGGCCAAGGCGAAACCTCCATAGCCGCGTAGGGGCAGCACTCGGAAGCCGATGCTCTGCAACATCTGTGTGACGCTGGACTCCTCAAAAAGCTGCTGACGATGGGTTTCCTCGTGGCGGCGGTAAGCATCTGCGACTTTTCGGAACGTGACGATGCGGCGGGTGAGCTGCTGATTCGACTCATCGTGCTGATATTCCACCAAGCAGGCCCAATCATCTCCCTCAATGAACGCCTGCTTGCGTCCTCCGCATCGACCCGGTTCCGCCACATCGAAGACCAAAAGGCCACCGGGCATGAGGACGTCAAACGCACGGCTCAGCGCATCCTGCAATGATCGCAGCGAATTGCTGGAATCGAACAGGTAATTGAACACTTCGCCGAGCGCCGTGATAGCGCGGCACGGTGGAAGGCAAAACTGCAAGAACGACCCGACGTGAAACTCAGCATCGGGAACCCGGTGGCGTGCAATCTCGATCATGGCAGGGGAAATATCCACGCCCACCACCTGAAAGCCAGCCTCGACGAGTTCCCCGGCCCAAATCCCGCTTCCGCAGCCCAGATCGACGACCCGCCCATCTTTGACCCCGGCCTGATCGAGCAGATCCAACAAGCCGGGTGCCGCTCCGCTGGCAAACCCGCCGAAGCCTTGGTCGTGAACGTAGGCGAGATCGCTGGCGTAGGCGTCTGAATCCATCATGGTGTGGTTTAACGGGGTCGCTTCAGTAAACCGACAGGAAATGGCGTAACCTGAGACTGGTAAGTCAGTTGCGGTGTGTATCGTTCGCCGGCAACATTATCGGACGGAGAAACGTTGGGGATCAGCGCATAAAAGATTTAGGTCGCGACTCGATTTTATTTTGAAAAAGATGCATTTAGATACTTGTAATCCACTTGGCAACTGGTACAAAGGGGAGTAAAGAAGTTTAAAAGCGATGCACGAGAAAAGTTAGCGCAGACATAAATCACCGCGAATGATGTGACCAATCACCGCTGATGATTTTCGCAAAGGGTGTTGCAACGATCTCTTTCCCACGTGGGGGGATACTTGCAATGCGTTTTTTTGTGCCATGAGTGTTGACAGCCCACTTTTTGTTTAAAGTCTCTTTGGCCCTTTTTTTTATGGGAGGAAGTGTAATGAGGAGTTCAATCTATGTTGCGGCGGTTTCTATTGGTGTCTTCTGTCTGCTAGCCACCGCTGCCCACGCGATCCAGGTTAAAAATGGGGCAACTTTAGTTTTCTACGACAGTTTCGAGGGTGCCGCTGCCGGTACCGACCCCGCCACCAGTGGTCGAGTGCCGCCCGTCGGCAATGCCTGGACCCAAGATCCAAGTTATGGGAGCGATGCGGAAACAACGCGCCTCATCTTAAACAACCCGCCGGCCAACGACGGGGAAAATTTCCTGGAGATCAACCGCACGGGCCAGTTTGGCGAGCCGGACCCGGCCACGGCCAATTTCACTCAGCAGACCACTGGCGTGCTGACCTCAGAATTTGCCTTCCGCATTCGTGACTATGGGCCGGCAAATGAAGCTGACCTCAAGGCTGTGATGTATGGCGGTGGCAATAACGACTTCATTGGTGGAATACGCATGTCGGGTGGAGCAGTGCAGCTCATGCGAAGCGGCGGCGAGACTAACATTGGCCTCAACATCTCCGACAACGACTGGCATACGGCGTTGTTCACGTACGACATTGCCGGCAACTCGGTATCGCTTTCGGTTGATGGAGGCAGTGCGACTTCCGGGACTCCCGCCAATAATGTCGCTGCGGACGCCTGGCAATTCACCGCAGCGGGCCCCAGTACAATTGCCAACTTCGACGCCGTGATTCCGGAGCCGTCGACAGTCGTCATGGTCGCTCTGGGCATCGTTGGCGTGTTGGCCCGCGCCCGCCGGCGACGCCGCTGATCGGGGCAAGACTGCAAGAAGTGTGTGTTGAGCTCTCGAGCATGGAGTCGGCGCAGGCTTACCTTATTGGGAGTTTCTCGACACTATTTGCAGATTGATTGCCATTGCCTGGGGCTCGAACGTACGTACAATTTGAGCTCTCTATTCCCGGGGCCCTGACACGTAAGGTATTCCCATGTCGACCTTCAAGGCCTTTGCCATCGTATTGACCTTCTCCTTGGTTCTTGCTCTGGCCACGGGTGCCTACGCGATCCAGGTTAAAAATGGGGCAAATTTCGTTTATTACGACGGTTTAGAGGGTGCCGCTGCCGTCGGTACCGACCCTGCCACCAGTGGTCGAGATCCAACGGCGTTTGACGGCGTCGGCCTTCCCTGGACCCAAGATCCAAATCCCACTCCGGGAGATAGGGAGACATTGCGCACCATCTTAAACTCACCGGCGCCGGCCAACGACGGGGTAAATTTCCTGGAGATCAACCGGACGGGCACGTTTGGCGGGTACGACCCGGCCACGGCCAATTTCACTCAGCAGAACAGTGGCAATCTGACCTCAGAATTTGCCTTCCGCATTCGTGACTTTGGCCCGGGAAACGAAAGTGACGCTCAGGCTTTGATGTATGGCAATGGCAACAGCGACCTCATCGGTGGAATGCAAATCACGAATTATTTAGTGAACCTCGTTGAAAGCACTGGCAATACCGGCATGGGGGTCTACATCACCGACAACGACTGGCATACGGCGTTGTTTACGTACGACATTGCCGGCAACTCGGTATCGCTTTCGATTGATGGAGGCATTGCGACTGCCGGGACTCCCGCCAATAATGTCGGTGCGGACGCCTGGCAGTTCCGCGCAGTAGGCCCAAGTACAATTGTCGACTACGACGCGGTTGATCCGACGCCTAATCCGCCCGACCCCCCTGACCCCAACCGGATCTGGAACTTCAATGGATCAGGGGATTGGAACGTCGGCGACAACTGGAATCCGGAAGTGGTTCCCAACGACACGAATCATACCGCAACCTTTGGCTCTGTGATCAGCCAGGGGCAGACCGTATTCACGAACACGGACGTGACGGTCAACTCGATCACGTTCGACAGCCCGCATACCTACGCAATCACCGGCATCGGCTCGGTCGCGCTGGAGTCCCATAGCAACGGAACAGCGCCGTCTCTGACCGTCACGGGTGGAACGGCCGCTGCGGCTCACCAGTTCCAAGCTATTGTGAACTTGCTGGATGATACCACGGTAGATATCGCAGCGGGCAGCACGCTCAGCTTCAACAACGCGCTGAACCTGAACGGTAATACACTTTCAAAAACAGGTGATGGGACGCTGTTAATTAACAACGTCTTGAACTCAGGCGGCGGGACGGTCACCGGTCTGGCGGGTGTGCTTGGCGGAAATGGTACCGTGGGTGGTGATCTAATCCTTACGGGCGGCAGCTTGTCACCCGGATCCGCTGCGGGCGAGCCGGCCGCGGGCGCAGTCGAGTCCAGCATTCCGGAACCATCCGCCATGCTGCTTCTGGCCTTGGGGGCCATAGCCCTGGCAAATGTCCACCGCCAGCCTAATCGAGCGGATTAGTTTTTCTCGTAGCTTTCGAACAGCCATTCACCGGACTGGATACGTCTAGTTAAACGGTGTCAACTCGCTGTGTGACTATGATAAACTGGATCCGAAGTTCGCAGGCTAAGCCATTGACGTCGGTCACCGTAGGGGCGTCACAGCCTCCTCCGTTACCCAAAGCGGAAACGTTAACCGTCTGCGGGTAGTCGCCGGCGGGCCTTCGAGTCGCGTTAAAACGAGTCGCACCGGTGCGTGTCAACTGCCGGGCATCACCTGAAACGCGTACAGGTCTGCCAGCGTCAAGCGGAAGCGGAGTCGTACGGTCTGCCCCATCAGCTCGGAAAGATCGGCCTTCGTGTTCCACGTGGGTCGCACATCGAGATCGTCGACGCGCCGTAGCACGACGGAGTCGTCCCCGCCGTACCCCCGTATCACCTCGCCCGCGGAGTCGAGCACTTCGACGGCCACCTTCCCTTCACTGCAGTCGACGTTGATCAGTAACGTCGGTCCCTTCAACACGAAGGGTTTGGTGACGATGGTTCCTTCCCGAGGACCCGCATGCCAGCCGACGAGTCGGTCGCGCGGCAACGTGGCCACCCCGATCTTCCCGCGCCGGCCAAACCAAACATGCGGCTGAAGTTCGGCCGTTCCATGGCGCTCAGCGGCCCCACCGTAATAAAACCAATGCCGGTCATCGTGGGTCACTACGGTTGAACTGGGGAACACCCAGTCTTTGTCGAAGCTCCCATCCGGCCCGCGTGGCACGATCGGCTCGCCTGCGTAGACCCAGGTCAGGTCCCAGTTGTCACAGTCGCGGCTGGTCGCGATGTAATACTCCATCACGTCACGGTCATGGCGGGTGACGACATCCGTTTCTCGTCCCTCACTGATATCGCCCGGATACTCGTAGACCGACATCAGGCCGAAGTAGATACCTTCGTAGATCCAAACCGTCATGGAATAGATCTGCCGACGAAGATATTCATCTGGGCCTTCGCGATTGAAGTACCACTGGCGCACCGTACTCCAATTGGTGGGATCAGCGCTGATATCCGGGTTCGTCATCACGCGCGTGCCGCGGACTTCGAAATCTCGGGCCACACGATTGGCCAAGGGACCGCCTCCGGCGCCAAAGTCGGTACGCGTGAACAGACGATACGTCTTGGCGATCGGATCCCAAATGATTTGGTTATGGCAATCGGCTGCCCGGAAGGTAACCGCTTCGCCATTGTTCAGCGGCTTCCAGTGAATGCCGTCGCTCGAACAGGCGATTCCAGCAGCCATGGTCGGAGCGTCATACCCACCGATGTAACGAAATTGCGATGGTGCGTCGTCCCGATTCAGCTCGACTGCCAGATTGAAGTCGCCCACGAAATTGATGCCTGAAACGTCGGCCGCGTGTGTGAAGTGGATCCCGTCCGCGGATTCTGCGTACCCGAACCCATAGGTCCGAAAACCACCTGTCCCGTCCTCGTCGATCTTGCGGAACCAGAGCTTGAATCGGTCTTCGTCATGAAGGACCGTACCGTAAAACCATCCGTCTTCAAAGATTGGCTGGCCGTCGTTCGCCTTTTCGACACGCCCCAAGACGCGCTCGACCTTGTGCGTCTCGGCGATGGCGTAGTCGTCCACGAGCAGTTGTTTCTGTAAGCCGACCAGGACCGCAGTCACTTCCGCTCCCCTGGAGGCGTACGCATGGCAGAAGATCATGGCCGCCGCAAGAATCACAGTCCGCATGGCTGTCTCCCCGCCCGTTCGCTACGATGACGTTGGACCCAATCCGACTCCGACATCACCTGGTCAAATGTCTGGAATCACTCGGTTGCGAGGTGACTCTGGCGGAGCGAAAATCCGCTTGAACCAAACGCAACCGTTATCTTGAAATGCGATTAAACCCTAGGATACACTGAGGGGGGGCTCGACGTTTGTTCCTGGTCAAACCGTTACCCTAAAGTTTTCGAAGCAGTTCACCAGCGCCGATCCAAGCTGCGTTTGTGTGCCCGGTCAGTGTGCTGCTCCCTCAGGATGACACTTTTACGAGCTTGCGGCAAGGACGCTTGCTTCAAACCACTAAGCGGCAACCAAAATTCCTATCAATTAAACGTAAGACTTTTCCAGGCGCTCTGGTCCGCGAAGTGCAAGCCGATGCGACTAGCCAAACTTTTCCTTTGTGCTTTGCTGATGGGCGATTTGTTGGCTACCGGCGGGTGTCGATCCGAGTCCGTTCCGGCCACCCAGCCGGTCGGTTCTCCTTTCTCTGCCATGGTAGCCCATTTGGACAGCATGGCTGCCGGATTTGAGGATCACAAGGACGTCAAGTGCTGGACCTCGTTCAAGCGGCTTGAAATTTTTGTTGCTGGCTGCCAGCTGGCGCCCGCCGCCACTCATCTGAAGGTCGTCGCGTTCATGCCCTCACTTGCACATCGAGGCCGAGCCCATTATAATGTTAATTCCTGGGTATCCAGGATCTATTCGTCAATTCTGTGCCAAGGTGAACGCATGTGGCGGCGCAACAGGCTCGTACACGGTTTTACGCTGGTCGAACTCTTAGTGGTTATTGCTATTATCGGGATATTGGTCTCGCTGTTGTTGCCGGCGGTGCAGGCCGCGCGTGAAGCTGCGCGGCGAACCGAGTGCATTAATCATCTGAAACAGATAGGCTTGAGCGTCCACAACTTCCATGCGGCGCAGGGTGGATTTCCGCCAGCTCACTTAACCGGCGCCGGACATGCGGCTTGGGGCGCGTTGGTCATGCCCTATCTGGAGTTGGACAACATCGTCGACCAGGTCGACTTGGAGCGCTACTGGTATACGTTTCCAAGTGAGGTGGTCGAGCAGCAGGTGCCGGACTACTATTGTCCGTCGCGCAGTCGAACCGTTTTTTTGAGCCGTGATTGGAATTCCCGTGACGGATTCACCCAGCCGAACGGGGGCGCCCTCAGCGACTACGCGATGTGTGTTGGTGACGGCGCAAGGGACGCCTGGTGGTGGTACGACGGTCCGAACGATCCCGCCGAATATTACCCGCGAGGGAAGAAGGGAACCTCACCGGGGATCGGCTACCGGCCAGACTTTGTCAGTGGCGAAGTTGTTGATGGCGAAGCTGGATACAGAAATTGGAAGCTGTTGGTGCGGATGAAGCATGTGACGGATGGACTCAGTCATACCTTGTTGATCGGCGAAAAGTACGTGCGCGTCGGCAATGCCCAGGGAAGAACTGTGTGGGGAGATGGAACCTTTTGGAGCGGAGATTTGCATGCGCCCACAACACGCGTTGCGGGAGAGAGGTTTCCGTTGGCCAGATCCGACGATGATTTGGACGTTATTCCCGGCGTCATCAACATGCCGTTTGGCGGACCTCACCCTGGCAGTATCTGCGTGTTCGTCTACGGTGACAACAGCGTGCACTCGATCTCCGCCAACATCAATACCACGGTCCTCGGCTACCTGGCCACCCGCCACGATGGGGCGGTAATTG
>Ga0310121_10002388_pt1 | contig 17861 bp, 13 predicted proteins | sample CB27_Tmax_986_MG_FD_203504 | JGI IMG/M metagenome (GOLD analysis project Ga0310121, IMG submission 203504) | Marine microbial communities from Western Arctic Ocean, Canada - CB27_Tmax_986 | ecosystem: Environmental > Aquatic > Marine > Oceanic | place: Canada: Western Arctic Ocean | collected...
TTAGTGCCATTGGGCTTGTCCGGCAGGTGAATGAGATTGACAGGCTAGCTCGCGGCCACCCAAAAATCCGCCCAACTATTCCCCGTTCGCCGCCTTCGGCGGCGAACGGGGAATAGTTGGGGGTTAAAGCGCGCGTGCGTTTCTAGCCAATCAATCTTTCGCTCCTGCCAGACAAGCTGGCAGGGGGCGTCGTTTAGGTGTCACTACATTTTCCGGTGAGATCAGGAGTCCTGAACTTCGTGAGTTCGTGAAATCATTTGCAACGCCGAGGCAAAAAGACAGTCGAGGCAAAAAGACAGTCGAGGCAAAAAGACAGTCGAGGCAATAAGACAGTCGAGGCAATAAGACAGTCGAGGCAATAAGACAGTCGAGGCAATAAGATTACCGTTTAACATCGAGTCTCAATCGTCGACGAAACAAGCCTGGCGGTCACCATCACGCCTGCTCGATTCACCGCGACGATTGTTCCGCCCGTAATTTCATATATAGCCGCTGCACCGTCCGCATACAGCACTGACCATCCACCGCGACGGTTTGACAACGGGCGTCGGAGGACTGGGATTTCTCCAACAGTCGTTTAATCCGAGAGGGCACCTGCTCGTGAACGTCTGCCTCAATGTCGTCGTAGTCCAGGCCAAAACAGGCACAAATCGGTTGGTCGAGATCATACGGGTAAACCGATTTCTTCAGTTCATCCACCAGCACCACCGATTCGAAGAGGTTGAAATAAGCAACTTCGCAGCGTGGGTACCCGCAATACCACGCGGTATCCTGCATCCGACTCCTCCGCTCATCCCGAATGTGCATATCCAATGGCCCGGCACCGACGGGGGTGCCCTCCGTCGCACAGCGAGGACAATAGGCACGGCCATCCATGTCAGGTTCTCGGACGAAGGCCTTGTTCACGACTCGGCCCTCATGGGACCGTCGTGAGCCGTGTTGAGCAAAGCCAAACACCCCAGTCCATAGAACGAGTATTCCACATCCGTTTGCTCGTCCCAAACGGCTCCGTGGAAGCCCCCTTCGCTGTGCTCCAACGACTCGACATATCGGGCGATCGATGCCAGGTCAAGTTCGTCCAGCGCGTTGAGATCGGCCAGCGTCACCATGCCAGTAAATGTGCTCAACACGTCGGCGATGGGAATTCTTGAATTGGCTCGCAAGCCGCCTTCCTCGGTCTGCATGTCCAATAAAAACTCGATCGTGCGTTCGCCTACCGACTTGTCGACACCATCCATCACGCGTAGCGCCGCCATGGCCGCGGCGGTCGGATTCGTTCCGGCCCGCTTGCTGACGCGAATTTCGTGAAAGCCACCGTCCGCTGCCTCGCGTCCCCGCAGGAATTCAACGATCCTCTCTGGCTCGGCAACGGCGATCCCCGACAGCTGTTGGCACAGCAGGACCAAGAATGTGTGGTACGTGCTACTGCTGTGACCGTCCGATCCCTTGGCATAGCCGCCATCTTCACGACGTAGCGACGAAAAATACCCGCTGATCGCATCCCGCCAGTCAGACCGCGACTCACCGAACACGTCAATCTCGGCCAACGTGTGGACGATGTTCGCGGCGTAGATCAACGAGAAGAGATCCACGATGGATTCCTTACCAGCCAATCGTTGTCGGAGGAAACCGGCGACGTGGGAAGCAGCCTCGGGCGTCATGCCCCCCAACACCGCCAATGCGCGCACACCGAAACCGGTGTAATAGAGGTCACTGGCCCCTAGATCCCGACCTGGAAATCCTCCGTCATCACGCTGGGCCCGCTGAAAAAACTCTAAATGCCGCCGCCGCCGTGACTCTTCAAGCCTTGCCGCACCGATCGTCAACCGCCAGGTTAGCTCGGTGAGATAGTCCGACACCGGAGATTGTTGGTCGTCACTCATCGGTCGCTTCCCTCAGCTTCGATATGATCTCTGGTGGGATTGTTACCGCATAGGGCTGTTCAACATCCAAACGGCAACACGCGGCGACCAATGTCCCCACGGCCAACAATGTGTCCTCACGATGGAATTCAAACCCATACGTGACACTCTTATCGCCGATCCTCGCGACCCTGACGACGATCACCAACTCGTCTTCAAATCGCGCTGGAGAACGATAGTCACACTGGGCCGATACGCGAGGCCAACTAATCGTTTGGCCGCCAACGGTCATGACGACACTGAGACCCAGCTCACGAAGCAACGCGTGTTCGGCCTGCTCCATGTAGGTAAAGAACACAGAAAAATGGACCATGCCGGCGGCGTCGGTATCGCGGAATTCCACTCGGCGGATCGTTTGATACGGAGATTTCATGGCGACAATGGACCGTGACGCGCACAAAAAAACGCCGCAGTCAATCCACGGCGGATTCGTACTCAGCCGGTAAACAGACCCGCCCAACAGTTAGGCCCAGCCTTTTAAAGGTGGCACTGCATGCTGCAAAAACCCCGAGAAAAACGACAATATGCACGGTACCAGCGGCGAGTTTCGTCGATCGACTGTTGGCGCGTCGTGTCGCCAGTTTTGTGTCACAATCAGCAAATACCACGTTTTGCGGTACCAAATTGGACATCCGTGCTGGCGTTGCCTCCATCGCATCGATTGCCACCTTTAAAAGGCTGACAGTTAGGCCCGTGCAACAAAAACAAAAAACGGCTTAACAAAACCGGGCCGTCAATCAAACTCCCAAAGCCCAAACTTCCAAAGCCAAGACAGTGCGTTTTTTCCTAGCCCCCGACAAAAGGCAGTAAAGCCATGAACCGCGCCCGCTTCACTGCTTTGGTGACCGCATGCTGACTGGCCGCCGTGCAACCGGACTTGCGTCGCCCGACGATACGTCCGTGGCGGTTGACCAGACGCTTGAGCAAATCCACGTCCTTATAGTCGACGTACATCGGCCTTGGCTTCTGGCCATCGACGAAGATTGGGTCCTTCCTCGGCGTCTTGGCCCTTGCCTTGGGCTTACGCCGCGGTCGCATCGGTCTACGTGGCCTCATGGAAATGATTCCTGACAAATCGATTCTTGATAATCAAACTTACAACGGGGCAAACTTACAACGGGGCAAAGTCAAAACGGGGACTCTGTCAACTGGACTATTATTGACCGAAATGGTCCCAGCGATGCTCCCCAACCTTCTCGGAATCCATGATTCTAGCGGATACAGGGCTGGTTGCAAGGCCTTGTCAGCGGGTTGCAACGCCCTGTCGAGCAGCGATGCGGGCGGCTGAATTCGCTATAATTCGAGCGACTTTACGAAAACGAACCGTCTATCGACTTTCGGTGCAGCGACTTGGCCCCACAATCCAGTGGGCAAGAATTCCATGGTGTGGCTACCTTTTTTTGGGTGCTGGTGGAGGTTTACACCGAATTGGGCGACTTCTACGGCGTCATTGGATACAATTCTCCGCCGACGATCCCAACCCGCCTTTCAGCTTGGCGGACACATCTAAAAACGCAGGTCGGAATACCAAATGGACCCGCCAAAACTCGTCCTTCAAGAGTCACTTTCCAAAATCTTGGGCGATTTCCAGCCCGCCGAGGGTTCGCTTCATTCGGTCGAAGCTCAAAGCGCCGCGTACCTGGCCGCCCAACTGCAGGATCGAGCCAACCACCTGCAGACACCGCAAGAGCGGCGGCAGCAGGCCGAGTTGGACCGGATGATCCAACATCCGGATGACAAGATAACCCTGGTCCAGATGACCGACCAGGCGTTTCGCTCTCGGCGTCCCACGCGTGCCGTGGATCAGTTAGTCCACATTCTTGACGTGCAGGGGATTCCTCGTTTCTTTACCCACTTGAATCGCATGATGCTCAAGGGATTTCAATCCTTCGGTGGATATCTTCCTGGGGTAGCGGTGCCGCTGGTGAAGGAAAAAATGCATCAGGAGACGGCCAATGTCATTCTACCGGCCGAGATGGAACACCTAACGGTCCACCTACACAGCCGACGTGACGAAGGCGTGCGAATGAACGTCAACTTTCTCGGTGAGGCTTTGCTAGGCGAACGTGAGGCGGAAAACCGCCTCAAACAGTACTTGGCCGCCTTGCAGCAGGAATCCATTGAGGTCATCTCGGTCAAGATTTCCACGCTCTATTCTCAAATATCACCTCTGGCACGGAGACACACATTGGGACGACTCCGTGAACGGCTCGAACTACTCTTCCGAGCTGCCGCCAGGTCACACTACACCCGCGCCGATGGAACCAATACTCCGAAACTGGTCTACCTCGACATGGAAGAATACCGAGACATGTCGCTTACCGCCGAAGCATTCATGAGTACGCTGGACCGTCCCGGCCTGCTGAATGCGACAGGCGGCATTGTGCTGCAGTCCTACATACCCGATTCGTTCGCCACCCAACAGCGGTTGGCCGAGTGGGCTCGGCAGCGAGTGGCCCGTGGTGGTTCACCGGTGACATTGCGAATTGTAAAGGGGGCCAACATGCAGATGGAATGCATCGAGGCCTCTTTGGAGAGTTGGCCCCAGGCGCCGTTCAAGGAAAAACAACACACCGATGCTAATTTCAAACGCATGCTCCAGTTCGGCATGCGGGAAGAGAACCTCGCCGCGATCCGTTTGGGGATCGCATCGCACAATCTCTTCGACGTCGCGTACGGTTTGGTCCTGGCCGTGCGCCAGAATGCACTGGATCAAATCCAATTTGAGATGTTGGAGGGAATGGCCAATCATCAGCGGCGGGCCTTGTTTGAGTTGTGTGGCAACCTGCTACTCTACGCGCCAGCCTGCCGCAAAGAAGAGTTCATCCATGCGATCGGTTATCTGGTTCGACGACTGGACGAAAACACGGGCCCCCATAACTTCCTACGATACGCCTTTCGCCTGCGGACTCAGTCACCGGAGTGGCGGCAATTGGAGAGCCAATTCTTCGACTCGTTTGCCTGCCTGCCGCGGCTCCGTGAGACCTCCCGGCGCGTCCAGGACCGCTCGCGGTATCCCGACCGCGCGCGGAATCCGGATCACTCGCGAGACATCCGCGGCGGGGTCAAAGGATTCGTCAACGAACCGAACACGGACTTTTCACTACCGCGGAACCAATCGTGGGCAGCACGGATCCTGCAGCGTTGGCAAGTACGCTGCAACGAGAACGCCGCGAAAATCCCCTTAGTGATTCAGGGGAATGAGATATGGCGGGACGACTCTTCCACTGACCGCCAAGTGCGCCGTTGCATGGACCCATCGCGGCCTGGCGTGGAACTAGGGAGCTACGTTCAAGCGACCCGTGATGACATCGAGGCGGCGGTAGCAGTTGCCTATGCGGACCCGGACGGCTGGCGAGCCTTGCGCGTCGGCCAGCGGGGAGAGGTACTGGCACGTGTGGCCGATGAGATCCGTCGCGCGCGTGGTGAGCTGATTGGCGCGGCACTGGCCGATGGCGGAAAGCTCGTCACACAGTCGGATCCTGAAGTCAGTGAAGCGGTGGACTTTGTGGAATTCTATGCGCGAACCAGTCAAGACGTGGAGAATTTTCCCGGAATCAAGGCTGGGAGTCGCGGCGTGGTGGCGGTCGTATCGCCGTGGAACTTTCCGATCGCCATTCCCTGTGGCGGAATCGCGGCAGGGCTCGCAGCCAGCAATACCGTCATCCTCAAACCCGCGTCCCATACGGTGCTCACGGCATGGTACTTGTGTCAATGCTTTTGGCGCGGGGGCGTCTCCCAAAACACCCTGCAACTGGTACCGTGTTCCGGGTCCATGGAAGGCCAACAATTAGTCAGTGACCCTCGCGTCGACACGGTCGTTCTCACCGGTGGAACGGAAACCGCGCTGAACATTATGCGCCATCGCCCTCAGACGCGGTTGTTGGCCGAGACGGGCGGCAAGAACGCCACGATTGTGACCGCGTTGGCTGATCGCGACCAAGCAATCAAGCAGGTACTAGATTCGGCATTTGGACACAGTGGTCAAAAATGCTCGGCGACTTCGTTGTTATTGTTGGAGGACGAAGTTTACGAAGACGCGGCCTTCCGCGACACGCTGTGCGACGCGACGACCAGTCTCCACGTGGGTTCAGCGTGGGAACTGCACACCAAAGTGGGACCGCTGATCCAACCACCCTCGGGCGCGTTGGAAAGGGCGATCAAGGAATTGGAACCAGGCGAGTCGTGGGCGGTCATACCGCACCAGGACCACGACAATCCGCATCTCGTGTCGCCAGGTATCAAATGGGGTGTCCAGCCCGACAGTTTTACTCACTGCACGGAGCTGTTCGGGCCCGTGCTTGGTGTGATGAGATTCCGCGACCTTCATGAAGCCATCGAATTGGTCAATCGCACTGGATTTGGTCTGACCTCTGGTCTCCAGTCACTGGACGAACGCGAGCAGACAGTTTGGCGGGAGTCCATTCGCGCCGGCAACCTTTACATCAACCGCGGTACCACGGGGGCGATTGTCCTTCGCCAGCCGTTCGGCGGCATGGGCAAATCGGTTTTTGGACCTGGAATCAAAGCTGGGGGACCCAACTATGTGGCCCAGTTGATGCGTTTCGAAAAGAAAGCCGATCCTCCCCATGTCGAGGAGGAGCTGACTCAGGTGAAGAAAGAGTTGGAAGCGACGCGCGCGACGTTTTTGGATGAGTTGCTCTATGCCTTAGTCTTCCTCCCAAAAAATGATACAGACTTCCCTGGTCACGTCGTGCGTGAATGGATGCAGGCCGTGGCGAGTTACAAACGCAATCACACCGACGAGTTTTCCCAGCAACATGACCATTTTCGATTGGTAGGCCAGGACAATTATCGGACTTATCTCCCCATCCGGGAGCTACGCGTGCGAATCCATTCTGACGATACCGTACTTGAGATCCTCAGCCGTATTGCTGCCGCCCGCGTCGTGGGATGCCGAACGACGGTGAGCTATAACGAAGGCTGCCACGGCACCGTGATCCAACGACTGGACCGGTTCACCGAACCTTGGGCAGCAGCCATCGAGTTCGTGGAGGAGGATGACCAGGGTTTAGAAGAGGCCATTCGCGACCAACGGACACACCGTGTCCGATACGCAGCGGCCGAACGTGTGCCCACAGCCATTCGTTTGGCGGCCGCCGAGTCAGCGATCTATATCGCGGATGAACCCGTGCTTCCGCGGGGCCGCATCGAACTGCCGTGGTATCTCGAGGAACAGAGTCTCAGCCACAACTATCACCGGTATGGCAACCTAGGCGCAAGGTCGGAGGAAAAACGGTCGCCAGTGGCATGAGGTGGCATAGGCCGGACAACAGTCTTCGATACCACACGACTTCAGCGCCGGACATAAATTCCGTCGGCCGTCACCATTAGCAACGTCCCCACGAGTTCCGCTTTGCCTTGAATCACAACGAGCTCTTCTCCTTCAAGCTCAAACAGATCGCGGGCGTCAATCGGCACCGGATTCCCATCGTCCCCGACGAATTGCACCAATGCCTGGGCATCCGCGGCTTTCCTATTGCAAAACGGGCAGTCGTGCTCTTCATCACCGTGATCGTGGTCGAGCTCAATGGAAGCGGTTGGGTCCGACATAATAAAGGCGGCTTTACCCTTGTCCCAGGGGAAATCGGACTGTAAGCGATCCGCTTTGGTCGCCTTGCCGCCAATACGACCCACTAGGACGACTGGCTCACTGACAACTTCGGAGTCACCGGACTCCGAAGTCGTCATTGATTCTCTCAGCTCTAGAATCCCTACCACTCCGGACGGCTCCTGGCCCAATATCAACCGATCTCGCTCGGTCAGCACCCTCTTTTCTCGGGTCACCGAGGTTGCCACCGACGGCTGGCACCCGCACAAGGCAATGAGACCCAATAACCAAAACAAGCTTGAAATCCAGGAGTTCTTCATCATCAATCACTCTCTCTAGGGCAACACTGATTCGATTTGGCAAAACCCCATGCCACATTCGAGCCCATTTGATACACTGCCGGCTCGACTCGTTGCAACAGAGAATACCACACGGGGCCTTCGGCGAACCCCGCCATCGGTTGACCCGGAGCGCTGGGCGAGTTTGGACGCCGACTGCTACCGATACGGATTGCAGCAGGCGATTGTTCGTTAAGGGTCGGTTCGTCTCGGGTCTTTTCGTTACGTGGCGATCAAACCAGGAGTCAATTTTTCACCATGAATTCTTCAAAGCATCCCCAATTGTTGTTGATTCTGTTCGCCCTGCTGGCCTGTGGTTGGATCACCGGATGTCCCCAGCCGCCTGCCAGCACTACAGGCAACCAGAATGGCGCTGCGGCCAGTGGTGAAAACAGCCCGACTCACGACGATTTGCCCTCAGTTACCGAAAAACTGGCTGAGCTCAACGAGACAGTCGTCGCAACACTGGCCGATCCGGCGAGCTACGGAGATGCCCACGAGGCTCTCCATGAAGTGGGAACTCTGCTGGAGAAAGTGCAATCCCTTTCTCAAACCAGTGGCCTTAGCGAGGATACGCAGGGCATGATCAACGACGCCGTGAAAAACTTGCTCGTTGGCTATGGCCAATTCGACGAACAGTTGCATGGAAGCGAGGACGAATTCGACGCCGAGGCGTTGGCGACTCAGTTGGATGAATCCATGGAAATACTTCAGGAAATCGTTGCCATGGAGTGACTAAAAAAACTTCGCCAGCGTCGCTTCACTGGGCTTAGGCGTGGCGAACGACACCAGCACCATGGCGGCTGTTGAGCAGAGGAACATCGTGGCAACTGGCATCATGCCGAACAGCAAGAACCGCGGGTTTTGCGCAAATCCTGATTGATAGAACAGCACCGCCCAACTGCAAATGGCCGCCAAGATCCCCGCGTAAGCACCCGCTTTCGTCAATCCGCGCCAGTAAAGTGATGCCAACACAATCGGAAACAGCGCGGAAAACCCGCTGAAGCACCACACGCCTAGTTGAAATACGCGTCGATGCTCGAATAGGCTGAAATAATACGTGACCGCCACTATCGCAATGATGAACAGCCGTGCGAGAACAATAATCTGCTTTTCACTGAATCGCTCTCGACCCCAATAGTGCAGCACGATGTCATTGGTGAACATCGTGCCCAGGCAAAGGAATTGGCTGTCCAAAGACGACATGATGGCCGCGAGGATCCCAGCGGTCAGAAAGCCGGCGAGCACGGGTCCAACCTTGGTCTTGACCAGGAAAGCCAATACTGCGTTGGCCGGTACTTTGTCCGGTATTGACGCCAAATCGGTCGTCGCCCAAATGCCAACTAATACACAGGGCACCCAGACGATCATGATGAAGATGGGATGGGCGACCACCGGCAGCTTGAACGCATTGGCACTCTTGGCGGTCAGCCAATGCTGGAAGAGGTGAGGAAACATGCCCACCGAAAAGGGGATCAACATATAGGTAAAAAACTGAAGCTTGGTGATGTGATGACGGGTCAGCTTGTCTTCACCAACCGCTTCACTGGCCGCCCGCAGGTTGGCCATAAATCCATCTTGTCCGCCCAGTTTCGTCGCCAGCACACAGAAGGTGACCAGCCCCAACACCATGAAGACGAGGGTTTGAAACGTGTTGGCCCAAGCCGTGCCGCGCATGCCCCCAAAGAAGACGTAGACCAATACCACCGCGCAGACGACAAACGACGCCCAAGAGGCGGGCACCCCTCCTTGGCTGGCCGCAAACATCTCCTGCGAAAAGGTTCCCCGTGTTACGCCGTTGATGACCGTGCCCGATGCCAAAACGCCGATCAATAAATATGGGATCACCAACCCCACCAACACGGGAAACAACAACAAACCGATCTTGTCGCTCTCTAACCGATCGCGAAAGAACTGGATCTGCGTCATATACCCGTATTTACGTCCCAACGTCCACACTTTGACGCCGATCAAGAAAAAACAGAGCGAATGAATAATGCCGCTGGATGAAGCCAGCATTCCATAGACGCCGACTCCTTCCTTGTACGCCTCACCCGTGGAACCAACCAAGGCAAACGCAGTCATCGTGGTGCCGAATAGCGACATCAAGAGCATGAACGGACCAATCGAGTGACTGGCCAACAGGTAGTCTTCGCTGGTCCCACGAAACAGGCGGCTGGAGAACAAACCCAACCCCAGCAACATCGCCAAGTAGATCATAATAATCGTGAGCTGCGTCAAGAGTCCGTTCTCCCGTCATGATGGCCGGCCGTGCCTGCGCTGGCCTGGTCCGCTTTGGCACTGCCCGCTTTGGCACTGTCCGCTTTGGCACTGCCCGCTTCGGCACTGCCTGCTTCGGACCATTCTAAATTGTCGGGCCAAGCGAACACGGTGGCCAGGTACCACGTGACGCCGGCGGCCAGTGAAATACACATATGATAAAACAAGGAGATTGGTATGAAGCCAAACACCAAACGGGTGTCGCCCCACAACCAATTGTCCTGGTGAAGAATCACCAACAAGAGGACCAGTAGCCAAATGATATTTCGCATGATTGTCGCTCTCGATGCCATGTCGTGGTCGCGCTAGCCAGAAGAAGCCAATAGGATATCCTCTCTGGCCGCTGGGATACATCCCGGCCAGACACCGTTTGGCCGATTAGACGTAAACCACTTCCATCAATTCGATAGCTGGTTCCTCATTGCAATGAATGATGGCGGTCCGTCCATAGGCGGTCTCCCCGACACGGATCTTCAACTGGTTCGCCAAGTCCTCCCCGGCAGTGACCTTCCAGGTCTCCAATGGCTCCACATATCGCATTACGTTGTGGTTGATGAGGATCCGCCCCAACGGCATTTCTCGTCCGCGAATCTCGTCTTGCACCGCGGCCGCGAAATGCTTCAAACCAATTCTGACGATCCCAAACAGCACGGGACGGTCATCCGACCTCCGGGTCAGCAAGATCTTCCGCCAATATTGGTCGTCATCTCCTTCCTCGGCGATGACTTGCACATCCACCAACGAATCGTGATAGGCCTCCATGGTCACCGTCATGTGGTCGTGGTGACAGAGCAGGTTGCCGTAGGGATCCGCCATCTCGTCGGGCGCCACGGGCTCGAATTGACCACAGCGCCGCGGCGCATCGTCGTAGAACAGCGCTAACAGACTTCGGAGATTCGTTTCTTGATCGGCCGAAGCCATGCGGGAGGCTGGAGTTAGGAGGGTTGAATAACAATCGGAGGGGCGGATGCCCGCGAGCCGATGACGGTTGTGGGGTTGGACGTACCTCGGCCTAGCCGGTTGGCGCTTCGATCACGACGGCGGTGGGGACGATGACCTCCGGCGTTTTGGGCTCGTCTCGGTCCAACACGGTGTCGATCAGGTAATACAGCAAGCGGCGGAGCGGTTCGGGCTCGATTTCGTCGGCGATCGCCTCGGCTCGCTGTTGGTGTTTGTCGACCAGTCGACGTGCTTTTTCAAACACCTTGGCCTCGTGGTATAAGAATCGCGTGCGCTGGACCCGCAGTTCAGCCGGCTCCTGGTCGGCTTCGATCAACGAGAGCAATTCGGATTGCTGCTCTTCATTTAATGCTTCCAGTGCCACGGCCAATAATAACGTTGGCCGACCACCAAGGACATCTCCACCAGCGGCCAGTTTATTGTCTTGGTCACCCTGCCAATCTTTGAGGTCGTTGAGGATCTGGAAGGCGACGCCCAGGTTTCGGGCGAACTGCTTGAGCGGCTGCAGGTACTCGTCAACAGGTCCAGCCAACCGGGCGCCGGAGAAGAAAGCCGCCTCAAAGGCCGGCGAGGTCTTCAACGCATAGATCTTCAAGGCATCGATCGGTTTCAGCCGCTTGTCGCGTCCATCTCGCCAAATCAACTCGGCCCCCTGACCTTCGGACAGCCGTAAATGAGCGTCGGCCAGATGGTCCAAGATGTCCGCCACAACCTCTGGACCCAGCGTTCCGGTCTCCCGGCTGACCAATCGATATCCCAATCCAATCAAATAGTCTCCCACATTGATCGCAGTGGGGATGCCGTATTCTCGATGAACTGTTTTGGCGCCGTACCGATGTTGGTCATCGTCTTCAATATCGTCGTGAACCAGCGACGCTTTGTGGAACGTCTCGATCGATAGCGCTACTCGACGTACGGCCGCGGGCAACTCAGCCAGATGATCCGAGCCTTGGGGCAACGTACCATTTCCACCCGTCAAGGCATCGTGGACCGCCAGCGTAATAAACGGGCGCGAGTGCTTTCCTCCTTTGCCCAAGAAATCGTGAGCCAAAACCTCCGTCGCGGCCACGGGATCCACTTCCCGCAGGCTGGTCTGATCCACTCGCCGCGGGGCATCACCACGCAGCCGAGGCACCAAACGTTCCAATCGCCGCGCCTCGAATAAACCGGCTGACTCACGCATCAGGTGCACATAAGTGCTGGTCGAATCCCCCGCCGTCGCGTCGCGACGCAAATCCACCATCTCGTGGACCCAATCCTCGTCGACCGATGTGTTGCGACAGTCGCTGGACAGCAACGGCACCGCGATGCAAGGAATGCCAGCCAACAGAATCTTGTCAATCGCCTTTTCCAAGACGTTCAGGCAAGCCACCCCCACAATGGCATCGACGTAACCGCTGACAATGATCTTCAGCACGACCGGAGAACCCTCGGCCACCAACACGCGATAACCCAGCTTCTCCGCCTGGGTCCGAAAGTCGGCAATGCTACAGGCGCCACACTGCTCACAGTCCAAACCAAACTCATCGTAGTCCGCTGGGCAACCTTCCGCGTGTTTCAAACAATGAGGCAACAAGAACAAGCGACGCGAGTGAGGAACCGCCGCCACCTGGTCCTGCCAAAATGCGGATGACAAGACGACCATGGTCCACCCAACGTAGCCTTCTCCGAGATTCATCTCGGCCAACAACGTGCGGGAGACTCGCTCTAGATCGTCCTTGGCCAGAGGATGTTCCTTGGGTAGCGCCGCAACGACTTGCAGAGCTCGCTCGCGAATCCGCTCCCGCAAAGCTTTGGGCTCGGGTACATCCTTCAAGTGAGACGTGGACCTCCGCCGCGAACGACGCTTGACCGGGGCAGCCTCTTCGAGGCCCTGCAGTTGTGAGATCGATGAATCAACGGATGCCAAATCTAGAGTCCCTCAATATGGCGATGGTTTTTTTCCACCGCGATTGCCAACGCTGGCCTACCCGTGCCAGCCAATGCCGCGCCCAACGCGGCAACCGTGAACACCACGGGATACAATGATTCGTGATACCAAAGCTTAGCGAAGTAAAAGCCGATCGGCGAGGCGCTTACGTGTTGACCGGTCTCAACGGCCTCGATTAACCAACTAAGTCCTTTTTCCAACGTAGTTTGCAGAGATTTGCCACGACCGTGGGCTGCCAGCGTTTCGACCGCCAATCCGGTCTCTTCAACCGAGCTCCGGGCGGAATCACCGGGCTTTTCCGGCCAATTCCCGCCCCATCCACCATCTGGATTCTGGGATTGTACCAGCCAATCGACGGCTCGTTGGGCTGATTCGCAGCCGAATGTTCCCGCATCTCGATAGGCCAGCAACACTTTGGCAGTCCCGTACACCGGGTTCGTCTCGTCGGCCAGGTGCTGGTTTCCAAACCACAATGGCACCCAACTTCCCTCAGACCGTTGCACCCGCTCCAAATACTCAAACGCCCGGCGGCATGCTTCATCCACTCGCCTTGGCGACAACTTCCGCCATGCCAGAATGGCGCGAATGGCATGCGCTGTCAAATCCGCTCCGCTGCGATCAAATGGCAGTTTGCCCCAGCCACGGCAGAATGTAGGCCAACCCCCGTCACGGTTTTGCATGCAAAGCAGCCAATCCACACCCATCCTGGCGGCCTCCGCGATCCGTTGGGGCGGAGGCTCCTCACCTTCCATTCGTTGCCGAAGCCTGGCCAATGCCAGCAAAGCGCCCGGTGTGTCGTCCGCATCGGGAACCGCACCGCTTAGATCGGTCCAACCCCAACCACCCGGTTGGGCGCCGGTGAATGGATGCCGCTGAAGATGTTGGCAACCCAACAACCACTCGACACACTCATCGGCCACGGAATCGCCCATGTACCCTAGAGCATTGAGGGCCAATGTGGTAACCCACGTTGAGAGATTAATGTCGATGGGCCAGCTCCCATCGTCACGCACCGAGCGCCGCAAGAATTGAACCACCTCACGGACCACTGGGTGGTCGACTCGCTCGGTGGTCGCTAGCCCCATGGCGACGAAACAGCTCAGTGGAATGGCTTCCAGAAATCCTCCGCTGTCTGGCTGCATGCCTCCGAGGACGCGCGTGCTCCGTCCGATCGCCCTGCTACGCAACCAGCGCAGGAGCGGATTCGCCGACGGCGCATGATGATGCCGAGCCTGGCCGATCGCCACCAGCGCCGGGATCGCATAACTGACTACCGGCAGTCCCATCCACCGATAAAACGACTGGGGTAAACAGGCCCATTCGAACGGCAGCGGATCGACTTCCCGCCACGGCACCAAACCGGCCAAAGCACAGTTCATCAAGATCGGGACCGCAAATGTTTTGTCCTGGCCATAGCGTGCACGCAGGCCAGCGACGGCCCCCGCTTCGTCGACGTACCGGCGTGCGTTCGCCAACTCTGAAACGAGTTGGTCGGTCCGTCCAGCTATCCTCAGGGCCGAAATGGTGAGCAACGTGGTGGAAAGGTTCGAGTGACTGAGATCGGTATCTCCCCAGCCCCCGTCTGAGTTCTGCTGCTTTACCAGCCATGTGATCCCCCGGTCGATGAGAGATCCGTCTTGATCGCTTCGACCAGCTACAACGAGTGCACTGATTGCCGTGGCGGTGGAAAGCGCCGAGGCGGACAGTTCGCCGATCCAATGTCCGTCGCCGGTTCGTTGAGCCAGCAGATCCGCGCGAGCACGCAAATAGGCATCTTCTAATCGGCGTGGATCGATCATGGAACGGACGGGATTGGCTCGGGTTCACCTAGCCCGCGCATGCCTTACACGCCTTCTGCAACGAAACGTGTGAGAATTCCGGGCTAGGTCACTATTGTGAGCGAATAGTCACCTGGTCGTCAAACGCCCGTTTACACAAAGATCACGGCTTAGCCACCGATTCCGTCTAACGTCGGAAAATCGCCTGGTCGAACGGTGCGATGATGATATTATCGATGACTCGGTCGAACGTCCGGCGGAACCACCACCAACTGTCCGGGTTCACGTAGATAATGTCGTTCGCTTGCACGAGCATCGTTTCTCGCGGGTCCCGTCGGGCGCGCAATAAGTCCACGATAACCAGTAGCGGGCGACCATTCGGAAGTATGCGATGCAATGTCACCGTCGTCGGTGAATCGATCGGATCGATGTAACCAGCCATGGCAACCGCCGTGACGACGTCAATTTCCCTGTTTTTTGGAAGGACGAATCCTGTACCGATTTCTCGATCTTTGTTACTCACTGTAAAACGGACGGCTTGGCGCTGACTCAAGAGTCCTACGACGTAGAATACCTGATCGGTTCGTTGTGGCACCACCACTACGTCACCCGGATATAGGGACATGTCCTCGGGGCGCATCAGACATGTTTCCATGCCGGCCAGTGGAATGCGGACAATCGGCGAAAATTCACATGCGATTGGTGAGATATGCGTCTCCGCCGAGTCACAGCCGTTGAAAGGCGGACAACAGTCGCTTTCGTTGGGCGCGGTTGTGACCGGTGGCAACATCGTGTCTGGGTAATTCGACGGAGCAATCGTGGCGGGAGCACTCGGTTGAGCAGTCGTATCGAATTGATTCAATGGAGACCTTGCACCAGGGTTCGTAGTCCGCAATTGGCTCGGGGGACCCATTCCTATATCGTGGGACCACTCATACGACACTGGCCGTACGTTGTTGAACACGCGATTATCTGATCTCTCGAGATTCGGGGCCGAGGCGCATGGCATCGTGTATTGGGGCGCACGGTGAATCTCAACCCAATCACCGGCCTCCTCGCTCAGCTCACCCGCGGCCGCTAAGGCATGTGCAAGGTTGTTTTGATGGTTTGCCAACGGATAAGTTCCGGGAGTCGTAACCTTGCCAAGGACCACAATGTCAAAGGTACCGACTTGCAGTAGTTCGACGGCCGCGGTGGCACGGGTGAGGATCTGCTCCTGCTCGAATCTGGTTGCGATTCGCCTTTGCGCTTGGAACAACGTTAGGCCACCGACTTCGACCTCGCCTATTTGAGGCAAACTAATCACACCCTCGCCCAGGACGGCGGCACGCAATGGACGGCTCTCCGAATCGCGGTACAGCCCTGGTATCGTGACCTGCATCACATCGCCCGGTACAAGTCGATGTTCTGACGTTGAGCTGCCTCCGAGACTGGCCAGATTGAGCTTCGGTTGCTGCGTTCGGAACGGCATTCGATATTCGTCGGGAAGCGACGAAGCCGATATGCCGTGCGACGTGAGCGGCGCGTAACATCCCGATAGGCTCAATGCCGCCAGCACGAACCCGGTCACGATCCAAAACGAAACAGATCGAACCTCGCTACCCAGCGTGCGCCACCAGGCTTGGTGACGGGATAACGCATGTGCGGATCGCCCGGCCTGAACCGCATGATCATTCATGGAGATTTGCCATCGGTGTACGTCGTAAATCGATAAAATCCGACCGCGTGCCAAAACCCACGGAATCGGTGGATTCGTTAGACATATTGATTTCGTCAATATCGCTATTGCCAGTGCAACAATCATTCACCGACATGCATATCTGTCATTTCCCACAAACTCGGGTGCGGTTTCCTAATCGGTAGATCTTGACTAGTCATCGCTAGCATCAACTGGGACTGAATCTTCAGCAAGAGGCTGTGTAGGTAGGGCGCTAACCCACCTGTCCACGACGAGTTAGCCAGCCAACGCGGACCGTCGAATAGATGACTAAATCGCGTTGAACCAGCGCATCTGTGGCAGCAGCTGAGTGCGCATCATCGGAACGGTCGCACGGTGGCCCACGTTGTTTCGAGACAGCAAGAATCGTTGGCATTGGCGCAGGTCGTTGATGCCCCGGCGCGTCGTAAAGCCCGCCTGGAAGCCTTCCTCCGCCAATAACTGGACCACCGATTCGCTATACTTACCGCTGGGATAGGCAAAAACCTTTGCCACGGGCCCAATTCTTTCGCGGAGATCGTTATACGAACCAACAATCTCCTCGCGTGCCGCATCCCGCGAGATACGATCGATGATAGGATGAGTTCGGGTATGTGGCGCCATCGTGACGCCTTCGCGAGCCAGACGATGCAGTTCCGCCCAGTCCAAAACACGATTTACAGGAGGCGGCGCTTGAAGGCGGTCGCAGATTGATTGAATATGGGCCATCGCCTCCTCGTGAGGCAACGATTTGACGTGGCTCCTCACGGATTTGTAGGCGCGATCTCGGCTTTCCGCCGTACCAATCATCACACCACCTCCCACCGTTTCCACCGCGGATCCAGCCGCGATTGTTTCGTCCGTGGCGTTAACCAACGCGTGGTGCAGTCGATCCCACCAAAAAGCGAGGCAGGGATCACCAGGGTAACTGGTTGGGACAAAAAGCGTCACCGGCAGACCATACTCCTTCAGGGCCGGCCACGCATGGGCGGAAAAATCGACGTAGGCATCATCGAACGTGATGAGCACGGCCCGTGGTGGCAGCACGCGCGTTCCATCCATGGCAAGAAGTACATCGTCCATGCCGACGACCGTACAGTGCTCGACGAGATACTCCAACTGCCGCCTGAATTCGTCCGGCGACGCACCGATCAAACCGGGATATAGATCGGGGTATTCATCCGCCGGAGCGACGCGGTGATACGTCAAGACTCGTAGAAGATGTTGAGTCTCTCGGCCACAATGTTCGAGGAAGCCGACGGGTGTAACCGGCGATCCGCCGATCGGATTTGGGGTGCTGCGGAGCTTGGGTAAACAAAAAACGGCCAACCTGCCATGATTCGGGTATTCAGATTCCGCATCACCAAGGCAAGGAGGCCGCTTCC
>Ga0310121_10002389_pt1 | contig 17855 bp, 12 predicted proteins | sample CB27_Tmax_986_MG_FD_203504 | JGI IMG/M metagenome (GOLD analysis project Ga0310121, IMG submission 203504) | Marine microbial communities from Western Arctic Ocean, Canada - CB27_Tmax_986 | ecosystem: Environmental > Aquatic > Marine > Oceanic | place: Canada: Western Arctic Ocean | collected...
TGTGTTGTTGCAGCTCATGGAAAGCCATGACGGGATCTGCATTCTCACCACGAATCTCAAGAAGGGTATAGACAAGGCCTTTGAACGACGCTTGTCCTTCAAAGTGCATTTTTCGTTTCCTGAGGCCGATCTGCGGGAGAGACTCTGGGAGCATCATCTACCGGAAGAAGCACCGGTGTCAGAGGATGTGGACAGCTATATTCTGGCCCATTCCTTTGAACTGAGCGGTGGCAGCATTCGCAACGCGGTGGTCCGGGCGGCCTATAGGGCAGCAGCAGACAATAGGAGCATTTCCCAGGACGATTTATGTGAGGGGGCAAAGGCCGAATGTGTAGCGGCCGGAAAGCTCTATCGGATTATTTCTGACGATGAGTAGTTTCTTTATATGTACCTGACACCAGAGAGAACAGAGATGAGATATGGTTTGCTTATAGCGTTGGTCATATTCGGATTTGGAACGAGCTGTGACGACGTCGTTGTGGCTGTTTCCTGTGAGGCCGGGAGCTGCACCGATGGGGAAGGTACGGATCCGCCTGCAGAGATCCTTGAGACAATCGAAACGGAAACCACCGAGATCACAGCAACGACGGAGACGACGGAGACAACGGAGACGGAGACTTCGGAGATCATTATTACGGACGATGGCCCAGCGGATCCTTGTGCTGGAAAGCCGGACGGGGCTGTATGCGAATCCGACTCCTCCGCGTGTACCATCGACCGATGTGTAGGAGAGGTCTGTATCCATACGCCGCGACTTGACGGCGAGCTAGATGAGGACGCGGATCTGATCTCTGCCACGTATCTGCACTCGGGAGAAATAGCTCTTTATACCGGCCTCGACAACGGTGAAGTGGATACCGAGGCAGTGATATTGCTCAACCAAGCGGGGGTTCCGCAGTGGGTTCAACCTGTGGAATTGGGAGACGGTGGAAATGGGCAGGCCATCCTTCAGGTGGGTAGTTTTCTGGTGGTGGGCGGAAAGACCGATATCCGGCCTGGGCTTACATCCTTGACACAATCGGGTGATCTCGGTTCCGTGGCGATGTTGAATGGATCGGGTTGGGGAGATGCCTCGATTCGACGTCCTATCACGCCATTGGGTCAAGACGGGCGTCTTCTGGCGTATGTTTCGGATCCAGTTGCAGGATTGAAGGAAGCGGTCACCTTTCGTTTTGAGGGGCCTGGCGAGACCCATATAGAGCCGATTCTTCGAGAATCCGTTGGGACCGAGTCTCTTGTTCTTCGGGGGGATTGGGCGACGTCAGGGGATACCCACTACCTGGCTGGATGGGCTCCACAAGTGGACCCAGGGGCCAGCGCAGATCCCGTGGGTGCGATTCTTCGTTATAGGCCGGAGACGATCAACTATGTCCTATATCTTCAGCCCGAAATCGACGATGTACTTAAATTCCGGCTTTTTGATGTAGAAGCTCTCGAGGGAGGGCATCTCGCCGTCCTGGGCTACTATATTGAACAGCGTCCCGATGACAGTTACTGGTACCATTTTGTTGTACGACGGATTACCGCGGACGGGGCTACGGTCTGGGAATCCCGGGTTACGAAGCCCCAGATGGAAGACGGGGTACAGTGGTTATCCAGCCAATTATTCGATCTGGTACGTACCGAGGATGGGACTCTGATTGGTGTCGGTAGTAGTTATACATCGGCCGGAGAAGTCCCCATTGCCTATGCCTGGGATGAAAGTGATGGAACCGAACTCTGGAACCGAGACGACTTTGGCTTTGGTGATACCCATGTTCAGCGCGCGTTTCCAACGCCGGAAAATGGCGTCCTCCTGATCGGTACCCATGTGCAATGGGAAACGGAGGCTGATCCCGAAACAGGCGCAACCACGGATTACCGGTATCCACGGGTGTTCTGGACCTTCCTCGATAGTGCCGGAGATCTCTGTAATCCGTAGAGCCGGATTCAGACCCCGAACCCGGCCTTTCGTAAGCGCGTGGCAAGGGTTACTCGGAGATTGTTCAGATCCTGGCTCGACGTATCGACCGTAACCGCCGCCTGACGATAGAAGGGGTCACGTGACGATAGCAGGGAGCGAAGTTCCGCCATGGCATTCTCGCGACCGGCCGTGGGGCGGTGATCCCCCTGTTCGAGGACCCGACTCATATGGTCCTCGGGGCTGGCCTGTAGCCATACGGTGGTACATCGCCGCCGAACCAGGCTCCAGGCGCGCTCATTCTGGGGCAGCCCACCGGATAGTGCCAGGATAATCCCCTGGCCGCGCGCCAGCAGCTCTACCAGGCATTCCACTTCCAGGCGCCGATAATACTCTTCGCCGTGGAGGGCGAAAATCTCCGACAAGGTAAGCCCGGCCCGTTGCTCAACAGCTTCGTCCAGCTCTACAAATATAAGCCCCAGATCCGCGGCCAACATCGGTCCCAGGGTACTTTTCCCGGCCCCTCGAAGCCCGACCAATGCGATGGCGTCCGTGGATAACTCTCCAAGAATCAGTCGAAGACTCGATAGACAGGTCTCGAGTTGGTCCGGCGTGCAGCGTTCCAGGCGATCCTGGAGCTCGGCAAACGGACCGGTATGCTTGCTGGGATCATGCACCAGTTGTTCGACATCAACGTCTAGAGCCTGTGCGACTCGAGCCAGCCGTCCAATGGCAATATTCGCCTGTCCCGCTTCCAGCTGTGCAATAAAGCGCGGGCTCAGCCCGGACGAGACAGCAAGCTCTTTGGCCGTGATCTTACGTTGGTTTCGAAGCCGACGTACCCGTCGTCCGACAAGAGCCAGGATGGGAAAGACATTTTGTTGTTCGGTTTGCGGCATGAAGCGAAATATAGTGCATCTTCTTTTTATTGTAAAGAAATATCTTGCATATTGTGGTGTTTTTGGGTAGAAATACCTCCATGAGTACTTCAAAAAAGACCAAGATTCCTTCGAACATTTCCTTCGATACCCATCCCTCGAAGTACCGCCATATCCAATTGGATGTGGACGGTAGTGTTGCGTCCATAAAGCTCGACATCAAAGAAGATCAAGGGCTTTGGGAGGGGTACGAGCTGAAGCTCAACTCCTACGATCTGGGTGTAGATATCGAGTTGGCGGATGCGGTAAATCGTATCCGGTTTGAACATCCCGAAGTTGGTGCGGTGAGCGTATCGAGTGCGATACCCGGCGTATTTTCCTCCGGCGCGAACATTTTCATGCTGGGCTCGGCTACCCACGCCTTCAAGGTCAATTTTTGTAAGTATACCAATGAAACCCGGCTGGGGATCGAAGACGCCACCCAATTTAGCGGCCAGACCTACGTGGCGGTTCTAAACGGCATCACGTCCGGCGGCGGATATGAGCTGGCTCTGGCCTGTGAAGAGATCTACCTGGTCGATGATCGACGCTCGGCTGTGGCCCTGCCGGAGATCCCCTATCTGGGGGTACTACCGGGAACCGGTGGCCTGACCCGACTGGTCGATAAGCGCATGGTCCGCCGGGATCGTTCCGATGTGTTTGTGACCCTGGCCGAGGGGTTGAAGGGACGAAAGGCGGTGGAGTGGAATCTTGTGGATGGGACGTTTCCGTCTTCGCAATTCGATGAGAAGGTCGCGGCGCGTATAGCGGAGATCGCGGGCGAAGGACATCCAGAACGCAGTGGTATTCAGCTGGATTCCATTGTGCCGGACATCGACGAGGATGGCGTTCATTATCAATATGTAGATCTCCGGTTTGGGCCCATCAGCCGAACCGCGACCCTTCGGATCACGGTTCCGGATCAACTTCCGGATATTCCGGGCGAGCCCACGGAATTGGGTTCTGGCTGGTATCCCCTGCGTATGTTCCGTGAGTTGGACGATGTTCTGTGTCGTCTTCGCTTCAACTACCCGGAGATCGGATTGGTTCTTTTGAAGACGCGCGGAAACATAGACACCGTACACGCTCTTGATGAGGCCATGTTGGCACGGCGCGACCATTGGTTTGTGAACGAGGTCATCTTATTGATGAAGCGCGTTTTCAAGCGACTCGATCTGACCAGCAAGAGTCTCTTCGCGTTGATAGACGAAGGTTCGTGCTTTGGCGGTTCTCTTCTAGAGTTGGCCTTCTCGGCCGACCGCAGCTATATGCTGGAAGAAGAGGGTGTGGCGATTCAGCTAAGCGCACTGAATCATGGCCTACTGCCGATGGGGAATGGCTTGTCTCGTCTGGAAACCCGGTTTCTCGGAGCCCCCGAACATGCGAAGAATCTGACGGCCCAGACCGATGCACTGGATTCGGACGAAGCCGATGAGCTTGGTCTGGTGACATTCGTTTTCGACGACATCGATTGGGACGACGAGTTACGTCTGGCCATTGAAGAACGGGCCAGCATGTCCCCCGACGCGTTGACGGGCTCAGAAGCCAGCCTTCGTTTCGCAGGACCGGAAACAATGGAAACCAAGATATTTGGACGACTTTCGGCTTGGCAGAACTGGATCTTCATCCGCCCGAATGCCACCGGAGAGAAAGGAGCTCTGACGCTGTACGGTGATCCCGAACGGCCCGAGTTCGACTATAGGAGAACATGATATGAGCATCAGTCGATTCGACTCCATTCCCAATAATGTGGATCTGAGCAGCGATCGGAAGCTCCAAAAGGCACTTCTTCGTTGGCAACCCAATTATATTGATTGGTGGCAGGAGATGGGGCCGGAGGGTTTTCAGGCAGACAATATCTATCTGCGTACGGCTATCAGTGTCGATTCAGGAGGCTGGGCTCATTACGATTATGTGAAGATGCCCGAGTATCGTTGGGGGATTTTTCTTACACCTCGTGCGACGGAACAGACCATCGGATTTGGTGATGACTACGGACAGCCCGCCTGGAATGAAGTACCCGGTGAGTTCCGGAAGGAACTGCGGCGGATTATTGTGACCCAGGGTGATACAGAGCCGGCGTCGGTGGAGCAGCAACGTCTGCTTGGGAAAACCGCTCCAAGTTTGTACGACCTGCGCAATCTCTTCCAGGTCAATGTAGAAGAAGGGCGGCACCTCTGGGCGATGGTGCACATTCTGCACGGCTATTTTGGGCGAGATGGCCGGGAGGAAGCCGAAGATATGTTGGTCCGTCGGTCTGGCAACGAAGACTCACCGCGGATCCTGGAAGCCTTCAATAAGCCCATTGACGACTGGCTGAGCTTTTTCTGCTTTGCAATGTTCACGGACCGCGATGGAAAGTACCAGCTCGCGGCTTTGGCCGAGAGCGCATTTGATCCCCTGGCTCGGGCGACCCAGTTCATGCTCACCGAAGAAGCGTTTCATCTCTTCGTGGGAGAATCAGGGGTGAATCGAGTCGTCCGCCGTACAGCAGAGTTGATGACACAGGATCCCAACGGCGATGTGCGGAACCTGGGCGGCATACCTCTCGATATCATCCAGCGGTACATCAACGAATGGTATTCGGCATCTCTGGACCTTTTTGGAGGCGAAGATTCATCCAACGCCGCCACCTATTTCGCGACCGGCTTGAAGGGGCGCTACAAAGAGGCAAAAGGACGGTATAAGGATCATGTGGCCCTGGGCGAAAGTTATTCGCTGGATCGGCCCGACGATAAAGGTGGCGTTATGATGGAGGATATCCCCATGCGCCGTGCCATGAACGCGGTGTTACAGGATTCCTACCGAAACGACTGTGAACGCGCACTTGGTCGCTGGAATAAGAGCCTGGAGAAAGCAGGGCGGTCGGAACGTCTGAGCCTTCCGTCGGCGCGATTCAACCGTCTACAGGGCGTCTTCATGGGCTTTTCGGCCCTACCCGATGGCACTCCGACCACGCGTGAGAATTGGCAGAGAGAACGTGACACATTTCTTCCCACCGAAGCGGATCGGGATTATGTGAAATCTCTGATGGCCAAGGTGTACGAGCCCGGCAAGATGGCCAATTGGATCGCGGCGCCGGCGAAGGGCGTCAACGGACAGCCACAGGATTGCGAGTACGTACGCTTCACCTGATGGGCGTTTCTAGGGCTCCAGCCCCGGCGCGGTATAGGTCCCATCGTTATCCGCATCCAGAAGCAGGACTCCCGAAATACTTATGGGAGCGCTGTTCATATACGGGTGCGGAGGGCTATCTCCATCGATCCGGGCCACAAAGAAGCTGTCGCCTTCGACGGGAATCTCAAAAACGTTGTCGAGGCGTATCACCGGTGCCCCGGGGCCATGTTCGCTCTCCAGGGGCATATCGATGACTACATTTCGATTGTGGTAGATTCGGAGTCGTTGGGCTGGCATCCAGGAGGGAGCCTGGACCCGGACCCGGACGCGGGCCAGGTCGGTAGCTTCGTGGCGGACCTCGCGGATGGCGTGTGATGGGTCCCCTTCGGGTCCCACAAGCCAGACATCCAGGAATGCTCCGCCAACTGCGAATGCACGTCCCTCGATTATGCTCTGGCGGATCTGTGGTTCGAGCTGGTCGTCGATTGGCTCCTCTCCCACCCAGACATAGGTGCGTGCACTTCCCGGATAGCCGCCGGACGAATGCGAATCACTGGTACCGGTTCCAGCCGGCATAATTCCCTGGGCGATCAGGCTTAGCCAGTCCGTAACCACTTCCTCGAGGTCTTCCACTCGTTTGCCATTGTAGAGCTCGATACCGTCGAAGTGATGGCCGGTGAGTGGTGTGTCGTCGGGGTATTTCAGGGATTTGGCGGAGGCTTCGGCAAGACCGGTGTCGGGATCGTATTTGATCTTGTTGAGCCAACCGGTGGAACCGCGTGGGTGGTTCAGCTGGAAGATCCTCGCTGGATTGAGCATCCCCATTTCCGAGAAGATCTCGTCCGGGGTTTTCTGATACCACATGGGCGTGCCATGCCCCGAGAGATCGGGTTGGATCGTAAGAGGCCATGAGGCCGCATGAAAATGCATTGCATCGCTTACTTCGGCACCATTGGCCACGCCCAGATGCCCGGCCAGTCCGAGGTCATCGCGGATGCCGCTATAATCCGTCACAAAATCGTGGTCGGTACTGACGGCAAACTCCACCCCTTCGGCGGCCACCTCAAGGATCCGTTGCCGTAGATGAACCTGGGAGTCGGTGGAAAATTCCGAATGCAGATGGAAATCACAGGCTACCCATCCGGTTGTGTCGACGACTCGTTCGGGGCTGCCCTGCACGAAAACGACGTCGTTTGCTTCCACCTCGATATTGTCGATCTGGTCGAATTCAAATTCATGTCCCCGAGTATATAGGGCGCTGTAGCTACCCGGTTCCACCAGCACGAACGTGGGGGCGGCTGGGCCGACGCTGGTTCGTTTGAGCTGTGCGCCATCCTTATAAAGCAGTACTCGCGCAGCGACCCCATCCGCCTCGTCTTCCGACGAGATGGCCGACAGCTCCAGGGTTCCGACGGGCGGGGGAGACAACTCGATGTCCATATCTCCGTGTATCTCGAATAGCTGAAAGTCGGCGGTGGGTCCTCCGACCCAGCCGATTCGAATTTCGTGGTCTTCCAGGGGTAACTGCAGCGCAGTGGCCCCATCCGGGGAATATACAATGATCTGCGTTACGCTTGATTCCTGGGGACGAGCCTCGATCTGGAGTTGTCCTGGCAGAGGATCGGGTAGGTTGGCTACCGTTACGCCGACCGTTGCATTTGCATTCGAGTCCAGCCCGACCGCTGACCGTAGAGCACTCAGATGACCCGGCACAATCGAGAAGTAGGCTTCGGCCTGGGCCGTTTCCTGGGTATTCGCCACATCCGTAGCCAGCTTTGCCAGCACCAGACCACCTGTACCTATCACCGTAAGTGGGTCTGCGGAGTAGATGCCGAGGGAGACCGATGGGTGAACACCGGCCAGCAGATTCGTGGCACCAAAAAGGTCAACATCCAGCCCCAGGCCATCCATATAGGGCTTGAGCTTCCCACCATGAAAAAGGCCCAGCCAGACGGTTGCCTTTGCGGCGTTGTTTTCATCGGGAACAACCTCGAGGAACATATGGAGACGGGTCGCATCGGGATCAAGGGTCCAGGTGATGGTACCTACGCCGCTCGGGCCCAAACCCGGTATAACGGAATCGATAACGGGTAGAGGGACCAGATCGCCTGAGACCTTGATAAAGGCCGCTTCGCCATCTTCGCCCGAGCCAGAGGATACAACCGGGTTGGCCAGAGTACGTATCCCGAAGGCAGGGATCAGCTCTTGTAGGGGATCGAGATCACTTCGGTAGACGCCGTCCACCGCCGGATGGGCATCGACCACGCCTCCAGCCCCGGAACCGAGTATGAACAGTCCGTCAGCAGTGGAAGTTCGAACGATGTAGCGTGCATGGCTGTTTTCGAGTACCAGGTCGTCCGGCAAGGCCCCTGACATGGGGTCGTCGGACATCATTTCGGGACAAACTGTCCGGGTCCGGGCAAAGCCGGCCGGGAGGGCCGATGTGCAGTCATTGGGCAAGATAGGGCCGGCGTCGACCTCAGCCGCCACGTCTTCCAGGCTATCGGTGCCCGCGTCGTTGGACACTGTGGATGTCCCCGAACATCCGGCCAACGCGGCCAGTAGCAGTGCCAGCGGCAGGAGAAAGGCGGTTCGGTAGAATTGGTCGTATTGTGCCATCGGCTTGTGTTTCCTTCGAATGCAGCGAGGCCTGTCGATATCAGAACCGCTTCTGTATTCCAATCGAAAGTACGATGTAAAGGCGATGTATTTTCTGGGATTGGGAACAAAGTGTGCAGGTCTGATGTTGAGCGCCTTGTTCGGCCCGGGGAATTGCTTCTTGATGGGCCGTGTTTTTCATCATGGTTCCCTGAAGCTGCAAGGGGATCAGCCCAAAACGCGGGCGCTACCTGATCTCCACCCTTGGATCCACCCGGTTTTATGGTATGTACCCGGCGCTAATTCTGGGGATGGTTTATGTATCCCAATTCGAACCAAAAAGAAGGCTCTCTGATGATTCGTTTACGTGCTCTGCTATCAATATGTACCCTGGGATTCCTGGTCGCCGGAACGGCGTGTGGAAGTTCCGAGTCGGATTTCCAGAATTATCCGTCGGATTCCAGCTCCAATATGGATGGTTCCCAAGGTGATATTCCGAACGGCCAGATTGGTGCCTTGAGTTTCGTGAAGCCCGTCGGCGACGACGACAAGCCCTGTACGGATACGTGCACCCTGTACTTATCCTACAACTCCACCCAGAAGTTGGAGGTATTGTATGTCGGTGCGGATGGTCCCATTCCCAATGCGACCGTTCGCTACGAGATTATTCAGGGCCAGGAAACCACGGTTCAGTTGACGGCCAAGACCGCGACCTCCAACAACACCGGGGCCGCAGTGACGCAAGTCAAAGGATTCAATACCGTCGGCGAGGTACGTATCGCGGTTTCGGTCGATGGCGCTCCATCTGTGACGCCCATCTATTTCGATGTAGCGGTTACACCCAAAGGGACCATGCCCCTGAGCATCCTACTGGTATATCAGGGCAGCCGTAATCTGGAAGGTACCGACGTTCTTCTATTCCGGCAGACGGCGGAGAAGCCGTATAACTGTGCGGATTTGGATGTGACCAATCTGCCCACCGCGGAATTGGGACAGTACCCCATCAAGCCGCTCCCCTATAGCGTGAATTTCCCTGTCTTTCCGGACCTGGAGAATGATTCACCGCAGAACTACACCATGGTTGCAGTTGGGCACGAGGTAGACGGACCGCCCCTGGCGTGGGCTTGCGAAGATGGCACAGAGAACCCCAGTAAGGTGAAAGTAGCCTATGGCGCAAGCAATCAGCTTACCCTGGTCTTGAAAGACATTCCCCCGAAGCTTCAGGGCCTCTATGAATTTGAGAACTACTTCGATCTCATCACAATGGTGCCGGAAGAGGCACAGGGTATCATCAACGGTATTCTGGAACTCTTTGAGAATCCCTCGGGTGGACTGCTTCTGCTGACCTGTGAACTTGGAGAAACACAACTCCAGGATCTCTGCAGTCAGATCTTCCAGGACCCGGCAAATCCCTGCCTGGAGCCGGTCGGAACCTGTCTCGAAGGCTGGGTACCGTTGGTCATGGATATCATTGATCAGATCGTATTCATTCTTATTGAAGAGACTCTGGCCGAAGACATCTTCGATGTGGGTCAGGATGTGCGCGATCTGTTGAAGGATTTAAACTTTGAAAGCACGGTCGAGATTCTGGCTGAGCCCGATCCGAGCGGACTCCTGACGGAAGCAGATACCAAGGAAATCTGGCATACGCTGAACTATCGTTGGACTCTGGGCAAAAATTGTCCGACGCCAGACGACGGCACATGTGGCTGGGAGTCCTACTCCTTGTACGCATTGCCCGATTTGAATCCCGATCTTCTTACGGGTCATTTCACGGCGACGGTAAATGAGTTTGAGACCATCGATATTGACCCGCATTCCGTGAATCTGAAGTACGGGATTCTTCTCAACTTCCTGCTGGAGAAGGTCGTGATCCCGGCCGTGATGAGCGATCCCAATGTGGACACCTGGGAGGACTTCCTGGGGACCCTCCTGGGAGGACAGGGTTGTGCGGTCCAGGGGATCTGTTGCCAGAATCTTGGAGCACAGGTCGAGCCGGTGTGGCAGTCGACTGCAGAGAGTCTCTGCACGACGATCACCACCCTGGCCGGTACGGCGATTCGTGGTCAGCTTATGGGCCTTGATGCCGACTCGGGTGAGTCCTTTGTCATTGGCACCAAGGAGCCATGTCATCTCTTTGACGTGAATCAAGATCAGTGGATCGACCAGTTTGGAACCGAAGGAACCATGTGTATCTGGGACGCCTCCATTGATTTCAATGGTGACGTTGTCCATATGGACGCGGACTTCCTGGGCAAGCGGGTGGACTGAGATCGTCTGGGACGAATCGGGTCGCTCTACGCGGGAACTTCGATGACCGGGATATTCAATTCTCTGCGTAGCTGACGGACCGCGCGCGGAAGGAATAACCAACGCCCCAATGCGCTTTTCGCCGGAATGGTTACCACCAGCGATTTGGCTCCAAGAGTCAGGTTGAGCTCTCGGACAACCTCGACCAGCGGACCACGAATGATCTTCAGAGTGAGGGAGACGTCGGCTCCTTCGGCCGTCTTCTGGGCGTCCTCAAGGGCATCTTTACCCACGGATTCAACCGACTCCCAGGCTGCGTGTGCCACGTCTTCCACTTGTTTCAGTCCCACGAACGCGCCGGAGCTGAGAGCCTCCTTCAAGCTGTCTTCATGTCGGGGATCGTGGGCATAGGCGATTACGACCTGACCACCGGCCCCCGCCTCCGTAACGGCGCGGCTGATACCCGCGGTTGACGACGAGCAGGCCGGCGTAATCAGGTAGATAACCGTAGCTGGAGTGGGCTGGCTCATGAAGAGAGTCCTTTGGGGGTGTACGGGTTGCTTAGAGCAGGCCGGTGGCAGGCCAATACACGGTGACAAGAAATACGAGAGACAGATAGCCTGCCAGGTCGAGTAACAGGCCGAAACGCATAACTTCAAAGGGCCGGAAAGCCCCCGAAGAGTAGGATAATGCGGTAGCTGGCGTTGCCATGGGCAACATGAATGCGAAGTTCGACGGGAGAACTACGGCCATGGTGACGGCTCTGGGATCAATCTCGGCCGGAGCGATGGCGAGTGCCATCGGCATTAGAATGGCGATAACGGCGGAATTGCTCATGAATTCGGTAAGGATCACGACAAGTGCGCCCACGACGAGCAGAAAGGTGGTGGGGGAGCTGTATTCTTGGAGCGCAAGCTTCTGCGTAATCCAATCTTTTGCACCAATTTCTGGGCTCATTAGAGCACCGGCCAGGCAGATTGCACCGCCATAGGTCAAGATGATGCCCCAGTTTACGTTCTCCTCCACCTCCCGCCAGGACGCGAGCCGCAATACGAACAGAGCTGCTACACCACAGATCGCGATGTTCGCCATCCCTACACCGTGGCCCAGTAGGATCCATCCGCCGATGGTGGTGAGAAGCACCAGCGCGACACCCTGTTCACGCCAGGAGATCTTACCCAATAGATCGACCTGGCGGTGTAACCGCTCTCGTGCACTGTCCACCGAACTGATTTCGGGTGGGAAGAACACCCATAAGGCGAGGGCCCCGACAGCCAGGAGAATTAGTACCAGGGGTAGGCCATAGGCGATATACCCGAGAAACGAGATGGTCTCGGTATTTGCGGTTGCCTCCTCCAGAAAGCCGATTGCAAGGGGACCACGTCCACCGCCGAGAACGGTAAGCGTTCCACCGATAATGCATCCCCAGGCCATGGCCAGGAACATTGCTTTGGCCATGGGGCTGCGCCCAGTCTTCAGGTTCAAGCCCCGTACAAGCTCAACCACGATAGGGAACATCATCGCCGCCACCGCATGTTCGCTCATGAAACAAGACAGTCCCGCACAGAGGCCATAAATAGCCAACACCAATCGGCGTGGTGTTCGTCCAAAACGTCCAAGCACCCAGACAGCGATACGGGTGGATAAGCCGCAGCTGACAACAACGGCTCCGAGAATAAAGGCGCCGAGAACGAAGAAAACGACCGGGTGTCCAAAGTAGCGGTAGGCTTCTGCGGTTTCGATATCGGTGAGCAAAGGGACTCCCGCCATAGCCACCAGCGAGGTAATGCTCAGGGGAATGAGATTGGAAGCCCATAGGACAACGCATAGCCCGAATAAGCACATCACACGGTAGCCATCTGGCTTAAGTCCGGTGGGGGGATCCAGGCTCAAGGCGCCAAGGAACAGGGCCAGGAGAAGTGCGCCTATCAGCTGTTTCCGAAAACGAGACACGATCACCAGAAAAATTGGTCGCCGATCGATCCACACCTGTACGGTGGACCGACTGGTATCCGACGAGTCCGAGTGGTTTTGGGATGGGTCGTTGCTGTTCATTATCCGGTTATTGGATCGATGGTCTGAAGGAGTTGGTGATCAATTATGCGAACATTGAGATCCGTAACAAGGCCTGCTAGAAGACGCAAACGGTCCAGTAGCGGGAGGATAGGATGGAAGAACATACTGAAACTACATCGGGTCAAGAGGAGCGGTCACGGGATCACTGGCAACCGGTGGATGAACTTATCGAGCATCTTCCTCTGGTTCACGGCATGATATTCGCGGATATCGGTACGGGTTCGGGGCATTTTGCGGTACCTGTAGGACAGCTATTACGTGGAACCGGGACGGTATTCTCTGTGGACTGTGGTGGGGAAGGGCTCGCGGCATTGAAGGATCGGCTCGAAGACGAAGATCTCACCGGTTGGGTCATTCCAGTGGGGACGGAATCCAGTAACTTCCCGTTACCAGAAAATTCTGTTGATTTGGCAAATATAGCCGATGAACTCCATGCCAGGGATGATGCTGCGGCCGTCATGGCCGAAGTTCGACGGGTTCTTCGGCCCAACGGCCGACTGATTGTCATTGGCTGGAATCTAAGCGAATCGAGTGATCCAATGGCCGTGGGTCCAGCGGTTGACGCTCGGATCTCGATGGAACAGACCCGCGATCTTGTGACGGCGGCCGGCTTTGCGTTTGAAGAAAGCTGGGACATCTACCCAACACACTATGTACTCGTGTTTGGCGAGTCCACTACCGAATAATGGAAGATAAAACGATGATAGGGATCGGCTCAAAAGTGACGGTTTCGTACATCATGCGGTTAAAAGATGGCACGGAGATCGACCGTACCCCAGAGGAGGAACCCTTTGAATTCGTTGTGGGAAGCCAGGAGGTATTTCCGGCGTTTGAGGAGGCTATGACCGGGCAAAAGCCGGGGAATCAAGTCAGTTTTTCGGTCGATCCGGACCAGGGCTACGGTCCGAGCAGTCCAGAGCTTGTACAAACCCTTCCGAAGACCGCCTTTGGTGACGATGCGGAGTTGGTGCAGGGGGAACGATACGACGCGGAGACGGAAGACGGGCTGCCCGTCAGCTTTCGAGTGATAGAGTCGACAGACGACACGATCGTTGCCGATTTTAATCATCCCCTAGCCGGACAGACCCTGGACCTTGAGGTTCACATCCTTGCGGTAGAATGACGCGAGCTTTGCTGGCCTGAATTCACAGAATATGACAAGCTTGATTCCAACGGCGCGAAGCGGGTTTCGTACTGGGAATAGCTGGGCAATCGAAAAGGTTGAACAGTTGTTATTGGAAGGATGGCATGGGCAACGATTGTAGAACCATACGGCCGCTTCTTCTTCTCTATATGGATGGAGAACTGGATGAGCCTGAGCATAGCCAGGTGTGTACGCATGTCCGCGATTGCGGGGAATGTGGCCGCACCCTCTCGGAAGAGACCACTCTCCGGCGGTTGCTGAAGTCCTCAATGGCCGATGATTGCCAGGCACCTCCCCATCTCGAGCGCCAGTTGCGAGGCTGGGTTCGGATGCAGTCTGAGGAAAATTATGGCGGCTCGGATGGTCGCAGTCGCAGTCATCGAAGCCAGCGGATTGTTGTTACTGGTTTTGTGGGGTTGGCTGCTGCCATCTTATTGGTGATTGCATTTGGCCGTCGTCTGGATACCAAGCCCGTTCCTGGGCCGGAAACGGCCTCGGAAACCGAGGTCGAGACGGACAACTCCATTCGGACGGCGAGTCTCCGGAAAACACGATTGGGAGAGCCGGCCACAAGGACGGCTGCGGTTCGCAAGCTGCAACGAGTAGAACGAATCCAGCTCCCCGATGGTCCGGGGCTATTATTCACCTTCATGGACGAAGGAGAGGTGGTGCATATGATTCAGACCCGCAATGGGACATTCGACCTGAATACGATGGCACCGACGGATTTGACGGGGACATTTGCGCCTTCCAGAGACGACTCCACGCGAACCTGGGTTCCACCGCAAGGCCCTATGACCGTCGCCACGTTTCCAAGCCCATCCCCCTGATCATCGAAACCGGTAGGGGCCAGGAATCATGGGGTGTTGGAGACCATCCATCCGGTTCTGTCTGGTGTTGGCGCTTTTTTGTGCCCAGATATCCGATGGTTTCGGGGCCGATGCTCCAGATCGGAACTGGCGGTCCATTCAACAGGGTAGAGTACGGGTCCTTTTCGATGCGGTTGACGAGGAGTTAGCACGCCGGATTCTACCGTCGGTTCAGCGCGCAACGCGTCGAATAGAGACGGTCTTTGGCTGGCGTTTCAATCAAGAACTCACCATCGTGCTTACGGATCATGTGGATACAGCGAATGGCAGTGCCCAGGTTTATCCGTATCCGATCATTACTCTATTCGCCTATCCGCCCAGACTTGAGAGTGCCCTGGCCGGGCCTGGGCGCTGGCTTGACCGGCTTGTCCAGCACGAACTTGTCCATATTTCGCATCTGATACGGTCGGGTGGTGTGTACGAGTTTTTGAATCGGGCTTTAGGACCGCAGTTTTTTCCGAATCAGTTTGTTCCCGAGTGGTTCGTAGAGGGGCTGGCGACCCTTTTGGAGTCGTCCGAACCGAATACGGGACGTCTATTCCATCCCAGGTACCAGGGGCGTCGTCGCATTACCTGGCTTGAGGGGCCGGATTTTCCGATAGACAGGCTGACCTCATCGCCGCTGTACCCTCCAGGGGGATCCACTCCCTATATGTTGGGGTCGGCCTTTTTGGACCATCTTGCGCGGGAAACGGGAGGCGCCCGAACCCTGGCCAAATTCATAGATGAGTATGGTAGCCGTCTCATGCCCTTCCGGTTCAACTCTGTCCTGAAGAAGATCGCGTCGAAGGATTTCGTCTCGTTCTATGGAGCGTTTCGACGTGGGGAGATCAAGGCCGCGAAACAACATCGCGATGCACGCGAGATTCATGAAGGTACCGTATGGTCCAAGCCCGCCGTTTTCCTGGGCAGCCTGGAGTTTGTTCCGCGCCGGAATGCCCTCGTCTACCTTGAGAATACGGGCCATGAACAGGGCGAGATCAAGATGCGATCCCTGGATTCCAGCCGTTTACTATGGCGCCAACGATGCGATGGAGGCTGTACGGGAGTGTCCATTACAGCCGATGGACGACAGGCTCTGGTGGCTCTGCAAAACCCGACCGATGTGGTTCGAGTTGTTGGCGATCTGGTCGCGTACGATATGTTCACCGGCGAGCCTGGGGTTTGGTGGACCGATGGGGCTCGACTTGATCGCCCCGATGCACATCGCTATCCGGACAAGCCGGTTCTCGCGATTCAGAGTCGATCTGGAAAGACGTCTATTGTGACCGTTGATGGCCCAGGAGCGGCTGTTCTGAGCCTGGTGAAGGGAGATCTTGACCATCGACTTGATATGCCCCGATGGGCAAATAAATCTTCTGAGATCGTATTTGTGGCGGCCGATTCTGAAGGAAGTGGGCTGATACTATTGGATACCGCCACCGGACGTCGAACCACGTTGTTGCGCTCCCGTTGGCCGATGGTTTTCCCGCGATTCTCCGAAGATGATTCGAGTATATTTGTGACCACCGTGGTCGACGATGTGTATGAGACCGTACAACTCAACATCCGAGATTCCAGTCCGTCCATGCGGCTATGGACGCGAAGCCTGGGTGGGGTTGGTCAGGCTATACCCGTGTCGTCACGTGGAATATGGCTCACAGCCATGCGTGGCCAGGGATGGTCCTTGAACCATGTGGCTGGACCTGTGGCGACCGGGGTGCCGTACGAACTGCCTTCTCCACCTCCAGTACAACAGCCGTCGACAGATCTGCGCGTTTCCTATGGGGCACAGCCGATGGAGGATCCTCCTCTATTGTGGCTTGCTCGACCCCGTGCGATTTTGCCTGATTTTTCGGCGGTCGTGGGGACCGATCCGGCCGTGGGATTTTCGGTCTTCGGCCTCGACCCACTTGGTCACCATTTCTGGACCCTGGCGGTGGACCGGCAGCTATTGGGCTCCGAAGCGGTTACCAACTACTTTGCGGCCTATACCTACGGTGGTGGTGTGGCAGATATTGGCTTTATGTTCGCCGATGGGCGGATACAGCAAAGTTGGTTTGATGGCTGGGAGAGTCAACAGGCCACGACTCATTTCCGATTTCTTCGAGCGAGTCTGGCTCGTCGTCTTCCAGGTGTGTTGCATTCAAACGCGGTGGTGGCATATCTCGACCTTGTTGATGCGGCCGGCTATACCGATCCTCTTCGTTCGGATCCGGGGTCGACAACGCCGGTATGGATTCGGCAACTGGCCTATCCGGTCATCGGACTGGAATTCAGCCATAGGGGTCGGCGAATACCACGGTATGGCACGGTGCCGCAGTATGGTCTGTCGTCGGTTGTGGGTATCCGATATGAACCAGCCGTTGCCGTAGGCGAATTCGACCGTTGGCGACTATCCTGGTCCTTTCGGTATCCGCAGGTGTTTTCCCATCGTTACCACCTCGTCTTGACCCACCATCTGAACGGTCGCCTGTCCTTTGCATCTGCAGACCAGGCGGAATTCTTTGCGGTAGGCGGCATTGATACCTCGACACCTTTTCTGTCTCTGATTCAGGGAGATGTGCTGGGATATGAAGCCCTACGCGGCTTTCCTGTGGGCAGCCTGGGAGGACCACACCTACAAAAATGGCTGCTCGATCTGTCGTTGGGTAATTGGAATATCTTCCGTGGCATCAAAACGCTTCCTTTGAGTATTCGGCGAGTGGTGCCCGTACTTTTCTCTGATTTGGCTTGGACGGGTCCCTATCGTTTGTCCAGGGAGGATTTTCATATGGGTGTAGGGGCCGAACTACGTCTGGAATTGGATGTGGGGTATGGCCTGCGCCCCCTACTTCGTCTGGGAACCGCATATGGATTGGGCGATCTGGGTGAACTCCAAGGTTATATCGTTCTGGGGATTCACCCCTGAAAGAACCACGGTGGTTGTTTTTTAACCACGAAGAATATTTTTCCTGCGGTGAGTGGACGTAAGGGGGGAGAATCAACTAGACTCCGGCCTAAGC